>JAAUXT010114225.1_pt1 | contig 34250 bp, 54 predicted proteins | sample 7278171 | NCBI WGS metagenome assembly JAAUXT01 (sample SAMN14350112, study PRJNA611818) | marine sediment metagenome | isolation source: surface marine sediment (1.8m) | place: French Polynesia: Moorea | collected 2018-08 | reverse complement strand
TCAGACTCAAAAATTCACTCCAGTTTCATAAACTCAACTGTCATGAATTTTTTCGTCTGGCGTGGTGGGAATGGCGCTTCTCACACTCTACCGGGTGTGCGATCCCTGTCATGCACAACAGTCCTCGAGTGCAAAAGCCAATGTTGTCCCGTGGTTGCAGAGTCGGTCACTCACCAAGGCCGGTGTGTCCGAAGCTTTCCCACTCCATTTTGACCAAAAGCGACGATTGTGTTCCTGGCACACCTCGTACGAGTGCACGTGTGCTTGGGTCTCTCACATTGCACGCAACTCTGTTTTTGGATTTTGCAGTGCAGCCCATAAAATAAAGTTGTTTGCTGTCACATTACCTGTGTTGTTTGAGCTGCGTCTGTCCTCCATTTGTCATTTATTTTTGTGCGAGTACGAGGAGATATTGGAAAGTCCTTTGCTGATGCTTCTCAGGCCGAGTGTCGATCGACCTGACACACATTCAGATCAAGCGTCCAGCGGCAGCAGAAAAAAAAGAGACATCTCGTGCAAATCGACTTGACCAGCAAGTAGCAACACTCGTACCTTCTTACACGAAACATCCGTCTTTGTCAACATCATCATTTGCATGCCGTCTTTGTTCAGAACTGCACGATAAGCGAGTTGCGAAAGTGGCACACGAGTACACAAGTCGCTCGACGTACGAGGTAAGTATACAAAGTTGGGTCCATCATGTTCGCCGAATTGGTGTCGACATCAAAGGTGACCAGCACTGAGTCATCGATTTCTATTGTTTTGTTCCGAACATGACGGACCCGACTTTGTATACGTACCTTGTATTTCTTCTGAGGCATTGCGGTTGGCATCTCTTGGATGAAACACGCAAGACACAACAAATTTTTGAAGGACAAAAACACCACAAGCGTTCTGTCAAACTTGCACACAAATTTAATTTCGCGTTTCCAATTGAGATAAACACGTGCTGGTAGATCTACGAGGCTCGAAGTCAATATTTCAACTGACATGGTCCCGTGGAGTAGGTTCGTGCAGGGAAAGCTGCAGTGTTTCGACCAAACATGCGGTTGTCATGACACTTGCTTTGAATCAGACTCGCGCAGGTAATGAATCCGTTGTGACTCACCTTCGTTTACCGATAGTTGATGTAAATTACCAGAAAACTGTCGATTATCAACCACCGCCAAATTTTAATCTCCGAGCCAGTGTTTGGCTCATGAAAGGTATTTGAGAGCAGTTAGCTGTGCTGGTTCAGAAGAATGCCCAGGCCAGCTTCCCTAGCAACCAGATGTAAAACTCCCTGGCAACCAAATGCAAGTGGCTTTTTCTTAAGTTCTTCTCAAGTTCTTCTGAAGACAAAGATTTGAGGAAGGCTCGCATGAATGTGAGAGGAATTTGGTGAGCTGGTTCAGATGAATATCCATGCTGACCTTCCTGACAACCAGATGTAAACCCCCCTGGCAACTAGGTGCAAATAGCCATATATCAGGTCTTCTCAAGATAGAGACTGGATGTTTGGCTTAATCAGAGGTATTTGAGAGTGGTTTGCTGTGTTGGTTCAGATGAATGTCCATGCCAAGTTCCCTAGCAACCAGATGCAAAGCTCCCAGCAACCAGATACCATTTTTTCCAGTATTTTTGATTTCCTTCTCCAATTGTATTTCAAGTACCAGAAGGTTGAATCATGACCACAAAAGCAAACACTCGAATCAGGATATTTTTCAGAAAGTTGTTTGACTTTGTACAATTGTGTCCTGTCCATCGGCGTGTGTTGTGCAATGGCGCTGTCTTGAGCTGGTATTGTCAGGGAGGGGACTTCGCACTGCAGTTGCCTTGAGCAGTGCTTTCATTCGTTTATGAAAAGCGGAAAGGAAGAAGGTCCTTCAAGCATTACCGGCAAGAAGCTAAGGGCTATCTTCAAACCGAGCAGAACCTCTAAAGCGGGCTCTAGTTGTGTGCTTACTTCCAGAAAATGTGTTTTTTCAGGTGGAACAGGAAGATGAAGATGTCGAATCCTCAGAGGCGGGCAAGCAGAGCGCTATCTCAACCGTCGTGGGTTCGTACATCCCATTGTTTTCTGTTTTCAAGCGCTCAACAGATGATGCACAATCTTGCGGCCCCGAATGTCACGCAAGACATTTTTTATGCTGAAGTGGCTTGTTGCAGGTGGTAAATCAAAAGAGGAAGACGTCAAACCGGGTTTGCCACCGAAGCCGAAATTTACTCCACCTGCGCCAGCGAAGGTAGGACCACAGATTCTTCTGCTGAACGTAGCACTGACGAAAGCAGAAGTTTGCTCGTGTCCAATTTTGAACGTTCAAACTTTGTTTCAGCTGACCTCCAAGAAAGGTCTCAAGCAGTTCAAGCTGGCGGCAGTGACCAAACCACTGGACACGTCACAGGTGGAGAAAATGGCCCTAGAAGCAATCAAGCGAATTCTTAGTGCTGAAAGTAAGTGTCTCAGATTGGTTGCATTTCTACCAGACATGGACAAGTTTCTATTTCCGTTCAGGTGTCGTATAAAGTTTTATCTGGTGTCTGCAGAGGCTGCTCAGCTCGGCAACGTGAAGGAAGTGCGGGTGAAAATAATCGCGGCGCTGGTTTGTCAGTTTGGAGGCCCGCTCAGAAAAGGTGAGTTAATTTGTATCCCAAAAGGAATATTTGGTGTCCTGCCAAAGGTGGATTTGGGTACAGGAACACTGACTTCACCGGCCTCTTTGTAGAGGTGGAACGTTACATCTTCGACGACATCCGGAACCGATCCGACCTCGCGCTGTCGTGGGTGTACCACGAGTACGCGACGTTCCAGGGCTACACGGCGTCGGCGGCCGGGGCGGGCGACAGGCGTTCCGTCACGGCGTACGACGACTGCCTGACTGGGCTGCTCGCCGGGCTGCTCGAGAAGCCCGACCAGCGGGAGGGGTGAGGGCGGCCGTCTCCGATTGTACATTCAATTACGCGCTGTTCAATTCGAGGCCGTATTGTCCTCTTGTCTTGTCCTGTGTTTCAAGGTTGTTCAGCCGCCTGCTGCTGGAGGCTCCTTACATCACACCCAATGCCATCCAAGTGCTCCGAAAATACTGCCAGGACGAAGTGAGTACTTCGAACAGACGGGCTGTCCATCCTGTATGGAAGTGGTTGTGCAAATTGATACAAACCTGTGTGGCGCGACACAGGCTTTTTCTTCACAACACGAGCACGGACAGTTGTACATGTTGAGGGCACGTTGCTCACAGAAACGTTCCTCGTTGCAGTCGCGGATCTATTTGGGGATGACGACGCTCAAGGAGCTGATCGTGAAGCGGCCGTGCCTCAAGCTTGAGTTCCTCGACGTGCTGCTCGACTTCACGTCGCACGAAACGCCCGACGTGCGCAACAACGCCATCCGGGTCACCAAGACGCTGCACGACATTGCTGACCTCGCCAAACCCATCGAGGTGCGCGTTCTCGATTGAAGTTGTTCCAGGCGTGCCCGTCGCGCGTTAGGTGTGCCCTGTTGCAACCAAATTCAACGCATATCAGGGAACAGAGGCTCAATTCACTGAATGATTTTTGTTTCAGAGATGCGCCACCAAATCCTTGAAGTACCTGGAACGGCCAACTCCTCCTCCCGAACTCTTCGAGGCTGGTGAAGGTCATGGAGGTGAGGGTCAAACTGATGTTTTGCTGCTTGTGTTTTGTGTGTGGTACGACAGCAGTCAGAATTGTCCTCGTGCCTTCACCCGCAGAACTGCAGGAGACGTGGACGGAAGACACCATCAAGATGTGCCTCTACCTGTACATGGGTCTGCTTCCCGTCAACCACAGCCTCATTCACGAGTGAGTAGACTACATATAGATCCAGTCGTCGTTATCATTTTCTGACGTGCGTTGAAACTGGTGATATTCGTTTCTTTGTTTACACAACGAAGTCCTTCGCTTTTTCCACAAGGTTGGCGAATGTGTACACGGAAGCGATAGCTGACGTGAAGAGATCGATCCTTCGAGTATTGGAGGCTCCGGTGAGTTTGCCGTCATATCTCTGAACAAAATACGGAACACGATTTCTCGACCGGTTTTTCTGTTGATGGTTCCCTTTTCGATTTCAGGTGAAAGGAATGGGCATGCACTCACCCGAGTTGCTGTTGTTGGTGGAGAACTGCCCCAAAGGAGCCGAAACATTAGTGACACGAATCATTCATATTCTCACAGACAAGAGTGAGTTTGTTTTGTGACACGAAGGTCTCAAATGGATGCGTGCATTTGTGCAGCTGCATACGAAGTCAATCTGTTTCGAAACTGAGCTGTGCCTTGTTTGCAGTTGCTCCGTCGCCAGAGTTGGTGGAACGAGTGAGAGACTTGTACCACAAGCGAGTGTCTGACGTCAGATTCCTCATCCCCGTTCTCACTGGACTCTCAAGGGTACGTGTCAAGAAAACTTGCAATTGAAAAATTTGCGGCAATTTGACACATGAGAGCAGTTTGCAAAAGTGAGTTCTGATTGAACACGAGCATCGTTGCACTCTGGCAGTCGGAGGTGATCGCTGCGTTGCCGAAGCTGATCAAGCTGAATCCCATCGTCGTCAAAGAAGTCTTCAGTCGGTTGTTGGGAAATTCTGGTGAGTGCTGCAATAAGGCTAATCATTTATTTCCTCGCTTGACGTCGAGTTGACGTCGCCGCAGCGTAAAGGCTGGAAACGCAAAGGGCAGGCCAGAAATGGAATGACGTGTCGCGCCCATTTGAATCTGGCACCGCCTCCAGGGATTCCGGCGATCAGTTCGGTTTTCTCGCTTGGTCTCATTGTAGCGAACCAGCAAGGCCACGTGAGTCCCATCACTCCAGCTGAACTGCTCATCGCACTGCACAAGATCGACCCGACACAAGTCGACATGAAAACAATCATCAAAGGTTTGCAATCTGGAAAGAAAATAAACCTGTGCGCGCGCGTGCAAGGGAAAACTGTTTTTCATTTTGCCTTCACAGTTATTTGAACTGTGTCGTGCCTTTTCCGCGGTACGGAAGTCACTCAAAACGAAATTGACCAATTTCTTGTCGGATTGTTGTGCAGCTACGAACCTGTGTTTCGGGGAGAAAGAGATCTACACGCTGGAGACGCTGGCGGCCGTCATGAACCAGCTGGTGGAGCAGAAGCCGCTGCCGACTCTGCTCATGCGCACCGTCATCCAATCACTCGCCATGTACCCGAAGCTGCTCGGCTACGTCATGAACATCATGCACAGACTCATCAACTATCAGGTACAGCGACGCCTTGTGTGGAGTGTTCTCACAACCATATTCACGCAAAGGACTTGAAATAAAGGATTCGAAATGACAAATTGCAAGTTGGCATTGACATATTTTCACACCTCCACATCATTTTCCAGTGTTTTGCCAGAAAATCGAGTACTTTTCATGACAGAAAGAGGACCACGGTTTGGTGGCACTTGTGGAGTGTTCGAGCTGTTCAGTGAATTTCTGTTGTGCGCTTGCAGGTGTGGACGCAGGAGAAGGTGTGGGAGGGCTTCGTTAAGTGCTGCCAGCGCTGCAAGCCGCAGTCGTTCCAGGTTCTGCTGCAGCTGCCGGCGGCGCAGCTGAGCAGCGCCTTTGAGATCTGCCCCGACCTGCGCGAGCCGCTGCTGCAGCACGTCCAGAGCCTCACGCCACACCAGGTCAGTAAACAATCCAGAGCCTCACGCCACACCAGGTCAGTAAACAATCCAGAGTCTCATGCCGCACCAGGTCAGTAAACAATCCAGAGCTTCACGCTGCACAAGGTCAGTGAACAATCCAGAGCCTCAAGCCGCACCAGGTCAGTAAACAGTCCAGAGCCTCTCTCTGACATGATTGTCGAGTCTTGGTGGGAATCGATGATACCTTCTCCTCAACGGAGTCCTTTGCTATATCGTAATGGATCGTTTGCTGTTTTGCAGAGGAAGCACGTGCAAGCGTCCATCATCCAGGTTCTCGAGCAGCGCCCGATGAACAGCTCAGCTGCGCGCGACGACAGCATCCGGGCGCAGGAGGCGGCCTACCAGGTGCGACACGTGTCCGAGGCGTTTTGTGCGACACTCAGGCATTTTCACAGGACAGTGTGCAACGCCAAATGTTTACAGTTGGAAATTGAATCGTGAATATGTGAAATTTCGTTGGTAAATGTTGGGGGGAGGGGTTCGGTGTGGTTGAAAGCACGTCAGCTTTGTCGACCAAGCGCAATTGTCAGCTTTTGCATTGCAGAGAAAACAGGAGGAAGAACGGCTACAACAACGAAGAGAAAGCACAGACACAGATTCCGATGGGGTAAGCTGTGTTGAACTGCCAAGATTTGTTGAAAAGAAAAAGGTGACTTGGGCCAAGATTCGAGCGCGCTCTTTTGGAATCCAGCGGAGTTTATGTCAACACACACTTCCCGTTTTTGCAGCTGTCTTCCTTCAATCCTCTCATTCGGGTGAAAGAAGAACCGATGGAAACAGACGAGGTTTGTTTCCGCTTGTTCCGCAGAATTGATTTCTCTCGACTGACCACCATCACCGTGTCATGTTGTGACGGCGACAAGTCCCGGTCACTGCCATCCTGTCAAAAACACCCAACCAAAAGTTATTTTCAAGGATTCGTTTTTGAGTTTGTCAATCTTTTTTTTTCAGGGGTCGTTTCCAGTGGTGAGAATCAAAGAAGAAAAGGTGAGTGATCGTGCAATAACCAGAAGCAAATCCCAAGTATTACTGATCGATTCTGTCCCTCCCGAACGGGTCTTCTGAAACTTTTCATCAACTTTTTCTTACAGGATGACGATTCGATAGAAGTCACGGGCGTTTCACGAATTCGAACATCAACATCATGATGAAAAGTTTCTCGTCCCAGACAGAATCTGTTAATAAAATGGAATGAAACAAATTTCGTGTCGGCCATCGCGTTTTGCGTGAGGAGGACGCTCGACAACCGGACTTAGGAGTGTAAAAAAATCTTTTATTGCAAGGCGGCTTCAAAACCGCTGCTGCGGACCACATTGTGGAATGTACCGGAGCTGTGTTCAATAGCAAATGGAAAAGTCGTAACAAAATAACCTTTTCTTCAACAATATCACGCTGACGCGACTGGCGAACCACGCCGCTGTTAGAAACTGGAATGATCGAAGAGCTGATGTCAAGAAAACATCAATCGCTGATTTGGAAATTATCCCAGCAGTCAAAGTGCAAGTTTGCGCTTGGTGCACCGAATTCACGCCACGTACGTAAAGTGCCGCACAAAGGTAATAGATCATAATAATAGTGTGCTCGAGACGCAGTCAAGAGCTTGTGTGTGTCCCACAAGCAATCATGTTTGGGGTGTCGCTTCTCATCTGAGCACCGGTGAGCTTGAGTTCACAGAACGCTGAAATTAACATGAGAACGAAAGCTCACCGGTGCTGCAATGAGAAAATTGGGACCTGCGTACACGTCTGCACACAACTTAGGGACACAGACGAGATGTCAACATGGGGAAACATGGCAAATGCATTGAGTCGCGATGAATGATTTGGTGCGGAAGCGCGCCGAGCCTCGTGCGGGAGGAGCGAGACTGAAGTGTCTGATGATTGGGACACTGAGGTCAGCTGTCTCGGGTCTATTCTTCGGATGAACACGCGTTGTTCATCACATCAACCACAGACGTTCCAGCCAGATTCGTGGTGCACACCAGTGACGACATCTTCCCGTTCACAGCCGAATAAAATGTCACCTGCAACAGAGATTAGGTCGGTTATGACGGCGAGATCTATGCACATTTCACATTTCAACATTGAAAAGAAGAAACACAGAAAGCAGAGCTTTGGACACCAAGTGCGTCGCAAGCGCACGGCGACCCTGTTGGGCAGACACGGCCTGCCAAGATTTTTGGGTCAGTCTAACCCCCGCTCCAGGAACTATCTCAGGCCAGGGTAGGTCTGGGAGGGTGTGGGTAGACAGGACCGACCCTGGGTAGGTCCTTCCCCCGAAAGGACCTGGCCTGGCCAGGAGGTTGTACCAACCCCTCTTTTCGCGGTGGGTGCAAGAAGGATCTGCCCTGAAATTCTATTTTCGGGTTGGGTGACGGCACCAGTGGACCCGACCCACCCCTCTGGAACGTCAAGCTGTTGTAAGTGTACAACACAGACTCGCTCGGGGGACGCGCCTGTGCAACAGCCCCAAATGCTGCGACAAATACCTTACCTTGCGCTTCTTTTTACCTGTTCGTTAGACGCGCCCTTGAGGTGCACGATGACGTTGTCTGCAGTGATGTCGATGTTGCTGATGCGATTCGGGGACATTGGAACCCACTTTTGCCACTCTCCGTACAACACCACTTCCACCATCGCACCGTTCCGTCTGGAGACCGAACAAACAGTTCCGAATTGACAGCACCGCTTCAAAGCAGACACGCGCTAGACGCATCACATGCGCCACACTTTCTCTGTGAACAAAGAAGCTGATGCCAACTCACTTGACAGTGATGGGCGGAGACACGTAGTACAGGCAGAAGCTGGCCCGGGTGCACCCCTTGAGGGGTAGTGGACTCGTCGCGCTGAACTTAAATCCCACCTGCCCCACCTTCAGGTAGGGGTACGCGTAGCCCACGTACTGGAACAGAACGATGAACGAAATTTCACGAACAGGTCAGCACCACCAGTGATCGCTGAAGACCCCCCAAGGTCGGTCTCACAAAACAGAAAAGCAGTGCAAAAACTCACATTTGGGCCCCAGCCCGAGTGCTCAGCAGTCAGACTGTACGAGGCGTTGGCGGCGAAAGCGGCTGCGATCGCAATTCCGAAGCGCAGGCCGGAAATGTCCGAGTACGTCGTGTAAACGTGACCGTCTGGACCTGAGCCGTCCTGCAGCGCCATCTTAGACGGGGATGACACGCGTAGTTACAGAACCAAAATCTGAACATTGGAACATTTTTAAACGAACTCCTAAATCTTGAAGACAATCTTTCTTCACGTGATTTTACATGCCACGACAAACACCGTTTTGGGAAGAAAAAGACCGATTCCACACAAAAAGTGACTTCATAAGTTATTTGAACAGTTACTTTTCTCCAGTCACCTAACAAGATAACACAATGTCTGTGGGCAAGCTGTGCGCGCACCTGCCAGAGCTGCGGGTCGATGACAAAGGCGGGGCGCGACGGTTTGAGCAGCAGCCCGTCCGCGTTGCAGGCGCGCATGATGAGCGATTTGTTGAACTTGTCGATGGCGTCCGACGGCGCCACTGGACCTGTGCTCAGAGACGCCACCGCCGAGTGCAGCGCCGTGTGCGACTCGATCTTCAAATCCCCTGGAATCAAATTCATTCATAGTTTGGACATACGGGTCACACGAACTTGTGTGGTGTGCGGGCATTCAAGAAATATCACTGTCAGCTCACCGTATGGATTGCCAGGTTGCACAGCAGTTGTCCAAAAGTTGTCTTTGTACGGGGCCAAGCCAATCGCATCCGCGAACATTGAGCTGATGCCCACCATCCAGTTGTCTTCTCCAGGCTGGTAGTCATCTGTCACTCGAGCCTGCAGAGATTTGGGGCAGCAAAATAGTTTTGATGCGAACACAGGCGCCAAACCTCGGAGTGCTGTTTTGTTTGACAGTTCTGTTGGTGGGGAGTTTCAGGCACTTGCAACACCACCTCAGTGAAACCTCCGAGGATGGCTATTGAGCAGAGCTTGTGGCACGTACGTGTGTGACGACTGGTATTTCCAGTGACTGCAAAGCTGATCTTGAAGTTGCCATGCAGTATTGGATGTTGATTCCATTTTTTTCGGCGCCTGCGCCCATGTTCATCAACCAGTTCCTCCCGACATGAACATCTGTCACTGTCGCGTTCATCTGGTCAAACTCCACGTTGAGCCAATCCTCAAAACAAAACGAATTGCATCGTATCGAACATGATGCGTTGGCATCACTCTCTTTACCAGACAGAGCAAAGCACCCAACAACGGGATAACATTTTGTGGCAAGGCTTACCTGCTCGTAAGTGATTAGTCCCCACACTTTTGATGTTTTCATCAGATAGTCCCAGAAAGCCTGAAGCATAAAATTTTAAAGGTCGTTTTCTTGCCTGCCCTCTTGCAATCCACAAAGAAATTATTTCAGAAGGGCTACATGTTCGAAGACACAATTCTCGTAAAATTTGAAACCCACTGCATCTTGAGGAATGGCTCGCGTATTTTGTTTCTCCACAATAAAATTGAACTTTTTGGCGTACGGTGTTTCGTCAGACCTGGAAGCATAAAGCCCGAAACGTTTCAAATGTCAAAAGAACTCAGCTTACAAACAGCAGGATGTCATTTTCTAGCAATCAGCACGTACCACCATCGGTTGTGAGCTACGACAGGCCACTGAGTTCGGTTGTACACAGACCTGAGATCAAAACACAAAATTTCAACACAATACCGGTATGTTGCCAAGGGACAACCAGCTACACCAAAACAGACAAAACAATGATCAATGCCACCCACTCCATTCCGGACGGGAAAACGTCCTTCAGCCCGATCCACTCGAGAGTGCCTCCTCTGCGGGCCTTCCCATCCTTGGGATAGAACCACGAGTCGTACTCGACGGACCTGCACAAAATTTCGTGTGTTCGTCTCTGGTCATCGATCAGACACAACTTGTCATCGATCAGATAACAGTCCAAACCAAAAGCGGTGAAACTGACTGGCGTCACCTGAATGGCATCTTTTCCTTGTCAATCATCGCTTTGACGTCCAAAATTGTCGTTTCATACGTTCTATTTTTCTCTGTGTTGTAATAGTAGTATGCACCTGCGAAATAAAACACCATCTCAATGAAAATACTCTGCGAAAAAGATGTGCAAGATATCATCGGAGAGGTGACACCTCGTCTGGGATGCATGAAGACAGGGTGAATCACCATTGTCTGTCCAGTAGGTCAGGTGTGTAACTGACAGGTCCGAGTATCTGTAGCTTTGGTGTTTGTTGTAATGTGCTCTCATCACCACTCCCCAGTATTCCATTGTCTGAAAGGAACAGTTATTTTTGCATGCGCGACTCCACTTCGTTACGTTTTTGTCAGTGGTTCTTTTCAGAACCTTGGTGCGCAGACATCTTTTCTCACCTGCCTCACACCCTGGTTTCCGTAGAACAAAATAGTGGAGTATTTGAAATACTGTGGAACTTTTTGCATCGTTCCGATCAGTCCCCATGAAACGCTGGCGTTTGAGTACATTGCCGATGCTGCCATAAACTGACGGAATGGTGAGATGATAACAGAAGCTGCGGACTTGTCGAAAAGAACAAGTGGGCCCGAATCCAAACCGGATGCTATTTTGTCAGTGTTCACACCCCACCTGAATATATTGGAAGATACGAGAGTACACAAAAAATTCCCACCACAGGTGTGTGTTTTTGAAAGCAGCGAGCTCTTTGCCACATGAAAGACAAGAGTCGACAGGTGGACTCACTTTCCACTGCTCCTTGCTGTGTCTCCAGTCATGTACCCGCCGTATGCCAAGAATCCCAGGTCTGTTGATTCCTTGATTTGAAAACTTGGAAAACCACTGCAAACTTTATTTTTGTCGCCCACATCAGTTCCCGTCGTCTCATTCAGGTAGTGCTGCATTCACAACAATACAGAGAAAGGTCCATGCAGCAGGTGAGACTGTCACACAAATGCAGTGCAGATTATTTTTTTGCGACCCTCACCATCTTACTCACCTGCTCAAACACAGCGAACGTGTTGTACTGTTTCACACCCATGTGAACAAACAAGGACGAGGTGCCCAGTTCGTACACGAACACCGTGCTCGTCCACTTCCCAATGTTGTCCTGTCCCGAGGAGTTTTTGGTGCTTTTGAGCACCAGCTTGTTTGTCGCTGACGGGTCATTGGTGAACGTCTGGCCTCCCGCCGTCACAAATGTCGGATCACTTCTCAGCCAGATGGTTGAGCCTACACTGAGTGTGTATCCGCCTTCAGCAAACACTGTCAACTTTATGTCATTGCTGAAAAGGGCCGACCGTCGTGCTGCAAGAAACAGTGGTTCCAAGCGTTAAACACAGACCTGTGCCGGCCCGAGCATGCATGCACAAAACGTGTGCAACTACAGCTCCTAGGTTTCTTTGGAATTTCTCAGAAAGTTACTGCGTATTTGATACACACTCACCCGACACTGAATGCATCGTTATTGCGGCAAAACATGCCAAAACACACCACTTGTGCCGCGAGTCCATTTTCGCAATCGATGCTTGACGGCTGGGTCATGTGATACCACCGCCTTATCACATGACAAAGTCACCGTGTGGAATCAGTAAGCCTACGAAACACTTGTACGCCATAAACACACAGCGCCGGGAAACCTTCCGAATATTCTCTCCCTGAGAAATTTCTTGAAAAAAGGTATTTGTTTGTTTGAAATGTACACAGCTCAGAGACAAGCCGGAAGAGAAAGTGTTCGAAATTTGCAAAGAAAGAAAGAAGTTCGTTTGTTTGTTTGAATCTGTTTCTTTCGATCAGGTTGTTTTTCTACACAAATAAAACACGGCTTTTGTTGTCTTTTTTTTTCAAAATGAAATCTCTGTATTTGTTAAAGAAAGTTCACATTTGAATGGACCTCAAGACACAACCAGCATTCCGCACCCAAACAAGCATCGAGCTTCTGGAATAGCTTTACTCAGCCTGCAGAGGCGGGTCCAGGGTGGAGCCCCCTTGGGTTCTGAAGAAACAAACTTGCCCCAATTTTGTACACGCACGCACGATATTTTTTTTTCAAAATTTTGAATCCCCCCTTTCCCTGTGGGCAAAATTTGCACACAAACTAGGTCAATCGTTATGACTTTTTAACTTTCATAACTGTGCATAGAACATTCACACGCAGAAGACGGGTCCGTAGTCACTGCATGTTCACCAATATCTTCGATAAATTCGACGCATCCTTCTGTGTCCGAGAACAAAATTTTCACGCGGCAGAGAAAACCGTTCACTGCATTTTCAGGACGTTTCACTTGCGAAATCACTGTCGGTCAGGGAGACATCGTACAGAACATACGAAGCCAAGACAGGAGGCAGCCCCGTGTTGGGGACCCTGCAGAAGAGATTCCCCGTCTCGTTCACCGCCAGCATGTGCTGTCGGATGGTTCTGCGGCACGCCTGCTTCAGGCTCTGAAGCTCGGGGACGTCCACAGAACCATCGTCACTCCCCTCTTCACTGTCGTCAGAATCCACATCTGCAAAGGGAAAGTGCACAAATTTATGTTTGCGCCAGTTCCGGACAGGTTTTCTTTTGCGAAGACAGTGCATGAACATTTGCATTTGTTCTGCCAGTTTGTTTGTTTGTGTATGTGTGTGTGTGTGTGTGTGAGTGTGTGTGTGTGTGTGTGTGTGCGTGTGTGTGTGTTGCACAACAGACCTGTTTCTTCGGAGAAGACGTCCCTCTCCCGCTGCGGCGCTTCTCCGGCAGCAAACAACAGCTGCAGCACGTCACGCCGCACCGCCTCAGCCGCGTGGTGCGCCTTGTTCCTGAACAGAGCGACGCTGTTCAGGCCCTGCGCTCCGTAGCGCTCGTTGATACGCGCGTCCGCTCGCAACAACGCCTTCAGACACCTGCAGTTGAATGGGGTTCACCGAATGAACACACAAAATTGTCAAGTGGCGCGGAAAACAACACCAACCATGGCAGTTTGCAAAACTTGTCCTGCACAACAAGCGTGATGTTCCTTTGGCACAATTGCACACACACACACACACACACACACACACACAACATTCGTGCTGTGCACCATGGGCAACGAAGAACTGACCTGATGTCCGAAGAAGTGCGAGCCATGGCCAAGAGCGCGGTGTCTCCGTCTTTGCTTGCAACATTCACAGAAGCTCCTGCAGACAGAAACACACATGCTGCATTTTTCCAACTTTACAGCAACCAAATATCCACCTTTTTGGATCGACAAAGCAAGGCTCAGGCAGTTTGTCTGCATGTTCGATGCCATCAGACTCCATGAAATCCACGTACTCAAAAAATCAGACCGAACACGCACCCGCTGTGATCAGCCTCTCGACGCAAGTGTCGAAGCCGCCTTGCGCCGCCAGCAGCAGCGGCGAGGCGTGGTCCTCCGTGCGCACCACGTCCGTCTTGGCGCCGGCACACAGCAGCGCCTCCACGCAGCGCAGCCGCCCGCTCTGCACCGCCAGGTGAAGCGCCGTGACGCCGCTGGCGTGACGAGCGTTGATGGGCGAGCCCGATCTGATGAGTAGCTCGACACAGGCGTCATGCCCGTGCTTCGACGCCAACATGAGTGCCGTGGCCTGGTGTTTGTCCTTCCCGTGCACATCGCCTGTTGCAAGACGCAAAAGTCAGGATATTTTTCACGTTACAGAATACAGTGTCACAAGACGGGTCCAAAATATGCAGTGACTTTGCTGCAATAGACATGGTTGAAACGTGCCAGAACCCTGTCGGAAGTTACCCCGTGTTTTGAAGAATTTAGTCAGTTGTTCTGACATCACGGCAATCAGACGACGACAAAACAGTTAGCCTGCCATGTGAGGTGCGCAGACAATCAAGAGGTTTTTACCTTTGGCAGCAATCAGTTCTTTGAGGCAGTAATAGTGTCCCTTGGCGGCGGCGTACATCAGAATAGTGCCTCCACTCTTGGTGTTCTGGTTGGCACTGGCTCCGGCTTCCAGGAGCAAACGCGCGCTTCTGTGGCACCCTTCGTTGACAGCGAAGGTCAATGCGGACACACCGTCTGTGTCAGTAATGTTCACATCTGCTCCTGAATTGACCAGAATTTTCACGCATTCGTGGTGAGCGTGTTGAGCCGCGAGTATCAAAGGCGACATCTCTCTGCGGCTGCGCGGGTTCACTTTGGCTCCAGATGCCACCAAAACACGAACACATTCGTGGTGTCCATTTTTTGCGGCAAGCATCAGTGCGGTGGCTCCACTGTTGGCAGCCTGGTTCACTTTGGCTCCCGACTGAAGCAGAGCTTTGACACAATCGTGATTCCCTTTGGAAGCTGCCTTCATCAGGGCGGTGACGCCATTCTTGTTGCCAGCGTTGACTTGAGCGCCAGTCTCAAGTAACTGATCGACAATGTCTTGGTCGCCTTGTTCCGCCGCGTACATCAGTGGTGACCTTCCGTCAACGTCCAGAGCATTCACATTCGCTCCTGCCTTCACAAAGATCCCAGCGCATCCCATGTGGCCCAGCTTGATGGCCTTGATCAGTGGCGTCAAGTCTTCAGAGTCTAAAAATTTCACGTCGACGCCCGCTCTCACAAGTAGCTTCACAATTGGTTGACTTCTTTGCTGAATGGCGCGCTCCAGAGCCTTTTCCCCTTGTCTGCTGCTTTCGTTGATATGAACTCCGCGCTGGAGCAAGAGTTCGACGCCCTCCACGAAATCGTTTTGTGCCGCGTAAATCAAAGCAGTGCCACCAAATTGGTCCATCTGATTCACATCAGCTCTCGCCTGAATCAAGACGTTGAGATACTTGACAGATCGCTCCTGAACAGCCACCATGAGCGCCGTTGTGCCGAAGAAGTCACTTCCGTTGACCGAGGCTCCGGCCTGGATCAACGCGTGGACGCAATCCGGCATATCCCTGCGCACAGCGTGCATCAGGATCGTGTCGTCGTCACGGTTGAACAGGTTGATGTCGGCGCCGAGGCGCATCAGTGTCAGAGCGGTCTTCTCTTGGCCGTGACGAACAGCCCAGACGAGAGCCGTGTTCCGATCTCCGTCCTGCGCATTCACCGGGACTCCAGCTTCAACGAGCCTTCGAGCACAGTTTTCATCCTCAGACATCGCCGTCAGCATCAACAGTGAGATTTTGTGTTTCATCAGGTGCTGAATATTTGATCTGGCGCCAATCAGAATGTCGACGCAAGCAAAATGCCCGTTCACAGCTGCCAATGACAGGGCCGTGAGTCCTTCGTCCGACGTTTTCGCGAATACGTTAACAGCGGACTCAACCAGTATCTGGACGCAAGCTGCATGACCCCCTCTCGCCGCACACATCAACGCTGTGACATTCTGGGTGTTTTTGTGATTCACATCACACCCGGCGTCGACAAGCAACTTGGTGCACGCATCATGTCCTCTGTGACACGCTTCCATGAGACTGGTGTTTGCGAAATTGTCTGCTCTGTTCAAGTCAGCACCAGCTTGAATCAGCAACTTCACACAATGAGAATGTCCTCCCGCAACTGCCAGAAACAAAGCAGTCTCTCCATCGCAGTTTGTGGCATCAACTGAAGCGCGGCCGCCGAGGAGCAATTCCAAGCACCCGGAGTGTCCTTCGTTGGCGGCCAACAAGAGAGGAGTCGTCAGGACTTCGTCGAGCTGGTCGTCGACGTCCGCACCAGCTTCTATCAGCAATTTTGTGGACACTTCGTCGTTCGCTATCGCTGCTTCATGCAAAGGCGTGAATCCAAAGCGAAGCCTTGCGTTCACGTCTGCCCCTGATTTGATGAGAAGAGCAACGCAGCCGGCGTCGCCGATAGCACCGAGAAGCGGGGTGCCTCCGACCTCAGTCGCTGCATTCACATCTGCCCCTGCCTTGAGCAAATGTTCAACGCAATCTTTGCTTTTGGCAAACCGGGCAGCTCTGTGAAGAGCAGTTTGTCCATATATGTCCGTTGTCTTCACATCCGCACCAGCGCGCAGCAGAGCTGCCACACAATCGGAGTGTCCCGCACCTGCAGCAAACATGAGCGGCGTCAAGCCTTTCAGGTCCATTCCATTCACATCAGCTCCTGAAGCAACCAGCAGGTCAAGGGCCTTCAGATTCCCGTGCTCGGCTGCTGTCATCAACGCTGTACCCTGGAACTGTTCCCGTGCGTTCACCTCTGCTCCTGCAGCCAGCAGCTCCGCCACGCAACTGCCGTGTTTTGCTGCAAACATCAGAGCAGTGCCGCCGTGGACGTCCGACGCATTGACAGCCGCACCAGTTCTGATCAAGTCAGTCACAGTCGTTTCATTCCCTTCCAGTGACGCGATCATGAGAGGCGTGATCCCTTGTTCATTTCCATAGTTTGCATTCGTTCCTTTTTTCGATTCCAGAGATGCACTTTCTTCTTGTGCCAATGAAGGGACTGTTTTTTGAGAACAGATGACTTCAGCCATTTCTCTCGAGCTCTCTCAGCAATCACGAAGTTCACATGAGAGAATCTAAAATCACAAGCATGCAGGTTTGGTCTTGTGCATGTTTTCAACGTCTTTTACACGTTCAATTTCTCACCGTACTTCCTTGGCGAACAACTACATTGCTGCACCCAACGAAGGCGACAAGCTTTGGCGCACATTCACATTTTAGCTTGCATCACGGAAGTATACCGGATGACCCGATCTTTCATGACTCCAGCGCTGGACAGGAGGAGGGGGTGTGCTGCACACATCGGGCGGACTTTGCTCAAACGCAAATTAATCGAGAGCCCACAATCCGCAGGACAGTCGACAAAACCTGACCAAGCGGCAAAGTGAAGTGAAGAAGTTTTTGTGCGTACACGACAAGACAGCGCAACACAGCGACCGAAAAAAGCGGAGGTCATTTTCAAAAGAAACATTTCAATACCTGCTCAACACAGACACTCAATTCCTTTACTTTCATCGTCAGAACGTTCGGGAACATCCATTTTCATCACACTCCTCCAACAAATAACTTCTTCTTTCGCAAAGTTTAGATTGTTTTGCACATTGTGCAAAATTTCCAGCAATGGGCTCACCACGCGTGGTGTGCAACTAACTCAGCACAATCTCCACCTACACGCGATCCCTGTCCTCGTCACACCTCGTGATCACGCACACGTACTTGGCCTGTTAGCTGTGAGACTACTTCAGCCGTTGCTGAGGCAAAACCGAGCCGGACATAAATTAGCATGGCTTGACACTCCGAATTCCTTCCTTATTCAATGACAAGAAAGAAAGCACGCGTTGTCAGCATTTCACCCACTCAATTTTCGGAGCACACAGTCAATCATGAACAAGCGTGCAATTGAATCATCATGCCAACAAGAGTTCGAAAAAGTGGCAAAGTATGTGGAAAATGTCATTGATGAAAGAACGTCCATGCACACGAAGCACACGCACACTCTGTTGTCAGTGACTTCGAACTGTTCAGTGGGAACTCATCAACAGGGAAAGAATCTTCTGAGGTGTTTGAGCTGCACTTTTCACACTCTGCCGATTCGGGCGCTGCCCATGCGTGCACGCATTCACTGCCCCAGATGTTCTCGTCCGTGCGGAGCTTCGTAGTCGAGAGCCGGTCCGATCGCAACGATACCGTGTGGATTGATGGTCGTGTGGCTCACCTTCACAAGAAATTCAAGGGAAAACGTTTCGACACACATTTCTGTGCAAATGGTGTTTGAAATTATGGTGCCAACAGTACACAATTTTTATTTTGCCCAAAAACTGTCAGACAATCCTTTAACAGTTTCACAATATTGTGGCCAACTTCACTGTGTTGATGTGCTGACGAAAAAAGCCATCCTAGGTGTGACAATGAACGCACCTGGTAGTGTTTTTCGAAGTGTTCGTGGTTGACGGTGTCTCTCACTCCTGGTGTGCTCAGCACATCTCGCAGGTATCCCCACAGTGCGGGGTAATCCACGATGCGCTTCTTGTTGCACTGCAAGCAGCAGGATGGACATCGCCGATGTTCACACAGGGTGAAATAGACTCGTCACCGCGAATGACACGTGCTGCATCCGCAGAACTTTGTGAAACTCACAACCTGGTCCGCTTGTTCTCCAAACAAGAAATTATTGCCATCCTGATGGCTACCATTTCTTCAATTACAAGACAATTGTCCTGCATGTCTGTCCTCAGACTAAATTTTGACAGGTCTCTTGTTCGGTGTTTTCCAGCTGCAGTTTCGATATTTATTTTGAAACTCTTCACACCACAACAAAATACTGGTGTGATTGCTTGAAGATTGCTGGCAACTCAATTCCCCATTGTTTTCCCACACGATGTTAGGACGAACAACACCTGTTTCTTTGTGAATCAGAGAACATGTGTATTGAGCAACATTGGTTGGATCGAGCTGCACATGTAACTTGGCGAGACGGCAAAGAGTTCGGTTGAATGACTTTGAGGAACAGTTCGACTCGTCGCTGCGATCTTGACTGGTTTTGTTCAGAGGGACAGACATTCCCTGCCGTGTGGAGCCTCGTAATTGAGTTGTGGTCCAACAGCAACAATCCCAAGTGGGTTGATGATTCTTATGCTCATCTGGAAACAATTTTGACACGTTATAGATGTTCGAATCTCACAGAAGAGGAATTGATCTATTTGAAGAAATTGGGAGAATTTTTCAGGATGTCAGGCAAGACCTGGTAACACTTTTGGATGTGTTCTTGGTTGACGGTGTCTCTCACTCCTGGTGTGCTCAGCACATCTCGCAGGTATCCCCACAGTGCGGGGTAATCCACGATGCGCTTCTTGTTGCACTGCAAAAAGCTGTCCTTTAAAACAGGGACCGGAACACTTTTTCCCGACAACAGCCATTTCCAAAACGCAGTCAACGGAGTGCCCACACTACACCATGCAGACGGTGACCTTTGGTTGCAGCGTGTTGCAGCGTACAACTGGCGTGATTAGTGCTATCTTTTGCACTTTTGTGTCAGAATTGTAAATTCCCACGCGCCCCTGGAATCAGTGTCCCACAAGTTGAAAACAACCCAGCGAGAGGTTTGGCCAAACGAACAAAGGCATTACAATTTCTGCAGTAGAACTGCAGCTGTCACCAAGCAAGATACAACTCAGCAAAAGCAAGTTTCAAACAATCGTTCAATCGTGAACAAGTTCAGTTGAAGCGCAAAGGACCAGTTTAGTCTTCACCCAAGATTCTTTGTCATTGCTAGACAGGTGATGCACGTGATTATGAGTACGTTTCAAATTCATGACCAAGTTTTTCGGATGAATCTTCTACAAAGGCTCCTCACCAGCGAGATGCGCGATGTGTACTGCACAGAGCACCACAACCCTGGTGGAAACTTGCTGAATGAACTTTGAGGCTCAACCCAAAAGAGATTCGCTTCGGTCTCTGGAACACACACACCCGGCCGTAATCACCCAAGAAACACGCGCAACTCAAGATTTACCCACCCCAAGATATACCATCGATAAAGAGAATCGAAGTCCTTTCGAAACCCGCAAAATTTCCCTTCTTTTGATGTCTTTGCGTGTACAAGCGCGCGTGGGTGAATCCGGCATCTCTTTTCAAGATATCCGCGTACAATAAAATGAAAAGTGTTTGGACATACGCATTCCTACCTTGAAATGGCCCACATAGACCGGATCGAAGCGAATGAGCGTCACGAAGAGCCTGATGTCCGCTTCGGTCAGCTGTGGTCCAGTCAAGAAGCGCTTCTGCTTCAAAATGCCTTCCAGCTGCCAAACACACACAGCGATTACGAAAGGGCTTCTGTCTGCGTTCACCACACTTCCAAAGAATCATACGGTGCCACAAGACATTGATCAAGTGCTTGGAGAATCTATCGGTAAGTGTACGATTGGTACACCACACACGCCAAACCACTTACTTTGTCGAGCCCGTTGAAGACGTCTTTGACGGCCGCATCGTAGGCATCTTGGGAGCGTGCAAAGCCTGCCCGATACACGCCGTTGTTCACCTGACTAAGAACAGTCTCAATTGAGAGACATTTTCAAATCTGAGAATATCCTTTCAAGGTTCTTTGTTTCCGAGCTCCGTTTGTTGTCAAGAGCTTCTTCAACGAAGCTGTACCCCCAAACAGCCAGAAGATGTTTTCTCTGGTACGGTGACGCGCAGTAAGATCGGAGTGCCGGATACTCACGGGTAGATCCAGTCGTTGAGCGCGTCAATCTCGGCTCGGAGAGGCTCGGGATACAAGTCGAGTTGGCGCTGCGCGTCCGTGCTGCAGAAAGCGTTGAACTCTGCGTTGAGCATGCGCAGAATCTCACTCGACTCGTTGTTGACGATCGTTCCAGTCTGCTTGTCCCACAGGACGGGCACGGTGAAGCGCCCTTCGTAATCTGCAAGCACAAGACAGAGAGAAAGGAGTTCTCGTCAGCAAAAAAGGGGTTCGATTTTATTTCGAAGGAACTGAACGGATTTTGTGTCGTTTTCAGATTTTTGGCACGCTGTGTCAGGCTCTACCTGGATCCGCTTGGAAGTAAATTTCTCGGAGGTAGTCCTTGTGGTTCACAGTGTCAGGCGTGCAACCAGGAAACTACAATGAAACACACATTGGCATTTTTGGGGGGGGGTGACCACTTTTTCTTTTCTTTTTTTTTACCTTGATTTTTCGAAGATATGTCTCCCCGTGGAGCTCACCTCCGGATCGAAGTGCCATCCCTTTTCGGTGAGGTGCCAGTGCACCACATCGACGCTGATCACGTCCTCGAGTCCCTTGAGTTTGCGCGCGATCAGAGTCCGGCTCGCCCACGGGCACGCCAGCGAAACGTACAGATTGTAGCGACCCGCCTCCGCCTGGAAGCCCGAACTCCCGTCAGCTGATGAAAAACATGCTCTTGGAGTACCACTGATGCGCGCCGAACACCAGCAAAAAACAGGTCAAACGAAGCACCTCAAGTATTTGTTGTGCCACCCACCAGTGACGAAATTCCTGAACGAGGAGGCCTTCCGTACGAACTCCCCTTTGTCGTTGACATTCAGCTTCCACGACAAGTTACCATCTTCGCGCGACATTCTGCAAAACTGTGGCAGTTTGGGGGTCCAGTGGTGTACACACCACAACAATACAGAGTGCCTGGGCAGGGTACCAGGTGGTCTCAGGCGACAATTCATTGCTTGCAAGAAGTAGAAACGTGAAGGATGAAACCTGAAGTTCTCTGCACCCAACGCGTGCAATGGTGTAGATCCATGACCAAAACAGTGGGCAGACACGTACCTGGTACATGTTCTCATCCGGCAGAAAAACAAACTTGAACAAATTTTGTGGTCGCGCAAGCAGAACCATCAATGTGTCGCAAAGCAGCGCTTGAAAACCAGTGTCACTATTGTGCTCGTCCAACCAGAAGTCAGTGTGTGTGTGTGTGTGTGTGTGTGTGTGTGAGTGTCTGTCTGTCTGTCTGTCTGTCTGTCTGTCTGTCTGTCTGTCTGTCTGTCTCTCTCTCTCTCTCTTCCCCAAAACATCGACCCCCGAAACCTTCACCTTCCTATTCCCGCTCTGACCCACCCACCACCCCAAAAACCACTTCTCATGCACTCACTCCCCCCAACAGGTCCCTGCACATTCTGAAGGTCAACTTGCAAGATGCTGACTGCGGGAAAGAGACCATTGTTCCAGATGATATTGTTCCAAAGTAGAGTCCGTCAGGCCACACCCGTCAGCGCGATCGTGCAGCTGACCACAGCGTTTCTGGAGGTGTTGCAGTGTCAGGGATTCATCTCCACCACACAAATCCTTGTTCAACAGGAGATGCATCCTACATGAACAAATTACCCTGGCCTGGACGGCAAAGCTCTCAAAACTAGATTTTAACCAAAGTCTGTCGCAATCGCACTCACCTGTGTTGTCTGCTCTGGATTCCGTCCCGGAAGTTGGATCTTTGACCAATCAGAGACTCGCTAGTAAAAGGCACCGATTTCAAGAAATTTTCGGCTTGGATAATTTTGCAGTGTGAGCCACAAGCTACTGCCATTCACCTGCCGTGCAGTGCAAACTCGTTATCCCAGCTTTTCCAGGCGCCTTTGTGATCGGTGAGATGCGCAAGAGTGAACTGGTGTTGCAACTTCCTGCACTGGAATGGGCGATAATAGGAGAATGCTCATTGATATTCATTGATCGACGTACTGTCGCCAACGTTTCTTCACTTTTTGTTCGTAATTCCAGTTTGTAGAAATGGCTGCAGCTGCTTCAGAGGTTGCACTTCGTATGGCCAGTTTCGACGACGACGAAAATCAGGCTTTTGACGACTCACCGTTCAAAATAGATTGGTAATGCTCTTTTGTGAGTGACAACTTTCTCCAAAGTTCATTTGAGTGCCGTTTCGGAACCTTTCTTTGCTGTGTTTCTGAGAACGACCTTTGATTTTCAGGGTGAAGCTATCGGAGTACGGGTGTTTGGACTTGGCTATCAGCGGCTTACCAGGTGCAGCAAAAGAAACACTGTCGTTCACCTACTCCACACACACGCACCCATTTTGCTTTGTTTTGTTCACATTTTGTGTGTGAATTCAAGATGATCTGGGTGTGAAAGGTCACCACTCTGGTTTCAGGATGCAAATTCAAGGAAACCTGGAGAAGTCTGGACACTGACATTGGTACGGTATCCTGCATCATTCAACTCTGACATTCACAAAAAAAATTTCCCCATGTCGTGAAAATTACCTGATTGAGGAAACCAAACAGAAGTGTTTTACTCACACAGAGGCCATCAAGAAAGAGGGTATCACGGACGTGTTTGTCCTGTGCACTCGAGGAGAGCTGCGCAAATTTCGTGTCCCGGACCTGATCGAGAAGCTGAAGGACAGCGAACTCGCAGTCCACCACCACCCGTTCCCAGACGGAACCACCCTTTCCATCTCAGACACGCTCGGTTTGCTTGACACCATGAAAACCAGCCTCAGGAATGGCTCGAAGTGCCTTGTTCAGTGAGTACGAAAAGTGCACGGAAGCTTCTAGATTGCGAGTGCAAGTGAAAGATGGGTCAACTCAGCTCACGAAGCTCTTCTTCTGTGCGAACAGATGAACTTTTTGGAAACTGGTCGCGCGTTATCTGATGTCTGATCTCTCGCTTTGTAGTTGCTACGGAGGGTTTGGAAGATCAGGGCTTGGTGAGTGATTCACTCTTTTGTTGTCCTCAAATTCTTCACAAAGACACGACCAGCGAACCATGCGCAGAGAACATTGACTCATTTCAGTTGCAGTGTCACTTCTTCTGACACTTGATTCCGAGATGACCGCAGATACAGCCATCGAAAAAGTCAGAGATCTGAGAGGACCAGCTGCCATTCAGTCTGTGAAGGTAACTCCGTTTCTCGACTGTTACCGTGTCCACTTGACGGTTTGTTGCCTGAAATCTTATGAAATTGAATGGCCGAAAACATTTTCGTCAGCCAGCTAGACTGTGAATGATGAACTCACACAACTGGTTTCTGTTTTTCGAGCAGCAGTACAACTTCATCCACGAGTTCAGAGACAAGATGAAGGAGCACGAGAGCGGCCAGGGAGGGGCGGACAGATCTATCTCCAGATAGGTGTCCTCAGCATGAGCTGATGCCGGCAGACTCCAGCCAAGAAAGACTTCAGAAAACAATGGATCACTTAGAATCGCCGATACAAACGTCGATACAAACGTAAGTTAACTCCTGAAGCATCGGGGGAACAAACTTTGTGTGTTTCCAGACTTTCGCACAGGTGTGCTGATTTTGTGCAAGGCCGTGTGCGGTGAAGGCAGGAGTGGTTTCTTGGCACAATCTGCTGTTTCTAGTGAAGTGAATGTGCGTCAAGCTCTCCTGCAGCACTTCTCATTGAACTCGACACAAAAAGGACTGTACAGTCTGTCTTTTATTGCGGGTCCAAGCAGTTTTTGAAATTTAAATGCAATTAACACGCAGGCAGTACTTGCAGATTGCTTGTTGGATCTGCAAAGGACATTTTGAAATGAGAACTTCTTTTCAATGTTCATTGATCGTGAGCAGTCATATCGGTGCAGTCATGTTGGAGTCATGTGGTTGAGTTCGAACATTGGTGCGTGTTTATCAACACAAAAGAATATATTGCTGTATTGTGGACAAACACATCGTTTTCGCTCGTCTTGTTTGGCGCTGGCAAAGTCAGCACAAGTTGTAAAGCTTGAATCTTGTCACAGCGATAATTCCCTATCACAGACGAAAGGAAACAGCCGAATCGGAATACATGTACAGCAGTGCATCTACGGAAACGCAGTAGTTTTGAACAAAAACACCAGTTGGTGTGGACAAGAGCCCTGCCGAACGGCCTTGGCAGTGGGGGGACATTTGAGATTTCAAGATACCGTATTCACCTGTGTAGATGTCGCACCCAAGTGCAAGACGCACCCAAATTTTCCTGGAATCAAGATCCCGTCGAAAACAATGGTAATCTCACGCATTTTTGGCCACAGAATTTTAGGTGCAACAAACACCACACGGGTAGATACGGTTCTCGTATTCTCCAGATGAAAACACGAGGAAAAAAGGACACGGGTTTCCATGTGCTTCTTCCTTCACCCCCTTTACGTCAAGCGTGATCGCAACAGAATTCGCCAACAATGTCAAGAAGTCGGCAGTCAAAAATACATTCACAACACATTCGCGTGATATTGACTGCAGATGAACCTTTCCACACTCGTATTGTGAATAAGGCTCTGTGTTCTGTAGGGCAGAAAGGCAACACCAAATATGCATCAGTGAAATCACAGGTTCGCCAAAACGTTCTGACCACCTTCCATGAGTCGTCTGACGTTGATGCTTTGAACCTCAAACGGCAAGGAAACTATCGCGAGCTTTTCGTCTTCTGCTGGTTCACTCGTCTTTTCAAGGCTTTCACTGCAGATCTACGGTAGCCACGATTCTCCCCACTCCAGACAACGAGTTTTCTCGTAAAATAATGTCTTTCTCCCCTTTTTGGCACTGGCATGGAACAAGAACTACCAATTCAACGGTTTTGAAAATGTTAGCTGGCCTCCATGTCATCACAAAAGGGCGACTGAAAACTGAGCAAAACTAGATTCTCGATCTAGGTTCCCGCAAATCGAATTGAAACACAACTCGAGCGACGTTTTTGGAAGGGCAAGACACTGCGTTTCGAATCAAACGGTGAAATTACAGTTGTAACAACACCACACAGCACTAAAAGTACACCATGACTAGTTTTTCCGCAGATACAGAAGTTGAACCTTCGCAAGAACAACCAAGTGCAGATCAACCGCACATAACATTATTTCTGCACAGAACATGGGAAAGTCAGATTGGCATGAAATCCCACGCTCTTCGCGCAACGATAGGCTTTTTACCAACGGCACGACATTCCGTGCTGTCCACAAACAACAGGTCATTTACTTGTCTTGCCTGATCCACACCGTGGCGTGTGCCACAGTCCACTGGTGCTTCCTGGCTGTTTCTCGGATGAGAAGAGGCATGTCTTGTTGGGCAACCAACTGAAACTGCGGCTCCAGAAGCTTCTTCATGCCGGCAAGAGCCGTTGTTTCTGTTCCATCGGCGTTCTTCACTGCACCAATCATGTGCTCCTGAACGAAAAACACGGGATGGCAGATACACAAGAAAGGATACAACTTGCCTTGATCACAGCATTTCTTGACACAGTGATGCACACACCAAAAAGATGCACTCGCTCCTTGCAAACAAAATGTTTGCCATTGTTTGCACACTCATGCCAGAGAAACAGTTCATGTTGCAATTCAGGTGAATTTCGAACGTACTTACCTTCGGTGTGAATTCTGGCAGGAATGTGTACGGTGATGTTATGACCAGCACACCACCTGGAGCCAGCAAACTTCTCAATCGGTCAAAGAATGCTTGTGGTGTGTGCAAACGACAAATTAGATTTGCCGCGAGAACACATCCAAACTGTCCTAAATCCAACGGCAAATTGCAAGCGTCACCAACTTTAAAGTCAGCTTTGCTGCGATCCTGAAATGAAGCGGACACAAACTTTTCCTTCCAGTGAAGAAGAGATCTTCCCACAACTTTACCACTGTGCAATAAAAATTTGCAATCACACGAAATGATTGTGCTCACAAACCAACCATTGAAACAAACGTTCGGAACATCGATTTGCAAGATCGAAGAAAGAACTCAAGTTGCGACACGGAGATCTTACCAGGTCCGAGTCGACCTGAGCGAGGAATTCGTCACAAAGTTCTCCTTCTCTCGTCATGGCGTACTTCATAGTGCCCTGTCCCTTCATAGTATTGCAAGCGTCCACGAATTTGTTGCTGTAGTCAATTCCGACGACATTATCGAACGCCTTGGTAAGCTCAAACGTTGACCTGCCCACGGCGCACCCCACATCGAGCGCTCGACTGGGAAGGTTTGGCTGGGAACAGAGAACAGCGCTGTTGTGTGGTGCACATTTTAAAAGGTTCAGCAAATGCACCTGCGGCTTTTGCATGAAAAGACATCACGAGCGGATGTAAATCTGGTCTACGTATCGTGTGGAAGTCGATAAACAAACACAAAACTCACATGACTCTTGGACTGGATTTGGTAATGCGACAAACACAGATCTGCACATCTTTTCGGAAAGTCAAATCCATTGGTTGGTCCACCATTTTGCAGCAGCACTTCGTCCGGTTTCCCATAGTGAAACAGCAAATATTCATTCAGTGATTTCTGAGTCTCGTAGACATTTTCTTCTTGCCTTCTTCTCTGAAGTCGCATCAACTTCCACGTCGAATACACTGCCACGCCTCCAGTTATAACTCCGATTGGAATCACGATGTATCTATGATCAACACCAAACACATATGCCATCGTCTTCAAGTTACAATTGAGAGGTTCTCACACAACTGAACAGAACAAATGATCCCAAGGTTAAAGCAGCCCCAAGTGAGCGATAATCAGAGAGTGATGTGTCGTCTGCTATATACTGTGCAGATTTTTCGAGTGAGTTGCTGGTGACGGTCCAGGTGCCGGCTAAAGCGCATGTACTACAGCTGCTGTGTCAGAGGTTTCGATGGATTCCGCCGGATGGTTCTTTCTCCCGCCCGGCGCGACGTCCAGGGTTCTACACAGGTTTCCGTGATGTCACGGAGCCCACGAGAGCCATTTTCCGCGCGTTTTTACGTGGCACAGACGATCGCGACGTGACATGATTCCGCCGTAAAATACAGACAAAACAGAGTCAAAATGGTAAGATGTGAAGTTAGGAGAGTTATGTTGAGACTCTTGGGCAGAGTCAGGTTGAATTTTATGCCAATCCATGCAGACGGAAGGGTTGAAAATCAGGGTTGAAGAAACTGTCTCGCACGGGTCAGTACCACCATGATGAAAGGGTGGAAATTTCATTGCTAAAATGTATGTTTGTGACAAGAAGTTGAAGTTTCTGCAGTGTTGAATGTGCTCAGACTTGTAAAAGGATGAAGATGTCCCTGTAGAATGTGCTTGCGAAACATACGCATGAACGAACAGACTGCAGGAGTACTGAATGTCTATTTGTTTTGGAGTAGATCTGTGCAAGAAATTTTTCTTGTGACTCTTTGCAGCCAGTTTATTTCCATGCTGACATGGATCTAGTTATCCTGAAGGAGGTGGTTGCACTCAAGCCGTGCAGATTTCCAGAGAAATGGCAAGAGGTGGCTGACAATTCGAATGCAGGAATCAAAATGACATGGCCTTCCGTGAAAGATCTCAGCGTGAGGAGTATTCAGGATCATCTCAATGTCTTGTTGCGACATGAGAAGTCAGAAAATGTCAAGGAATTGAAGAAGTGAGTGCAGGAGTAAGAGGACATTGTATGTATGTATGTATGTGTGCATGAGCATGTGTGTCAACATGAAATGTGTCCCTGTTAATGGTCAGATCAGGCACAGATGAGCAGTACAGTGAGAAGAAGCGTCTTCTTGGAGATATAGCAACGATGAGAGATGATGCAGAGGCGAGGAACAAAGCACTCAAGGCAGCTGCGAAAATTGAGAAAGCTGCCAACAAGAAAAAAGCAGATCTGCGATTGGCAGTGATGCGTCAATCACGTGCAGGTTTGCTTCTTGCACCTGAAAGGGGGAAGGGGGCCCACTGTTTTTCAATTTGAAAAGGCCCTTGTGTGCTTCTTTTGTCTCACACAGTGACACCCCACATGGAGAATGACATGCTACTTGGTGAAGACAGCTCCTTGGACAACGAGCCTGGCTCAAGTGCTGATGTCGACAGTGAAGCTGCTGATTGTGAGCATGATCGTGAAAAGCAGGAGCCCCCGAGAAAACATTAGTTGCCTTTGCCTCATGGGTAGCGCGGCTCCACACTGTGTTGCCTGAGAGCTTTTGTTTGGCTGCAAAAAACTGAGGAGATGTCATAGCAGTGGCCACAATGAACGAAAAGCAAAGTTGCCTTGCATTCTTATGGGTGTTTATGTTTGTGACAGGGAACAAGAGGTCTGCGGCCAGGCAGCTGGAAGCACTTACCGAAACACTTCGCAAGGCATGTATGAGGGAATTGGATCTTCAGGAGCATCGCCTCAGATTGGAAGAAGAGCAACTGAAGTTCCAACATGAGCAGTGGGCACGGAGACAGGCTGAGCCTGTCTTTGCACGTGTACCTCGAAACAAAACCAATGAAGGATTTCACTTTGTGTATGCAGATGAAGATGCTGGAGCTGAACCTGACCTGCATGTCATGCAGCCAGCACGTGTTCTCAAACCACACAAGTTTTGAACACTTTTGTCACAGGTGCTGAACAGTGTGACATCTCGGACTCTGACTGTGACAGCGACATGACTCAACCACCACCAATGAGATCAATGCACCAACTTTTGTGTGAATGGGAGTCGTCACAGGTCAGCCCTGAGCAAGATGAATTGTTCTCTGGTTTGTTGTCTCCGTTTTGTGAAACCGGTTCTGAGACATCTTCCCTTGAAGTACAATGCGGTTCATGCGGTTCAGATGCTGCATCTGTTGTTTCTGATGGTTCGGGACAATCTGAGATTTTATGCGAAATTCCCATAGAGTGACGAAAACTTGTTTCAGATTCGAAAGTTGCAGTTTATTTCATACCTTTCGATCACACCCACCCGGGGGTTTCAACAATGTTCGTTCAACAAAGTTCAAAGTTAGTGAAATAAAATTTTTGTCAAACTTAATAGGGAATTGTGGAGTCTTCCATCACAGATAAACGACAAGTCAACAGATCACACACAACAATGTTTGTGCCTATGCGACGTATGCAGACTGCAGGAGTAGTGCGCGAGTCTTCCATCACAGATAAACGACAAGTGCACAGAGCACACACAACAATGTTTGTGCCTATGCAACGTACACAGACTGCAGGAGTAGCGCGTGAGTCTTTGTGGGGGGGGGGGCATTCTGCATCACTGGAGGTACAGCTCCAAAGGTGGGGGAGGCAGGTCAAAGTACGTCGCCACCTCAGATCCATAGCAACATGTATGACAATTTGCCAGCAACGTTGCGGTTTGGAAATAGTGTCCAATGGGTTGCAGATGCATTTTCAGATTGGCGTAAAAGTTGACAAATGCGAAATACATTGTCAACTTTGCGAAGCCCCATTCCACTGCTGTTCTCAAAGGACTCATGCTTGTGTTGAAATGCTGCTGTTGCACTGACAGATTGTCACAGGGGTACGGTGTCAGTAGCCACGGATGCAAAGGATAGGCTTGGTCACCATAAATTGCCAACTGTTCTCCATTTCGTGAGCGGATCTGAGATAGTTGTGCATCAACACCACTGACACCGTACAACAAAGCATCATGCCTCCTCCCCGGAAAGGGCCCATAGGAATGACACACAATGCCATTTGGTAACATGATGTGCTGAAATTTCAAGCCATGTTTTCTCTTATGACCACTGAAAAATTCTCTCTGATCTGCACCAGGTCGGCACACATGTTGCAAAGTGCCGTCGATGAAGCCCCAAATGTTTCTCACAGGAGCACCTTTGTCTGCCACTTTTTCTGTGTACAGTTCATGATCCATCCAAGGTTGAGAGATGTCATTCAGAAGATGAGCAAACCTGTGCGTGACATCCGCCAACATGTTATTGAAAATCAACGAGCAGTCAGGCACAGACCAACCAAAATACGGGGCAAGGTCAAACAAACAACCCGGATAACAGAGTCTGCGCAGCAGGAGGCACGTTCCTTCCAAAGGTTCCCAAACCAACCCATTCTGAGCTTCATATCTGTCAGGTAGTGCAAGAAGTTGAGACAAGTTCACAAGGTCATCTTTGTCAAAACGAAACAAGCCACGATACTGCGCATTTGAGAAGTTGTCAATGTCGAATCTGTCGTATGATTTGTGTGGTTTGTCCATCAGGAGTTTGTCAGCGCTGTATGCTGCGAGTAGGAGCAGCAGATCATCTGTTGACACCAGATTGCTCATTGCAAGAGCAGCGAAATGCTGGTACACGTCTGTTTTGCTCATCACTACAAGGACACAAACATGAAAAATGCATTCACAAAATTGTTTTTTTATTCCAAAATGAACTAATCACTGTGACCATTCAAATGGTTCGACGATGCATACATGTCTGTTTGCACCAGACTTTGTGCCTCTTTGTGGAGGCGCAAATGTTTCTCAACGTTACTGACATGAACTTTCCATGCAACTATGTTCTCGCCATCGCGTGGATCATTGGCCATGACAAAAAACAGACTTTTCTTTGCAGATACAACAAGCTTCTGTGACATTTGCAATTTTACAGACAACTCGGCATTGTCGAAACGCTCAGTGTTATACGGCCAAACATTTGGAAATGCTGGCAAAACACGATTGAAAGTCAGGAGTCCAGGCATCTGAAATTATCAAGTGTATGCATGAACACACAGACAAAAGTCCGGGTTACACAGAAATCGCAAAAACTGTCATGACTGCAGGAGTATGGCACCAATCTGCAACAGACAAAAAGTGCCTGCACACAGACAAAAGTCTGGTTTACACAGAACACGCACACAAGATCATAACTGCAGGAGTATCGCACCAAGCGTCAAAGACGCAACAAAGATAAACAAGAATGCTTGACACCATGCACCAGCCTCACCCACAGTGGTGGTAGTGTGCCGCGAGTTGGGATCTCCAACGGAAAGCCTTTGAACAATTTTCGCATTGCAGAGTTGGCTCCTTGTGAATGAGTGAGTGCTGTTTCAGAGCTCTCTGTGATTTTCCTTTGTAGGAACACGCATCGCACAGAAAGAAGTCTTGCACATGTGTGGTGGCTACATGCTCCTTCAAGTCCTGCGGTCAAAAGTACGCACGTCCACAGATTTTACACTTGTGATCACGTTTGGTTGCATGCACAGCCATATGCCTTTGCAGAGCAAAACGATGAGCAAACTCTTTTGAACACTTGTCACAACGACACACCTTCCGCATGTGGACAGACGAGTGAATGTCATGCGCGGATGTGCTTTTGAATGCAGCTACGCAATGTGCATTTTTACAGGTGAACAAACCGTGACTGACTTCGACATGCCGTTTCAACTGCACACATGACTCATCAACTCACAAATGACAAACACGACACACATACATCAGTCTTTCAGCGGTTGTACCATGCTTCTCACGAAGGACACGAGTGAGACTCAAAGACGGCTGCAATCGCTTTGGGACCTTTGCAGCGCTGTGCTGCTTGTACCTTGCGTCTGATGTGAAGATCGTACCTGGGCGACGCACGGACAGAAGAACATTCTCTTTGGGCACAGTACACGATGTCCATTTCCACTGAGGCTTACACACACTTGAGAAAACCCTGCCCGGCAGCATGCTGCTCACAGATGGGTGATCCTTAGGTTTCTCGCAGCTGGAAAACACTTTTCCTGGCAGTTTGGTACTCACAGAAGGATGGTCAATGGGAACAGTGCACTCTGTCCAATTGGGCTGTGGCTTCCCCTTGAAAATGCGGCCCGGAAACAACATACTCCTTGGTGTTTGTTCACTGCGGAAAACCCACCCGGGAAACAAGGCTGACAAGGAGAGACGCTCAACAAGCATGGTCAATTGCAAGCTCAAGGTCGGGAAAGCAACATACAAAGGCAAGCGATGAATGCGCACCTCGCAATCCTGTTGGAGCTTGTCACAAATCAGCTCTGACTCCGCCTCTGAGTCCACCAACTGGTGCTCATCCCCCATACAACTGTCAATGTCCGAGCTGGAATCACCCGATGCATCGTCGCCATGCTGCACATCTCCATCGACCAGCATGCGGACTTCGCCAACTACACACTCAATTCGTTCATCCTCGTACGATCACAGTAAAATGAACTCTGTGCCAACAACAGCCAAATTCACGGCAACATAGAATGACAAGTTGCTTGCAACTGTGCTCCACACATAGTCTCTGAAGAATATCCTGGTGTGTGCATTGCACGCTCGAGCTAACAAAAACACTTGCAGTGCCTCGGGTGGCTGGAACTTTTTGCTTAGAGCAGTACAGTAGCGCACTAATGTTTTCGCAGCGCAAGTGGGTGACAAGAAGAAATCCTTCGTCTCAGACTCAAGTTCTTTCTTGTTCTCCTTCATGAAATTACATACAATTTGACACATTTGCCACTCTTCTTTGGAACGCTCCAAGAACTCCATGCCACAATATTTATGTGCAAAAATATGTGGCAGTTGCATTGACTTCGACATTGGAGGGCACATCGCACAAGTAGAGCTGTTGATCTCCAGGCCATGTTGACTCACCACTTGCTCTACTTCTTCTTTGTTGCTGAAGACTTGAACATCTCGTGGAAACGCACTCAGCTTCTCCACCGTGAACATGATGCCACCCACCGAACAGGAAGAGCAGAACAGCAACAAAACCTGAACAACAACAACATAGAAATAACATTTTGCGTAGTGCACAAGTGTTCTGATACTCCTGCAGTTTGCACAGAACATTTCAGTCAACATTTCATTGTGTGCACAACTTCCTTCCTTCCTCAAGTATACTTGCAACAAATAAGTACTCCTGCAGTCTGATGCATGTATGAAGTGTCATACAAAAACCACAATACCCACCACCAGCTTTTCACATGAGATGAGTCACCCAGTGTCACGCTTGAAGTCATCGTCGACCACGGCCTGCTTCACAACTGTTCACAAAAAAAACAGACAATGCGGCACAAGTCATATGCGGTGCTGTATACAATCAACAAGGTTCATCACAATTGTCGCATGCGGTGCGTCTGAACACTGTCATCAGGTTGTCCTTGCTGTTCTTATTTTTTTCAATATTATGCTCAAAATTCTCACAATTTCATGTAGCTTTCTCCTCCAACATTACCGCCTGTCAAAAATGAATCAGATGACCACAATAACACCATGTCCTGCAAAAAAAAACAAGCACTCAACATCTCAGTTTTACCTGCACACAAATTACGCGTCGCTGGCACGGTTGGTCGGTTTGCAGTGGCAAACACCACACACTGTACGCATGCACGTATGAACCTGCAAACAACACGAACAGTTGACAATGGTTCATGTCTGTTTTCCAAAAGCAAAAACAAACTCCTTGCCCACTACGAATGTCAGCTGTATTGACTGTGGAATCACAGCCCACTACGAAGGTCAACCAGCCTGACTGTGGGATCAAGGAGAACAAAGCACACCTCCTCCACGCTTCTGCTTTTTCAGGGTGCCAAGGAGCAATGCACGATGCAAACAAACATCAAATGCATTTGA
>JAAUXT010005620.1_pt1 | contig 34254 bp, 42 predicted proteins | sample 7278171 | NCBI WGS metagenome assembly JAAUXT01 (sample SAMN14350112, study PRJNA611818) | marine sediment metagenome | isolation source: surface marine sediment (1.8m) | place: French Polynesia: Moorea | collected 2018-08 | reverse complement strand
GTGGTTCTAAATTCACAGCTGGTGTGTCACACCACACTCCTCCCCTGGTAGGGGGTGTTGGCAGTGCCCAACAATTTTAAATATTCTGAATAATTTTACAATAAATATTTAGATAGAAAATAGATACATAATAGCACAATATCACTATTTTGCTGAGTTTTCCCAGCATCCCTCCCCATGGGGTGATCACGTGACCCCTGGAGGTTTTCCTTTTCTAAAATGGTGGCAGCTGAACTACGAGACATAACAGTGGAAGAGATAGAACTCTTGTCCTTTCTCAGGCAAAATATTGTGAGATGCATCTGTGAGGAGGCAGAGAGGCAAGGCCTCTCTGAGAGAGACATGAGAGTTGTTCAGGCAGTGGTGGCCTATTTCAATCGAGGCCCGGCACCATACCATATCTTCAACCGTTCAGTGTGGCACCTTGACCACACCATCTGAAGGTGAGCGGCCCATGTCATTCCACACAGAAAAGTGCCACTCACATGGTGTCAGGTGTGTGTGTTGAATTTTCTTCACCAGGGTCCACTGCCATTTGAATTTGACTGAGACAAGATGGTTTTTGAGCTTTCTGGTCACCCACCCAAAGGATCCATCAGAGTTTTGTGCTGCAGCGATTTTATCCACGTATTTTTGCAGCTGGGTGTCTGGTGCGTTTCGAACCTGGTCGACAATGACAACCCAATTGAACTTCACGCACTGCAGGATCAATCACATGTTTGAACAATGCTGGCTTGACAGTTGCGGGTTTGTGTGACAAGACCTGCTTTCCAATGAAAGGCTGAAATTCCAGAACCTTGTGCCCAGAACTTCGTGCCAGATTTTCGCAGTTCGGTTCTTGTCTCCTGCTGAACAGGCAACACAGAAGCTCAAAGTTTGTGCAAACTTGGGACAGGTTTTCACTCCAGTCGAATTTCAATTGTAGAGGTTCACATGTTTCACAAAAATTGTCCTTGTCGGGAAGTTTCAGATCTGTGTACGAGGCGTATGCCAAAACTCTTTCCTGCCTATGTCGCTTGTTTTTGTTGTTCGGTCAAGATCTTCGCACTCCCATTGGTTAGCAATGGTACCAGGTGATCGGGAAACAAGAGAAGTTGATCGGAATGTTGCGTTGCCGAGAACATGACCAGGAAAGAGTTTTGGTATCAGCCTCGTAAACACGGGTTGTGTGACAAGCAAGTCATTCGGGGTCTTTCAGCGGGAGAAAGTTTGCGAACTCCATTTGACAACTTTTGACAGAAAACAACCAGTTCTTACCGTCAGATTTCTCTCCCATGCCTGACACCTGCACAGAAAAGCACTTTTAAGATGTTATCCTTTTTGAACACGTCACAGGCATCACTAAAATCCAAGAAATAAAACTTCCCATGCACCAAAAGCTCCGCACTAACTGTTTTGCTCGACAATTAGGTCAAAGTTAGTTCTCGGAACAAACACCAGAGGCTGGATGAGCTTCTTCTGTATCTGTGGCAAGATCACAATGCAGGCACGTCAACATGTCAAACAAGTTTTAGTGCTCAATAATTTCACAAAACTGGGCAGAAGAATAGACTTATAAAATAAAAACAAGTGATCTTGTGAAAAATGTCCAAATGTTCCAATGCACAGAACGAAATTTGACGTCTACTTCGCTTCAGTCGATCGAGTTGAGACGAAAAACTGAAGCGACATCCAGCGGGCGTGAATAGTTATCATATGATTTGGGATGTGAAGATTTAACTTTGTGTTTGTTCCGTTTTTCGCCAAGATGTCTGTGGCCACAGTGGCATACTCGACGACAGGAGTTGTCCTGTTGGTGCTAGTTTCAGTGGGTGAGTATTTCGTGCCAGTAGAAAGGCTGTTGGCGACAAATTGGGTCTGTGAAGAAAACTGCTTCAACAACCTGGGTGTCAAAATCTGGCTGAATCTCAATACCAATGTAGATGGATATTCTGTGCCGGCTTCGTGATCATGGCTCTACAGACAAGAGTTTGTCTGGATTGACAGATCGAGAAGTTGTTGGTGATCTAGCGGCGAGTACAAAGACTTGGCAGATGTTTGGATTCGCACGCTTATGTCGATTCAGCAAAGGGCGGGGGGGGGGGGGCGGAGGCCGACCAGCATTGAAATACGAGACAAGAAAGTCAACAGCCAGTTTCCATTTGGATTGTTCAGCAGATGCATTGAAAAATTCTGCCTCAGTTCACCGCGTCTCGTTTCTCGCAGAGCTGCAGAATCTGCACTTGACAAATTCAATTTTGATTTCAGCGCTGTATTACGTGTTGACCGGGCAAGGTTATCGATTAGACTTCGGGTGGTGAGTACCTTTGAGCAGTTTCAGCGCCGTATTTCACTGTGCGGGTGCAGAATTATGTTTAGCGGTTGATTGAGTGTCTCACTGACATAATCTCTTGACTTGCAGGTTTCTGGAGGGAACGTCACCATACCTTTGGGCCAACATTGGAATTGGCCTGTCAATATCCCTGTCAGTGGTCGGCGCAGCATGGTAAATGTTGCCTTTGGCGTTGAAATGGGACATCATCAGAGACGTTGAAAGGAAAGGCACCTGCCCAACTTTCGCACCGCGAGAAATTCACTCTCCCGCCCTCCAAATCCTAAATCCGCTGAAGACCTTTCGCTGGGACATCTTGGTTTGAGTTGGAACGGACAACGTTCACACGTCCGACTGTGTGTGGACAGGACGCCATTTGAAGAGACGTGGGAATGTGCTTGAACCCGTCCGTTTGGAACATCAACCAAAGACACTGCAAATTTTCGAACCAATCTTTTTGACATCAGATTTTCACGGTGTGTTTCCCTCTAGCAGACGAAACGTCTCATGACACACACAGCATGGAACACAGGCCCCATTGCTTCAAAAGCGGCACGGGTATTTTAGTTTTCTGTTGTCGTGTGGTGCCAACCTAATATTTCTCGTTTCAGGGGAATTTTCACCACAGGCGCCAGTATACTTGGGGCCGGTGTGAAAGCTCCGCGAATCAGAACGAAAAATCTAGTCAGCATTATCTTCTGCGAAGCCGTGGCCATTTACGGCATCATCATGGCAATTGTCATCAGCAACTCCGTAGAGGTGCGTAAATTCAGTAGCAGTGCAGCTGAATCGGCGTTGAGCAAAGGAAGGGAAAGCCAAGGCGAACGCAAGAATGACCTGCTCACTTTTGTTTCAGAACTTTAACCCTGAAGAAGTGTCCTACGATGTGAGGAAGGCAAACTACGCGGCCGGTGAGTGGTCCAAACAAGACGCGTCCCTTCCACTTGCTGTCAAGTTCACCGATTTCGTTGCGGTGCAACGAAATGGGGAGGCACGATCTACCCAGACACCGGTGTCTGGCTACTTCAGGTTGGACCTGAAATGGTAAAACACCCTGTGTCTCCCAGTTTCAGGTCTGACCTGAAATGGCCAGACACCCAGAAAATGCTGGTCAGAATCTTGTTGAGTGTTTGGCCATTTCAGGTGAGACTTGGATGGACACCCGTACCTCCTCATTTGGGGTGTCTGGCCATTTCGTTACACCGGTGCGGCTTGGTGTTTTCAGTTGTGATGATGACGCGCTTGTTGCAGGCTACATGATGTTCGGCGCGGGTCTCACCGTCGGGCTGTCCAACCTCTTCTGCGGTCTGTGTGTCGGGATCGTCGGGTCCGGGGCGGCGCTCGCAGACGCTCAGGACTCCTCCCTCTTCGTCAAAATTTTGATCGTCGAGATCTTCGGCAGTGCCATCGGTCTCTTCGGGGTGATCGTCGGAATTCTGCAGGTACGATTCTTGGCGTTCAGAAAACCGATGCCAAAGTTGTCACGGTCGTTTGTTGACGTGACGCAGAGGTAAAGAACGCTCGGAAGAAAACATTTACTGGGGCAAAATGGGCGCTGACGGCACATTTCCTTGGCCGCTCGAATGCCGTTTTGCATATGAATAAAAAGGCGTGTAAGTTCCCGTTTTGACGCGAAACGATTTCTTGTTTTCAGTCAACAAAGGCGAAAATGGGCGACGAAGTTTGATACAGCAGCTGGACGAGGCTTCCAATCATCATTCCATTGGTTCTACGTGTGGAATAGTCACCGACGGACTGAACGATTTCCGTGTGATAGAATTTCTTTCTCCATGAAAGGATAGAAGAACAAGGCATCGGCACATTTGTTGTTGCATTTTATTCGTCGCTGAAATTAATCGCTTGAGCTGAAGCACCCAAGTTGTCACAGTGAAAATGAAGGTGACCGTTATCGTGGTCGAATCGTGGAAATGTAGCAGGAAAAGTTTTGTTTTCAGTAGTGTTGGAATAGTTGTTGAGAGCATTGCGTGCAAATTGCAAGTGTTGTAGCTGCACGTTCTTTTCAACGTGAGACGTGGCGCAGCGACCACAGACTGAAGCACAGGACGTAGAGAACGGTTCGTGATGTGAATGTGCGTGTGTGTGTGTGCGTGTGTACATAAGTTGATCGATTTCGCCTTGGCAACATGTCGATATTGTAAATACCGTAAAACCCCGTGTGTGTAAGTCGCACTTTTTTGTACCAGTGCATGTTTTGGTCTTTTATCAAACTGAATATCTTGGGGGGGGGGGAGTTGAACCAGACTTCAGCGGGGTCAAACTTGAGGTGCGACTTGTACGCGGGTGCGGGTTACATACGGAGTTTTACGGGTAGGCTCGAAATAAAATCTGAACGATGTGAACAAACGCTTCACGATAAGCTCGAAACAACGTGAACAAACTTGGCAAAGTTGTGAATGTTACTGTGTCGATCATAGTTGGCATGCAGTTCTTCAACCGACGCTGCTCCTCAGAATATTCCCTCGAAGATGCTGTCGTAAATGGCATCGGGGTTCTGGGGTCTGGAAAGAAAATCGAGAACTGACTCAGGCAGAGCTGCAAACCCTCACAGCTTCGTGGTTTGGAACTGGAGTGGTGGAGGGCGAACAGAGCTGTTCGCGCACACGCTGACAGACCCCATTTGAACACGTTTTACAGTGTGAGCGCCGCTCCAGATTCACCTTTCGGGACTGATCTCTTCAACTGCAGACGATGGCAAGAACATGAAAGCCGCCCTGTCTTCTCGTTGTGGTATTGTGACCTGAATGAAGGAATTAGACCGATGAAAAGGACTGCACGAACCAGCTTCGGTTGCACCTTTTCCAAACGTAGCCGCCAGCGTAACACGGACCCCACCGCACAAAACTTCCGCAAAGTTAGGCAGCGTTCGATTTGTGGACCGGAAGGAACCAGAACCAGAAAATCCTGTCTCCTGATTGGTTCTGGCATGTTGCCAACCAATAGGGGATGAGAATTTGCTGGTTCTGGTTCCTTCTGGTCCACAAATCGAACGAGGCCTTAGTTTGTACCTCCGGGGTCCACGTGTTCTCAGTCAGTCGGTGGTGTTTGTCCGGACTTTTCACGGGGGCGACGAGTCGTCCTGCTGCTGCAGCTGCAGGCTCGGCCGCCGAGTCATGTTCCACAGACTTTCCCGGGCTTTCGTCGCTGAAACTGACTCCCAGGTCGAAGCACCCCACGTCCAAGTTGACGCTGCAAAGGGAAAAACGAAATTGCGACACGATTTCGGAATTTGGCATTCGTTATTCCCTCTGACCATTGACATCAAAAGAAAACTAATCTGTCTGATGGTGTCCGAGATCAGACGCTTTCGCGGTGGCGGAATGAGGACGCGCGACGGTACCTCTCCTCCGTGACGTCATCATTTGGCGCAGATCCCAGGTCGTTGACCTTCACACGAGTTCCGGCTGATTCAATCGTTCTCGCTTCTTGTCGGACATTATTCACGCTGAATGAGGCTCTCTGTGACCTGTCTTCGTCATTCGGTACCATGACAAAGTTTTGCGACCGTTTAGGTTCTTCGAAATCTGGACTCCAATCGTTGATTTCGTACTCTTGGGCATTTCTCTGTGACATTTCTTCGTCATTCGGTTCCTTGACGCACTGTTGAGATCTTTTTGTTTCATCCCTGTCGGGACTCCAGTCGTCGATTTCGTACTCGTGAGCAGACAAGTCCATCAGACCCCGTTCCCTGGTGTCATTGCGGTTCTTTTGCTGCTGCAGTTCTGGAGAAAAGTCGTCAATCGAAGGGTCCCATTCGTCTTCAAACTCCTGCACGAAAGTCGGGTGTTCCTGAGAATAATTCTCTCGGCTCACGGGCAAAACTGGAAAAGAAATGGCTCCACATCAAGCATGTCTCAGTCGCACGGGAAAAGAACAAATCGCCATGCAGAAATGTTTCACGAAGCGTGATGTCAATGACGGCACTGGAGAAACACCTGCCTGTCATTTTGCCGTGTCTGTCGTAAACGATGGGACCGACAGGGTGTAAGTCCGGGAGGTAATCGTCTGGGTACTGCGGTGCTGGAGGAGCGTCTGGGTACTGCGGTGCTGGGTACAGAGGAGCGGCGTGGTTCCGACCCCGCGAGGGTACGTCAGACGCCCGACGCCACGTGACGTCACGTCTGTGTGTGCGTCGGAACGTAAAACTCACGTGCCTCACAACGGTCAATCAATTTCAACCAGTAAAGGTTTTGACCCCTCAGCGACACCGAGTGCGCCAGCGCACACGCATGCCAAGGTCACAACACACCAAAATGGGTCTCACGTATACTATAATTGTGTTCACACTGAAGTGTGTGTGTGTGTGTGCTATTATGATCACAGATGGGTTCCAACCCCAAACATGCACCAGCACATGGTGCGGAATGTCATGAAAGCTATGCGTGATACGCTGGCGCGTGCGATGTGGCCGAGGGGTGATGAAGGCACGGAGACTGTCGAGACTGGAGAACCTGCACCGTTGGCGCTCGCTCACCTGTGCTCACCGCTCCACCTCGGCTCCGCGAACTCATCACTCGAGTTGATTTCAATCTCTTCGTACGGAAAGTCACCTGCAGCGATTCACACCAGTGTACCATGGAATGGACAGGTCATGATGAGCCGTAGTGACAGGTACTCCGCTCACCTTGATGCTGTTCGAAGTTCCACTGGTCCGTGGCCTGGGCCCTCTGTTGACACAGGTCGATGTCTTCCCACCCGCTGCTCGTCTGGGGTTGCGGTTCCGAGGACGACCCCGGGACGCTGGTCCGTCCCACGTGTCGGTTCATCCTCTGCTGAGTTGGTTGATACGAGAACTGCTGCAGGCCTCTGGGTGCCTCGCTCGACTTCTTGGTCTGACCAAATTGCTGGAGAGATGAGATGAAGACAGGTTCCTGTATTCAATTCAACTGAACCTTGACAAGCAAACGAGCACCCACCGGGACTGTACCCACTCTTTCGCCAATCATGGGTGTGCAAAAGTATGTGCAGGTACGTTTTGGTGTGCCCAAGTGTGAGTGAGGGGAGTACCCCTCAGAGTGACTTTTTGGCCAGACACTCTTTGCACAGACACAACACAAACATACCTCATTCTCAGTGATACCTGTGCACCCACAGAGTGGGCACAAAACAACCTGCCAGTGTAATGAAATGGCAAGACAGCCAAAATCAGGAGGCATGGAGTGAGGGTCCCAAGCCTCTGCTCAATATCAGGCAGGTCTTGCAGCAGGCTCTTTGGCCCTCTTGCCTCTCATTTCAATTCTCACCTGAAATGGCTGGATATTCATCAAGGCTCTCAGTGCCCTGTGCTAACTCATATCACGTGTGAGTTTAAATGAGGAGGCATCCATGTCAAAAAAAAAGAGGTGGCTCCCCATTTCATTCCACCGGGACGGAGATCGCGTCACGAACCTTGTTGTGTTGTCTGAGCGGAGTCTTGGGCAGATGGTCCGTCTTCTGTTTAAGATCCCTGCGCAGACTGTCGACGGCGGAGCCGCGCGCGCCGCTCGGCTTCACCGCCACGCCGTGCTTACAGCAGTCGTGTCCGCACGCGTTCTTGTTGTTGCACGTGTGGGTGCACGGTCTGCGGTTTGGAGGCAGCACCGGTGTCTCTGCAAAATCACGTCGGGCCGTGTTCGATTTGACACGCGCTGATAACGCGCTGTGTTTCCATACAGATTGGCCTCAATGATGTGTTGAGTTTCACGTCGCGTGTCACAACAATTTCTACTCACGGCTTGTCCTTGTTCGGTCACTTGGAGCCGTCCTTTTCGGTTCATTCTGAAAGAAGGAAAATTTACTGCATTGGAAAGTTCTTCACAGGCCGACGGCTTTCAGAAACACAAAAACACAGTGTGTCCCCGGTCTATCACCTGATTCTCAGATCCGACCGCTGCTCTGCCGATTCGCTTCGGCCCCGTGTAGAACGGTGTGTACGTGCTCTGGACATCCAGACCCACTGAAAGACGAGTCCATACACGTCAACCAAGTTTGCAGAATCACACTGTGAAGAGTCTGATGAAAACACCGAAGAGTCTGATGAAAACACTGAAGAGTGTGATGAAAACACTGAAGTGTCTGATGCAAACACTGAACAGTCTGATGAAAACACTGAAGTGTCTGATGAAAACACTGAAGTGTCTGATGAAAACACTGAAGAGTCTGATGAAAACACTGAAGTGTCTGATGAAAACACTGAAGAGTCTGATGAAAACACTGAAGTGTCTGATGAAAACACTGAAGAGTCTGATGAAAACACTGAAGAGTGTGATGAAAACACTGAAGAGTGTGATGAAAACACTGAAGAGTGTGATGAAAACACTGAAGTGTCTGATGCAAACACTGAACAGTCTGATGAAAACACTGAAGTGTCTGATGAAAACACTGAAGAGTCTGATGAAAACACTGAAGAGTGTGATGAAAACACTGAAGAGTGTGAGGTGCGCTCACCGAAGTCTTGGCTGATGAGATTGATGGAGAGTTCTTCGTTCTTGTCGGCTCGCTTCACGTCAACTCGCCGCACCCACTGCTCGTTCTTCAGCAGGAATGCGTCACTGAATAGAAGTTGAGGTTTGAACTCAGTCAGGCACGTCGCGAGGCTTAAGACAGGATCCAGGTGGAGTTGGACCTGCCCTGAAATTCTGGCCGCGGGGAGGAGGGGTGGAGGGCAACCCACATCCAGATTCTTCAACAAAGCGCAAAAGAAAACTCAATCCAAACAATTTTTACCTTGTCGCACTCAGTGAAAGGACAAGCAAACTTTTGTTCTTTGGTTACAGGGAGGACGTCCCACTGCACCTGGATCTGCAGGCACACCTGACCTCGCGCTGTTTGGGGGTCACAGGGACGCGGCTCTAAACGCACCTGATCTTGGCCTTGTAGACGACGTTGTTGTCTGCGTCACCGACGAGCAGCGCGCACGTGTGGGCGGGTCCCGCGGGGGCGCCCCTCCGCCCGACCTGCTCCCGGTTCGTCAGCGTCACCGTGATGGTCAGCTCCGCCTCCGTCTCCTTGTACGACGTCGACTGAAGAAGACGCGCATGCGCATGCGCGGCCAACGCACGTTCAGTGAAACAAGAACGCTTGTCAGTGTTGGTTCCAGCGAGCTGAGGGTGGTCTCTGAACTGTGAGGAGGGCTTGGGATAGGTGGGTGGGTGTTGTTGCACACATTCCGAGAACCGATCACGCCCACTGCACCCAAGCGGTCGTACAACCAAACACCAAACATCACCAAGGTTCAGAACGAGCCAGTTGTGGACTCCAGTCACTCACGTACCTGATCAATAACCATCTCATACTTGGGGAGAGATGACACTGCCTCGCGAACTTGATTTCCAAATGGCGGGTGTCTGTTCACAATCTATGGAGCAAAATAAATTTCTCACGCGCACCTTTTGACGTAAACAACCCCAAGAACTTCTGACCCATCTGATGATCAGCGCACACTCACCAGCTCAATTTCTCGCGGGTTTTTCTCCTCCAGCTTCTGGAAGGTGACCAACCCAGCGTTCACCAATGCGTTCGACAAGGTGACACCTGCAAAAAAGATAATAATTTTTCAAATTTTATCCACTCGAGAAGGACCAAAAATCCCAGGCACACCTGTAGATTCCACTGACCGATTCCGGTCAGCTGTTTGGACACGTGTTTGGAGTTCTCCCACAGCTTTGCCCTGCAGCACTTGGCGAGCAGAACGGCATTGAGCAGAGTCGTGAAGTGCGGGCGGTGCCAGTGAACCTCCAACAAACCTGCAAAGCATTGAAGAGATGGAACAACTGATAGCCCAGAAATCAAAGCACAGCCTGTGAATCGGGTGTTGCATAGAGTGTGTGGGTGCAGCATGGAGTGTGGCCTGGGAATTTGGTGCAACATGGAGCATGGAGCCCTGGGAATTGGGTGCAGCAAGGAGCATGACCTGGAAATTGGGTACAGCACGGAGCATGGCCTGGGAATTGGGTGCAGCGTGGAGCTGGGAATTGAGTGCAGCCAAAAGACTCACATCGACTGATCCTGACGGCGGATCGGAAGATCTTCCCGATGTCCTGGTTCAGAGCGAAGTCCTGCACCGAGAGGGACCCCAGCTGTGCCTGGACCAGACTGGAAAGGAACGCAAAAATTGTTTTCCTTTGGCTCAGTGAAATCTTCCATTTCAATCTACGTGTTCCCATCCCAGCATGATGTTACTCACCAATTCACTTTCATCTCGTTGGTTTTGATTTTGCCCTGCATCGGGAACCTGAAAGAAAAACGGCTGTTTTGTCCTCACTGCAGATGGTTCAACGTAAAATATTGAAAACCTCAGATCTACTTAGGAAAGGGTAAACTGTTCGAACCTGACAGTGATTCTGTTCTTGTCCTTGTTCAAAGTGTTCAAAGTTTTCTTCTCGTTGTTTCTCAGCGTGACGTCTCTGAACTCTTTGCTGCTGCACAGCATCACCAGCTGCAAAGAAAACAGTCCCACAATTGTGGCTTTGAGACAAAACGTCACAGCCTAAAGACCAAATGCGAACAATTTTTTATTTGCGCCGGGTACCGGTCAAGCGCGAAGCACAACAGGCTTCGTCCACCAAAAGTTGTGTACAGCAGTTCCCCATGAGAATGGTGCTCAATTGCAAATCACGCGAGGCCAGTCGGCCTATTTTTTTCTCAAAATGTCACCAGATCCTCGAGACTCTCGGCGCCGCCCGCCCCTTGGAACAACTTCATCGTGTCGAACGCGATGCAGTATCGCGCCATCAACCGGCCGGTCTCTACAAAACCACGCAGGGTGTGTTCGATTTGTACTGCTGTCCACGGGTTGAATCAAGGGAAACGACGCTGAATCGAACACGACCGCTGGTTCGACGAACCAGGTGCGGTTTGCAATGAAAAGCAGTGCTCAAGTCAACTGCAGTGTAAAGTCCCTCGTTTACTTTGCTGGACCCTGCTGATGAGTCATTAATCACATGATTGTCATAGGTGGGGCGACATGGGCAGGATCTTGGGTGTGGGGTCATAGGCAGGGGGATGGGTAGGGGAATAGGCAGGGAGACAAGGGTGGGGGTCAAGGGTGGGGGGTCACGGGGACGTCTGGCTCACCATGCCCAAACCGCACTGCCACTTGGTGCTTGCCCAAAACGGACTTCGCACATTTAGTGAGTGATTGAGGTAAGAAATCTGACACACGCTGATGGCACTGCAGCCCCACGGTGTGCCAGGAAGGGTGCAGCCTCCAACTGAATGCACCATCACTCGTGATTCTGTCCTGGTGCGCGGCTGCATGTTTTCCGGAGGAATCGAACACGAGCACTGACTCAACGAACGGGGTGCAGTTTGGAATGAGTGATGAGGGTAAGAAACCTTCGCACCTGTCGCTTTCAGTGTGAATCCGTCGGGCCCCATGGTGACGAGACTGATCCCGGCCAGGGAGTTCAGGTTCTTCAAACACAGCTCTGAAAAAAGCGCACTGTTTTCAACTTTTGACAGAGTCTGGTTGACAAATCAACAATTGCAAAAGGACTCCCCCAAGATAACGGTGCAGTTGTTTTACCTTGCAACTTGTTCTCGATCTGTTCTCTGCTTTGGCCTTCGGAGCAACCTGCAAAGCAAACATCATTGTTCAGGGTCTCACATCACAACCTCATCAACCGGACTGGAAACACGACACCTGGGTCCACAGAACTTCTTGAGCAACATTGCAAAAGCAGATCCAAGAGGAGGTCCAGTGCCTACCCATCAAACAACACCCCCGCCCAAACTGCAGGCTCCATTGTCACTCTAGAAAGGAGATTTTTGGCCCGACCAGGGCCCGCCCACTTGGACCCTCCCCTGGATTGAGAAGCAGGCGAGACCGTAGTGCTTGGGGTTCTTCATGACGCGGATGTAGAGGAAGGTGGAGCGGACCCACTCCAACGCCACTGACACATCGCTGATGGTCTCGAGCACGATCTCGGCGTTCAGGTGCTCCACCAGGTTCCGGTGCAGGCTGCGGTGCAGGAAGGTCAACATACAGTGTTACAGGCTGAGGCGTCGGACAACACGCAGTCAGTGCCCATCACATACATGTGGTCTCTCATGGACGCAGGTGCGGGGAGGAGCTCGCTCCCTCCTGGCCCTACTTTCACGCATTGAATCATTGAACTTGGACTCTTGGGAGAGACCCCGAGAACCCATCGATTTCAATCTATGACACAAGTCCATAAGTGTCTGAAAGGCGAACCAGTCTCTGTCAGCTCTTTCCGTGACTCGTCAGTTCCACAAATTCCCTGAGTCAAGTTGGTCACGCACAAAGAGCCCCAATGAGAAAAGAACTCAGACCACCAGAACATACACAACCGAACACACAGTTTACAAGTACCTGCTTTCGACCAACTGATTCCCTTGTATCAAGTCTTCGTACTTTCTCTGTGACACAAATGTTGTCAACAACACAAACGCTCTTTTTCGAAAAACAAAGCGAAGCTCTGCGCATCGACACATACGGAATATTCTGGTTCAAAAGAGGTTCATCCGTACCTTCGTGCCCGCTCTCGTCATGATGACAGCTGTGGCGCTCGTGTCAAACTGAAAAAAAAGATTCTCACAGAGCTGATTCTTTGCTTGCAAGGGAATAGATCTACCCGCCAGCACAAAACAACCAAACACGCTCACACAACACATTGCGCGCGCGTACTCAACAAACACCGTGTCCAAAGACACAGACAGACAGACAGACAGACAGACAGACAGACAGACACACACACACACACACACACACACACACACACAAAGAGGACACACGCGCACGCACACAGGTTCGCGCACGCACATCGGTTCACACACGCACTTTGGTACTTGCGGGCACACATACACACCTCGCGCGCGCATGCGCGTCTGCACCCTGACCTGCGGCCTGCCGGCGCGGCCGATCATCTGCAGCACCTGCGTCTCCGAGTACTCCTGGTACATGCCGAGCGCGTAGTGCTGCGTCGACTTGATCACTACCAGGTGCGCCGGCAGGTTCACGCCCATCGCCAGCGTGCTCGTCGAAACTGCGCCGCGAAAACAACAACACAAAAGCTGGATTTATATATAGAGCTGCGTTGTGCGTCGTACGTTTTGCGGCATCATTGATGCCTGTGTCTGCGTCAAGAATCGGTTCCCACCGATATCTGCAGCAAGCAGCCTGTGTCACATGGGGTGTCACGTTAAATTTTGACGCTGCCCAACAAAACGCAGAACGCAGCAAGCTTGGCGCAGCTCTATATGAAGTCAGCATAACTCGCACCTGTTCCACAAGAGCCTCAGAGAGACCGCGAATAGACAGCAAGATTCATCAGAACCATGTTTCTCAAAGGGGCAACGGAGGAAAAGGAGCGTACTCAGAACAGGAAGGTCTCCTTTGAGAAATAGTTCCTCCATCGCGTTTCTGTCGTGGACGTCCAAACCGGCGTGATGATACCCAACTCCACTCATCACCAGCTCTGAATGACAACAAACAGGAAAATTGTCTGAAGTGCATTGAAGTGACAACGCAGGCGAATCCTCATTGCCCCGGTGTCTCAGGTATACTTCTGACGACCGCAACTTTTTGACGACGTCATCAAAAATATCTAGGCAATTTTGACCACCCTCAATTCACTCACAAGGTGGCCAAAAATGCCCATGTGCAATTGACTTCTCTCAAATTTTGGTCAAAAATACTCAGAATTTTGTATCCCCGGTGGTCGAAATTGCCTGTTGCACCGGCACCCAATCAACACGCACCTCTCAGTTTGGACTCCCGCAGTGTGTTGGCCCTGGCCTGGAGTCTCTGTCTGTGTTGGGAATTCATGATGAACTTGGCTTCCTTCACCAGCGTGCTGGCAGACTGCTGCACACTTTTCCGCGTCGCACAGAACTGGAAAGGACGGACCGTTGCAGGAACAGCAGTTGGGCTCTCCTGTCTCAGACTCCGAAGAATGTTGACAAAATTACGAATCTACTCACAACGAGCGTTGGTTTCCTGTCCGAGTACGTTTCTATGATTCCAGCGAGCTTGTAGTTCAGGGACAGGTCGAACTTGAACTCGGACGTGTTGTCAGAGCAGGGGTACCCCAACACCACTTTTCTCAACCGAACTGGGCGACAACTGTCATCAAAGCTGAAACGAACAAAGAAACGTGGTCTGGTCTGTTTGGAGACATTCTCACGCACAAACAATTCACATTCCTGCACGAACTGACCTGTGGTGAACGGAAGTCGCTGTCTCTCTGTCCAGCCAAGCTGCAACCTGAAGAACAAACTCCTCACTTAGATCTCCGCCTCGACAGACTTTCCGCTTTGAAATGTACCGTATCCACCCATGCGGGGTGACCACACTGGCGCGTTAACTTTGATGTTTGACGCGTAGTAAACACATGGTTTTCACGTGTCAAAAAATGTCTCATGAGATGTTTTTCCTGGGCAAAGTCAATGGCAGCCTCGAGCAACAGGGGGTCAAAACCACGCGTCGCGCGTTAATTTTGCCTGTGTGGCCACCCCATTCACGGAGTGAATACGGTATTCAAACACTGGCGCTCACATCCTCGACGTTGGGCACGGTGGCGGACGCAGCCATGAAGCGGATCCCGGCGTATTCCTGGCCTCCACTGCGGCTGCGCGGTCCGTCCCCCCGCAGGAGGGCGCTCTCCACCGTCTTCATGCGACTCACCACCGCCTCCATGGTGGCGCCGCGCGAGCTGTCGTTCAGCATGTGCACCTGAAGGGTACCAACAGGGTGCAGTCAGTCAGGAAAAGCGCAGTGGGGTCGAAGCACAGTGGGACGAAACACGAGTCATCAAACACTCCTCCAGGATAGTAAATACCGTATCGACCCGTGTATAAGATGCACCTTTTTGCCCCAAAATTGAACACCAAAAGTGGGTGTGAAATTACTATTGTTTCAATACAACCTGATACCAGAAAATCAAGGCAAAAATTGAGGGTGTGTCTTGTACAAGGGTGCACGGTGCACACAGAGTGAATACGGTATTCACGAGTCGTCAAACACTCCTCCAGGAGACTCAGCACTGACAGAATCACCCACCTCATCGACCAGGAAGAGTCTGACCATCTGGACCAACGACTTGTTGTCGCGCCACTTTCGGGTCATGCTGTCCCACTTTTCCTGAAATACGAGCGAGCAAAGGATTTTTCAGTTGAGGTGCCACATTGCGTCCACATTCAAAAGTGAACTCCGCCCCACCGCACGACCACCCACTCACCCCGAATCCACACCGCGCGCCCGCACACGACGCACCCACTTTTACAACATTCTCACACGAATGGGGTTGAAACCCATTTACATGGGGTTGAAACCCATTTACAATCACAGTAACATGCAGAATTGTCAGTGTGAACACAATTACTCACCACCCATTTACTTGGCGCTTCGAATGCATAATACCCAATTTTGGTGTGCATGATACCCATTTTTGGTGTGCTGTGACCTTGGTGTGTGTGTGCGTGGATTCGCTTGGTGTGGATTGGGGGTCACTCACCGGAGTGGTGAGGACGATGTGCACGTCCTGGAGCTCGAAGTAATCGTCGAGCTCCGTGTCGCCCGTCAGCTCCTTACACTTCATCCCCAGCGGCCCGAACTTGGCCGTCCAGTCCTCGTACCTCTCGCTGCACAAAGCCTTCATCGGAGCCACTGCAACAGGGTCAGCAGACTGATGCAAAGAACCTGCACCATCGCAATTAGGTGTGGAACAGGATACCACTTGGCGGAAACATTGTGCAACATAGAACAAGACAAGAATTTCAAGTGGATCTCAGCCGCTCCAGCCGCAGTTCGTGTGTACACACATCCGTCCAAAGCAAAGTCCACGTCAGGGCGAGAGGGGGGGTGACCCGGGGGGTGACCCGAGAACCTGACCAGCCCACGGTCAAAACAATATCACCGCAAGCGGCTGACAATGACCCGCGTTGTTTCAAGCCCACGATCGTACTCACTGTACACGACTTTGTAGTGCGAAGAAGGGCGCGATTGCTGTTGTATCAGGATCCTGATGATGGCCAGTTCGAACATGACCGTTTTACCCGAACCAGTGGGAGCGGACAGAACAATCGCCTTGTCTGAGTACAGCACCTGAAACACGGGAAACACTTCAATCACAACAAATATCACACCATCAAGTCGCGCAACAAAGACACAACTGATCAACACTTTACTCACGTCATCGAAGATTTTTGACTGGACGACATTGAAGTACGGAAAGCTGAACACATCGCGGTAGAGGGAGGCTGCAGCGCTTGTCAAGGAAGTAAGTTCACTGGGGCTTAGTTTTCACTGTTGTGAGCAAGCAAAGCAAAATCGACAGGCCAGCATGTTCAGACGTCCGTACAAGCCGGCTGCACAAATGTCGCGCGCGGGTTCAATGGATACGAATTTCAGCAACTGGTCGAAGTTTGATCAAGCCTTTCTCGGTTCCTCCGGGAGTTTGACCTGCAAGTAGCACAAACTTTTCTGATTTCAGAACACCACCGGCATTTCCACAAACTTTTTGCTCATTTGACAGGCAGTAGATTTATCCGTACCTGTCAAGCATAGTGGCTGGTGCGGCGTCTCGATGTCCGCTTCCCTGAAGTCCGGTGTCGACAGCAGCGCCTCTGGTGGCTGAGCCCGACTCACACTGGGCGTCACAGCCGCAACCGCTCTCGGAGGCGAGTACACTGGGTCCGACTGGTACCGACTCCCACTGGAGTACCCCGAGTCCCGAGCCACTGAGGGGTGTGACGGTGTTGAGGGAAGCGGTTCCCTGGCGCGACCAACATCTGTTGGCTGTGGCTTTAGCGGTGGTTTGAACAGTGGTCGCGTCACTCTGAAGAGAACACAGATGTCAGGTTTTGGTTTGTTCACAACCATGGTCAGTTGGTTCAACGTATGAAAAGACACCCCTCCCCCATCATTCCAATTCAAGTACGTTCCAATATCACAACACGAGCATGCGCGCCATGTTTACACGAGAACGAGGATAAAAAATTTGCAACAACCTGCAGGACGGAGCAGCAGCAGAGGGGCTCACAACTCCAACCTTCGGGTTCCTTGTCTCCCTGCAGATTTTTGCTGGAGGTGGTTTCACGAACCTATCTGTGGAAGAGACCAGTGCTTCTTCCTCAGACAAGGATTCAGGGATTCTTGGCAGGAGCACAGCCAATTCACGCAAAATCTGCATTGCAAACAAAATTTCACGCCGAAACCCCAAAAGTTTCGATGACCAACGCACCGGCAGGTCGCCTCTTGTTGCCCCCTCCAGCTAGAGACGAGCTGAGTTGCGAGAGGCTGAACTGGTTCTGAGAGGAGTTGTTGAAAACCTGGGACAGGAAGATTCCGTCCAAGTCTGGTGGGGGCTCCGGCACCCCCACCCCACCTCCACCGGTCTCCCTGCGGTGAACATGATTATGTGTCAGCTATTCGCCAAGGAAAGTTCCATGCCAACAATTTACATCAGTATAAAAACACTGACAAACCCATGTTCACTTACACTCGCCTGACCGTCTGAGAAAACAAGCGCCGTTCGTCCATGAGCAGCTGCAGTCATTCAAACCACGCACCAAAAAATCAACTCCCCCAGCCAACCGCGCGTTGTGTTGCACACATCGTCACTTGTCTAATTCCAATAACAACATTTCAATGTGACATTAAAACTCATATCAACAACAGAACAGGTCAATGTTTGTGTGCGTATTGGGTAACAGAGCAAAATAACAAGAAACAGCAAATTTTCGTCTGCCCTTGTCGTCTGCCACGTTATCCGTGTCGTGCAGAATAATGCTCCAATAAAATCGTGACAATAGAAAATGTTACCAAGCTCACTTAAGCACACTGACGAAGCTGTGCGGGAAGAGTATATTTGAAGTTACAGCTTCCCGTGGTTCCTGCTGACCACGGTTTGACGTGTCTCCTCTCGAGTCAATTGACCAGTGCACCTCACTGCACAACTGTCCACGCCATGGAGGGGTTTTACCCCCAAATGAAATGGCTGATGAAGTCCAACAATGAAGTCCAACAATTGGTTTTTTTTTTTGGTTTTTTTATTTTTTTGAGGATTCAGAAGGGCAAGCTCTTCCGACTTAAAAAGAAATCCCACCAATAGAAATCCACCCCCGCTTTCTGTTGCATCACAGACATCAAGAAGCAGTGCTCAAGGTGCGGGCCTGATGTCTCTGGGGTGTTTGACTGCTCACAAAAGAATGCCTCACAGAAACAGAATTCTTCCCAAGAAACCATGACAGAATTTTGAGTTTAGAACTGTGGTACGAGAAAAGTCAAACACAAAAAGAATCAAACTTCTGTCTCAAATGAAAGCAGCTGTTGAAATTATGAATATTGGCTCTGAATGGTTTGTGTGGACTCTACCTGGTCATTGACCCAACACGAGCTGACGAGATGTGACGGGACAGCATGGAGTGCGACAGGAGGGGCAGAGGACAAATTTGCTGAGGAAAGCGTGCGTTGCCACACCACTTTTGCTCTTCCCTTGCAAGAATATCGCACCAACTTGTCCAAGCTGGAGCTTCGAAACGTTCTCTTCCTCGAGTGTTTCACAGGTGCTCATGCCCAAAGGTTCTTGTTTCCAAATTTCCAGCAAGACCTGTTTTTTCCTCTCAAAAGTTTTCTGTTGTTGGGCAACGCTCACAAAGGCTTCACAAAGAGCACATTGTGGTTCCAGCCACAATGCGTGGCAAACCACCCACGGGTCAACCAAAAACATCCACAAGGAAGTTGGGTTTGAGCAAAAGAACTTTATTCAGTGCTGGACACACACAAGAACGCTTTAAAAGAAACACAGCAATGCCGAAAAGTTGTCATCCACAACAGAGAGTCATCCACAGCAGAGACACAAAAAATTGTGAACAGACAAGAAATACATGAAAAACATTTTTTGCAGATCTGTCATTCACCTTTCAGACAAGACCAGATGTATCAAATTGGTACATTTCCTTTCACGTCAAAAATCACGATTTGGTCATGTTCGCACACAAGAGAAGTACTTCAGTCGGGGTGCAACCAGCAGCCGAGTCGGCCTGGCGAAACTGGATCATAATGATGAAGTAGGAGATCAACAGTCCCAGCAACTGCAAGACAAAAAGTCGAAGGAACTGGTGAGTCTTGGGGAACCAGAGTGAACATCGTGATTTCATTGAAGGACCAAGGTTCCACTGTGCACACGGAAAGATGAACGTTCCTCTCAGCACAGGAGGGTCATTGCGGCAACAAGAAGCACTCACCGTGATGATGCAGGGCCGGTCGATCACGAAGGCGTTCATAGGCGTCAACCCGATGGCGCTTCCGCCCAGGCGACCAGCGAACAGCGAAATCTGCAACACGCGGTGGGTGGGTGGGGGGGGTAGAGTTTGACTCCTTTCTTCATTGTACCAAGATCCTGTCACTTCGTTTTGTGTCAGTTTTGAACGAAAGGACATTGGGACTTGAAACTGATGAGGGGTGCTCAAGCTGAAGAGGGCGGAGTAAACTGATTACAGAAAACACACTTTGGGGGTAAGGAGCCATTTTTGTTCGAAGCCTGGTTCAATTGAACGAATGTGGAAAGAGTAGTTCTGACCTGGTGCTGAATGTCTGGTTTTGAGTCTGGTCGGCACAGATCGGTGTCGATTTGGTGAACGTAATCCAAGGCTTCATGAGCCTGAAACAGACAGGCACACGAACGTTCACACAGCACGTCAACAAGGACAATCGTGCGTGCGTGTCGGTACCCCGATTCCTCTGGCCTGAAAAGAAGTCGCCACCGTACCCAATTCTCCCCAGGTGGACTAAAGCAGGTCAAAACCGACGCTTCCCGTGAGGTTACTCCAGCAGCTCCAGAATTGGAGTTGGACTGACCTGAGTCAGATTTGGTCTGAATTTAGGCCCCTGAAATCACTGGAGACCGAGTCTTTTGGGGACTGAAGAGAAACGAGCGACACACAGCGTTGTTGACGCTCTGCGCGGAGAGGAGATCGACGGCGAACGTGACGCAGACGGTGAAGACCCAGAAGACGTGGATGACGAGGTCGAAGGGACGACTCGCGTCCGCCTCCCACAGAGTCCGGAACAGGTTCACCAGGATCAGAACCTGCAGTGCGCGCAGACAAGAACCAAATATAAAGGGGAAACAGTTCCTGTATGTGTGTCGTGTACCTCTGGAGAAGAACAGCGAGATGAGGACTCCACCCAGGGGGTTCCAGGATTTTTTGTTTTTGGTCAGGGGGGGGGGCAATACCCCCTTGAGGTGCATGGTCTCAAAATACGGTTCGAAAAGTTTTTCACACACCACAATGAAACCCAATTGTGTCTGCATTGCAAAATTTGGGGGACAAACTCCTTTCCTGGAGTAGGGGGCAGGTCCATCCTGATTGTACTCACCCCTGCCACCATGCACAACGTACCGTGTTGAGGAGGCACGATGCCGCGAGGTGGTACGTGAGGAAGTCGTTCGCCTGTCGCACCATCGACACGACGTTGACGTGGCTCTGCCTGTAAGTCTTGATGCTCTCCACGAACTCAAGACTCCGCGAACTCACACCGTCTTTGATTTTGTCTGTGAGAACCTTGAATTCATTGTTCAGAGCATCGCAAACCAAATAGGTCAGTCCAATCGGGAATGTCCAGGCTGCGGAGAAATAGAACTGCGCGACACACGTCAAGAGTTTCAAGGCTGTCTGACCCTTGGATTTTGTTTTGAATGGGTAGTAGTGTTGCTCAAATTCGTCAGTAGCGAACAAAAGATAGGCGCTAAAAACAGTGTTGGACAAAGTCGCTGCCCAACACGCAAAGGTGCAGAGCAGCGCTTTCCTCTTTGAAATTTGCAAACATTTCTCTGATCTACTGCACTGTTTCTTCCACTCCATGAAGAATTCAGGGATGTTGCTGTAGTAGAGGCAGCCGACGTAACAGGAGAAGGTGTTGAAGACGCAGAGAACGGCCCAGCCGCAGTGCATGGTGGCCTCGATCCCATCCATCCCTTCCGCCAGCACCGCCGAGGGGATCAGGCGCAGAGTATTCAGGGTCATCCCCACGAAGACACACGTGCAGTAAATAGCCGACAAAGTGTACTTCTGTCGCCACGGAAGCGACAAGTTGCCTTTGTCCCCCTTTTTGTTGATGATGTAGTCCTTTGTGAAATGAAGCCCAACTATTTTGAGGCTGAGAAAGAAAGGCCAGAAAGCTGTGTAGAGTTTGGAATCCGTGTATTCTTGGTGTCTGAATCTTCTGCTGCTGGTCGCGTTTTTCTCCCTCCCTGACGCATCCATGATGGAGTCGAGAGGAAGTTCCCGTGTCTCCATCGCCGAGGACCACAGCCCGGGGAATGGGAACAGCGCGAACTCACGCGATCTTCGTCCTCCGTCCTGTGAATAATTGATGCTATTCTCCTGCATCATCCCGTGCGTATGGCTTCCACGGTAAGATTTATCAGAACGCAAAACTTTTAAAACATTTTCCTGACCCAAATCAAACAATAACAAAGGTAAAATTCTACCATGAATCAAAGTGTAAGTTTCACACACACGCGTGTATGCGCACAACTGAACCAATTCCTACAGGTTTGGGTGGCCCCACACAAATTGCCTCTGCAGGAAGTGATGAATCCCATTAACTTTATGCAGCCACACAACAAAGGTGCGCAAACGTACACATGTATCAGAAGAGCTGTCTCTTTCATCGACTCTGCGTGTCACGCACAATCAGTTCTCTACCAAATCAAACCAAACCCGCGGTGTGAGCATTGCAAGGCAGTGCTACTCTGAGGGGTTGTCTTGTGCCTGTCTCTCTGTCAGGTTGGTTCTGTCTTCCTCAACTCAAACAGGACCCTCAGAGGTTGTATATCAGTTCCAGTTTCCAGTTAGAGCAAAAAAAACCTACTGAAACCATTGTTTGCAATTTTGTTCTCATGAACATTTGAGAACGTGCACTAAAAGACCATGATGTCTTGAACCTGAAGGTGCGCTGTCCCTACAGGGGCAACACAAGAACCAAACACCAAGCTGTCAAAACCATCAAGGCGCTTCTGTCATTCCTTGCCATGATCAAAAGTCATGAAAACAACATTTTTGTCAGAAGATCCTGGCACAACGTTTTCTGGATGAAATAGGACCTGGAACAGGGCTGCTTCACCTGCACAGTATACGAGACATGAAGCACCCCTGAGCCACCAATGAGTAGGTGCCTTGAAGATGCACCACAAACACAAAAGAGGCATAATGAATTGATGGCTTGTTTGTTTTGATGAATTTATCCAAAGAGCAATGGCACCACCGTTTCAGTGGCAGGATCTACGCTTTATGAATCAGAAACAGAGCCGAGTAAACCTCATCAAGTTCTGCACTCCCGTGCCATGTGTACACATGTGTACATCCAATTTTGTGCTCTTTGATCGCACTGCAGATGGGGAATGATTAGGATTTTAAAGCTGCATTCAGTTTCGGTGAAGCCATTAGGGGCAGAACCTGAGGATCTGATACAGGAACCGCACCTGACACCGGACAAACTTTTTGCACTCCTGCTCTCTCAAATCAGCCTGGGGCAAGGGGAAGGCTGAAACCAGATTTCGTTTGGACTTTTGTTTCATTTTTCAAGTTCATTCTTTTGTGGAAAAATGTGAAGCAGCAACTTGAGGGTTTGGGTTCACGCCCAAAGCTGGAAACGTCATGAGTGCATGGAGAGCTCCCCTGTCGGAGCCAGAACGGGACAATCCATTTCCAAGTTCAAAATTTCACATGGGGAAAGTGGTGGAGCAAAGAAACGGAGCGACACAGTTGTCAGTGCTCAAGGGCCCTTGCATCCCCCCACCCTGGTGACAATTTTGGCGCCAAGGATTTGCCGTGTCGGTTACCTTTAGAGCGCGCAGAAGTGTCCCGCTGGATATCGAGGAGTGGATGTGCACCAGTGTGGCATTTTGGCATCAATTTTCTTCGCATTATTTCTTCAAAATGTCTGAGTATGATGCGTCTCCGGTTCTCAAACAGAAGTCAGAATCTTCCAAACCGAAACAGACAAGGAAATACGCAGAGCGAATGGTGAGACGTCTCTGTGTTGAAGCAAAGTGCGTTGAGTTGTGATCCGTTCGTCTGCATTTTCATCTGTGCACCGGGTTGAGCTACGAACAAGAAGCAGTGCTGAAGGCAACTGCAGTGCGAAGTCCCTTGCCGGTAATGTCATCAATTCTTCCTTGTCCTTCTTGTCCGGGGGAGGAGGGTCCAGCGGGGGGAGGGGGTATGGCAGGGGCACGGGGTTGGAGGGGCAGGGGACATTTCATCCACCTTGCTATACACTGCACTACCACATGGTGCTTCGCCCTAAAGGGACTTCGCACAACAAGAAGACCTGGACCTCACCTGTGAACTCTCGATTGATGCTGCAGCATGGTTTGAACTCCTGTGAACTCTTCTTTGTTGTGTTTTGTCTTCAGGCGTTTTCGAAGATAGTCCAGTCCAAGAGGGTTCCAGGAGAAACTCCGGGCTGGAGATGTTGCGACGACGATTTCACAGAACTGCGGGACATTCACAGGCACATTGCGCAGAACCATTCCGACGCGGTGGACTCAGCCGCGAGAATCATTTTGGAGAACGGTGACACGGATGCCAGGTAAGTTTGACACACTGTAGGCTGAAGATCACGGGTTTCAAATCAAATTTTCAGTTTGGAAAGAGCCACCAACCCGTCACAACTTCTTGACCCTCAGGTGGTCCCTCATCCGAGGAGTGAAGCGAAAAAGCAACGACAGCGACAAAGACGACAAGACTGGCGAATTTCCAACACACTTCTCAGAAACAGATGTGTTTCCTTGGTTGCCAAGACGACCCAAAGAGTCTGAAATTGCGTCAGATCGGCCTGGGAGAGTGTTGCTCTTTTACAAATACAGGTATGGCGGGCAAGACGCTCACTTCAAGTGCGGTCTCGATTCATTTTGTTGGAAGTTTTGAGGGAAGAGGACATGTCCTGGCATTTCCGTTTTCAGTGGAGCGCCAATCGTTTCACCGCCGTTTTTCGCCTTTTTTTTGCAGGGAGATTGAGGCGACGGAACATGTTCGTGCTTGGCAGGAAGAGCTGTGTTCGAGGCTGAACCTGACTGGGAAAGTAAGTGCGTCTACCACCGGATCTCTTGCACATATTGTATTGGTCAAATGGCTGGGGCACTCAACCGGTCGCAATTTTCAGATTCGAGTGGCGAAAGAAGGTCTGAACGCCACAGTGGGAGGGTCGCACGACGAGACGAAACTCTACATGGAGGCGGTCACTGCGCATCCCCTGTTCGACGACATGACAGCTGAAGATTTCAAGGCAGGAAGTTTTGGTGTTGCCCTTTTGGGGGAAGATGAAGTTACACTTGCCAATCCCGGTGTAACAGGACAAGAGCACGACCAGGAGCACAGGACGACCACACTATTTGGTCGTGCTGTGGTCCTGAAATTTCAGGACCACACCACGATGTCGGAAAATATTACGCTCGTGCTCTGGTCCTGTTACACCGGCCATTTGTTTGCTCTGAAGAATCTCAAGGACAGATGTGATTCTTTGCAGGAAAGCGAAGGCGGGTCGGATTCTTTCGGGGACGGTCTGAAGGTCGGGGTGCACGGAGAGGTGGTGCCGATGGGCGTGGACCCAGCCGAAGTCTCTTTCTCTCATGCAGGTCAGTATGTTCTCACAAAGTGAACCTCCAAAAATCCATTGGCATCGTCAGTCACTGAGGTTCACCTGGTATCGTACGTGATTGCCGGTCTTTTGCAGGGAAACACTTGAATCCGGACGAATTTCACGAAGCACTCGAGCAGCACCTCTCCAACAAAGACTCCACGTCCGTTTTCGTCGATTGCAGAAACTTCTACGAAAGCAAAATCGTACGTTTACTCGTTACCTCCCTGGTCAATTTCAGAACACAATTGTAATTTTATTTGACAGCCGCTTGTCTCCACGATCTCAAATTGTTTTCATCTTCAGGGATGCTTCAAAGGAGCCATTGCCCCTGACATCAGGAAGTTCAGTTATTGGCCGGAGTACTTGGAGAAGAACAGGGAATTCTTCAAGGACAAGTCTGTGTACATGTACTGCACGGGCGGCATCAGATGCGAGCGCGGCTCTGCGTATCTGAGACAGAAAAACATCTGTCAGAACGTTTACCAGCTCAAGGGAGGGATCCACAAATATCTGGAGCAGTATCCAGACGGATTCTTCCGAGGCAAACTCTTCGTCTTTGACGATCGGTTCGCCATCAAAAGCAACGATGTGATCAGCAGTGAGTGCGTTTGTGTGTGTGTGTGTGTGTGTGTGTGTGTGTGTGTGTGTGTGTGCGTGTGTGTGTGTGCGTGTGCATGTGTGTGTGCGCGCGCATTGTGCTGACTGTACTTTCTGTGTGCCAGATCACAGCATAAATATCACCAATGAAATGAAATTCTGTTTTCCGAGGAGATTGTCCTTTCAGAACCAACACATAACCAACTGAATGAGAATGCCATGTTTCAGAGTGCACGTACTGCGGACGCCCTTGGGACGAGTACCGACCCTGCAGCAGTCCGCGCTGCCGCCAGCTCGTCCTGTCCTGCAGCGCGTGCAGAGACGCCGGTCTCAGCGCCTGCTGCGCCACCTGTGGGCGGAAACACCGGCAGCAGCAGCAGCAGCGGAAGGGCGGCGCAGCAACCCTGGAGCTCAAGGAGGAGTGCGAGTGCACCAGAAACAGAGACCGGGTTCCCGTGGAGGGAAAACAAGCTGCCGACGTGGAAACTGGAAGTTCCCAGGATGCCTCACTCAAAGGTAATGCTGGTGACGCGGGCTTGGACACGTAGTTTTGGTGGATATCACTTTGTGCATGGAATGTTGGCGTCAAAACCTGATTTTTCCAGTTGCGCTCGTTGCTTTTGCAAAGCTGCAGGTCACGCGCTCGTACATGCGCATGCGACACTGGAATGCGTTAATTTACGCGCACATAGTTTACTTCTGTCAAGACCACAGGATTGCATCCATTTGACCTTGTTTGTTTTGGTGGCTTTTTTGTGGTGTGATTACCAGATCAGTTGAAAATAAATTGCACAAATTTACACGGCCTCTGTCGCGTTCTGACAGTGTCGCATTGGCACTTCGTGATGATGAAGCAGAATGGCAAACACGGAGCCGATGAGCAGGACGAGGAATGTGTACACCACCAAGAAGGTCTGATCGAGAATGACGGCCACGTGCTTCCAACAGCTGCACTCCAGCCTCAGTCTCTGCGCAGGCCTCGTCGCCGGAGCCTCGGGCTTCGCCGGGTCACGTGACTCCTGAGCGTCCTCCTCCTTCCGCTGCAGTTCCGCCTTTTTGAGCGCGTCCTTCTGGAGGTGGTCCTCCTGCAGCAGCATGGGCGCGATGTGGTTGCGGAAGGTTCCCGCGTTGCACCAGAGGCGGCCGAGGCACGTGAAGGCCCTGCGCGCCGCTGGCGTCATCGGGTGCTGCAGGTCACTGCGGTTGTAGGCGATGAGGACGATGACGCTGCTGAGAACCATCATTCCACACAGCACCACCACCAGCGACAAGTAGTACACTGTAAACAACGGCGCATGCGCAGGGTTAACGTGGGCTTCACGTGCGGTTCTGTCGCTTCTGAATCAACCCGAGGGACAGGTTGTCAAGAAGGTTGGTCGGGTATTCATTCTCGCGGGATACGGAAAATATCACAGCGAACTACTTTCCTGCGCGCCGGACCAATGAAAATTGAGAAGAGCCTGGCAGCTGCTCACAACTCACCAATGAGAGGAATGCTCTCGGACGTCTCCGGAATGTTGTCCCCGACCGACGTCAGGAAGACGAAGCACGACAGCATGACGGTGATACCGGAAGTGACCTTCTCGCCGTCGCCAGGGGGAACCAGGAACTGAACGAGGCCCAGCACGGACAGCGTCGCGATCGGAGACACGACGAACAGCAAATAGTACTCTGGCTTCCGTGACAGGTAGATGGTGAAGTGCACGTTGCCGTACTCGTACGTGACATTGGTTTCTGCTATGGTTGAAGAACTGTAGGAATCGTTGGAATAGACCTCGTGCACATGCCACGCCCCATTGGGGCTGAGGAGAAATCGGTCGTACTCGCTTTGACACGCCTTGCCCGTTTTGAGCTCCACCTGGTGGCTGTCGGACTGCAGCACGGACCACGTGACCGTGCATGTCTGGATGTCGAACGGAAAGTAGGTCATGTCGAGGTTGCAGGTGAAGAGGAACTCGCCGGAGGGAACCCAGGAGACGCGGCCCGAGGCGTCCACCTCCACGTCAAACACCTTCTTCCAGTTGTAGTCCACCATCCGCTTGCAGCTGAAGCGAAAAGTGGGGACGGTACACACTGGAACAAAACTGTCGCTCGGCTGCTTCTTTGCCTGTGACCAAGATGGCGATGCGAAAACGAGGTTTGAAGAGGTTCTTCACCTGTTCATGATGGCGATGTCAGGAAGCCAGACTTGCTCCGCTGGGACGCGAACTTGTGTGATGTTGGCGTACTCGTGGGGATCCCACTGCAGGAACTCGTCCATCCACGTCTGCAGAACAGAGTGCGGCGGTTACGGTGCGTGCGTGTTCAGGTTCGTGTTTGTGATTTGTGTGTGAGGGTGCTCGAGAGAATCGAACAGGACACTCACCACTAGAAATTGCGCCGAGATGGAAACAGTCTCTGTTCTGTCGTTCTGCAAAGACCAAAAACGATTTTGTCTCAGTTTTGACATCAGAAGAGTGAAAAGAATCTTGTGTAACTCTGAATGACGGAGGCATTGGTCATTAGCGAAAGCACACCGTCTCCTGGAAATGCGGCGGCTGCCGGGGGAACTTCATATCTCTCTGAACTGCGTGGTCACGCTCAGAGTAGAAGCTCTCACACGTGTACATTTGTCAAAACTTGACCTGAGGCACGGCAGCTTTCTTGCTTTGATTGCCACACGACAGATGAGAATGAAGAGCAATTCACTGACCACGTCATTGAGTTGGAAGAGGTAGATGAAGAAGTAGAGGGTGACGGGTTGGGTCGGGTCGCGCACCGGTCGCGCCCACGGGCAGTAGTCGGCGAGCAGGTCCCGAACCAACGCCGCCTCCGGCCACCGAGCCGCCCCGGCCGCCGTCGCGTTCACCGCCGCCGCCCGGGCCGCCGCCGCTGACGTCGCGGTCGCGTCCTCACCTGCGCGACCAGGAACGAGTCAGAGTTCTACTCAGAGACCAGCGAGCGGCACTCACTGAGATCTCCACGCGTGACAAGTGTCCTACGGTGATGAGTGCGCTGCACTGGTGTGCGGAGTCGAAAATTGCTCCAAAAGCAAACTGACCTGGACTTTCCAATCCGAGTCTTCTGATACCGAAAATTTTGACGTGTCTGGCCTTGAAACGTGGATGTTTGGTGGTTCACGGTGGTAGGAACGAGTCACCGTTCGGTTTGATCAACTGCTGTCAGGTCTTCTGTCTATATCCTCTCGGCTCCCTTTTCTTTTGTTTGTTCCAATCGCAAAGAAGCTGTGAATGTCCTTACCGTGTGTGGTTGTTGTGTCTGTCGTGATCCCCTCTGAGCAAAGACAAGCGATCGAGACGAGGAGCGTCGTGACGTGTGTGTGCGGCGCCCCCATTGCGTCGCGTCTCGGGGTCTGTGATGTCCAGGTGCGTTGTGACCAGGACTCCCCAGCAGGTGCGTTAATTACGTCTCGTGGATGATTTTTGATGCTGCATGCCAATTCTGGATGGCTGATTACACTTGTTCAGGAGACTGGATTGATAAGGACATCTCATTTGTCCCATTACACGCCATTAGTTGGGTTTTGCGTTACTGTCATACATCCCGATTTGTACACAACGTTTTCTGCAGATATGGGATCTATTGCTCAATTATTTCGTCGCGTTGGTGTGCAAGTGGCTGGTCGGGGGGGGGGGTCACGGAAAGCGAAACTGCACGATGGTTTTGTCTGGTTTGCCACGGCCAAATGAGCCGAACCTATGTTGATCACACAAACGCAACGACTAACGAGAAGCCAGAAACTTTTCGCAAAGTCTCAGCAGTCCAAACAGAAGGCTTGTGCACGGGAGTTAACGTTGACAAATTTCGTGGTTCAGCGAGAATTGGGAGTTCGGCTTGCACAGCGTTCAGAGCCATGGTGGCGAAGTCACGTGGTGTCAACGAAAACACCGGTGTGTGCCTGGAAAAGGGAATCCAAACAGTGTGCGCCGTGGAATCCAAATTTGAAGGTCATCACATTCAGAGAAAATTGGAATTGCTTGTTCAGAATGTCCCTTGGAGACCGACTCGACCGTTGCATTTTCTGATCAGGTCAACCAGACTGAGAATGTTTTGTCTGAAGAGTTTCTCAGAGCTGAGGTCCACTGGGGAGTACTTGACGAGTATTTTGCGCACGTTGACGGGCGCGCCCTCTGGTGGCCACGGGTAGAAGCGGAGCATGGCGGGAATGATGGGTTTCCCCAGCGACTCGGCCAGGCTCAGGTCCTGGAGACAGTTGCTGCTCTGTAGATACTTGGGGGTGATGCAGCAGACGACGCACGCTGACGTCCTCATATTGCGCTGGATCTGCAGGCCCAGGGACTCCGAGGCAGGGTCGGGGCTTAAGGCGGGCGCCGCGTAAGGGTGAGCGCCGCCGGCGCTGGCGCTAACGCGGCGCCGCGCGGGAGATGGCGCTGCCGTCGCGACGCCGGCGGACGCCATGTCGGCCCAGCAGACGACGCCGTGGGGGAGGAGCGCCCGGCTGATGGCGTCCACCTCGCACTGCGCGTCCCAGTGGTAGGAGACGAAGACGCGCGTGACGCCGTCGGCGGCGCCACCATCCGCTCCCGCGTCTGAAAGTATATCGAGTACTGCACCTGCGATGTGAGCCCAACCAACACTGCAGCTCTGTCGTGGTTCACGTGATAGGTGTGAACACAAAACATGACGAAATGTTGTTTGGTGACGTTGGTGCTCTCTTTTTTGACGCCAAGGTTCAAATTTTGACGTTGACGTCCGCTTTTGACATCAGAACCCATACCCAATGAGGTGGGGGAAGGAGGGGTCAAAAACGGTTAACGGAAATACAGGTCATTCAGGACTTCCACTCTCATGGCGTCAAATTTTTTCGGTCACGTCACCAATGTGTAAACCGCTTGTGAAAGTGTGGAGGTGAAACCAGTGCGCGATTTTTGGCGACATTACGGAGGTTCAGGAAATACGTCCGCTCCTTTTCCGATGTGCCCCAATTGCCAGATCAGTACCACAGATTTTATTTTGGTCACTTGCGGGGCACCGCACGTAAGGAAATAAAAGCTTGCTGAACCTCGCCACTTTTCAGAAGCCAAAACAGCGAAGCGTCCGTGCCATCGCACAATCACAAGCAGCTCCATGGAAACTGAAAAGCAGATAGCACCACAATGTTCCTGTTCCATCGGAAAACCCCCTCTTTTTTCTCCAGATGTCGACATTTTCTAACTAATTCAATCATGTTTTTATTGTGAGTCTATTTTTGGAGCAATAAAAAGCAAACATTTGATGCTTTGGAAGGCCCGTAATATCTCTCATATATTCTGATACTGTGCTTCATATTGTACATGTTTTGCCTGTTACGGGGATATTTTCTCCCCTTTGTTGCTCGGCACACAACGACCTGAGTGGCCTGCTCAGTACATCCTCTGAGATCGAGAGAACCACTGATAGATTACTATTATCAAAACACACGCGCTCGTACATAATGGTCGAGAACAAGGCAGAATAATGTTGGTGACAGACAAATTGTTGGACTGACAGGACCAATATAGCTACTTATCATTTATTTATGACAGCTACGATTTTCGTTCCTCCTCTCCTGGAGGTTTTGCGCTCAGGCGGGGATTGATTCGGCTGCGCGGAACAGAACTTGTGCGCGGGTGCATGGTGGGTGGGCGACAACCCGATGGACAGGTGCTGTCCTTCTTTCTCTGTGTGTTGGCGTGGCGCGCAAAGAGACTGTGCGACTCCCGGGATTGCGCCTGTGTGTATCTGATCATGTGTGTGTGTGTGTGTGTGTGTGTGTGTGTGTGTGTGTGTGTGTGTGTGTCGCAGACACCGAAGGAAAAGGAAGCACAGAACCCAGATCCAAATTTCGATGGTTTTGATTTGGACATGTCAAGTCGTTCTGAACATTCTCACCCATTTGCGGTCGCGCGACGCAACACTGTTGATTCCGCTTGTTGTTGTGTTGTTGGTTGCCGACTTGATTCAGACAAATCAAAATCCTCTGGATTTTCAGGCGCTGCTTTCTTGTTTGAATGCGCAGTGAACTGAATTCACATTTTGTGGCGAGGGTGTGAAAAGCTTTCAAGCAGCGATGTGTTGGGGGGGGGGTTGTCTGCTGCGTGGCGTGCGCAGCATTTTTGACAACGTTTGGAGAGGGGGACGCCGCGTTTTGGGAAGGGGGGGGGGTGGACTTGGGTTTTGGCAAAGTTGGTCAAATCGGGTTGTGAGCGAACAGAAACGTGTTGGTGGCTCAGGCTATGTGAATGGAGATCAGAGAGTTTGAGGACAACGCACGGTCCGACGCCCGGTCTGAGAATTGACATTTTTATGTTGCAACCTGACTTTCCACGGAGCAATTTCCATGGCATTCTCACACCCACAGGAAGGTGAAATTGAACAAAATTTTGACAGTGGTTGGTGTGTGCAGTTTTTCCCAAAACCTATGTGAAAACAAGAGCTGATCCTCTGGGTTGTTGTCACAGAAATGCCAACAAACTGAATGGTGTTTCCACATGCACGTTTTGTGTGTGTTTCTGGTACTGGACGTTAAATGGGACCAGAGAGGCGTCTACGTGGTGCATCTAAAACTCCTTGATTTTACAAACTAAAGTTCCACGGTTCCTGCATGAAGTGAAGTTCTTCACAACCGGAGATGTGGACTACGGCGTGTGAAGTGGGGCAAAGTGTTTTCGATCAGAACTGCAAAGGAAATCTCTGCCAGCACAACCAAGCCCCTGAAAGCCAACGGATCTACCCGCGAAAAGAAAATTAGACGAACGTGCAAGGCCACCGATCTTTGAAGCATCGCCTGCATGTTCAGGGAAAGATTGGGGACTTTCCGAAGACTGGTTCTTCCTTCGCATTGGAAAAATTGTGGTGGTGGTACATGTTTGTTTTGGGTTTTGGACTCTCTCTCTCTCTCTCTCTCTCTCTCTCTCTCTCTCTTTCTCTCTCGCTCTCTCTCCCCCTCTCTCTCCCTCTCTCTGTCTCTCTCCATCCCTCTCTCTGTCTCTCCCCTCCCTCTCTTTCTCTCTCTCCAAACGGAGACGAGAACGTTGGCCCCTGTTCGTTGCTGGCACGTTGGTTCGTCGCCGGTGTCGGGACATCACCTGCACTTGGCTCGACGCTCACCGGATCAAAAGACAAAAACCTTGTTCAGGACTACCAGGCGCAATTTTTAATGCGCCTTATAAAATATCAAAAGTTGTCGGAGCCCAGGCACTAATAAAGTACGCGCAGGAAAAGTTGCAAAGAAGCGTGCGTGCACGAATACATTTCAAGTGGGCGTATATTGTTTTTGAAGAAGCTTCTACCGGCTTTGCTTCCTGCGTATTCATCTAGGCAATTTCTAAAACTTAAAACTTCCAGAAATCCAGCTCAATAAAAGTGCACCTCAACAGATGCCTCGGGTAGGTGCCTAGTTAAACTTTACGGAGAAATTATATAGTTCTTTCTATTGTTGGAGTGCACACCCATTACGTAACACGTACTCGATGAACCTGTATCGTGCTAAGAAAGTGTTCGTACTGATTCACCCCGGGAGCTGCGCTCCGGTGCATTGTGGCGTACTCGCTTCGCTTCTGTCTTGGGGATTTAAGCTGCATCGCTCCAGGTAACCGTTGTGATTTGACCTGGGCGGAAAATTTCAGAACCAGAAAGAGAAGAAAAAAAAAAGTTGGGCACAAAAATGCTTTTGTTCTGCGCTGCGTGTTTTTGAAGATTAGCCAATTAGTGAAACAGAGATTTGCTTTTACGTCGTCACGTTGTTTGTAGAAAGTTTGCTGTGTGTTAAAGTATCCGCTTTCTCAAAGTTTCAACAGGGAAATTACAACTTTTGCATTTGAAATTTTTGTGCAGTTTTTTGATTTGTGCATGGGCGTCATCGCGATGCGATTAACATTTAAGAAAAACCTTTCAGAACATTTTAACGAGAGTGTGTGATTTCAAAGAACATTGGCGACTTCTGCTTTTCGCTCTTACGATTCACCTTTGTGACTCTGGGGAACAGTCATGACCCGCCCTGCTTTTACCCTCACCGCAACGAATAGTGCTGCCTGCATGAGCAGAGAAGGGTTGCGTGCTTGAGAGCGGCAGCGCGAGTTCTCAACGAAAAAGTGAAAATGGAGCCAAGAGGGTGTGAGCAAATGACGTGGAGCTCCAACCAAGGCATTCCGTGGTCAATTTTTTGTGGCTGAGACTAGTTGTTTGGTGCACGTCGAGAGAAAACGCACCTGGGTCCCCGAGGAGCCGGGCGAGGGGTACGACGCCGGCGGCCATGCGGTCGAGGAAGGCCTTCTCGAGGCGGAGGCTGGGCGGCGTCGTCCCGGAGGGACGCACGTGGTGCAGCAGCACCTCCAGGCTCTCGGCGTACATCCGCCGCTCGAAGTCGATCGCAGAGCAGTCTCCTGTAACACAACCGCGTGGTGCTGTACGCGTGGGTCACGTAGCGTCCAGTTGCGCGTGACACTGTACGCGTGGGTCACGTAGCGTCCAGTTGCGCGTGACACTGTACGCGTGGGTCACGTAGCGTCCAGTTGCGTGTGACACTGTACGCGTGGGTCACGTAGCGTCCAGTTGCGCGTGACACTGTACGCATGGGTCACGTAGCGTCCAGTTGCGCGTGACACTGTACGCGTGGGTCACGTAGCGTCCAGTTGCACGTGACACTGTACGCGTGGGTCATGTAGCATCCAGTTGTGTGTGACACTGTACGCGTGGGTCACGTAGCGTCCAGTTGCGCGTGACACTGTACGCGTGGGTCACGTAGCGTCCAGTTGCG
>JAAUXT010093425.1_pt1 | contig 34286 bp, 22 predicted proteins | sample 7278171 | NCBI WGS metagenome assembly JAAUXT01 (sample SAMN14350112, study PRJNA611818) | marine sediment metagenome | isolation source: surface marine sediment (1.8m) | place: French Polynesia: Moorea | collected 2018-08 | reverse complement strand
TCTTATTCTTTCATGGCCGGAGTACAAAGTGCACCTGATACTTGATCTTCAACAAAAGAATGAGCAGCATCCAAAACGCCGTTTCTGAGAAAGGACGTCTGATCGGAAATAGAGAAAGCATGCCTCGTAGTTCTGGTCTGCAGGGGTCTGAAAAACACGTTTCGAAGACAGGTCCGTGACAGGCATCAAAGGTCACCACCGTGCCCAACCCGCCAATTTCAATGGAAAAAAGCACAGATATACAAATTTGTGACTGCCCTGAACATCATAAAATGCAATCAACAATGACACACAGTGGAAAGCACGACGTCAACAAGAAAATGAAGAGACCTGCGACAGCAGCCAGACCCCGCGGAGTTCAGGGTGCGGTATGAGCAAGAGAACAGAACTGACCTCGTCCGTGGCACTCGGGGCTGAGCGAGAAGTCGTCGAGCGCCGCGTGGCCCAAGTTGCGCCCCAGACTCACCAGCACGTATACCCGGAACCTGCGGCCGCAAGAGACGCGCGTCACAAACAGGTTTTGAAGGTTGCAAGTCTGGACAGTCTTTGCTTTTGGTCGCTCAAGACGAAGACCCGCGTGCACGCGTGTCCGTGGAGCACACACTCCGGTGGCGAAGACAAAAACACTGAAATAAGTTGAGGAATGTTCCAACATGTGTGCGTCGTCACCCACCTGTGTCTGACCCGGCCGAGCGGAACGGAGAACCTCTCCCAGCGGTTGCGCCCGTGGTGGCCGTCGCGGGAGATGACGCCCAGCTTCCGCATCTTCCCGAAACTGAACACGAGAAACAGGTCCCGTACATATCCGCTGACCAGCCGTGGTCGAGGCGGCTTCGTGTGATGTGGATGTCCTGAGTCATTTGCAGCCGAACCTCGAGTGCGCAAGAAGACTACACGCGCAGACCAGCCAGACAAAACGGACAAATCGGACGAAAACGAACTGAACACGCACCGCTGATTTTCTCTTGGTTTTGAATGCCAAGTTCCCACAATACAAAATATATATGCGCAAAGACACACCCCATTGTTTTCATTTTCTGGGTGAACATGCAGTGAACATGCAGTGAGCTTTTGTTGCGGACGCAACATCGTTGCCTTTCCTTTGCAAAGGCACTCTCAGATGTGCTAAGAGAAAGACCATAGAACTGCGGAGTTGGGGTCACGGCCAACAATCTGTTCTGCGATTCAATTTGGTTTCTCTTGGAGACACGTGCACGGCTTGGTTTGCATGTCAGTGGGCGATCACAGAACGTGATGAACGGAAATAGCTGGCGTGCGTCTGAGGTCCCAGAGAGTCCTCGGTTTCTCATTCTGTGCTTTCGTTTCGGAACCAACAGGAAGGCGGCGTTCTGTTTCATTGAGCAGTGGATTCCTGACACGGCTCTGCTAAAACTCGCTCAAAACTCCCCTTTTGTCATTCCCGTTTTTCTGCTTTTCTGTCCTGCTGCCTGACTCTGTCTCTGTGTCTGCCTGACCGTCTGTCTGCTTGTCTCAATCTTGTATACCTCACTGTGGAGTAACGCAGGACACACAAGGACAGGGGCACCACTGTCATGTGGAAGATATCGCTATCTTCCCACACGAGCGATCCAGCTTTCGCCGGAGAGCTGAGTACCCCAGATAGCTGAAGAAGCGCCGTGCGTGTGCAAGGAGCTTGGATTCCGTGGATGATCCAAAAAATTAATTGAGAGGGCTTCTGCTCTCCATCTGTGGAGAGGTGTTCAAATATTGATCCGGACAGGATCACAGTTCACGACACCGCACGATTTACGGAGGAGACTGCGCATGTCGGGGCCTCAACGAGGCTCCCGGGAGCCAATCAGTGCCGTTAAATTGGACTCGACTGACTGAGACGCACTGCTAGCAAAAGTGGACACGGTGTGTTTGACGCACTCTGGTTCTTTGTGTTGTTCAAGAGTCTATTTGCTGTGTTTCAAGTCCTAAATAATGCCCAAGTTTCAGCAGAGCAAAACATAATACGTTTCAATTTGAGAGCCAAAACTTCAACACAATGGATTAAAAATATTTGACACAAGGTTTTCTTTCTATTTGGTATTGTTTTTGAGGTGTTGGAGGGGTTTCCAGATGGAGTGGGTACTTTGGAGATATCTGACATTTTCTGTGGTTTTAGGTGACTGAAATTTCTACCACGCTGCCGTCAGAGCCTCTCGTATGTGACCTCATTGTGGTAGAAGTGAGTTCACCCACTGCAAAAAAGGTTCCTGTTCAATCAAATGTACAACTCTTTTCTCGACCAAAGGTCTCGAAAAGTCGTTGTATGATTTCACAGGAACCATTTTTGCAGCGTGGGTGAACCCTCACGGAAAGTTTGTTTGTTCTTTATTTTTTGGAAGGAAAAAGTGTTCCTGTGCACTTGATTGCACAAAAGAATTGTGGAAGTTGCCCATTGACAAAGCGGAGTGCAGAGTCCATTGTGACGTTTTGTGCAATTTAAAGAAACTGGAACAAGTGACAGGAATGGACAACCGGAAGGAGCAGCAGACTAAATCAGAGGCCCAGAGGTCTTTGTGGTGGTGGTGTGGGACTGAATCAGGATGGCAAGACCCTCGGTGACTCCAATTCGACGGGACAACCAGCAACCCAAAGAACCCCACCTGCTGCACCTCGGGTCGCACTCGCCGTGAACTTCCTCCAGGTAGACCGAGTAGGACACGATGTGCGTCCCCAACATGTGGTAGAAAAACCGCAGCTGAAAAGAGAAAAATCACAATTTGCACATCTAAAATGAATCAGGGTGAAATATTCGGCTTCCTCACGGGCACAGACTCGCACCCCGACGTGACTGAGCATTCCAGTTTTGTCAAGGACGCTTGACGTGCGTGTTTCATTCAGCAAACGCGATCCATTGGTATCAGTTCAGCTCCACTCTCCCAGTTTCCGGCAGAATGAAAGGGGGAGGTTTCCTGAACTGGTGTCTCGTCAGGGAATCGTTTCTCCCTCGCCAGAACCCTGCATGGGCGTCTATCAAGTTAGTTTGAATATTACCCACCCTCCTGTTCATGTGTCGCCCGTGTTCGTTTTGAGTTACCAAAGTATCGGAGAAGCCTCACTGGGACCAAAACAAACGTCCCAGTGGCCCATGTCAGCTAATCAATCTGCCAATTACTTCCGGACACACGTGTGCAAATCAACCGCCGTTTGAACACAATCAAGAGAAGGAATTGCATGTTTGACGATTTCAACTGGTGGACCTAAAAGCTGAAGACATGCGCCACTGCTCGTTTTGGCTTTGCGACATGAAACATCTGCAGACACCGTGTTCGGAAGAAGCCTCGCCTCCCACTTCGCTCCAACTCACGTGGCAGAAGTTCCTGTAGGGCGAGCCCCGGATCCAGGTCAGCATGGGCGGCGGCTCGAACAGCGGCGTCTGCACCGCGTAGTCAAAGCCCATCTTGCCGTAGCGCCCGACGGAGCTGAAGTCGCCCGTGTCCGTGTAGATGTAGTGACCTGCATATCCAGCCAACATGCGCGTCACATCAGGATGGGTTCAAACATGTCGCAGACGTTGGTTTCCGGCACTTCACTTGGAGTAGACAACTTTTGTCGAAACGTGCTCTTTTTCATTGCATGTGTGCAGGCAATGAGCAGTAGGCATTGGCAGATGATCACCCGGATATGGCACTTTTTATGAGAAATGATGGGATCAATGTTATGAGGCCCGAGTAACACAAACAAGACCCTTGAAGACAGCTCTGTTTCCTGCTGTCATGCAGGGTAACTCCACTCGATGCACTCGTGAGCGAATTCAAGAAACCGGAGTATGACTCCAGGGGCTTGGAATTCCACCTTTAAATCTTCAAATGTCAAAGTTGACAGTTTGTATAACCAGAAGCGCTACGTTCTGGAACCTCTTTGACTTGGTGCAGCCGCGGATGGAATGTCCAACGAAAAGCCTTGATGTGTGTTGTAAACCATTGGAAACCAGGTTCCGTACGAAGGACATTCTTCTGCCGGGTGTTATTATTATTTTTCCCAACTGTTTCTTCCGTGCTGAAGGGGCAGTTTTTTGTGTACTGACTATCAGTCAAAATGAGTCAATTTGCAGGTTAAGTTTGAAAGGGCGATGAGTGTCGTGGCCGAGAACAATTTCCGGTTGAATTGATACGCTTTAGGCGGAACATAGCGGCTCGCGCTGCTGCCCCTGACCTGTGGACGTGGTGTGGTCTCCGTTGGGCCCAGTGTGATCCAGGTCGGTCGCGTTGCTGTGGCGCACCCACGAGTGAAGAACCACCTTGGGGTCCAGGGACGTCACGTTGCGCCAGCCGCACAGCCCGCGTTCGAAGTCGCAGCGGTGAAACCTCGGTGCGTCAGCTGCTCAGGGAAGATTCAACATGCAGTCAGGCTGAGCCTCGGCGATGCTTTACACACTGTGTCTGAAGTGGCACTCACCGCAGTCTTCATCGGTTTCATCCTCACCACCGATACAGTCTCGCTGCAGGTCGCACTTCTCACTGCGAGCGATGCAGGTGGTGGTTGCGCACTGGAACTCCTGCAGGCTGCACGTTCTCTCCACCGGCAGATCTGCAAACACAACGACGGCACCCAACGTGATGACGTGCTTCAGGTCAGTCTTGTCACACTCATCTTGCGGCCTTTTCACAGAAGGTTCTTCACTCCGAATCACATTCCACGGAGCAAGACATTTTCAAAGAGCAGACTTCTCCCTGTGGTCAGGTGGAGTTCTTGGCTTCTTGGTCCTGACCCTTGGATCAGGTACCGGAATCCTGCACCCGGTGACGCAAACAACGCTGTTTGTCATTGAACCACATCCCAACGTTTCAAGAACCACTGGTGGCGCAGCTTCGGAAGCGTCGGAGCCCCGGTTGGAATGTGACACGCGCAGATCTGCGTCTCAGGCATCACATTCTGCATCTTGCTTCAAAGGATTCACACAACGGAGCCAGCCAGATTATTCGCACGTTTGAAGTCAGGCTTCTTGTTTGTGGCTTGAATGAAATTTCCTGTTGTAGGTGTGCGTCCGATACGTATGAACCCCAGCAGCTGTCTATCTTGCAAGAGACAAACTCACACAAACTTCCCCAATGACGAGAAAACTTGTGTTCCAACTGACCAAAGGCCTCTCACTGAGGGAGATACTTCATCAAAGTTTTGTGACAAAGGAAGGAATTGTGTGTGTGTGTGTGTGTGTGAGAGAGAGAGAGAGAGAGAGAGAGAGAGAGAGAGAGAGAGAGGAAGGGAGGCAAATGGGTTCCTTTTGGTGTTCAGACGCAGCAGCGTGGTCTCACCAGATGTCAAGTAATAACCTAATAACCTGAGACGACTAACGCACTCAGTCGGAGAAGAACAATACGAGTGTATCTGGAACCTGCATTTTCGGATGAGCGGGACAGTGAAAGCTGAGACAAATGCACCTTGCTGCAGGAACCAAATCAGGCTTACATTAATCCTTCAGTGAGCAAAGGCTGGGAAGCCAAAAGCGTCCCAACTTGTGAAAGTTTTGAGCAAAATGCGATGCCAAAGAACACTGCATGAACACAAGTTTTCCCAGACCAATCAGAAAGTGCCTTCTGCTGTTGTCGTGTGCTTCACTACTTTTTCGAAATATCTTGGAGCGAAATAAAGTTCCTGTGGGTTGGTGCCTGTAAAGGGCGAATCACATCGCGAAGCAAATGTCAGCAGCTTCGAACGTCACCTACCTGGAGGCCAGTCTTCACACCGTGTGGGTAAGTGAACGCAACCACACCCAAGCCAATTAGACTGATGCTTTCCAAGCCAGAGCCGCTGACAAATACGGTCAGCTGATGAAATGCTCGCTTTCAGACCGAGTGGTGAAGTTTCGTAGAGAAGTACTCGCACTTCTCGATTTTTGGAGCTGTTGCACAAAGGGAAACGTTGGAAAGCAGTGTATTCCCTGAGAACACGTTGTATGTTCTGTATCGTACCTGTCGGTTGAACCACGTCTCCCGCTCACTGAGCGTCAGGGGCTGATGGATGACAAAATGAATTGTTCTCAAGTCAGTTCTTGACGCTGGGCACGCGTGACGCGAGTTCGAACCTGGGTTGCAGAACACGAGCCTGATGTTGTCGAGCGCGATGAAGCCGTCGTCGCCCCTGCCCTGCGCGACGCGGAACTCGACCCGGAACGGCTGCTCGATCCGACCCAGCGCGATCGACGTCGGCGTCCACCTGCCACAGAGAGGCTCGTCTAAGAGCACAGCGCGAAAGAGACAGTTTCAACCAACATAACATTCTGTTGGACACAGAAGGACATTGTAGCTCCAAACAGGAGTTTACGAGGGAGATCCGCAAAGTCCGGTTCGTCGCCAATTTTGAGTATGTTCCTCAGGTTATGACTCCAATTTGCCCACACCCTCCAAAAGAGAAAGCACTAAAGATCATTTGAATCATTTGTCAAAATTAAATGGTCCATAAATACTCAGCAATTAAGCATTTAAATTAGTATTGAATTTGCAGTATCTTCTCTGTATTAAGGTTAATTGCTATACAAAATCAATAGCTAGTTGTAGAATAAAAAGAATTTTTGGACTACAAATTTGAGTATTTCATTTGTTATTTTATTAAGATATTTAATCTAGGTATGAAGGTTATGATGAGAAGTACTAATAGACTTATTTATGTTTAATTTTGCTGAACCATTTTGAAATGACAAAGGGACGAACCGGACTCTGCGGATCTCCTTCGCAGTGCCCAATTTCCCGGACAAAGATGGGGAGACTTCGGAAAATAAATTTGTTGTTGTCCGTGTGGCTTTCAAGACTTGGCTTTGTGCGACCACCGTTTTGGGAAACCTTGGTGCGTACAACTGTCTTGTCAATGACAGCAAGTTTTATCATTTGTGGCTATCCTGTCGTGTGTGTTCGCTGTGTGACTTGATTTGCTCAGCCAAAGCAAACAGATCAGCACTTGTGATTTACAACGCTTTTCACAGAACGAGCGTCGCTTTATGACCAACATGGAAATCCACTCCACTCGCTCGTAAATTCAGCGCAGCTTCGTTGAAATCGTTCAAATGCCAGGAAAATTGCGACTGTTTGGTAACAAAAGTGATGTCAACAGAAAATGGCAGGGGCTGTGTTCTCTATAAATTTGCAGATGACCTGACAACATTCCAGCTGAGATGTATTTGAACTGTTGCCTGAACGGCGCGCACACCAAAGCAAACGTGAATTGCCTTTTCTTGGTACAGAAGGAAAACATCTGAAAGAACAGATGGGGTCGATCGCTTTGGCCTCAATTCCCAGGTCCGGTTGTCTTTGTTGTTCGTGATGAAAAAAGAACCTCGCGCTTCAGCAGACTTCCCTGAACCCAAACATCAGGGCGAATTTGTTGTTTCTGTTGGATCTGAGGTTTCTCGCAAAACCGTGATCTGTACGTCGTTTGCTGGAGACTCAGTTCAAAGCGAGTCTGCAACTCAACGTTCAGCGCAAGGAGTGAAGGACGCAACCAGGAGAAGGCAGAATCGAAGACAGCGGAATCAAACCTGTTCTCCACGCAAGACAGGTGCGCTTAGCTACAATTATGTTGCAGCACGCCTGAAGAAATGAACCACAATTAGCGGATGAGATCCTCTTTAGGGCAGGAAGAGGCTGTTCGTACGCGACTTCAACTCACAGTACGTGTATCTGTGATCACCAGAAGCAAGCAAAACTTGGACTCTCGTTTCGTGAGAAATCAAAGCAGAACTCCGCGAGTCCACACAGCAGTAGGAACGTGCGACTCACTTGGAGCCCGTGCTGCCGTGGGAGCTGCCCATCTCGGTGCGGTGCTTCTCGCCGGCGCCGGTCGCGACGAGCACGCTCAGTTCGCCCGCGTTGACGCCGTCCATGCTGAGCGAGAAGTTGAGGGTGCACTGCGGGCCGCTCGAGCCGAACCACGGCGACAGCAGCGCCGCCGCCGTGTCCTCACCGTGAAGGCGATTCTCGTACAACGTGTAGTTCCCTACAAAGACAACGGGAAAACGATTGGCCTCTCTTTCGCTTGACAGCGCAGACGTGAGAAGACTGCAGCACCAAAGGAAAAAAATACAACTCTCAAGTTTTGAGCAGACACAGGTTCTGAGCACATCCAAGTGCTCCAGACGCTTTGAGGTCCAGTGCAGTTGGGTGGTTCTGCGGCTGATTGGCACGTTCGTTGCGTGGAGCCACCGTCTTCACATCCAGTGGACAGTCATTCACCACGTGGCACTCAAGAATGAAAAGGCCACTTTCCCAGGTGCTATTTTCGGCACTTGTGTCACCAGTTTGGCGCTGTGGATTCGTCTTCAGAAATCCTGCTGTCGCAGACGTGACTATATCCTTGGCTCGTCGACCAGGATTTGTCCACTTGAGGCACGGGCGCGTCTCAAACAGTGCTCAGAGAACGTCTTGCGAACTCTGAACGCGTGCATGAAGCGTAAAAAGTTGCCAATCACTGCAGAGCAGTAGTGCGATGAGGGAACGGCGGAAGACGCACGTCGTGTGCAAGCACGTGACAAAGGACATTCAGTGCCCACGATACTGCTCACAAAGCTCTTCTCGCACAGCTTTCGTTCGCCAATGAAACCGAGTTTTTGTTCAGGGTTCACCCACGCTGTAAAAATGGTTCCTGTGAAATCAGACGATTTTTCGAGACCTTTTGTCGAGAAAAGAGTTGTATGATTGAACAGGAACCATTTTTGCAGTGGGTGAACTCACTTCTACCACAATGAGGTCATGAGAGGCGTGACCGCAACGTGGTAGAACTGTGTTTCGCATGTCAGGTTGTTTGATCATCAAGGCTTCGTTTGACTCTCAATTGCTTTTGTGATGACTTTGTTCTGTACTGCAAGTTGTGGACTTTTGCCTGTTTTCTTTTTGCCTGAACTTTCGAAAAGAAAACAGATTGAAACTGATGAGCGGGTAGAATGTAGTGACTGACCCAGTCACAAACATGTGTGTCGCTCTTATCGACGATGTTTTCGGCTATGTTTCTTCTGTTTGAAGTTTGAGCAAGATGATACATGAAAGTGAGTACCGCCACCCTTTTCCCGATCCTGCGAAGCATGTACAAGAGAACGAAAACGACTTCAGAACGCAGCAAATGAGCTCAAACACTGACAGCTGCGGTGTTCTCAAGACTTCTCGGTTTTCAGCTTCTCCTTCCTCTGGCCGTCATGACTCCAAAACTTGCACCACGAATTCACGACGAAAGGAAAATTGTTTACAATTGTTTGATTTGAATTTACAGCCTCAGAAAGGCACGAGCACTTGGCACACGTACCGCCATAGATACGTTTGAACACAACGTAAAGAAAGACTTGTATGCATAGTGCAGTCTCCTGGTCAGAGCTCATTTCGCTCACAGCTGAAGACGGGCGCAAAGTGACTCCGGTTCTCACGGAAACCTCACTTTCACGTGGTTTAGTTTCCCACTCACATCAGCACTCACTGCTCTTTTTCTGATGTAATTTGCACATCACTTGTGGTGAGGCAAGAAGCGTTTTGCAGCAAAAAGTGCAGTCTGAAACAATGCCTTCAAGTTTGTCATGACACGCACTTGTACTCGTAAATCACTGCCAGGGGTGTTGTTTCACCGTGCTGTGACGAAAGAACAAGAAGGCCGTCGACACTCTTCTTTTGTCCTCAGAACCATGTCCATTGTCCATAAATGCAGTTGGTCCGAACTCTTGTCGTCCGTTGGCACAATGCACTGGTGAAGACAACAGCAAAGAAAAGTTTGCTTGTTGCTGAAAAGTATTGGCGAAGAGACGCGGAATGCGGTGCTGCTTGTTGGCGCAGAAGAATTCCGGATTTGGCTCGGAGTGTTTCCAGCAGCACGGGGGGATCCTTGCACATCAGCATTCTCAGTCAGGATTCTTCATGGTATTCACAATGCACTGTGAAACTCTGTCCCTCTCTGGCATTTTAACAGATGCAAGTTCAGTGTGCACACAAAGGATCGAGGCTGGGATTCGTCTGAACAAAAGTAGATCTGGTCTCCCGTTGGGGGGATCCACAGAACCCTTGACAATTGTTCTGAATCTGAGGGAACCCGGGGTATCTGCCCTGTCACAGAGGTGCTGTTCTTACTCAAGAAGGGTGTGCAATCCACCGTCGTCCACACATCAACAAAGTCATTTGAGGAGTGGCAGAGCTTGGCGCCCCAACCCCAAAGAAGGGGCCCTGTCTCCGACCACCAGAAGGACTGCGCATGACTCGCAAGATTCCAGCAATCGCGCGACACACACATGTTGCAATTCAGGCCGCCTGTGCACGGACTCAAGAAACGGCGCGGACAGTTCCCAGACAATTGAGGTTTTTGTTCTTATGCAACAAAATGCCTGACAAAAGGACAAATGGGACTTGTGCAGATATGTCTTTGCGTTCGATAAAACTGTTCAGGAGGATCTGTTTGCTGCGGTTTTGAGTGGGAACTTGGCAGGAGAACACAGCTTCGCCATCAGCCCGCATTTACCGTCACATCCGCATCAAGAGATGCGAGTTCATCAGACGCGCTCGTGCCTCGGTGAAGCCGACCACCGGCGGTCACTCACAGGCGAAACAGACGACACGATTGCTGCAGCTAAACAACTAATTTACGTCTGTCTCACAAGTTCATAACTTTGCGATGACCTGAACGAGCACTTCTGAGAAACGTTTCTGTTTGGAGTGTTGACAGGTCGGACCCGCCCGCACGGCCCGGATCCGCCGCCGGATGCGTGAGCGGAGGACGCAGCGAAGCCGGATCATTCATCATGGGATTCAATAACTGCGGCGCGGCTAATATCTGAGGCTCACGCGGTGGAAGTGACGCCGTTTAACCAGTGGGCAATATCGCATCCATTCATAACCCTCCGCAAACTGCCCTGATTCGCGGATTCTTGTCGGATACAACTTGATGTTTGTTTGTGTGCGTGTTTTGATTCAATCCGAACATCGAACAGTGACATCGCGGCAGAAAACATGTTCTGTTTTGAGCGCACCGCTAATTTCTGGCTGTTTCATTCTTTTGACCAAAGGTTCCTTTTTGGTCTGACAAGCTTCCGCCCAGCAGATCAGGAGAATCGAAACACTGTCCATGACGAGTGGAGAGTTGCAGAGCCCGCATCCACACGTCGCTTCCCACGGACTTCAATCAGTTGACCACTTCGGTCTGCAGCCTGCACCAGTTTTGCTCAGACGATCTGAATTTTTGTTGTCATCAAGTCAAACGTTTCAGAAGTTGAAACGCAATTCTTGTCCTGACAAGCGAAAAGAGCGGATGACAAAGACGACCATTGCACCTTCACACACGGTCTTCCCCAGCGGGACGAACTCCACAGTGACTGGACTTTTACAAGCCCTGGACAAGCGTTTGCGCAACTGGAGCGACACAGCACAATTTGTGACGATGTTTTGCGCAAGTGAAACATCTCTTTCCCAGGCAACATCTGGGACATATTCGTCGCCTTGAGTCAGTGCCAGGTCCTTGCACCCTTGAAACAACAAAAGAAAGAAGCCACGGGACCTGTGTGCTTTGTACGTGTGCAGCTGCTCCTCGCCGAGGACAAAGACGTCAAACAAGAGAGAAAATTCATCGTGATGGTCAGCGTTCTCGAGTCCCGTGGGGTGTTTCCGGTCCTGTTCATTTCAGCGCTGAGGGCTCGTGGAACCCAACAGCGTGTGAAGGCGAACAAACGCTGTGTCCAACCTGAGGCCTGCACCCAACACAGAAGCAGCAGCCCCCGAAACACACCAGGAAACCACCGAAGTGATTTTGTCAACAGACAATTTCTCTTGCTTGCTCGTTGCAGATTGGCAGCCCTTTTTCATCAGTTCCTTGCTGCAGACCTTTTTTCGGAATTGTTCCCATGCATTTCGCTTTTCGGACGAAGCCTCACGAATGGAGGCGCTCCTGGCCTCCGCGACACGGGGTCTGTTTGACCAGGCGCTGGACAGGTGCGCTCTGGTATTTGCCGAAAACAGGAAATTGCTCCAGATAGATTGAATTTTTGGAAACGAATTCAGCAGCACGACGTGCTTTTCTGGTTTCCATGCCCATCTCTCCCAGAAAACCTTCCGAAGTCAATCAGCTCGTGAAAAGTTCGGACGGGCCGCAGCCACCAGCAACCGTCAGGGTGCACGGACACTTCCCAATCCATGGAAGAACACAATGCCTGCATGTCCAACGGGTATTGGTGTCAAAACTGAGTGCGTTTGGCAGAACAGAAGAACAAAGCTGCTCAGTTGGTTCTTCCCCACTGGTTGATCGTGAACACACTGTGTACGGAGCAAGAAAGCACGTGTGCGGTTCACCCTGTCAGCAAGCACAATAGGTTTTCAGAAATTCCTTCTTGAACCGTGCTGTTTCGAAACGGCCCTTTCCTGTTGACGACGAGTGTGGAGTGAACAGCACATGTATCAATCCAGCACAACAGGGAGAAATGGGCTCCCACTCGTGCAGTACGCGTGGGATGTGAGAAGCGTTGTCCCACCACATAGACCCAAACTTTTTACTCTTGTCTCGATGCAAGGCATTTCGACTGTCACCAAGTGTTTGCGAAAGAGCTTCTCACACGCTACCGGATGTGCGATCACTGTCCTCAGTGCACGATGTCCTTGAAAGTTCTCTATTGCTGTTCGACTTCTTCCACAGCGGCCTCGCCAGATTCAGTGAATCCGAAACCCTTTGTTCTGTCAAGTTTTCACCTCACCGTTTATGCTTCGCGCCATATGTGTAAAAACGAATTGGTGGTAAATCAAAAAGTAAACACTGTGATGTGCTCTGGTGCAAAAACATAACAACTCATTATTATGCGCAAAAATGCATCACCTGGCCTGGGGCGACGTCAACTTTGATCCGAGGTACTTGTTCGGGTAAATGTTTGGCATTCTAACAAAATATTTTCACACACAAAGGTAGTGTGTCGTATTTTCGTTGCAAATTATGGAGCCTTAATTCTGACACTTTGTGTTGTTTACAGAATTCACTTTGCTGTTCCTTTCAGAGTCAAGCTGTTGCAGCACGAGAAAATAACCTGCTGGGTTCGGTGATTTGGAACGGGAAGGGGTGTTCTTTGAGCGACCCGAATGAGTGACCTGAACAAATCACCTCAAGCAGTCGAAACAACAAAAGAAGAAACTGGCACACCCTCTTGTGGTCAGGTTTCTGAACCAAATATATGAAGTTTGGAAGGCTATTTGTTGTGTTTTGGGTCCTGAATAATACCCAATGTCTCAAAGGAGTAAAACAGAATATTTTGGAATTTTCAATACCAAAAATGTCAAAATGGCAAATTCCCTTTTTTGTCATGGGTTTCTGTTTTGTGTTGTAATTTGAAAGTTCAAGGGTGTACACAACATGATTTTTATCATGTTGGAAGGGGTTTCAGGTGAAGTAGGTTTTGTGTTTCAGTGATGAAATTTTTCAGTGGTTCTTCAAGTGGAGTGGAAACTTTGATTTTGGGGCTTGTTGGGTGAGATAAAAAAAAGTGTATGAGGCACATTGTGCAGAAATGTTTGGTACAGAAGAGAAAATTATGTGGTTTCTATGGGAATTTGTGGCCAATCATGCCCACGGTATTGAAAATTTTGTGATGCGTAGTCATGGTACGGTGTGGTGTCAGATTTTGATGGAAAACTATGTGCCCCGACGGGTCGGGAGTTCTTCTGGGCTGCGGTGGAACCTATCGATCAAGAGGACGAACCACCTGGCGCTGTGCAACAGGTGCAGAGGGCGGCTCAGCGCGGCAGCGTCACGTCACTGTGCGACTCTCTTCTCACAGCTATTTCCATTATGGCTCGCTTTGTGCACCAAGATGGGTCTGCTTTCAACACAACCTCTTTGACAAATCTCTTCATGAGAAAGTCGCAAAGCCCACATCTTCAGCACATTGCCTTGCAAGCCATGTTTTGCGCGCCAACCGATTTTCTTGTTAAACAAGTTTGTAAGGTGACGCGTATACCTTGACCGCACGTGTACGTGTACGTGCGTGGCGTGTGCGTATACGTGTGTGCTGTGAGTGTTGGGAGTTTTAGCAGGATGCTCCGTAGCCGCAAGACGCAGACATATCACGTAGCTCACAGATGCAACTCCCCTTTTCTGGAAGAGTCCATGAGTGTAGAAACAGACAAAATTGACACTATTTTCAAGACTTCACTGTTGGGTTTGTGAGATATTTTGATACGACATACCTTCAAAATAGAATACAGGATTCCTCAGGTTTTTGACTTCAGGAAGTAAGTTTAAATTGATTGTGGACCCTTCCAAAACAGGGGAGATGCATCTGCAAGCTATGTCTTACGTGTACGTTTTACGGCTACGGAGCGTGCTGCTAAAAGAGCCATGTGTCTTTCAAAAGTTCCAGGTGTTCAGGTTCGACGAATACAGGTCCTTGTGAACACATCCAAATGCTGACTTCTGCACACGGAGGGTTGTGTTTGTCCACCCCTTACCGAGGTCATGATTCCGAAGTGAAGATCTACATCCTTCTTCTTGGCTGGCCATGAACGTTTAGAAGCAAGTAGGATCCTTGAAATCCACCAAAGAGGTTACGAGATGAACCCCTGTGTGGTCAGAATGTGATGAGCGGATTCAATCAGCGCCCAATAAACCGACTCATGAATACAGAGCAGACACAACTCGAGATCCCGTTGGCGAAATGTGACAGTGGAAAGAAATCCAAACATTGGAGCTGATCAAAGTCCCTTTCAACACAGATTGCGTTTCTTCTGATCGCGCACACCGGTAGACTCGCAACGGATTGAATTCTTATTGCAGTCGACTCGTTTCTGCGCAAATCATGAGGGGCAAAGAGGGATTTTGAAACTCCACCTCACTGCGTTCTCTATTTTCATGTGCGGCGCAAAGGACTTCGGACGACGAGCGTCGCCTTCGGCCGCAGCGCCGAACTGGAAGCCGAGGTTCCTGTGCAGAGCGGCTTCCACCGCGCCCCGTTCGGTTCAACAGAGGAAACAATTTTGGTAAAAGCGCGTGTCACTTCCAATGGAGCTAACAGAGAAAACAATCTCGATCTAGTTTGATGTATTTGACGCCACGGTTGAGACGGGCCGCGGGGCGTCAGTTTCGCGGAGCATGATGGGTGTGGCAGCAGAAGATCTGCAAAACCGAGTTCGTTACATTTCTTCATTTCCATGAAACAAAGACTCTTTTGGCACTTGCACACCACAAAACAACGTTGAGTGTATTTGTAGTGCTCAGAAATTAAACACACGCACTTGCAGGACTCAAATTGGCACCAACCAAGGCTCACGCAAGCACTTCACGGGAACCTTCACCAAGAAGGAACTGACCGTCCACCACATCTCCTCCCGACAAAAGAAACAACATTTGAAACCTTAAGGCTGCACAGACACTCTGGAAATTGTTCAGCGGAGGCTGTTTTGTGGAACTTGACACACCTAAAAACGCAGCCTTTGTTGCTCTGTTCTCCTTTGAGAGCAGCTCGCCAAATTGAAAGCTCAAGAAGGGAAGTGACCTTTAGACAGCAAGGCCGCTGCATGTCAGAGAGGCCAACTTCAAGCAGACCTGTTCGCAGGTCAACCACCTTCTGCGATGCAAAAGTTCCAGTTGCAAAACGAGAAAGGTGAGGAGCATGTCCCGAACCTTCGATCTCTGTCTCTTGTGTTGCCCATCGAATGTGCTGTGAACAATTTCTGCTTCCCACCGAAGTTGAGGTCAGGCCCACGATCGGGCCTCAAAACAAAACAGAGACCTGCATTACCGTGGACGCGAAGAGGATGCAGGGTGACACCAATTGTCGAGCTGCTGTCTCGAGTGTCGCTCCTGAGCAAGGAGCTTCTGCAAACAGACGAAGTGATCAGCACCAGGTCGTGATTGCTGTTTCCACAGTGTGAAGGCAAGAAAAGAACAAACCAAGCTTTTCGGTGAAAATGTTTGTCTCGTCACAAATGTGCTTTGTGCAATTTTTCCTCAACTGACTCGAGGTATCGCCAGAACATCCCTGACAGATTTTGAGTCACGGAAAAGCGTCGGATTCTGAGGAAAAGGTTGAGCAAAGACCAACCAAAAAACAGCCTCACTCATCATGGGGAGGAAATCTGAAGGAAATTGCTGAAACCAATCCGTCGTTTTGCTCATCCATTCATCTCATGCCTGACGAAGCTTCACCCGTGCGACTCCCTGCAGAAGGGGTCCGGGTTGTTTTCTTTAGTTTTGGCATTGAATTCTGTTTGTTCGAAACTGTGGTGACAGATTTTCGGCAAGAATCTTTAGCATTCTTGTCAGGTCTGGCGGTTATGGTGAGCTCCATAACAGACTTAAACACCGAGAATTTGTCACCACAACAGCACTTTGGTGTTGTGTGCGGGTCGGGTCCCGGTGGAGCCCGTCCTCACAACCGCCGCTGCCTGCGGCACCGCGGTAGAGAGCAGCCTCGGCTCAGCTGGACTGCCGCAGTGGAGTCAAACTCAAGCGTACGCTTCAAACATTTATTTACTCTCTCCTGTCTCAAGCAGTAGCTCTCGACAGATGCAGGGTGTCATGGGTGCAGCTTTAAATAGGCACAAGTTGCGAGTCCGGTGCGCAGCTTCAGCTTTGCGCAGCTCCGCTGAAGCGGCTTCATCGGTACTCAGCACCTCGCCCGAAAGCTGGATTGCGCGCGTGGGAAGAGGCAACTCTTCCACACGACACAAGGGTGTGTTCTGCACTTTCCTCGATGTTGATTCGCAGTGGAAGTTGGTCAACCCCAAATACATTTTTGTGGGGCAAGACTTGAGAGATGCGGTGGAACTACGCACATCTCCCGGTGCGACCTCTGAACCAGAAGTTCACTTTATTTTCAATTTTGCACTTATTTCAAATGCAAATCCAGGAGATTGGAGAAAAAAGTGGTGTGGGTTTTGTCTTGCGATTCTTTGGAGGAGTTGTGTGGTTTAGAAGTGGTGCGTTGGCAACAGAACGAAAGGTTGCATCTGTTTCTCTTTTGTTGCGGTTCATGAAGTTTCCACCGGACGCGTTTGTGTGTCACTTGAAGTGGTTGATCAATGTCTTTGGTTTGTTGGGAGTTTTGAAATCAGTTCTATCTTTGGATAAGTTTTTGTAGACGTTGGTTTGCACCTGTAAAGCAACTCTCAGCTCTGTTGCGGCGTTTGCGTGCGATGTTGAAAGGTTGAGTGACATGGTGTTTGCTCAGTCAGTTCAAAAATCTAGTCGAATCGGTTCACCGCGCGGTTAGCCTACAAATTGGGTTGTCCAAAAATTGTTTTTGGTGTGAACCTTGTGAGGTCCATCAGGTGAATGTTTGGGTGCGAAGTTCGCACGTGAGTCTTTGATCTTTTTTGCTGGTATCCAGCTCGAAGGTGATCTTTCATGCTGGTATGCAGCTCTTGAACATGACATTCTGTCGACTGCTCACCAGGTCCTGATCCATGGCGCCAGACAACTACGCAAAAATGTACCAGTATCTCCCCCTGTTTTGCACCTTCAGGTGTTAAATTTCAATGGGAGAAGTCGACCTTCCTGGATAGCCCTCAGAAAAGTTGACTTCAGAGAAAGCACCCGCAAAAGCAATATTCTCGTGCCTTTGGATGCTAGTTTCGTGTGAAATGTTCCCGCAGGCACACTGGCGAGCCTGCGTTGTCTGTTACGTTTTCATTTTCAAAGAAATATTCATTTTGTAGAAGAAAATTCAGGTGCCTTAGCCAAACGTGAGTCCATAGATTTGAAGTTCTTGAGAGACCAAGTCTTTTGTGTCAATGTTTGTTTTTACCAAAGGTCTTGACAACCGGGCGTTCAATTGCTATTTCACCCGATATCACTCACTTCCATCACGAGATTGTCAGGAAACGCTCACTCGTGTGTGTGTGTGTGTGTGTGTGTGTGAGAGAGAGAGAGAGAGAGAGAGAGAGAGAGAGAGAGAGATGGGTGTTTGTGTGTGTGTGTGTGTGTTGTGACATTGAACACAGACGAAGTGTTCACCTTGTAGGCTTCGAAATTTACAGATCCATGTCAGGCCCTTTGCACGTGGCTGTGTGTGACCAATCTGAAGGAAATGATGTTTTCGTCTTGACAAACGTTCTTTTGAAGAAAACGTTCGAGCCGATGATCTTGCCAAGAGAATGGGTTGTATCAAAGGACAAAGGAAAAGTTTTGCACTTGTTGAGAAACGCACTTTTCCGATTCAGACGTTGGCATGGATTTTTTTTTGTGCATGCCGTACACGAAGCCTTCGCGGAGCGTGTGTTGCTATCACGCTTCCAGAAAGATTATTTTACAGACACCCCCCCCCTCCTTTTTCTTTTTTGGACAAAAGGCAAAATTTGCAAGTTTCCTCTCAGACAAAATGTTTGAGATTTTGCCTGCCAGGAAAGTTTTTCTTTTTCAGATATTTCCTGAATTTCTTTTCACCAGTAGTTGGAGGGTCCAGAGTTCCGCCCTTGATCATCAGAACTTCGCAGAACAAGCCAGTTTCCTGCAAGGCCTTGCTGGTGCCAAAGAAATGTTGCGAGATCAGTTTGGCAGGTGAATGTCTGTGTTTGCAGTCCAAAATTGGAACTTCAATTGAGCAATCGCCTTGGCGGCGTGGTGCGGTTTGTGGTTTGTGCAGTTACTGTGGCGTTGTTTTGTCGAAACAGCAGGTCCTCGGGGGGGGGGGGGAGGAGACCTACGCAGTGTGTCTCGCCCTCCCCCCACACACACACACACCAACCTGCGTCAGCCAGGGCACGTCCCACCTCAAGACCAACCACGCCTGCAGGTGGAGTGGCCATTGGTCGCGATCGCGCGCTTTCTGGTGTCCGATCTCCGGTTGCGTGCAAGCGCCAACTGCTTAAGCCTCGATCTAGAATTTGTCTTGGTGGCTGCACTTGTGTTGTTTGCAAACTTTATCAAACGCGTCAATAAAAAAATATCTCATTCACTTTCATTGAATTCGTATGATCTTTTTTTGTTGAAACAACGCAGATCTCATTCTCGCAGGAAGAATGCACGCAATAGGTTTCTGTGTGCCAATGCCAAGTGAGGGAAGAAACACAAGAGATTTTATACGCATACGAGACGCAACACACCCAAAAAAAGATGTCGGTGGCGAGTTTGGTTTGGCTTGTGTTCTTGGACGGATTTGCTTTCTGTTGGTGGATGTGCAGAGTCCAGGGCGTGTGCTGCATGTCTGCTGTGTCAGTTTTCTGTCTACGAGTACTTCTGGGTGTCAAACTCGGAGGATATGGACATGGAAAGGATCTCACCACAAACGAATTTTGCCGATGGAGGTTTCCGCGCCCACGAACAGAGAATTTAACACATCTCAAAGCCCTTGGGTGGAGGCGACAGTGTTGTTCCATTCGTTTTGGGTGGCGCGCGCGGCTCTTGGTACCTGCGCGTGAAAGTCGTCATTTCAGTTTCCACAAACCGCAACAGAAACTGTGACGTCACAGCGTCACGACGTCGTCGCTTCTTTTGCGACGTTGTTTATATTTGGAACTGGGGTCGGGGGGAACTTTGAAAGATTTTCTTTCTCAGAGCTTTTATCCTCCTCAAACAAAAGGGAAGAGCGAAGCTTAAACTTCAACTGAAGCTGTAAGTCAAGCGCGCGAAGCGTGTGGTGAAGATCGGTTTCGAATTTGCCTGTTCTGCTGTGGCCAGAGTCCGGACACAAATCTTGACTGGAAAGATCCCGACAAATCTCAGTGATTCTGGGTCAAACCCGAAAGCCTGAATCAAGATAGACGCACAGTCTGTTCAGGCCGGCATTGATTGATATTCCTTCACACCAGTTGTGTTGTTCTGATGACATGTGTGAAGGAAGAGTCTTTTCTTGAACTAGATCCAGATCCAGTGGTCTCGAACTGGAGTCTGTCTGGTTGATCTGAATCAGTTCTGGTCCAGTCTGAAGCAGTTTTTACGTTGAGTCCGCTCTTGGCTTCCAGACCTGGATTCCCGGTCCTGATCTCGATGTCCCTTCCCCCTCCTTCAAGGCTGGAGCCTGTCGTGGTTGCACGCAAATTAGATCTTGGCCTGCAGCTGCGTCGATCACAAGCGTGCAATTTCCCCTGTGTGTGTGTGTGTGTGTGTATGTATGTGTGTGTGTACTTGTGTGTACTTTTGCTGGTCAGGGATGATCATTTTCTGGCCATCTGCAAACTTTGCTGGCTTTTCCGAAGGGGTAGGATTCAGAGAACTGCATGGTAAATTTGCTCGATTACCTTTCCCACCCGACCAGCAAATTTCAAATTGGCCGGGAAAGATATGTTGTCTGTTGTGCATATATTTGATATGGTGGACGTGGTCCTTGTTTTCTGGAAGGCAGAGTTTTGTGATGTTGAAAATAATTTACGTTTGTGTGCATTGGTTGCAGGTGGCAGCTGGTTTGCTACCAGATCGAAATGGAACTGAAAGAAAACGCCACCGGGCCAACTTTACCTGCTCACATGCGAAGGGACTTGGAGACTTTGTTGATAGTACGAAAAATTATTCTCCACAGAAAACACCATCTTGAGAGACTGTTGGAGAAAGAAGGCGGGAATGTCAATTTTAATAGCATTATTGATGGTGGTTACATGAGAAACAAATCTTGGGTTTCCGTGAAAGAGAAAGTTCACAGATATGAAAAGATGCTCCAAGTTATCAAGGAGACTGAAAACTATCTGAAACGACTGGAAAAGCACAAAGGAGTAGTTCTCAAAGATGACATCAAAAACATTATCAGAGAATTGGAAAAATGCGGACACATAAAGATTCTGACGGTGTCTGATGCGAAACCAGAAAAAGGCAAACAGGCAGCAGAAAAGAATGGTCAGGCAGTGGGGAAAATTGAGGTTGCGAAGAAGCGTTCAGAGCACCGGAAGGCTGAAAAATTGACCCTAAATCCTGGACCTTCTCGCGAGGCCAACGTTCAAACTTCTGCATATGTCACTCAGGAAGAATGGAATTCTTCGGCAAAAACTGGAAACGACAGGACTGCCGCCACGAAAGTGCGAAATCAGATCAAAGTTGTGTCCGGAAACCAAGGCGTCAAGAACAATGACATCACGTCACAGCACGACATTGCGAAAAGCCCTTTGCGGAAAAGCGCGACTGCTGCAGGAGGATCGAAAACAACGGATCAGAACTTGGTAAACCGTGAAAACCCCAGTGCAAACGGACTGAAGTCAAAGATTTCAGAACGCAAAAGCAACGACAAGCAAGAAGTTCGACAATCGAAAAGGTCAGATCATAAACCCACTTCAATGCCGGTACAACTGAAGGAGAGAGTAAAGTCTGCGAGTCAGACCAAACATCGGGGAGAAAAGGAATCAGAAAAAGAGAAGAACGGAGAGAGAAAGCCTGGCAGTGCAAGAAGCAGAGAGAAAACGGAGGAAAAACACCACAGCAAACGAAGCTTGAGCAAGGACAGTCGGAGTAGTGTCAGAAGTACAAGCAGAAGGGGCAGCAACAAAAGCAGACAGCGGGGTAGTTCCGCGAAAGATAAACGTCATGATGTCAAAGCAACCCCACAAGACACGAAGAAGAAAGAGCCATCGATATTCAAGTTTCAGCAAGAGAAGCAAGCTCACCAGAGAAAGCAGTTGCCGGGTGGAGACGGGGGTCAAAGGACGTCCACCGGAACAGAATTCCCTCGAAAGGAAAGTCTCTTGGGCGCATCGGACGACAACAAAGTTGAGATCAAAATATCCGTGCAAGTTCTCGACCCGAAAAAAAGTTCCAACAAAATGCTCACTGGGACTGGACATGCCACTGAGGCCAGGGGAAGGTTACCTGTGACGGAAAACCTTCGATCGACTCAGCTCAGAAGAAGCCAGGGAGATAGCTTGGATCAATTGCTTACAAGAAACAACAATGCCAGAGGAAGCAAGGTGACCACAACACTCGGTAGCGAGGGAACACCAAGTACGGAAAGGTTGTTCGCGGCGACAAACAGCAACGCCAAGGGCAGCCGGACTACCGTAGCCGGCAAAGAGGGAGCAGTGCCCCTCAGCAGCAGTAAACCAGTCAGTGACAGCAAGCTCAAACCTGGCGCACTCCCCGGTGGGAAAAAGGAAAGCAAACTAAAAACGGGCAGCAACGTACCCCAACCCACGGCTGTTGGTCCGGCTGGGGAAAAGAAGACTGCACAAGGGCCTGAGAAAACACCCCAACCCGCTGCTGTGGGCAAAAATCCGGCTCCAGAAAAGACGGGTGAAGCGCTCTCGAAAGCGGGTGAAGCTCACTCGAAAGAGACTCCAAAGAGTGTCGTAATTGCCGAATCCAAACGGAGAGCAACGAAAGTGGAGTCAAAGAAAAGCTCGAGAGGTGTGCAGACGAAAAACAAGGATGTTCGTGCGGAATCTAGAAAAAGTGGAGCAAATGTTGCCTCCAAGAAAACCTCCAAGAAAATAGACGTTAGATCGCGGAAAAGTGAAGGTACTGTGGTGTCAGAAGGAAGGTCTTCAGCTTCAGAAAGAAGTGCGACGACCACCGTTGTGAGCGGTTCCACCCGCGTGTCCGGGAGGACTGACACGACTGCAGCGTCAGAAGGAACCAGCGCAACTGCGCGGTCGGCTGCGACCACGAGCGCCGCCTCGGGGGCGACTGAAACAAGCCGGTCAGAGAGGACTGAGACCAGCGTCGCCTCCACAAGTGTCGCTTCTGAAAGAACTGAAACAAGTCTTACCAGTGGAAGAACCGAAGCAAGTGGCAGAACCGACACAAGTAGAACCGGAGCGACCTCAGTCAGTGGAACATCGCTCGCTTCTGGAGTGACCGCAACTACCCTGGCTTCGGCAAGATCTAGAACCACTTTGACGTCTGAAACGACGAGGGGAACCGAAACGACTGCTACCACAATGGGGACGGAAAAAACAGCAACGTTCTTGACGTCTGGACGTAGCAAATCAACGGTCACGTCAACGCCGGCTGAAAGTTCAGGACTGGGCACAAAAACGAGCAAAACGACCTTTGCGTCAAAGGCAGAGAGTGAAAGTAAAGACACCAGAGTGACGCTGCCGAACACCAAGAGCGCGGGCCATGTGCCTGAAAAGGAGGAAGTCGATCCATTGGGAGACGTGGGCAAGGTCACTCACAGCCATTGGAGACACATAGAAAAAGTGAAGCACGCTCCGAAACCACTCGACAGAGAGAAGAAAGCACCAGAGGAACTCAAAAAGAGTGAAATAAAAATCGCAAAAGAAAGAAGGAAGAGAAGTCATGTGAAGAAAGCTGACAGCAAGAAGAGCCAGCAGAAGGTTCCTGCCGAAGCAAACCAACAGCCGACTCAACCGACACAGCCTGTTGTGGAGGCGGAGAAAAGTCCAGCTCAGGTTCAAGAAGGAGTCATACCGACCTTGCCCATGAGACCCAGCCACTTTTTGATGAGGAAAGTCAGCAGGGACACAAAGAGCATGCTGTCCAACGCAACTGGTAAGTGTCGTCATGGAAGTGGTCAAATCCAGCAGTATAGTTAGCTCCTGGTTTCTCCAGGTGGAGTTTGCAGTTCGGCAAAGATTGCACGTGAAACGTGTGTGTGGTGTCTGCTTGCTGCTTGTTCGCTGACGAAATTGAGTGTTGTTGACAAGAAGAAGGATTTCTTTATCTGCGATGCCAGTTGTCTGCGTGGCGTGTTGTGGGTTTCCTTGCTTTTATGCAATCTCTTCTTCGCAAGTGTGTTACAAGTTTCCCCAGATTCTTGGCATTTCTATCGCCACCAGTGTGATTTGCATCTCTTCAATCCGAGCCTGTTCTTGGTGCAATTGGCCGTCCAGTCAAACGAGATCACGGTTGTTCCGAGACACTCGGAGGTGTGATGCTTGGCTCGGTTCTTTGCTTTCAGACAAGCTGCGCCCTTCGCTGACGAGTGTTCGGAAGAGCAGTACAGAGGAAATTCTGAGCCACTCGGTGAGCGAGACAACACAGCAGGTGGCTCAACTACTCCAGGCGCAGGACATCTCTGTCACTGAGAGCCCGTCTATCGGGCTCGACGGCATCTACAAGGCGATTCGTCAGGCGGCGCAAGTGCCCGACGTCCTGAGCCCCACCCCAAGCGCCGAGCGTCTCTTACCGAACTTCACTCCTGAGCAGAAACGGATTTTTGTCGCGACGTTCATGAAGGAAAACAGGAGATTCGCTATGACTATAATTGGCCGTATCTTCAACTGGGGCGAGGGTTTGCTGGACGACAACGGTAACATCGAGGAGGATATTCGAGAAGAACTTCAGAATGTGATCAAGGAGTTGGATGAAGACCAGTTTGCACCGGATGTGAAAGAGATGATGCTGGAAATTGCATTGTCAATGGTGAAAAAACATCCCAAGTTCTGCAACAAACTTGCTGAGAGGACAGTGCATGAAATATTCAACTACATGTCGATCCCGGGCTCCACGTGGCACATGACCGGGTCCGGAGGCCTGAACCGCAAGATGCTGATTCTGTTCATGAATGCCTACAACAAGTTCATCGCAGACGACGGACCAGACCGCGTGGTCAAGACCATGTACAAGGCGTTTCCGCTGCTCACGCTGCGCTTATCGCTCGAGTACGGCCGCAAGTACAAGACTATTGTTCAGAAACTCGCCAAGGAAGGCAAGCTGACAGTAGAAAAGGGAGAATTGCTCACAGTACAAGAGATGGAGGAAAAGTCTGCAACCGCAAGCTCAAAATCCGCTTCGAAATCCGCTTCAGGCGCGAGTGTCTCCCAAACTGGAACGGCTCCGCTCAGTACTCCGTTCGGTCCGCAGATGTCCAAAGAAGAAATGGGTCAATTTTGATAACACTACTTTTGACGACTTCAAATGGGCGAACATGTACGAAATTTGGGTACAATAAAATCACAGTCACTACTTTGCATCTCTTTGAGGATTGAGGCATCTGTACTGAACAAAATCAAACACCTGTAGCTTCCTGACCGACTATTTTGTTGGACTTCAGGTGTCTGGGTTTTGTCCGACTTCCGTGTGTGATCCAGATCTGAAGTTTTGATTTTGTATTTTATCAGCGCGATTGAGGCGAACTCTCCCCGCTCCTTTCCTCTCATGCAGATTTGTGTTGTGGTTTTTGTCCGAGAACTGAAACAGCTTCCTGTGACTGAGAATTCATAACACTCTGGCCATGACAGCTCGTATTGCAGTCCTACGCCACAAAGAGAGACGTCAAAAGAAACAAACAAACTCGTGCTGAGTTTTGAGATGCAAAAGAGGTGAACGTATGAAAGGATCTTGAGAACCAGAGTCCATCCCTTCCACGGTATCTGATTCAGATTCGCTGAGTGATGATAAAGCAAACAACATGGTGCTTCAAATCCGTAATGTACCTGTTGAGTAGGATAAGGTACACCCCTCCCGCAGGCCTCCAATCGCATCGCTTTCAAGTTGCTGGCATACCCACTCGATGCGAAGCTCCATCGCTCGCGGCTAACAAGCAATACGCCAAGCATTTGGACGAGTAGTTCAATCTGGTGAACGTAGAACCTGGAGATGTTCGCTTGGAAACCTGAGCTGGGAAAACAGACTTTCAGTCAAAATTAGTGTTTGACAACAGGATACTGCAAGAGCAAGGACAAGCGGTAAGGGTTGCAATTGCTCATGGGCGATTTCTGTGAAAGGACGTTGTTGTACAGCAGATCTTGGAAGTGTATTGATGAACAGCTGAATGAGACTTCGTGAATACGAGAATCAAAGGATCTTCAATGAAACCAAACGGTTTTTTCCCCGAAAACTAGTGCAGAGTTTTGCTTTTCGAAGTGATTTGAAGCGGTGGATTCGCGTAGTTCTATTGTTGGGATGCTTGGCAGAGAACGCGCCGTTCGGAAATTTATTTTCTTGGAGTTCGACGCGGCTGGGGTCCTTGATCACCTGTGAGTGATCCGAAAGTGTGTGCTTCTTTACGTTTTGCGTTCTTGCATGTTTCATGCCACTTGTGTGGCAGTAAGAAAAGGGATTTTAAGCACGACACGTACGTCTCACAGAGGAATTTCTCACGGGATTTGCAGAGATCTCTTGAGCACGTGATTTTGTATGTAGTGCTCAAACTCCGTGACATTAGTCCATTTTCGGAATCCTTCTGAAAGACTGATTTGTTTGACTGACCTGTTTTGCATACATTTCTATTCTGATTGCATCAATGTGTCTGGAAGAGAATGGGTCTCAGAGGCACTGACTTCAAATTTCTGTTGTGTTGGCCAAAAAACTTGCACCCAAGAGTACAAACTGGGGGAGGGAGGAGCATGCTCAATTGTTGAACCTGAGTTTGGACCCCCTTCTTGGGCTATTTAAGGATCCGCACCGAAGAAACATCCTTCTGGACTTGAGATGCATGTTTGGTTTCTTTCAACTTGATCTGGCTCCATTGGGTCTGTGAACAGACGGATTTTTGTTTCTTCGCAAAACAAAACGGAAAGAAACACGAAAGTCTGGCACAAAAACGGGGAAAGGCTGAGCCAGACGGAGTTTCAAGGTTCCACGTAGTTAAAGTTGTCTTGCTGGAGCAATTCTTTGATTTCAATTTGTGGATACGCCCTCGGTCTACTCGAATTTCGAATTTGCAAGATAATCGTTCGTTTGTTCGATTTTCGAAAAGAAAAACTCTGCAGTGTTGGATCAAACAAGACATGTCAGGCTGAGAAAAAAGAGGCTGATGGTAGCCAGGGAAGACAAACACATCTGCTTGTTTTGTTCAGATTCTTTAGTGGAGCAGGCTTCTGCATGCATGTTCGATGTCACAGTCGTTGTTGGCTTTCTGACATGCAACACAGCTTGGTTTCGCATTGGCCTTGCCCTGGTGAAGTTGGTCTTTTTGGTTAAAATTTGGGTTCCTTTCTCTTGCTCACGTCGCCGGAAGAGATACGAGAATTTCCAGGTTGACAGGAGATATTCAAACGTTACTCGATTTGTCAGTAAAAACCTGGGCGCTTCAGCGTTCTCGTGCTGATGGCGTGCTTCGCACAACGCCAGATGAACAAATTTCACGGCAGTTGAGTTCAACTCGAGGGGTTGGAATGCGCTTCTCAAACTGCACTCAGTGTGAGATTCTTGTCAGCACCGTTGAAAAGGGAACACCGACCCAATCTGCGACAGTCCTTGGAGAACATTTGTGGTGCGTCGAAGTGCCGATCAGGAATTGAGGCAAAGTGGAAGTTCCAAAAAGTTGGCAGCAAGATGAAGCATCTGCTCTGTCTGCACAATCATCTGCAATATTCAGATAAAGTTCTGTATCAGAGATATTTCAAAGGCAACAACGTTTTGCATCGAGAGTCAATGTTTTTCATGATACGAACACAACACTCTTTTTCTGGATCGCTGGTGATACAAAGTGATCTGTGTGGTGGATCCACGGTCCGCTCGGAGGCCCAACCCAGTCCTGACTGAGTCCAACCCTGGGGAAAGTCATGACTCAGTCAACTTCAAAACATGAAAAGTCGGAACCTGGCGTCGCTGATTCTGGTTTGTTGACTCTGAAACCCAGGTTTTCAATCAAAAAGAAAACCCAAAGGCGCTTTCTTGTCTCCTGCCCCCGACAGTCGAGACTGATTATGATGGATGACAGGCAGGTACGCCAATTGCTGCAGGCGGAACAAGCCCAACAATTTGGCTGTAAAAGAAAGGTATTTGTCAACAGGAAGTGATACTTGACCTCCAGCTCTGAGAATCCCAGATTGGGGCAGGGTGTAGCAGCCTAGTTCTGACAAGGATCTGACCCGGGGGTGCGCCAAGTCAACTTTTCAGGGGAAAGAGTTTTGGCAAATATTGGATTGATTCTGATTTCATCTGTTCTGATTGTTGTTCTTCCAAACACGAATCGGATTTGTTGAGTGGTTGTTTGCAATTTGACAGCTCATCAAGATCTCACACTTTGGAATGAATGCATCTTGGTCCCGATCGTGAGTCTCTGGGGCCCTCGCCCCTCACCCCCCCCCCCAAGTCTTTTGCTTTCATCCAATTTTGAGCCACGAAGCGTGAACGCGATCCCTTGTCATCAGTTTTGGTTGGGGTCACACCTTGGGAGTTTCGTGCCCCGGGACCAAGTTCTGGATCTACCAGCTGTGTGTATCTGACGGAAGTTGAGTTACTTGCCGTGTGTTTGTACTGGTGTACTTCCAATATTTCAGCTTTAATCGTCTGGTTACCAGTTTGTGGATGGCTTGATGCGGGAACCTTTGGGCCGAGTTCTGATAATTACCGAGACTCGTATCAGCGCGATACGTCGACGAAGCTGTAAATATTTTTGCAGTCGAGATCACTTCAGGAACTTCATCATCAACACTTACCTGGGCGCAGAGGGGTAGAAAGCGTCATGCGCTCGCTCCATGTTACCAAGAAACATGTGTATTTCCACACCAATTAGTGGGATTAATTCCAGCCGAGTGCAAAGCGCTCAAGCTGAGAATTGAGGGGGGGGATGGCAAACGCATCATCGCAACTTCGTTCATCTTTGATTTCTCGAATCCCAATTGTGGCTTTTTCTTCTGCCAGATGAAGTTCATTCGTGTGCAAGTACGAGTATTTGTCAGTCTTTCCAGCAAATCACTTTGTTCGTTTGTGTGCTGGGTTTTGAACTTGAGAAGGTACGAGAACCAGGCGTGCCAGTGCAGGAGGAGCAGATCCCCCGCCCTCCAGTGAAACCTTCCAGGTCGTAGTCGTACATGTTTGGCCACTGAGATTTCGTTTGAGGAATTCTGTTCTTGTTACCATCAACAGAACAGCTCCGGAGAGGTGGATGTTTACGACATGCACATGTGTGCAAGGAGCAGAAACAGAATGTCGTGAGGAGTGTGTTCCTGAACGTTTCAGTCCACACCTTTGTGCTCGTGTTGCACGCGCGGCTTGGGATTTTGCGGAGCGACGGTTTTGATCGTTACGCGTGGTTTGCGTCAATCAGTGGTGAGTTTGCTGTCGATCATCTTCAGCTTCACGTGTACAGGCGTTTCGGGTCTTTTCCAGCAACAGGTGGATAGCATCACGAACGCCCAGTGTCCAGATACGCAAACGTCAAACAAGTCTTTTTGAGCTTGTCATAGGCAAAGATTTTTTCCAACACCACAGTCGGAGAAAGAAAGTGCACGCCTCGTCTGGTCTTTTCATCGACGGTCGATCCCCTTTCCCACCAAGTCTGCGCCCATGCAGTTTCGACACTTTCGTGCTCGCAACGCACAAGTTTCGTAAAATACAGCTTTGTTTATTGAAATGCAATTTGTTGCCCTTGTGGACTTTCGCCTTCAAACTTCCGAGCGTTTCTGCATTTTCCTGCTTGGTCTCAGCATTTAGTGGGTGAATATCATTTCACGCTTCTCAATTCTTGTTGCGCTTCAATAAAAGAAAGAACACCCGGATGGCAGACTGTCGCACACAAACAACCCCAAGGCAAGGCTTCTGTATCACAGAAAGAGACATTTTATCACACACTCACGAAAATTTAAATTCAAAATTGTACAGAGGCAACAAAGTTTCCTCGCCAAGAGGATCGACTCTCGACGAGGTGCAGTCTGAGCGAGTCGATGCTTAACCGTCCCGGATCACGAAACGATTCACAAAAGGTCGAGTAACTTGCGTCACTTGTCATAAACGTGAATGTTTCGAGATCTCGCGAACAGAGTCGCAGACTCTAACTCTTTCAATTCAAGGACATTGTTACAAATAGTCGAAATTGTAAAAATCTGTTGTGTCGAATTCGAATTCACCGGCTGGGACGTTCGCCTGGCTAGTGCAGTCTGGTGTTTTGTTGGTACCCGGGTTTGCGGAGACGCTGCTTGCAAACGCATCGTTCAGCAACGACGCGCCACTGGAGAAACCGGTAGGAGTGTCCCAGGAGGAGGACGGCTGTTTCTTGTCCTCGCTGGAGCCGCTGGAAGCCGACGCTTCTTCACGGAAGAAGCGAGCAAACCGGCTTGTTGTCGGTCCATTTTGCTGGGCTGTGTTGCTCGAGGGATCGAACGTGAAGAATCCGCACGAATCAGCTGCAGCGTGTTCGCTGCCTGACTTGGTGTGGCTCCAAGGTCCAGGGGTGGCCTGCCCACCGAAGCCGCTGTTGGAGCCTCGCCCGTCGGACGGGGTGTCCTGACCATGGGTGTGACCCCAAGGTCCCCGCGCGGCCTCCTCGTGGCCGGACTCCTTTGGAGATTCCACGTCTGTATCTGGTTCCGTCCGGAAAAACTTAGCGAACCGGCTTCCTTGCGGGAATCTTCTTCCTGACTTGCCTGGTCTGTGTGAACTGAAATGGATCAAAATGCTTGTTTTGTGTGCTCAAAGGATCGAAATACTGGTTCGCACCATCTTGGAACGCCGTTTTCGTGTACAGAGCCGCAGTTCAGTTTACTCACTTTGTGCTGCGGTCGGCTGTTGGGGTCGAGGCGTGCGGGTCGAACCCGCCGTCCCTCCTGCGAGTGTCGTGGGCAGAGCTGGTGGGCTGCGGCTGCGGCTGCGGCTGCGGATTGTCTTTTGGTGTCCACCAGTTTCTTTCTTTCTGCAGCTTCTCGCCCAGATTTTTTGTTTCCAACTCTTTGTTTTCGCCGACCTGCACTCCGTCCTTGTACGTAACCCAAGTTTCAGTCCAGGTCAAGACGTGTGCTGTGTGAGTCTGACGGGTGAAGTCAGACAGTATTGTGACCGTTTTATCACGGCGATCCTCGTAGTCGAGTCGGTACTCGAGTTTGTCGTTGGTTCGTGCGCTCGCGAGCTCACACACACCAGTTGCGGTGAGGGTGTAGAGGTCCGTCTTTGTGACGAATCTGTCGCATTGGGCGTTGACATCTGAGACCTCCGTTTCCTGGTGGTCCCAGATTTGTTTAAAGTTGAGTTCCGTCCTGACGGACTCACGCGACGCCAAGACGTCCTGAAAGTGCAGGCGGCATATCAAGAGTGACAAGTGCGTGCCAAATGAATGTGGTGGAACTCCTCTTTTGCCGGGTCACTTGACCAGTTTGAGTCGTAGCACATACACACCTCGCCGGTGATTTCGACGGCAGATTCTTCTATTTGGGGTGACCTGTCGATGTCCAGGTCCGAGTCGGCCAAATCCTGTCAAACAAAAAGAAAGAAATGTACTCAACTGCAGTTGCTTCCGCAGCATGGAAGACCGATTCAGTTTATCTTTCACAGGCCAGAAGGTTTGGACTCACTTCTATGAGTACTGCGGTCGGTTGAGTGTCCAAACTGATGCCCTTGTCCGTGACTGAGCTTCTGGACGACTCGTCAGTCTCGCTCGTCGTCACGACCGTCTATACAGGGGCACAAATGAGTGGAATATGCCGGAGTGTGTATTTGCAGAATTTCAGTGCTGACACAACAGATTGATGAGTTTGTGGAACTTACTATTGAATCCGGCGATTCAGATGTCACCGTGCTGAAGCTGACGGGAGGCACAGTCGCCTCTTCGACTTCAGACTGCACAAGAAACATAAAAGTGGTTTGTGCAAATGTTTCACAATTCTGTTCATCCAGGTCTGGTGTTTCTCTGTTGCAGTTTGGGATGATATTGTTGTGCTCACCACGCTGGCCTGACGCACTGAAAGATCGTCAAGTGGTTCCACAGTTTCTGTGACCGTGTCCTCCAGAACCTCTGTGGCAGCGAATTGCAGCGTGCTCGATACGGCCACTTGTTGTGGAACGTGAAGCTCCTCACGCGTTTTGATCACCTGTGAAAAGAGACCCGTTTTGTTCAGTACTCGTCCGAATTTTATTGGTGCCCAGACAAAAGAAAAGAGGGAATCAGAACTCCAAAACGAGATGCAGATGGCGAAAACTTACTCGCGGCAGGCAGGCCAGTGGAAGAGGCATTCGCTCCGCCTCTTCTGCGGGTTCGTCGGCGCTCGACTCTTTGGTGTTGTATTCTTGTGCTCCATGCATCTGCAATGGCAAGGACAGAGTGAAAAATCGGACAAGTAAAACAAGGAAAACAAGGAGAAGCTCGTTCATCCGCAGTGTTTCCTGAAGTTCGTCGAAAGTTGATCGGAGCACTGGCCTACGCTTCCTTGCTTCTCCCCATTCACCGGGTACACGCAGGCACACCAGGAACATTTTGAACACGAGAAGCAAAGCAGCAGAGACAAGTGTGTCGCGGAGGCCGTACCTGGAAGTAGAGGGCGTCTGTTGGCGCCCTCGAGTTCGTGTCAGTTGAAATGGACTCGGTGAAGTTCACTGGCTCATGAAAAGCAACTTCGCCAAGTCGGAACATCTGTGGACACAAGACGGATCGTGAGGTCAGGAACCGACGTGTACTGTACTTGTGAAGACCTGACCGAAAACCATGTGCTTGTGTTTTGTTTCGCTTGTGTTTTGTTTGGCTGAAGCTCACCAAGTCTTCGTTAAATTTGAGTGTCTTGGGTGCTGCGTCCAACATTTTGCCGGTCTTTCGGGTCGCGTCGTGAATCGTTTTGGCGCATGAGCTGGAGACCTGGAGGGTGACCAACTCCAGCCCCTTTGCTGTGCGCGCGACTTCACTGCCCGCGTCGCCCTCTCCGACCTTGAGTTGCAGAAGGAAACAGGGTGAGCTTTGCAGGGAAGGAATAGTAGTTTGCAACCAGATTTGGCGTCTGCTGAGTGCTGGGACTTCTGAAGTAATGGCATGTCTGAGAGAAATTTGAAAGCAAACGTTCCACGAATCAGGCGCGAAGTTTTGGAGTTTTGTCCACCTGAACTTGCAGCGGATCAGGGTTCAGTGCTGTGCGGGTGTTGTGCACCCCTTGTTTTCCACAGCCCGTCTCGCAGACTTCGGCCAGGTGACCGTCGCCTCGGTCCGTCGTCTGCGCATCGCCATCGCGCACGTCGTCCGTGGTTTCCACATCCTGGCACAAGTGAAAAGAAAGAAAATTACGAGTATGTGCAGGTGTGAAGATTCCCAGAGATCCCACACGGAAGTCACAAACTGGATGCTCGTTCGCAGTTTTGAAGCTTCTGAGATTTTCAGACGAGCCACAGACGACGGGTAAATGCGTGGACATTGAAGGCCTCTTCTTTGGTTGCGTACCTGAACCACTGACGCTGCGCAGTCAAACGTCGCCGACACTTCGTGCGTGTCGCGAGCCTCACTGGCTGCTGCCTGCTGGAGGACGGCACTGTCCAGCGGCTGCGCAGTCTGCAGGGGCTCACCGAGCTCGCTCTGCTTGATCTGCTGAGCAGTGCAAGTGTGAACTTTTGTGTCCGGCAAGAAAGACATTTCATCGTGCAAAGGCCCTGGTTTGGACCTCAACGTTACGAAGCGCTCCGTACGAACTCGTAAGACTGTTTGTTGTTGATTTCTCTGCCTGGATGTGATACAAATGGTTCGTATTCTGGTATCAAGAAAGATGAGAAAAGTGAAAAAGTGAGAAGCGTTGTGTGCTCGATTCTTACCTCGACACACACGAGCGGCGGTGGATCGTAGAGGTCGTCCAGATTTCTGAGCGCCTCGGTGATGGTGGCGCTGTCGCACGCCCACGCCTGTTGCACGATCGCCGCCTCGAGCAGCACGGCATCGCGTCGTCGCGTCGCGTCGTCCTCGACCACCTCCTCCGTGTCCTCGACGGTGCACGAGATTTCATCTAGCTCTTCCAGCGCGTCAAAGAAGAACTCAGCTTCTTCGTGCTCCCTGAACTGGCGCTCGTAATTGACTCTGTCCAGAGCGTCCAACGTTTCTTTCGCGGCATCGAGGATAACGCTGCTCTTAGCCTCACGAAGTTTCTCCAGAGCGTTGGAGAATTCAGGCACACCCACGTGCTCTATAGCATACACGAAGATGCGGGTATCCGTCATGGCACGGTCGTAGTCAATGTGGTTCTTGATTTTCGCCGCATCACGGATGGACGCGTGAGCCTCGTACAGAGCACCGAGGAAGCGCACCACGTCATCCTTTGCACGGACGACCTCGTCATCCTCAAGGTCCTCCGGAGACTCTGCATCCACGAACTCATCGTCGTCGTCGTCCTGAAATCGGGCAACTTGTCACCGCTTGTCTGCTTTCTTGGGTCAACAAAAGCACACAGAAAAGGACATCTTGGAACCTAAACCCATGGAACAAGATAAGAGAATTTGTAAGCACTCACCTCGCTGGACGGAACTGGTCCATTGCGCTTGCTTTGCAGCCAATCGTACAAGAGCCCTACAAACGACACGCAAGTTCTGAGTTGTGGGTGGTGGCCACACAACACTTGAGAGAAAAACAACTCGCTCAGGGGGGTGTTTTTCCAAAACGGTGGTAACTTGGCTGTCAGTGATAAAGTTACCAGCAAAAAACACTGGCACCTATCAGTGTTTTTGTCAGAAAATGTCAATGATATCTGAAAAATTATCAGTGTTTTTCCAAAATATCAGTGATTTTATTTGCCACTGGCAAAAATACTGGTAAGTACCTGACTTACCAGTAAAAGTTATACCTGGTCAGGGGCGGGTCTAAATGGAAAAACACTGGTAGGAAACACTGGTGATTTTGA
>JAAUXT010075403.1_pt1 | contig 34307 bp, 38 predicted proteins | sample 7278171 | NCBI WGS metagenome assembly JAAUXT01 (sample SAMN14350112, study PRJNA611818) | marine sediment metagenome | isolation source: surface marine sediment (1.8m) | place: French Polynesia: Moorea | collected 2018-08 | reverse complement strand
GATGACATTAACGCCACTGCAACGCTGCAAGGGACTTCGCACTGCAGTTGCCTTGAGCACTGCTTCTCGTTAAGCGAGCGGTCCGGCTCTGCTGATAGGACGCGCTTGCTGTGGTCACCGTGAGTCTGTATTGTGTGTGGTCACTTTTGGTTCAGTTACAGGGGTGGGGGGACAACTGAACTGTCACAAAAATTCACCAGAAAGATTTTTGGGCCATTTTAGAAAAATGATAAAATTTTGGTTTTGTTACCCTTATTGAACCGCAGGAGAGATGGGGGCCAACTGAACCATCACAAAAATTGACCAGGATGATTTTCAGGCCATTATGAGCAACTTTCATTTTTTGCCACAATTCAGTTACCCCCCTCCCCCCCCCCCAGTTCAGTGAAGGTACCTGAACTGGCGAGCTCGTAGGAGACCGCGCGCTTTTCAGGCGACAGCCTTCTTGTTGCTGAATTGGGTTCCGGGCGTCCTGCCCACGCGTCGGGAAAAGAAGCTCGTGCAAGCTGCTCGCCTGTGTCCATCCCACTTTCCGAAGAAAATTGGGAACACCTATTGGTGAGTCCTTTTTCGGAGAGCACACCTTCGTTCCGTCTTCGAGGCGGAAGAGTTCTCCCGAACATATCTGGTCAGGTTTCGTTGCCTCGTGTGTCATTCGGTGAACAAAACAGAGGAGCCCGCAGTTCTGTGCTTCACAGATGGGCCGCGTTCTGTGACTGGGAGAGACAGCAGAATCATTGGTGTCGGAACACTGTGAGTGGAATCCAACTTCACGCGGTGCTATTGTCAGACATGGAAATGTGATCAGTGGTTTCCAAAGAAGTCTTTGTGCTCTGAAAGCATTCGGGTTTGTGCGACACTCGTTTTCCGTCAGTTGCATTCAGACCAGTCTCAATTAAGCAGGGCTTTCTGCCTTTGGTTCAAGACTTGACAGGAAGGGTCGTGCTTTGCACTGTAAAGAGACTCGATTCTGCGTCACTGCAATGGCTGTGTGTGCACATCTTCGACAAAGAATGATCAGAATTGGTGACGCATCTGCACTTGATGGTATCACATTTTGTGGTCCAACTTGATGTGCTTTTTGATGCCACATGCGCATCGTAAGTGCGGGATGTAATCTTGAGAGCTGCATGCCGGCGGGACGAACGGAACGCAGAGCAGACGGATGTGTTGAATTTCTGAAGCTGGTGGAGGAATTGTTTTGTCCCGTGGCGACTTGGATTCTTCTAATCTTCTGTGGACCTAGATTTGCTGAGGTCATCTGCAAGTTACGAGTGTCCAGACAAATGCACCACAAGTATTCGCGGAACGCTTTGGACCCCGTCATGTTGACAACAGGTCTGAGTCACAACATGGGTCTGGCGAGTGTAGATCCAGACACGCGCTGCGTTTAGGACAAGAACGAGTCATCCGGAAATTAATTGCGAGGTGTCAGACGTGCTGCGGATCGCAATGCATATCACACATCCCAGTGAATCATAACTGTCGCTGCTGGCATTCCGGGATTTTGTGAGGAGACGAGAGCAGGCTGCAGGTTGTCGTGATCAAAGCTGGTGGAAACAGGCCAGGTGGAATGATCTCACTTCGTCTCAGCCTTCAGGACATTGCTTTGCGCCAAAAGTGGTCCGACGAAGTGGACTTGGCAGTTCGACTGGCCCATTGAAGATCGACGTTCGAGTACGAGGCTCCTTCGCTGTCAGCAGACGGTGAAGCATTCTGAAAACAAAGCGAGTTGGTGTTTCTCTTGGAAATTTTGATGAACCTTTTCAACTGCTGCATGTTGCAGCAACAGAATTGAAGGATGAAGCAAGAACAAACACTGATAGTGGGGAGAGGAAAACGTGAATTTCGCTACTCGCGGATGAGGGCATTTTTCAGTGTGTGCCACGGAGTGGTTTACACGCCATTGTGGAGAAGCCAACAGGGCTACTAAAGTGAAGATTCGAGTCGAGAGCAGCACATTCATTGCTCGGAAGCGATACGGGCGAGAGCAGAGCTTTCATCCTCCCTGGGACACTTTGCGTGAGAAGGAATACATAACGCTGTGTTCACATGAATTCCTGCAGGATTTACGTTCAATGTACAAGTTCACAATATTGGTCTACACAGCTCACAGTCAGATTGCCGCAAATAACAGGGTGAGTGGAAACGAAAATGATGTAGATTAGAAAAGAATAGGAAATGACGAGTTCGTGGCTCTTCACTTTTCAGATGCGAGTTACAACGCGGAAACAGTCGTGCACCAACCTGCGCGATCAGTTGTTTTGCAACTTGCAAGAGGGCCATGGAGGCCTGCCCACCTTGACATGACAAAAGGTTGTGCTGGGAAATTACCCTCAACTTGGTCAAGGCAGTGGCAACGAATGCTTCCCAACAAGTTTGAGAGGAAAGAAGTGGAAAGTTTCGATCACAGAGGGGAAATCAAAGTGAGGATGTTGGATTGAATTTGCATTGATTCAGTGGCATCATTTTTCATCCAATAAGAATGATATGTGGATTTTGGCCTGATTTGTCCAGCCCCATTTGAGGATGAACCACCGGGAACTCGTTGGATAAATTTTCGTTTGTCTGGACTTTCTCTCCTGAGACTTGCACGCACATCATTTTGCCAGTCCTTGTTGGTCTTGAGACAACTTTGCAGAGTCAGCTCCATGGCTTCATTCAGCTGCTACAGATTGATCAAAGTGACGCCTGAATTTTGGTAAACACCAAACATTTTGTTCCCAAAACAGCCAGGCAGATTGCCCCTTGAAAGGATCGATTTCACTTGAGCAGGACGGTTTTGCCGAACAGTTTCCACTGGGTGTGATTACTTGTATTTGTGTTGCCCGGGAGACTTTTCTTCACTTGTTGGTCTCGGAGATTTTCCGAGCGTACTTTTTCCTCGGTGCGTCACGATGCAAGCAAACCTGTTACCCAGCGGATGGTCAACAAGGGTGACAAGGGGCGGAACACAATTCGAACTGTTTTGAGGGGATGTCTGTCACTCCCGATGGTCTTTCACAGGTCCGTCTCTTCAAAAGACATGTTTGCGCTTGTGGAGACACGCCAATGAGGAGGTTTTTGCGTAGTTTTGGACGTGCTGTCGCAATTTTTGCGCGTCTTTGCGCCGACCACTGTAGTTTGTGCGGACGTAGGCACGCCCCCACCAGGTCGATGTTGCGCTGTAGTGTTAAAAATCCTGTGACAGAATTTTTGGCAGGCATTTTTGAAAGGACCGCGTTTTTAAGACGAAGGGAGCTTCTTTGTTTCTTCGGTACAGAAAAAAAGAAGAAAAAAATGAAAGGCCATGCGCGGACAACTCAATGGGGTTGAAAAACTTGCCTGCTCCTGAATCCTCCCTGGCATTCAACCCGCAACACTGAACGGATCTTTAATGCCTGGAATGCGAGTATGTCTTGCTCGTGTAAATTGAGTTATCGTTACCTCCGTGAGTTCAAAGTGATCGTAACGGCAGAAAATCCAGGGTTATCGCAGGGGGCTCCTGATCTCCTGTGTAAGCTGAGCTTCTTCGAATCAGATAGTGGAATTTAGAGGGTAATAAGTTTCGGATCGTTAACAGCTTATATTGACATTTTAATGTGTCGTTTGAAAAGGAGGAATTGTTTCTAAATCAGGAGGTCAGCAATAGTGTCAAGACGCAAGAACAAGGGGGACGAACACACACGCGCCACGTTGTTTCAGGGGTCCTCGCAAAGCTGGCAGGTCAAAAGCTGTATCATAACGTGTACGTGTCTGTTCAACACCTCGTACAAGAGACGAATGGAGATGGCAAGCTTGTTGTTTGGTGTTTTTTGCTTTTCACACAGTTTAGTACTGACATGCAGCTTCTTTGTTGTACAAGTCTCTCGACAGAATGCTTCGATGAGAGCACCTCACCAGCTGTAGCCATTCAGTAAGAGGCAAAAACTCATTGAGAATTGTTACTGCGGGCCCTGCTCCATCGGAGAAAGCTGCGGGCTGAAAAAAGCAAGCCATCGGGAGAGCAAAGGCTGAACATCCTGACTAAATGCAATTGTGGATTTTCTGAGTGTGCTCTTGATGCGGTGAAAGGAATCAGATTTCCAACAGAAGGTTAGTAACAGTAGCAAGATCGACGCTTTGAATTCATGTTCAGCTTTCTGGTGCACCTGAAGGTTACCAGTTATTTTCGATTTCATTTGTCACGACACGAACTGCTTCACGGAAAGAAGTGACCCGGCCACAGACCTACACCGTACTGTCATATTTGTCAGCAAGATTTTGTTAAGAAATAAAAGTTGATCTGCAAGTGAGACTCTGAGATGCCTTTCCAGTAGGTTTTCATCACTTTACTTTGTGACGAGTTTTTTTTTTTTTTTTTTTTTTGACGATCGTGTTCAACAAAGACCACTGCAGTCTTGTGTTGCCGTTGCGTTTCCGCAACTATGAGGTTTGACTGAACATATCGGTATTCCTATGAAATTGTCCCACTCCACTGTTACCCGGCAGAGCAGGAAAGGGAACTGAACAAGTTCCCTCGAGCGAGTTTGCTGTTTCGTCCGACTCGTAGATGGTGGTTCATTACCCCAGTATCTTTAGTGTTCCTCGTGCACAGCTGCGACGGATCTCTGCAATGTAAACAGAGGAGACGGAGGACGATCGATCTGAGAATTGCACCAACACCTTTTTGCTGAAAAGCCACGTTCCTGGATGCATGGATATCCTGATTTGGCAAGCTGATTTATTTGAACCTATTTTTGGGTGCCTGGTGGTCGTAGTTCTCTTGTGAATGAACCAAGACAACTGGCAATAAAACCTGCTGCCTGGTAAAAAAGCATCGCTTCTGCTGCATGGAGAAGAAAAAAAAAGGAAGACAGGAGGTGGTGCGGATGAGAAAATATTGCCTGCAGTAAAGTTTGATCCCAATTGTCCTGCCAATTTCAACGCGCTTCATTTCACGTGAAAACAGCAGAGAAGTGTGTGATGTTGCTCTGTACTCCCGCGAAGAAAGTCGATTGTTTCATGTGCTTGGTTCACAGAAGAGGTTGAGTCCGAACACCTGCTCTTTGGCGTTTCTGTCTTTTTGAAAAAGAAACGTGCTTGAGAAGAAAGTCTGTCAGCGCGGCCATTGAACTGAATGGAGACATTGATCAGTCACTGTCACATTGTATCAAAGCTCTCACCAAAGGATTAGTGACATTGAAGCGGTTTTCCCGGCTCGTCTTCAATGGCAATTACTTGTTGGTGCTTTGGGGAGGCGGGAACAAAATTTTTGGGCAGGTTTCACATTGTGTGTGTGGGTGAGGGGGAGAGCACCTGGATTTTGGGAAGGCCCTGTGCCCAGCGAATGGATAGAATTTCGAGGTGGTAGCCCTGACCTAAACATTTTCTAAACCCTCGGAATGCGCCTGTGTTCAAAACTCTTACTTTCTTGTCTGTTCCAGGAGATGTCAGAGCGGCTGGGCGGCGGCGGGGGCGGCTCGTCCACGGGGCGCCCCGCCTCAATAGCCGTCAGTCACCCAGCAGCAGCCGCCGAGGCCGCCGCGTCCACGTCCGGGTTTCAGCCGGCCCGCCGGAGGAAAGACTCCCTGCCCACCCCGACCAAGGATGAACTGAAGTGAGTTGTGTGGTCGTGAAAAGAGACTGCCTCGTCAAGTCCGGGGGCGTACAACGAAGAATGAGTCGTTTTTTGCCACAGAACCGAATAAGCTGTGACCATGCACCGTGAAGTTTAAAAGCAGACTACGAGAACGATTTTGAGGGGGTCGCATGACTACAGTTTGTCAGTGTCTGTCACACATTGGTCGTTTTGTGCAAGTGCGAGTGAAAATGGCCGGGAGAAGGGAACTGTCGTCTTATGGAGCAAGAAAATGCTACGGATCATTGTACATGTTGGTGCAGTTTGAGAATGTATTTTCTCTTTTTGCTGATGAGGGCAGAGAAAGGCGCTTTTCTATGGAGCAATGCGTTCAGTGACGCTGTTTCAGGTACACTGTGACGGTGACGGCGACCATGGCCCACAGCGAGTCGTTCATGGACGACCCGCAGAGCTCGACAGTGTTCGAAGCGAAAGGACTGTGGAAAGAAGCCTTCAAGTCCCTGTACGAATTCTATCAACACAAAGCACTCTGTGACGTCGAAATTGAGGTATTTGATTTCATCCATCATGACGGCTTGATTGTTGTTGCAACATTCACGAGTCAGTGCAATTCTGCACTGAAATTTTAGTTTCCATGCAAGGGGAGTGCAAATGGTCACTGTGTTGTGTGTGTGCCTTGTTTCTTCTGTTCGCACTTTCGTTTGTGCGCAATGTTCTCAAGACAGGGTGTTGAGGCGTTGCCATCTCTCTCAATTTGAATTCTTTCATTGCTTCAGTGCGGCAAGAAGTCGGTGTGCTGCCACCGCGTCGTGCTCGCGTGCATCAGCCGCTACTTCCGCACCATGTTCACGTCGGAGATGCGCGAGTGCCGCAAGGACAAGATCACCATCAACGACATCGACGACCACGCGCTCGTCAGTCTCATCAACTTCGCCTACACAGCCAAGATCAAAATCACTGTGGACAATGTGCAATCGCTGCTCTACGCGTCGTCCATACTGCAAATAGAGGCAGTTGCGAACGCGTGCTCCGAGTTCATGAAGTCGCACCTGGACCCGCCCAACTGTATCGGAGTGTACACGTTCGCGGAGCAGCACGGGCGGCTGGAGCTGATGCGCCGGGCCGACCAGTACATCATGGACCACTTCGTCGACGTGGTCGACTGTGAAGAGTTCATGACCATGGCGCCCAAACACCTCATCTCGCTGGTCGAGAGCCCAGATCTGAATGTCAGGGATGAATGTGATGTGTACGAAGCTGTGATGAAGTGAGTACAAATGTGTCGTGTTGCCTTATTTGCAGTGCAAATGCGACAGCATGACAGTGTTTTACTTCCGCCTGAAACAGACAAAGCAGCTTTGATAAAACAGCTTGATGCACTGCACGTTGACGAGCAGTCGCATCTGCTGTGATCAATGTGTTGATTTGCCCGTCAGGCGAACATCCAGACTGTTTCCCAAAGCTCAGCTCTGAACGACATGATTCTCTTCTTGACAGATGGGTGAAGCATGACGCGGAGGAGAGACAGCAATACTTGGCCACGCTCATTGCCAAAATAAAACTCCCCTTGCTTCCAGCAACATATCTACTTGAAAAGGTACACCTTTACGAGTTTCTTGTACACAGGACTTGACTTTACTTCAGAACTCTGTTTTTTTTTTTGCAGCAACTGTTCAATGAGTTCTCATGTCTGCCTTGCCCTCCTTTAGACGCAGACAATAAAAAGCATTTCTTCCTGAATGACAGCTTCATTTGTCTCGCCAAAACGTGGAAGCTGCGAAGTGGGGTGTTCTGTGAAGTGAGATGCTTCTGAATCCGTGAATTGTTTTGAGTGTTTTGAGGGGAAACGTGATGAGACGTCGTGCCACAAGATGCGACCCGCTTCAGCCAGTGATCGAGTACAAATGAAATCGTGCATTATGCACAACTGAGCACAACGAGGTGCATGTGTCATTCCAGTTCCTCATTACAAATTCCAAAACCAACCAAGCACTGACACACAGTGGCTCATTTTTGGCCACAAGTGTCCGTTTAGCATTCCACACGAAACTGTGAACTTTGAAGCCGCAGCCAAATGAGAACTAAATGTCCCGTGCAAATTGATTCTGTCATTTTCCCACTTCACCAGCCGCTTGATGACTTGCAGTGAATGAGACTTCCACGAACACTGTTCTGCCTGACAATTGGTTTGGTCGAATCCTTGTCGGGGTTTGAAACGGGACGCACTGAATGACCATGTCCGGCTTTCCCTCGCTCTGTCGCTTTCAAACAAAACAGCTAACTTGAGGTATTTTTTGTTTGCAGGTGCAAAGTGAAGAATTACTCAGAAGAGATTTAGAATGTCGAGATTACTTGGACGAAGCAAAATATTACCAGTTATCCCTTGCTCAAGTCATCCCAGACGTGAACATGTCGGAGAAGATTCGCCCCAGGAAGAGCTGCGCAGGTCAGTGGGTATTTTTTCCGTTCACGCTCTTTGGTCCAGGGTCTTTTTTGTGGGCATCGATTCCTCCGTTCCAGTCAACAAGCAGTGAATGCTGCCCTGGGAAAGCGAAGCGAAATTCAGGAGTGCAGAATGCGATTGTTCTGGCTTGAGCTTCTGTGGGAGTTGACATCCATCCAGGTGTCGGAGAAATCCTTTGCCAACTCGGAAGATGTATCGTTTCTGAAAGCTCAAGTCTTCCCACAGTAAACAGCGGGAAGCGATAAAAACAGTAGAAACAATGCTTTTGTGTGTTGTGTCATGCGATACATGACGCATCACATTTAACAAGTCCGGCGAGCCAAACGCTACTCAAAGCCACTGGGTGTTTGGAATGCCTCCAGCTCGCGTCAGCCGATTTATTTGCTTTGGGAAGATGCCGTACAACAGGCCAGACACAATCTGATATTCCAGCGTGTTTGCAAACACGTTCGTCTGTGTGGCGTTGTACCAGGGTCGACCTCGATTTGGTCTCAATTGACGGGAATCAATGCGAAAAGTGATCGCACAACGAGGCGTCACTTGACCCCAAACGCAACATCTGTTGGATTTCCGAATCAGCTGCAGCCTGTAGCCCATCGGTACTCAAACGGAAAAGAAGTCTTCTCGAGTCTGTCGTCAGTCACCAAATGTTTCGTGGTCGAGGCTTTCAAACGAGGGTGGCGTTATGTTGTGGGCATTACATCGGTGTGTGTGCGTGCCTGTGGACAACCCAGCCCTCTTGCTGCGTGGGAGAAAGTAGCTGGAACACGACAAGAAAAGGCCTCTTTGAATCCCAACCCACTCCGACAACAGGGCATTTTGCGACGGCTCGCATTTCTTGTTGACTGTGCAGCCTTGCCCCCATTTGAGAAGTTCTTGTTGGTTTCCATTCTCCTGTTGTTTTCTTGACCCTCCGCGTCCAGCAAGCAGAAAATACTTTTGCATGATTTGGTTGTCCAGTTGCCAAATAGGGGCAGGAAGCTTTTGGGCCTTCACTTTGAGGAACGCGTCTTCAGTTGCAGCAAGAGAAATGCAATTTTTCAATCGGTGAATGTGTAATTTGTCCTGAAATTCAACTTACAGGTGTGTAACTGACTACATCCCACGTACTCATTACAGAAATACCGGCAAAACATTGCATCTGTTGAGCCAACTGTGCTTCGGAAGTCCTGGTGATAAAATCACAATCTCCTGCACACATCTGTGTTTAGCCTATTGACACCGGGTGTAAGGGATCCAGAGGTGTGAGATACCTATCCGCTGCATATCTCAGGTGGTCCCGCTAAATTACATGTGAAAGTAGCTGGGTACCGCGAGAGGCAGAGAGTGTGGAAAAAGTCTGGAGATCTTCGGGTGATTTAGCCTGCAGAGCTTTTTCCGCAAGAAAAAAGCCGACCAGTTTGCGGTGCGCTATATCTTTCTGAACCAATAATTTTGTTGGTATGAAAAAGGCTTTGAACAAACTAATTCTGTCCAGAATAGTTACATCAACAAGAAGTGGCTTTTTGCGCGCATTCTTCGCCTTTGGCACGCGGAAAATTCATTCGATGCAAAAACCCTGTGCGCAGCCAAACGAGAGTTTGGAAAGTTGAATCGAACGGACGCAGCCCAAATCTCTTGTTCCGCCAAAACAACATTACGTACGTCGCCAACTGGTCAGCAACGCTGAGGCGTGGTGTGGACAGGACCACCCTGTGACCACCGGGAGTGTGTGTGTGTGTGTGTGTGTGTGTGTGTGTGCACTGATGGTTTGGGGGGGTGAACCCATCTGTACGCCAAATGGGTTTGATTCTCCCCCTCACCAAAAAAGAAGTGACCCATGGCACACAGTGGGTTTGAGGGAGGGTCACCCCAAACCCATGGACAGGTCTCTCTCTCTCTCTCTCTCTCTGTCTCTCTCTCTCTCTTTCTGTCTCTCTCTCCCGCTCTGTCTCTCTCTCTCTCTCTCTCTCTCTCTCTCTCTCACACACACACACACAGAGGTTGGGATATTTCAAAACACTGGGAAAGTTTCCTGTCCGGCAAATTCAAGGTGCATGGTCACTGCTTCTTGGCTCGTTTGGCACGGCGCGTGTACACTGACACGCAGGTGTTTTTGTTTTCAGCGGAGTTTTTGCTCCCCAGAATGTTCAAAAGATGTTTGTTTGCCTTATCCACGCTGCGCTCAGGCGCCAAACAATCTGCTGTCGGCACAAAACAAAAACACGATTTTTGACGTCCCTTATTTGTGTAGGAAACCGCAGTCTGTTCGGCAAAGATTCTGGCTTTTGTCGGACGGGTGTACCAGTTGGTTCGTCTCACCACAAGCGGAGGGTTCCTGTCAGCAGTGTGGCTGGGGTTTCGGGAAGCAATTTGACTTGGATTTGTTCTTCTGAATGAAGACAAGAGGTTTGTTCGTTGAGCGCACGAAGATCACAGAAACTTTGGCTTCGTGTTGCGGGCAAAATATTGAGGTGAAAATGAACTGACTTCGGCTGTCAGGACGTGAGTTATGAGCTGCGCTGACCTGACCTCACAGCGAGAGGGTGGTGATCTTGACCTCAGGCCATCCCACTGATACAACTGATTGAAAAAATTCCCAGGATCGGAGTGATCGACTCTCGCGGATCCAATAAAAGACGTAGTTTATGTTGCATCGTTGCGTCTGGGACAGAAAAGTGCGGTCAGATGTGATATCCCAGGTGCGCAAAACTGTGTGATGCATCACGGCACGTGCAAGCTGTCTGCTCCGGTCATTTCATTCGAAGAGGAATTGCAGATTGGCACGTGACGCTTCTTGGGTGTTTAGATGTTGCAGACAGCAAAGGATAAAGCACCGGATCCACTTCGTCAAGAGAAGTGTCTGCAGGCGCTGTCGGCCCAGAACTGCAATGGGAGAGTGGGAGAGTGACATTTGCGTGCGCTGAGAACATGCTCGATGCATCTTGAGGGCGAACAGCTGGAGAGGTTGGCAGGATGGGCTTTTCTTGGACTGCGCTCTGTCCACATGAATGAATTGCTGAAGCCTCCCAACTCTAGCCGCGAGTGCGGCTTCAGCACCATTTCGCCAACACGGGGAGAGTCGTGGATACTTGGGAGACTCTTCACCATTTTTGGCTGGGGAATTTTGCTGACAGCCAGCATCAAGGGGGCGGGGGGAGGCCTGAAATTTGGGACTGGTGTGGTGGGTTTAGAACGTCACAGAGTGGTTTCGCCTTTTGTTTTCCAAGCTGACCTGGAAAACATACCCATTTCGTTGCAGGCGTCGTGTTCTGCGTGGGCGGGCGTGGCGCGTCGGGCGACCCGTTCAAAACGATCGAGTGCTACGACCTGCGTCGCGACCGCTGGTTCCAGGTGACGGAGATGTCGACGCGACGCCGCCACGTCGGAGTCGTCTCCGTTGGCGGTACGAACCTCATCGCCTCAAGAAGTTTTGAAAGCCTTTTGAGGCACCACGTTTTGAGCGTGCGCTTCAAAAGTGATCAAATTGTCCGTTGTGGAGACTTTCACCGACATGTAAAGTCACAGAAGAATGTCATTCTCGGGAATACATTTTTCGTTCAGGACACCTCGACAACAAATCCCTGCGAACAATGAGGGAAAGTCGCGCACATGTTGTTGCCCCCTGGTTCCGTCAAAAATGAATGGAGAGGGATACTTTCAGCAGGTGGTAGACTTCCACAGAAAAGTTATGTGTGTGGGTGTGTTGTTTTCTGCACAGGAAAGCTGTACGCGATCGGAGGGCACGACGGAACCGATCATCTCAACAGCGGTGAAATGTTCGACCCCCAGTTCAACAAGTGGAAACCCATCGCGCCGATGTCCACGCTCAGGTTTGTTTCATCTGTGCTTGTTACGAAGGCTGGTGTCAGGGTTCATTCACTTGCGAGCGACCTGGAGATGGCACCCGCGTTGCAGTTCTGGATCGTTCTTCTGTCTTTTGGGCAAACTGATATTTGCTCAGGAAGAATGGTCTCTCAGGAAACAACTGCAATTGACAAATTCCGCACGCGCAGGAGGGGCATTGCGCTTGCGTGTCTGGGCGGCCCGATCTATGCCGTCGGAGGGCTGGACGACTCGACGTGCTTCAACAGCGTGGAGCGCTACGACTGCGAGTCGGACACCTGGAGCTTCGTGCAGCCGATGCAGATGCCGCGCGGGGGCGTCGCCGTCGCCACGCTCAAGGTCAGTGCCTCCTGTGAAATCGTCGCGAAAGCACATTTTCAGTTCTCGTTTGGACGTGAGATATTCGCACCGTGTTGAATGGTTTTGTGAGTGTCAGACTGGCTGTACTCCAGGGCCACCTATACGCGATCGGGGGCAACGACGGCGCCACGTCGCTCGACTCGTGCGAGCGCTACGACCCGCACCTCAACAAGTGGACGATGATGGCGCCGATGAACAAGCGGCGCGCCGGCGCAGGCGTCGCCGAGCTCAACGGAAGACTTTATGTGATAGGTGCGCCCCTGGTGGTGGTTCGAAAAAGAATCTCCAATGGCTCGAAAGTTTACCTGTGAAAATGTGTGTGGTGTGTGTGCGTTCGTGTGTGTGCGCGTGTCTCATGTCAAAATTAAATGACTGCAGGCGGGTTTGACGACAACTCGCCGCTGGACTCAGTGGAGAAGTACGACGCGCACACGAACACGTGGAAGACGGTGGCGCACATGTCGTGTCCGCGCGGCGGGGTCGGAGTCGCGTCGCTCGCCGGGAAGCTGTTCGCCGTCGGTGGTCACGACGGCACCAACTACCTCAACTCGGTTGAGGCGTACGACCCGATCACTGACAGGTGAGTGGGATGAGACGAGCACTTTAGCGATCGCAACACCTTCCGCTGTGGCTGTGTCTGAGACCAGCCATCCAGGAGCTGGTGAATGACGACTCCTTCACGATAGAATCTAAAACAGCAACACTGCTGAAAGGAGGTGTCAAAGAACGTCCGACGTCCTGTCAAATGAAAGGTGACCGTTGACCGTGAATATCGTTCCCCAACATGCAGACACTAACACAAGTGAGGTCTTACTCTCCAGCTGGGAGGAGGCGTGTGGCATCGGCGTGTCCAGAGCTGGAGCCGGCATAGCGGTTGTGGGATGTCGCATTGAATCTCTGCGCGATATCAATAAACTCTCTCTCATCCCACCAGGTACTAAAGTTACGTGGCACATCCAGGCGGTAGCTCCCTAAGTTTCTTGACTGGTTTGGCGATTTGAATCGTGTCCTGGATCTGCTAATCAATGTGTAGCTGCAGTTTCATTTTACGTTTCAAGATTATTTTGTTGTTCGGTAGTTTGCTTCTTGCCTGCGCTTGTCCACTTGAATGCAGCAGCTCAATTGTCAATTATTTATCATTCGCAATTCCTTGTAAATTATTTATTTTCATAATTCTTCTCAGCAGTAAGGTGCAATGGCGAAACTGGACATTGGCAAGATTTTACTGCATGACATAAAATGTATCCTAACCTCTTGATCAGATCGAGACCGAGTTGTTCGAATTGGTGCAAATCACTTGATAATTTTCATTTGCGATCCTACTGGATGCGAACAAACGATATGTGTGTGAAAGTCACCTGCTCTCCCTGTACAGTTGAACAGTTTTCATGACCGTACATTTTCTCTTGCAATGCAATCAGTCGACGATTCCAAAGGAGTGGGAGACTCTCTAGGTATTTAACATTGTTCCTTTGAATTCAGTATTTGTTTCACTCTCAGTTCCGTTTCTTGTTCTCGAAACATCCGAGACAAAGCCATTGACCAAAGCTTGGAAACTTTCTCGCTGAATTCAGAAGTTACGATTCTGTAGAGCTTTGCGGTAGACTCTCATGACGCGAAGTTGCTGGTGCTTCCTTCCGTGCCTGTGCGGGTGAAACTAATCTTATTTTTCCTTTTCTCTGCCAACGTAGGTAAAAATGGCAATGGTCGGGTGTGTTGTTTGGTGAAGTGCAGTGTTGTCAGCAGGAAAGCTCTCACTCCTTCTCAGGCCAAGGGAGCGAGCAGTGAATCTCTTCCTTCCTCACTGTTGCCGCTCTGTGACTCCGCATCCACCAAACCTTTCCGTCAAAAATCCACGAACGACAATCTCGGGCCAATGCCTTCGTGCAGTGATCAAGCTGTTGATGAGGACAAGTCTTTCGTCTCCGGAATGACTGGTTCGAGATTTTTGTCTTTTCTGTCAAACGCACCGAGCAGTGCACCGGCATCGAGTCATTCCACACCCAGACACTTGACATCGGGTTCAGGGGTCGGCGAATCAAGGCTCAGGATGACAATGAAACGTCCTTTGCGCGTCACCAGCGACAAGGAAAGTTCAGAGGCCAACCAGCACCCTTTACAACTCTCGTTGGACGCCATTGTACCTTCAGAAGCAGACGCTTGTTTGAAACCAGGATCAACCAATGACAGTGACGATTCCTCATCAGTGTTTGAAGCCTCAGAACAACCCTGGCTCAGTCCTGGTTCGTCACACGACATGAAACCTGATGACAGTGGTGCAAGTGCGGGGAGTTCTCGTGACATGGACACAAAAAACAAACTGGACGAATCAGCCAGACCCTGCAAAGAAATACAAAGTGATTTGGGAGTAGTGAAGCCGAGACATCAGTCAGCGGGCGAGGGTGATGGGCGCCCTGCCTTGCGAAGTCCCAAAGCCCCATCTAAAGTCAGTCTGGAGCAGAAACGCTCCCGAAGGCACACCATCGCAAACGATGTATCCACATCGAGTGTCTATCCTGAGGGTGGATTCAGGTACATGGCTGGATACAACTCAGTCACCACGCCCAGGAGAACGTCGCACAGAGATCGTGTGGAGACGAGGTCGCCCTCCTCCAGCCTGCAGTCGTCTCCCTCCACGGCAGCGCGCAGGCCCAGAACGTCTCCCAAGAAGCAGCGCAGGGAACTCGACTCGCCAACGAAGCAGCGGAAGGAAGGATCGCCGAGCAGAGGCAGTGGCAAACAGAGAAGCCCAAAACTCCAGTGACAGGAGAGTGCAGTTTGGTCACTTCGACATCAAAAGAACGCGAAAAGTGACAAATGCGTATTAATTTTCTGTGTTCCGCAATTTCCATTGTTCTGACAAAACTGTGGTGTCTGCTTTGTTGCACTTTCACATTTGGTATCAAAGAGAGATTTCGGGAGGACTTTACTGCACTTGCCAGTTGAAATCGAAATCACCAACGGAAAAAAGTTCCGCCAGTAACGCAGAGAATTTGTATTGCAGTGCGGACCGTAGCGTTTCCTGTGAGAAATGGCGTTCTTTTCTCGCAAAACACAGTTTTACAGTTCACTTCCGCCCTGCGTGTAGAGCTTGAACCTGCATGAGGCATTGGTCGGACTTTCACATGTATACATTTCACATCCCAACTGAGGGTCACTGGCTGGATGATAACGGTCAAAGTTGGCTTCACTTTCCCTGTCTGGTGGTTTGGTATTGATGCAGTGGATGTTGTCTGTCATGCACCTGAAGAAATCTGCTTTAATTTGAAGCAGCAATTTTTCCCCGTCGATCTTTGTTCCAGAGTTGTATTCCTTTCAAGTTTGATTTCAGTTCTGCACGTATCACGCTGCATGTTTCAGGTGTTGTGATTCACTTTTCGTCGCAGACGACGTCGCTGCTGCTCAACGAAGTTTACTCGTTGTCTTCGCTCAAAGGTCCAGCTGCTGAACCTGCCATGCCAAACTTGTTTGCACAACCCTGCAGCTCTTTGTGATATCATCGATAAGGAAATACTCACCATGTTTCTTTTTGTTTCAAATCTTCATTCATTTCAAATGCTGTTGTTGGTTAGATCACTCGTCGCTGTCTGCTCTGTCTATGGTGCAAGGATGTTGTGTTCTGTTTGTCACTTTTGAGGCAAAATGACTTGCACTTCCAAAATTTTTGTTTCTCATCGTCCCTATTCCACACAAGGTTCAAACATGTGTGGGTTATGGGGACCATTTGCAAGAAAGATGCAACGAAGGCTACTTGACCACACTGAGAGATTTAGTGATGCGTTCTTGTTCATTGGTGAGCGTGCGTTCTCACTAGTGTTCAGTTTGTCTGCTTTGCTGAAGACAAACGAACAAGATTCAAACACGCTCCAAAAATATCTTCCTCTGGGAAATTTGTCAAAATAGCAAGGATTGTATTTTGTTCACATCCAGGAATGCAAGGTTGTCGTTGCTTAGGTCATGGAACGTGTCTACACTGTTCTTGTTTTCGGGTTTGTGTTGTCACAGCACGTTTTGCTGAGACTGACGTGCCCAGTGTTTGTGTACTTGTAGCTGGTCGCCTATGAAGCACGTACTGGCGAGTCGGGCGGGCGCGGGCACCGTGCACTGTAACATTCCAATCCGAGTGGTGAAGGCGGCTGTGAGAGCCACGTCATCCGCCGTACCCGTCAGCGTCACCAGCTGTGTGTGAAGCCGTGTGTGACGCGCCTCTCGCCTGAACCATGTTGGCGTCTTGTTCGCCAATGCGTTTCTCAGCGGTTTGAGCTGGACTCTTGTCAATGACAAACTCAACTGTGGGTTCTGCAGTCGTGTCACGAGTTATTTTCGCTGGCGTGTCCTTCGCAGCGAGCCTGTGTAAAGTTAGGCAGTACCAAGTCACCCTGATCGCAACTTTTGGGAGGGAGGGGTGACCACTGCTCAGGGGTGACCAAACCAATAATTCATCAGGAGTGAATCATCCAACCCCCAGCCACCCAATCGAGATGAGGGGTGACCACCACCAAAAGGGCAGTGATCCCCCCTCCTCCATGGTGGCTGCCCGGCAGTGTTCAGGGGTGACCACGATCAAGAGTGAGTGGCGATCACTCAGTGGCGATTGCGCTGGTGACCCTGTGTTCAAAGCTTTGTTGTTGCCAGGTTTTATTCCTCAGTGCTCAGTTGTGGTTTCTGGACTGATTTCTTTTGTCAGAGCTAACATTGCAATTTTCATTCGAACAATTTGGTTCGTTGTCGAATTGCGTTGACAAATTCGTTGATTTGTTTGTTTCCAGTTTCCTTCCGGAAATAGCGTCGATTTCGTTTTCTGTCGTACGTATTTTGAGAGTTCAGCTGTCCAAGAATGTGAATTGTCGCTTCAGTCGAGCTGCCGTTCTTATTGGAATTCTCACTGAAATTCTCATTGAAATCTCACTTTTTGCCTTGCTTTTTAAAACGCACGATGTTCACACCTTTTTCCAGGATGTACTCAAGCATGAATGTAGTGCACAAATAAACGATGCTTTTTAACTTCACTTTCGAAGTTCGTGTCGCGCGACGCATCAACTCAAGAGAGGCTTGCAGGGGAAAAGAAACGAAAAAACTCGCCAAAGGGAACGATTACTTGTTAATTTATTGCAGATATTCTGCTGTAAAAAATGTATTAGTGACTAGAATGTTACAGACATCCTTCTGAAGGCACTTTTGGTCACTGGTCCTTGCAGGACAGAATGATTCACAGCGCGATTTCTCGTGTGTTCACACACAGGACACTTTGGGTTGTTCGCACTGGAGAGACTCTCGGACTGAGAGGTCAGGTTTGTGTTTGTTTGGCGTTGCTCTGGAACTTGGTAGGCGCATGGTTACCCTCGTGCTGTTCCATGCTGCTATCATCACTAGACGTCCTTCGCAAAGTAGTTAAAACTCACACACACGACGATTTTGATTCTGTGAGGTCTGAATTTGTTGCAAAGCAAAGGGGGGCATAACGTTTGCGTTTCGGTCGGTTGCTTTGTCACATTTCACTGTGAACATTCAGACGTGATTCAGTGTTCTCGTCCTGCGGTCTTTTTCAGTCTGCAAAACGCGTGGAAGAGCTGGGAGTTTGCTGCCTCATGTTACTGTTAGTTGCACACTGTGCTGGTGGCTTGGCAGTTGCCCCTGGACGGGGAGAGGAAGAGTTTGCCGTTGCCTCCACACACGCAAAGCTGATAGACCTCTGGGTACGGTCTCCCGTCAAACGCCGGCTCACTAATTTTGATGTTGCGCATTGTGATGTTGCGAGCATCAAGTCGTATCTGGAATGAAAGATCAGATTTGTGAGGCACAGAGAACCGATGGTCCGACGACGTTCTGTTGATTCTGGATGGTGTGCAGCAAAATTGAGTTTTCTGCACATTGGAACGAAAAGCAGGTAACGTACCGCCTTCTTTTTGGATTGTATTGTGAAGTCTGTGAGGCTGTAAATCGAGATAGCCCCGGCCAGGGACTGGATGTTCAGCCCCTTTGTGCCTGATATGAACATCTTGCTTGTTGGCGACTCTAACCTGAAATGAAATTCCACCCCAGGGTTATTTCTCATTCACTTTGAGCGGAGCGACTCCAGTTTTGTGCTCTGAAATTCTCACCTGAGAGGTTTGGACACGTCTGGTGTGACTAGTGGAGTCTGAATTGAGCCTGTGAAAATAGCACCACCTTTCCCTGCAGGAATGAGAGCAATCGTTTCGTTGGACTCAGAGCTGTTGTTAAGCGTCAAGCAGACAGAATTTCAACTGACACACGGTGGTTTACCTGCTACTTGGATCCTGTCAGCACCAACGTACACTTGCTTGTCGGTGGCGGAGAATATTTGCTCACCGTCCACACTGTAAATCTCGAACACCTTTGCATGGGATTCGACTTTACCGTTTCCTGCCAAAATGAAACCAGATTTTGAACAAGCTGCGTCCGCCAGAAACACTCTGCGTGGAGCTCGACGTCACATGCTGAACAGATCTGCCTGGACGGAAACTGTTTCATTCTGAACGTTGTCTCCGTGTGGTCTCGCTGGTGCATGTGCTCTGCTGCGTCCTTTCAGCGAGAAATCACGACCCCGTGTGCCGGCAGTGCCTCTGCTGACCAATACATCAGAAATTCAAGCATCAACTTTCGTCAGTTTTTAATTGTGAGAGTGCTTGCTTGACGCAAACACGGAAATTCAACGACGCTTTTTGTTGGGCGGGTGGTTTTGCCCGACCAAATAGCAGTTGTGCTGCAGTAAATAAAAATTAACGATTTGCACGGATCTGCAACAGCGAAGAGAAACTGCAAAGACGCTCTTTGCATGGGGTCAAGGAAAATAGACCATGTGCGGAACGACCAACACAAGTTCGAGATTTTTTGTCGATGAACACTTTCAGTCTGTTTCTTTTGTGTACAAGTCAGAAATGCAATCTCCATCTTCAAATATGAAGAAGAATCCCAGGGTGAGAAAAGTGGATCCTTTTAAGCAATTTCCTGTTTCATGGATGCAGCCTCAGGCCGCACGAGACAGCATGGAACATCAACACAGAAACGTGTTCGTTGATCGAAGACTTCCAACAAGTTTTTCAAAAGTGAACTGCTGCACCAGCATGCGTCGTTGAAAGCATCTGAAGGGTGCACACCTTGGACTGACATAGGAAAAGCGCTGCAGCCAATCAACACCAATCATCTTGAGCAAAGCAGTTTTGAATGGAAACCCAAGTTCGTCAAAAACATTGTCTTCGTGCACGGGTTCAATTTGGTTTTGAATTGATAACTTACCCAGGAACAGCCTGTTTGTGATTTTGTTGTTGGCATCTCTGGCATTCAGTGTGATGTTGCGCGAAGATTCTATCGAAAGACCTGCATCCTGCCAAAGTAAAGTCCTTTGGAATTCGCAATTGGTTTTGCACTGATGGTCTTTGGACGGGCGTAGAATTTTTCTCATGCAGTCCTCACCGTTGTAGACCTGATGTGTGAAGCGTACATTCGTTTGAAGAATTCTACATCTCCTTCCACTTTTACTCCTTTCTTGTGCACTCGTAACTTTCCCATCCCATACTGGAAAGACAAAAGAACGTCCACGGTGGTAAAGTGTTGCGCCACCAGCTCACCATTAGCGTCTCAATTCACAAAGTATATGACCCACCGTTGTGCGTCTTCTTACCAATTACAGCGAACTGTATTTTTTGTGAGATGACACAACAAGTCATAGGAAGTTCAAAAACAAACTTGTGAGCACACTTTTTATCAAACCTTTTTGACACAGTGTGAATGTCTTTACACAGAACAAGCAGCTGCATTTTGTTTCGAAAGTTGGTTGTTGGTTGTTTGTTTTGGGGCGCACCGATTCTACTGAGAGAAACTGGTTTGGAGGAGCAGATCCACGAGCTTGCTTCCCTCGACACGGGTCTGAGTTTTTTGAGAGTCACGTGGGTCATACTCCCTGAATCCATTTTTTCTGAGAACACTGTTGTGTGTTCAGAGACAAAAACATCTGAAGCATCAGTTGAGTGCAAAGAGAGGGCTTGGTGTTCTCTGTCACAACCTCAACTGGTTCTCAATTCTTTTTTTTTTTGAAAAGGGATTCATGAATGCTCAGTCCTGCAAAAGAGAACACTATACGTGCCACAATGCGCGTAGGACCTTGACACTCAGCGTTGAGTGTCATTCAGTTCAACTTTCAACACACGTCCAGACTTTCGCCTCCAAAGGAATTTTTCACCGTCAAAACCAGTGATGACCGTGGAAGGCACAAGAAACAGGTTGAGGTCAGGGTGGTTCCTGTCGATACTGGCTGAAAATGTCAGCTTGAATTCTTGGTTCCCAAGGTCTTGGGGGGCTGGTGCAGTGTTGTGATTTTGACTTTTTCGGTGTTGAGTTACAAATGACACAGGAAGAGCAAAAAAGTCTTTTTTGTCCTTCACTATGCCAATGGGGCTGCCTCCCAGGGAGAAATATCGTTGCCACTGAGAGCATCGCGTTGCGGATTGCAAACGATACGCAACACTTCAGGAAAAGAGCAGTAGCAATGGCAACCCTTGATTGACTCACAACAGAAGTGAAAACCATGGGCTCGCATGCGTGACAGCCTGTCATGCCGAAGATATTGGCGACAAGAACATTAGTTCCCTGTGATATTAGCGTGGAATGAGATTTCTAGAAACATGAAAGTCACTAGAAGCGCCTTTCATTTGTCGAAACAACCTGCAGACAATGGAAAACTGAACTTGACATCAAAGGAACATTCAGCAATCAGACTGCATGGTTGTTGCGTGCAAAACCAGAAGCGTTTTCTTTGGTTTGTCCTCTCATCTGTTCTTGCCCGACATGTTTTGCAGTGAAGTCCTGCCAAGAACAGTTCAACATCGGGTCTTGCAGAACTGAACTTCCACAACTACGAACCCATTGTCGAAAAAGAGAAGACCACATAAGGAAGACTTTTGGCCGAAAAGGGAAAGGAAACGCCCTTCTTTTACCGTGGTTTCCCTTGGCAATTTCTGAAACTGTCATAAAATTTGTCCTTCACATTTGTGTGTTTGCTGTTTGTCACAGTGATTCTATTCTCCCTTTTGTGTGGCATGTTTTCCACACAAAAGATACAACACACACACGTGCACACGCACACACACACACACACACACACACACACACACACACAAGCGCACGCACTGCATGAGCCTCCAAGCCGGCGAGATATGTTGACTCTTTGGCTTCCAAGGCACACTGTGTGAAATTGTCCCGCAAGTTTCCTGTGTGGATGAAGGTTGAAGATACGAGTACAGTGCGTCACCAACACTCCGAAGATGAGCTGACAACTTTTTTGACAAGGGCGACTTTTGCACATCTGAGCCTCCCACTGCTTTTTGACAAGGGCGACTTTTGCACATCTGAGCCTCCCACTGCTTCATCTTTTTCCTGAGTTTTGATCCAATCAGTGGACTTACAATGGAAAAGTCCATGACTTGGAGGATCCAGATGGTGAGAGCGAAGTTGATGATGACGATGACCATGAGCAGCAGAATGAAGACGTAGAGGCAGCGCTTCCTCCAGCCGTAGATGCCGATCTTGTAGATGATGTTGGGGTAGGCCGCAGCGCTGCGCCCCCACTCGCCTGAACTCGACCCGCTCCCCATCAGCAGCTGCACAGAAACAAACTCCAAATGAATAGTGGAACAAAAAAGAAAAAAGACGCGTTGTTGAAGTCTTCAGTGTTCTACAAGTCGCACACAGAGACCAATTGATGTGACCTCTCGAGAAATTTGATTGTCTGTGACAATGGCAGGAAATGTGGCGTGTCTGTACGTAATCAAAGATATTTCTAATTTCATGCATTTATAATTGTGCTGGCCGTTTCTCTTGCATGGAAACAAGACCCGGACTGTTTTGGTTAGAGGCATACATTTCGTTGGCTTCAACGGAATTGATGTCGCACCTCAAGGGACCGACGTCTGTGTTCAACAGACGACCACGTACGCCTTCATCATTGGGCAAAAGAAACCCAACGAACAATTAAGGAAGTCCGATAATCTCACCCCATGGTCGCTGTTCGTTCTGGCCTCACTCTTCCTGCCAGACACCACAAATTGGCAAGATTGTAATTTTTGCCGAGGTTTGAAGATCTAGTCAGAGTCGGGTCCAAAAATGATGAAATATTGTTTTTCAAGTATTTGTGCAAAAAAGACACGAAATCCAAATACTGTACGGGTGGGTGGTAAAACGGGTGGGTGGGGGTCATGGCCAGGGTAGGGGGTTATGGCCAAGGTGGGGGGGGGTTATGGCTAGTGTGGGGAGTTTGGCCAGGGTGGGGAGGGAGGGTGGTCCAAGTGTGGACAGACGCACACATGAATGCTGCTGGGTTTTGAGCCATTCCGAGATGGCCCACCACGCGACCATCAAAAAGTCAAACATCAAACATTCGCACAAGCATGCAACTCGAGACTTTCTGTAGACTGAGCACAATGGAGGATCGAACGTACTCTGATTGTGTGCGAGAAGTTTCAATGTTCTCCAGTCCAATTACAATTTGTAGACACGACAAAAAGTAAATTTTTGCTGTCAGTCCAATGGGGTTTTCAAAAACCTCAACACGATATCCGGCAAACAGAAAAAAGGCTTTGTGAAGCCGATATTCACCGTCGTTTGGTGTATTTTGTTTTGGTGAACCAGCATGTTTGGTACACAGACATTAGCAGACACCAAGTCCAGACTGTTTTCTTGAGCAGAGCAAGTGAGCAGATGTTGAACATCTAAAGGAAGGCAAAGCAAATGTTTCCTGCCTGCCTTGTGCAAATATTGTTCCGGCAACCAATTTGCTCAAAATGTCCAGCAACTGTAGATTTGAGGAGCTTGGAACCAGAACATGACCCAATGTGTCTTCCTTTCTCCTGCCTGTGCAGTTGTCTTTCAACACCAAAATATCTTCCATTTTGGCATCCATGGGCCGCCTTTGCATGACAACCACGTCGCACGACCCTTTTTCGAATGTGCTTGAGCACTGCAGGGACGCCGAGTTGTCCAGCAGTGAATGAATGCAAAGAAGGAGAGTGTCATGAATTGAGGTTTGTTCTCAAGCTCCTGGAAGCGCTCAGACACACTTCAAGATTCCGTGAACGCCTCAATCAAAATGAAGTTCTGAAAATGTGAGTTTCGCGTTTTGATCGGACCTCATTTCCCTGTCTAAGTTTTTGCACGACTCCAAGAGTACCCATTCGGTTGCCGCGACTTTGTTTGATGATTGCCTGGCGTTTGGTAACAGCCCCTCTTCATCGGAATCAATGACAGGAAAAGCTTTTCATAAAATCCTGCTTTCTGGATCACACCATGTCCGAGCAACGCCAACGCCTTTGCTTGAGTGAAGAACAATAAGATTCCGCAATTCGCTGCCAATAGAAGAACCTACCTCTTCCAATGTCCATGTTTGGTTCACCGCTCTGTGTGCAGTGCGCAACATTGGTGAATGTTCCATCTCGATCAAGTTCCGTGAATCAGCTTCCCCCGTAAAATACATGATGTCCTTGACGTAGGATGTGTGTGAAGGTGTAGACAGATTACAACATTCTCGGTCACATGCTGTCACCCAAATCCAATGGAAGCGTCAAACATCAAAACCATCTTGAACGAGCTCTGGACGTTGAAAACAATTTCCCCGCAACAAAGTCAACAGGATCCACAAACTCAGCTTCAACCATCGTGAGTTCTGTACTTCTGTTTTGATTGCGAAAATTGCGTCATTCAGTACGGCATTGTTTCCTTGGCTTCATGACCACTGCGGACTGAACTTGAGTTGCCAAACACAAAGCTGTTTGTTCGGCTCTGCAGGCAACTCCAGCTGAGAGATTTGACCAGCTTTTTCTGCTTTGTCGCGATTCATTCTTTTACAAACAGCGCGGAAGCAAATGGGTGCTTCAATACACGTTTCTGTTTTGCGTCTGACAGTTCCAGACCCCAACTGCTTTTCTTGACAAAATCCCTTTGTGATGAACACGGATGCTGTTTGTATGCAATGTTTCAAGTGCATTTCGCAGACTTACGAGAATTTGGAATTCTGTTCCACAGGGGTGGACAGGGGAAATTCTCTTGCGCAGGGTGTTCCTTTGCTGTTTTGCCTGCTGCAAGCAGCAGATCACTTTCTGTCACGGACAAAACTGAAACTGTGGCTCGCCCCGATCACAAATCCAGTTTTACCAAGTGCACTCCTGCGTCAGTATCATCACATTCCCGGACATAAGGCTTATTGATAAAATACACGTATCATTATCGATTCTCCATTCCAGGTTGATCAATACCAACATTTGCTTGAAATTGGCTCAGCTTTTGCAACAGAAGCAACTTTTCGCAAGCAGGCGGGCACCACTTGGATCACGAAAATTCGGCCAATACTTGCCTGGAGCTGGTCAACCTCAACCCCATGGCAGCCGACCCACAAGCAGCAGCTTCAGCCTCTCACGGCCGAGCTGCATGGAGTTGGTCAACTCTGGTCTACAACTGCACACGTATCATCTTGCTGTGTCACCCGAGACCAACAGGAATGGCAATTGGTATTTGTGAGAAAGTTATTCCGATACGAGACAGAAGAAAGGCAAAATGCACAAGCCAAGAACGAGCACAGAGAGAAAAGAAAGAGACCAAATTTGTTGTTTCTTCCTTTGAACCTCTGAACCTCATCGTGTCTGCGACACTCAATTGTTTGAATCTTCATTGTGCGAAGCATGCAATCAAAGAAACCGATTGGGCAACGTTTTTCAGGGATGACACATTCAAGTTGCCTGGAAGTTTGTGTGGTGAAAGAACAGCAATAGGACAATGCCTACACAAAAAGATTTCAACTGGAGTTGCATTAAGTTCACAAAAATATAAGCCACAATTTTGAACCATGAGAGCATTTGCCTGAAAGATTAATTGCAACAAAAGTTATTTTGCAAAATTACTCAATGCAGAGCAGTTTACTCAAGAAATTAACAAACACAAGGAAAAATCAATGTATCCTTGAAGTTTGAGACAAGAGATGTGTTTCTTCTGTTAGATCTATAAAAGTTCAGCCAACTTGGTTTCTTAAATCCAACTTCATCCTTCTCTGTTGTTAGTTGAGTTGTTTGACATGAAAGATAAAGGTTGCCTCTTTGCTGTTCCCAAAGGATTGATAAAAGTTTGCACCCAATCCACATAAAACGCGGCCGAATCGGTTACTTAGATTGCATGCCTCGTATCAAACTTTGACACAACCACTGGCATGAATACAGACACGCAGCTGATTTGTGGATTTTCTGGCAAAATGTTAGGGCAACTGAATTTTATTTCACTTCGACATTTTGTGGTGACGAATTGAAATTGCGATAGATCTACTGACGCACCTGCCACAGTTGGAGTCCCAATACACTTTACAGAACTCTTTCTTTGATCCGAGACGTGTTCAAACTGCAGTGCCTGTCCTGCACGGAAGGAACTCCGCGCAACGATCGTTCTGGAGATTGGCAGATTCTCGTTGGATCTGTGGGGCGAAGTAGGCCCGCACAAACAGAAGCGTTGCCTCAAGGCCAAACCTTTCTGAAGGCATACCTCAGAGCTCTTCCTTTCAACTTGCCATGTGATTAACCACAGGGGAACGCAGAAACGGCCTCCTGCTAGGAAGGTAAAGCCTGCGAGGCGGCGGTGTGAGTCTTGGTGGGAATGAGGCCCACCTGTTCGACCTCCTTCGAGGTTCATGCAGACAAGTACGCGAGAACCATGGTTTGTTCTTTAGCATGTACATCCCAAGCTCATCAGATCTGTTGCAGAATATGCTGTGCAGTGTGAAATCTGGTCTTCATCGAATCCATTCAATCCGAATGCCACGCAGGGTGATTGAACGTTGTTTTTCGCACGAGGGCGCATCATCTTGGCGCACTGCAGGTTTTTGTTGTGGTCACTTCGGAGTGATTTTCTCCATTTTCGTAAAAAAATATGCTGACATTATCTTCTCGGTTCCCGTATCAATTCATCATGCACGCGGCAATGCAGACGAGAAACTCCATTTGGCTTGACCCAAAGGAGTTGGAGACCCTCCTGACAGGACCATGGTGCACCACACCCTCCTTACAGAACCACCGGGTGATGGGTTTCATGTGAAACGTGTGTGTCCAAACCCATCTTGAGACGTTTGCTTGGCTGTCCAGAGCCAGACAGGCTGCCTTGAATCTCCATTTCCTCACTGCATGTGTTGTGGATGCACTGACAATGACACCAGATTCTTGGGGCAAAACTGAACAGCCATGCACTGATCGATTTTCACAAAAAAGAGGGCGGTTTCGAGCAAACCTTGAAAACAGATTGCGTGGAAGCCAAATGCCAGCAAAACGTTCCATGGGCAATCCAAGGCGCGAATCCATGCTGCAAGATTTTACTGAGAGTCACCTGTTTTGCCCTACAGCAGCACGCTGTTCTTGGTGACTCCATGAAGGGAGAAACAACTTGAAAAGTTCAACTTTGGTGTCTGAAATCAAGACAAAAGGGATGTAGATTCCAACCACCAAAGCATACATGTGGTTTGCAAAATCTTTGGAGACTTTTCAAGGTGTAAAGTTTTGCTGCCAGTGAAAGTCACCGTCTCCCAGAATTTATCTCCTCTCAGAGTTGCAAGGTGCGCTTTTTCAGCCAATTTTATTGTCAGGGGCGGTGTGGTAAGTACAGGCTTCCCTCGCATCTCGAAACCATCAATGCTCAAAACCCAGTCATCAAGAAAGTTCTTTGACCTTTGGTCTGAGCACAATTGTGAAGCCTAACACACAAGACGTGGTTGGTCTTTCACAGAAGACACTATTTGTGGGAGGGGCCCATGGAAGGAGGGCTCAAAAGTTGTTATCATTCACTTGGTTGACCCTTTTCTTCTTGGATCTCATTGTTCTTGAGTTCGCAGAGAAGGTCCATTTTGTGTTCGGTTTTATTGTCAGATGATTGGTTCTTTCTCTCCATCAAAATGTGTTTCGGCTTGGTCTCGTGTGCAGATTCAAATCAACTTTCACCTGACTACGATTGACGCGTAAATATCCGAGATCAAAATGCTGCAGATGTGCAGATGGAATTCACAAGTACCGGCGGCAAGTGTACTCCCGTACACCGATCGCGTGTGCTCCGTAATTTTGGGTGTGCCGGCCATGCAGAAAAAGGAAGACCACACAGTATTTCGCCACAGCCAGGACAATCTTGAGCGAAAACGAATGTGCGTAAACTCACCATGGTGGTCCAAATTTCGTTGGATTCGACATTGTGCGCGCGTAGGAGTAAACCGCACCTTCTCTGCAAAAAGACACACCCAGCTTATCACACGACGAACAATCCAGTGCACCACGCAAGAATTTTTGTGCAACTCCAAAACATTTGCATAGAAGACGAACAGAACAGATGTCATGAGAAAAAGCGAAGATTGTTGTTGTTCGAGCCACAGTACGAGTACTGATGAAAGCATCGCCGAACTGACGATCAAACAACTGTTGGCTGCATCAACACAACTCCTCTGGGTTATTGGCTGAATCCAGATTTTTGGCGCTCTCGCAATCGTACGAGTAAACGAGTCTCGATTTTGGTGCAAATTTAGCGCGAAAGTAATGAATGAATGAACACGTGTACCGGTGCAAATCACACAAACGTCCTTGTCTTTCGCTTGCGTGAGAAAAATACTCAAGTTCACCAATGATTCGAACTTACTTTGCGCGCAGGTCGGTTTTGTGTTGAAGAAAGCACAGGAACGTAATCCAAAGCTGCAGATGTCCTCAGTCACGGAACCAAATTCATATCGTACTCTTGTGCTTGAACACTGTTCCCTTTTCCGGCGAAGAAAGGTGAATTTTCCCAGGTTTCGCTCAGAAATCGTAAGGGTTTTGTATTTCCTGGACGAAAACTTCCTGAACAGAAATATCCCAGCCGTGCACAACACTGTACACCACACAGTAATGACGGGCTTAATTTTCTTTTCCCTAAAAATAGGAGGTCCAATATTCTTTGCAGGATACTCCGGATAAGTTGGCACTTTCGACGCTGTGCAATTCAGACTGTAGTGAGCGCTTCGCTTTCTGCCTGGCGGCTGAAGGGCTCGAGCAGGATGACGGATACGGACTGCTCACTCACAGGGCGCCTCGTTACCTTGGGAACCCCGCAAGTGCTGTACACGCAGGGGGTGCAGTTTGAGGGATGCCACGATTGTTGAAAACCCAGCAGTTGCTCACAGCCATTGGAAACACCACCGAACGATGTCTGGCCAAGAGAAGCAAGTTCTGTGAGCACTTCGGTTGAGATCATGACAAGCACTTTGAGCACGCTTTTCCCAATGAATTCCAGGATTCAAACAAATCGTGGATGAGACCGCCTCACACATTCGAAACTGCGGCCCTTTGCTCGTCGCCCAGCTGACAACAACATTCGTTGGGATTCACCGCCTCACACAGCTCGATCAAGCATTCACCAGTGCGTCAAGTTGACTTCTTCCTTCCTGGGTTTGTCGAAAACTGTGCGCACGTACCAAAATGAAGAATCGTCAGAATTGGTGAACAAACGGAGCTGCCATCAAACAGCGCAGCGCATCTCTGAACCTCACTGCGCCCTGAGTAATACCATCTCAGGATCACGTGCCGAAATCTCAGGCAAAACAACTGCGATCTCTTCGGAACCTTCAGGAATCACGGACAACTCGATGAAAATTTCCGTGCACATTTTGTATTCATGAACAAGGAAACAATGGAATGACATTGGACACAAAATTTCTCACAACGTTTCAAATAAAAGCTATGAAGATGACATGGTGAGATGAGTGACAATTTTTCATGATTGTGAAAACCTCAACGAACAAACACAGTTCGGAAACAAACATGACAACAGCTTTCACCACCACCACGTTCGTTTTAGACAGTTCTGTGCGAACCCCAACCCCACCCCCGCCCTGCTCCAGACGCTCCACATGCAGAGGGTGGTTTCCTTCTTTCCCGATCACACAATCTACACCGCCGGGCAAGACAGAACACCACACACGAGTATCCACACCAATACGTTTGTCGTTCCGACATCGAGAGTACAAGGATCACTTGCTGAGTCCCATATGTTTGTGCAGATTCTTTTTTTCCCCTTTCCCCAACTTGTTCGCACTTTTTTGAATCTTCCTCAAAAACCACCCCCTTCTCCTCACGCCCAGTCTTCACTTCATCAGGAAACTGGAATGTAAACAAGGAATGGTTGTCAGTGTGGACAAGCAGGGATCACGCGAGAATCTGTGCCTTCTCCCACATCATCATCCGCACACATGGAAGACATGCCAAGATGTTTGGTGTAGTGAGTTCCGTTTTTTTCTCGGCAAACCCTTGGGTGATATTTCCCTGGGCCGGTGAAGTCGTTTTTGGCACTCTTGAGAAAATGTTTAGATCTACCAGCATCCCAAGTGAGATTGTAATTCACATCACCGCGGGTCAGACAAGCAGAGTGAAATGAAGGTGCATTTAACATTTTATAGTTCTCTTTCAGAAGGCTTTTGGGTCCAACTATTTTTTCGCTATTTCGTCGAACTACTTCGCTCTGGTTCGCATGGTCGCTGGAAGTACAAACTCACCTGTAGGGATATCCCTGATACTTGGCTCGGAACACGGAGAGAAGCAAGCTGAAGAAAAGCGCCACCGCGGCCAGCCCAACAATGACTAAAACTACAAACAGATCATCATCAATGCAGTCACGCCGAGTGAAACACTGGCACAAAAAACGACGCGAAAAATGTCTCACGAATGGCAAAGATTCAATGAGCAACGCACCTCTCTTTTTCCCAGGATCACCTTTGACGTTGTTGGCCTCATTGAGCAGGATCATACCGATGACGACAGCTGCGTCTGAAGGGTTTCGTTAAGGAAACGCACGACGCGCTATACATGCAACTGAGTTTCACTTGAGCTAATCCACAACTTTGGCTTTGCAATTGCCATTTGTTCTGTACCCGACTTTTGACTGTGGAATTTTCAAATGTTGACACGCGGAAACTCACACCGAAAACAAACTTCTGACATCAAATTAATTTTTACATTCTTGTGCAGACGGATCCCCAGTTTCCGATTCTCGTTCGTCAGGCGAAAACTAACGCCGGGTGTTTCAACATGAAACCCAGTGGTAGATGAACTGACAAGTCTTGCACAAAAGCTAGCCAGTTTTGTCATTTCAGAAGAGCAAGGAGGGGTTTTTCCCTGCGCCACTTTTGTGAGCCAGTCACTTGTCGGCTGATTCAAAGAAACCAAAAAAGGCAAACAAGATTCCCAATGCCCGTCGACTTTTCTGTGTCGCAAAAGCCCAGCAGCTTCGCCAAAATTACCAAGAACAAACAGGTTTTCGACCTCCGACCTTGAAACTCATTGATCTCTACGACTCAACCGGAAATCGGAAACTCTTGAATCACCCCACGCACAACCATGTCCCCAAAATTTGAAACCCTCACCTCGCGTTTTTTCATTTGCCCTGTGCCGCCACAGAAAACCGGAATGAAACTAAATTGTGATTGTCACTTGTGAAACACCCGTGTTCATTCTTCAACCAAATCAAATTGAGAGTGTACTAACTTACAACTTGAAAAAGACTGAAAACAAACAGCCGCAACGAAACCCCAACAAGTGACTTCAGGTCAGCCAAGTGTGAAAACGTGCGACCAACCAAACCAAAATTCAAGTGGCAAAAGAACAGCAAAAACAGCCACAAATCCAATAATCGCTTTGGTGGAAAGATGCAAAACATCATAACAAGGTAAGTTTCAACCACAAACTGTCCATCAGCATCTGGGTAGAAAAAGATCTGAAACACAAAAGTGCAACAGTGTTTGAGATGACAGGAGAGTTCATCATTTCTAGAACAGACACAGCTCCTTCTCAGTTTGTGCGAAGCGTAAGTTCAATTCCCTTCCGCCAGTTTTTGCAACGGCTGAGAACATTTTGAGACACTTTTTGACCGTTTGGCCACACGGTTCACACAAACTGCTGAAAGACAAGCACGTCATGCCACAGTAGAAATATGAAAGAATAGCTCTACGGAAGCAGACATGCAAGAAAATTGTGACCCACTCAGGACACACACGAGAAGATGCCACCGTCCAACTGCAAAGCAAAACTCCGACAGAACAAAAAACTGAACTGAGAAAAGGTAAAGACACAGCGATTTTTGGATACAAAAGCCAATGATAATCAACGTTTCCACAATAAACTGGTTGTCTGACCACGGATGAATGTAAGTCTAAAACACAAAAAAAAGAAGCAAAAGTATTTCGTTAGTTGAAATGCAACGAAACTTCTTTTGTGCAAACTGATCAAAAACTGAAACGAAGCTGCTCTCAAATGACGGAAGTCGAGACTCTTCTCCAACGTGTGCTGCAACAACGACACTTTTGCAAAACAACAGCAAACCTGGAGACAATGAGTGGTTGCATTGTTTACACCAGACCGAAAGCGTACTTATAAACAATGGAAAGGATACTCAGAAAGATGACAATGTAGGTTTCCACAATGAACTGTCCTTGACTGCTCCCATGGATGTAATGCTGCAAGAACAAACATTGACAAACTGCAGTTGACTGCACAGAGGAACAGTTTGGAATCATAAAATGCCCAGAGTCCCAAGCCTCACAATGTTATCACTGTCAGCAACCGAGTTCTCCGTTGAGAGTTCTCAGTCCACGTGGTGCCAACATTCAGCCAGCTCCATCCCTATGAGTCTGTTTTGACACGCAACCGCACACCCAAGTTTAGATCTATATTTGTTGGGTTTTAATTCACGGACCAGAAGAGACCAGAAGAAAATTCTCTTCGCCTGTTGGTTGGCAAAACAAGACCAATCTTAAGTCACAATTTCCCCAGGTTGGTCCATGAATCGAACCCAAGCAAGTTTCGTTGACTTCAGCTTGGTTCCAGTGTGAGTCAAGCTGAGTCAGAAAACACCAAATAGTTTCAGATTGATCAACTTGAAGCTTGTCTTTGAAAGAGCATGTCCAGCGCCTGATTTACACGTGGCAGCCACCTTCTCTCGGAGCCTGCGAGCACTCCATTCTCAGATTCCCACCAGAATTTCTCACTTCGATTCCGACACACAAACTGCAATTGCATCTCAAATTTGCCAAACGTACAGCGCCTCACAGCTCCAAGAGACTTAAACCCAGTCAGTTTCCTTTGCGAAAGAACCTGTTATTGCTCGTGTGTACAGTGAGAAATCAGACAGATTTGTGCCAAAACTACACACGACTTCACTCGTGCAAACAAAGCACGAATCACTGACCGCTTGCCCAGTTTTGGGATTGGTATGCATAAACTGAGCGCCGTGTATGTGATTCCACATCTGTCCTGAACTCATTGTCAACATAACAGACTGAAATGAGCGCAAAGTAGAAAGAAACACACATTACTCCAACAATGAAGTGTTCAACTAACCATTTGTCCGGTTTGAGGATTTTTGTGCATGAACGGGGGACCTCGAATGTGGTTCCACATCTGACCAGATGTCATTGCAAATATCACAGACTGAAATGCAAGTCAAACGTTAAGTTTTGTCAAGGGCTTAGAAACTCGACGACCAAACACTGCTTATTCCGCGAGGAAGGATTCTGTGTAAGTTTGCGACAGACGGTCGCACGATTTTTGTTCCACTGACAGCCTGAACAAGGACCAGCTAGATCTGGACGAAGCCACTTGAAGTTGAAACTTGTTCACCACGTCTTTCCGCGAGATTGGCTTCTAACTTTCACCTGCATCTCTGGCGGATTAATGGTTGGCGCAAGAGGGATGGGCGAATCGATTTTGATAGGGTCTGATCCCTTGGACGAAACAACCTCCGGCAGATTTACCAAGGATCAATGGGCAACCTCTGAATCCGCCAGAGTGCACAGTGACAACACTCACCAAGGCAGCAATCCCCCAAGACGTCTTGTTGTAGAGAAACTCAAGGCTGTTCCTCTTCAAGTACAGCAACCCGCCAACCAGTGAGAACAGCAATGCCAACGCCAACGTTCCCGAATAATTCGGGGGCCTGAACACTCGAATCTGAGGCAGAAGAACACAAGGAACTTTGAGCCAGTGCTTCCCCTTCGACATCGTCAACCAAATTTTAACTTGCACTCACATGGATGTCTGTTCTTTCAGCGACCCATCTCGCAACTTGCTCAGCTGCGAAGCCAACTCGATGAATGTCCATTGTGTCTCCTTTCTTCGGCTTCCCTTTGGGTGGGAAGTGCATGAACACCGGCGCTGTATTCAGTTTCAGCTGCGATAAAACAATCAGTCCAGTCAGAGAAACGCGAAACGTCGCCAGTAACAGTATTCATCCCGTGCATCCGGAGTGAGCAGTTCGTTTTTGCAATTCAGTCACTCAGCCAAGACAGCTGTTCGGTTTGGTTATTCGCGTTTGTGAACATCAATGAGAAAATGTATAGTCACCGATGTAAAGACGTCTGAACCTTCATCAAAGTCCACCATCGCAAAGAACATCTGGTTGGAAAATTGCTGACTGTAGCGATACGAATTGGCGACGATTTGAAACTCGTCGTTCGCTTGCCTGCAAACAACGAAGTTGTAGCAAATTGTACAAAGCTGCGGACACCTTGACCCAGCATCGTCAAATGCACCTGCTGTAACTGTCATAATTTTCAAGGTCTGCAAGAGTTGTTTGTCTTGAATCTGTTGACAGAACAAATGCCGCGCACCTGCAAACAGAACACTGACGCTGAGCCTGCAGGGCAGTCAGCATGAGAATGACGGAATAGTTGCGCGGGGTCGTTTTTATGTACTGCCGGTACTTGTTCCCGTCCATACGGATGACCACCTTCTTGCTGCTCCAGTCCATCAGCTGCTGAACCTTGTCACCCAGAACGCTCTGCAAAATACAAAGGCACACACTGGAAAATCTCGGGAGACTTTCATCACCACCCTTTTGATTATGGTGTTCGTACACTGGCCACAACAAAGAAGCGACAAACACGAAGTCAGCGCCGTGATATCTACCAACTTGACAGTTGTCGCCCAAAAAATGCACGAGAAGATCGAAGATGGCGCCCCCCCCCCGGGGCGGGCGCCGGGCTAAACGGGGGGCGGGGGGGGCCCGGCCCGGTGTGGTGGGGGCCCCGCGACGCCGTGGAACGGATGGATGGGT
>JAAUXT010026887.1_pt1 | contig 34309 bp, 29 predicted proteins | sample 7278171 | NCBI WGS metagenome assembly JAAUXT01 (sample SAMN14350112, study PRJNA611818) | marine sediment metagenome | isolation source: surface marine sediment (1.8m) | place: French Polynesia: Moorea | collected 2018-08 | reverse complement strand
GTAAAAGTTCCATTTGGTCAAATTTGTTCCATTTGGGTGTGCTAAATAAGTTCCCAAGTTGTGAATATTAAGTGAAAAAAGTAAGAATTTTGACAAAAAAGTGAGCCAAATCAGAGTGAGCCAAATCAAAGTGAGCCAAATCAGAGCAAGCCAAATCAGAGTGAGCCAAATCAGAGCAGGTCAAATCAGAGCAAGCCAAATCAGAGCAAGCCAAATCAGAGCAACTGAAATTTCCTCAAATCACCGCGAGCTCCATGGAGCTATTTTTGTTTTTGGTTGAATAGATTTTCAGGGGATCACTCCACGCGTGTTGTCGTGCAGCAGAAAATGCACGAGATTCAGCAATTGTTTTGCGGAAAGAAAAACGCGTGCGAAGTATGTTCCCATTGTTTGCAAATAGCCCGACAGCTTCTCGTCTTCAAGTTCTGCGTTTTGATCAAATGACAAAATTTCAGGTGTGCAGAAGGCAGAAAATTACTTTTGTTGGGGTCTTGTAAAGTTTCATGTCAGGTTTGAGTTTTCACGATATATTTTCCGAACGAACTCTTTTCCCGTGTCGAACATTGATCGTAGTCGCAGTGGAAGCTGGAAAGGTGACGATTCTTGTCAACCCCCTTCCTTTTCTCACCAACTGCCAGCTGAATCTGAATTTGAAGAAGGCCATTCATGTTGACAACTTTATGCATTGACGAAAGAGCCAGAAGGGTGCATGATTTCGCACACTTGTTGGAGCCGTTCTCAGACTGAGGGGGTGACCCCAGACGTGAGAAAAACTTTTCACTTTGTGAGAATTTTCGCGCCTGGTTGAGAAAGGCAATAAACACCTTGTTTCAGATGGCGAGTTGCCAACAGTTGTCATCAGTGCACAGATTAAGACACACATCATCTGATTGGACTTTAGCGTGCAGGTGAAGTGTTGTGGCTCCTGTCCAATCCACATATTGAGAGAAGTTCTATTGTGGTAGAATCTACATTGTGGCTCAGCTGATCACCGTGCAGTGTCACGAGCAGCAGAAGCGGTTGCTGCGAGTTTGATTTCTTCTGGTTGACGTCGTTTGCTTGAAGGCGGGGACGGTTTGACTGACCGGAACAGCTTCATTGGTCCCTGAATCTTGGTTCAGATTCTTGAAAGGCTGCATTTGAAACAGTTTCCAACAAGCGAAAAGACAACAGAGAAAACCAAGCTCAGAAGTTGAAAACTGAGCGTCTACGGCAGAGCTCCAAACGACCCTTGTCATGAGAACCCGGCTGGCGTGTCGGAGTGCAAGAGTGGAAGCGTGTGTGCACGGAGTTTTGTCTTTGTGGGAAATGAATCAAGTCTCACATCCCCAGAGTTGAGGTTCTGAAGTGTGTTGTGAACTGCAGAATAGAGGGAACCTTTGTGGGGCGGTTTTTACCTTTTTGAGAAGAATATTGTGTAACTATACCGTTCCTTCTCTTGCAAAGTTCTTTGCTGAAATGGAGGAAGGTATCACACAGGAGGATGTTGCACTCATGTATTCATTCCTTTGGGTTTTATGCAGTCGGTAATGTCTTTCTTTTACCAACCTCGTAGAATTTCTTCTGTGGGGAGAAAGAAAAGATTTTCGAAGAAACAAGAACAAAACCAAGGAAAGTTAAAAAGGAAGCACGAAAGAAAAGACTATGGAAATCCTGAAGACATAATCGATACGCACATTTTTTTGCTGTTGTGTCTTTGGAAAAATACAGACTTCAAAAGTACTCCCCTACAAAAGTTTTCTACTTTGTACAACTAACAGAAGTGTGTCGTTTGAAGTGAGATATTACTTATTTTGTTTTATGTTTCCAGACTTTGTGCTTTAATTTGTTATATGTATAGGTTACATATGTGAAAAGTGTAGTGCTTTTCTGGAAGGATATAAAAGCGTAGACGTGTACTTGACATTTCCATGAACAAAAAACTTCTCTCTCAAGAAAGTCCCGTTCTGAGCAAAAAGCGCAATTTGCTAATAGATATCAAGAAAATGTTTTAATTACACTTCCTTAAATGTTGGATATTTTCTCACAGCACTTTAAGAGAGCTTAAAGCAACACAGGTGGAAAAGGTAAAAAAAGCTAGGCGTGCAACTTCCCACTGACAAAAAATGTTCTGGCTGATGAAGTTCTTCGAGACTTCCTTTAATCTTCGTCATTGAAGGAGGATTTAATGACACTGATTGGTTTTGAGCAGTGAATTACGACCGTTGACCCAGATAACTTAGCTTTGTTTCAAGAATGAAGTTAATCAAGTATGCAATTAAAATTCTTTTTTACGCAAATTGGTCGTGTCATTTTTGTATGTAAGTTCTGGTTCTTGGAATAAAGGCACAGGTGGAAACAAGAAAGAAGAGAATTCAAAGAAAACTGCAGACTTTACTGGCAGTGAGTTTCCTTTGATTTTCTGCGAGACAAAAGCTGGAGTCTTGTGGTGGATTCCGCAGTGAAAAGGGTCGAGCAAGTCTCGCGCTGGATTTGGAGGTGGGTCTCGGCTCTGGATCCTTTTCTCACGTGCTGCACGAAATCAAGCGATGGATGATCAGTTTTCCAAAAATGGAAAAGAGACAAATTCTCAAAGGAGAAGGCAACTCATCCGGTGTCATGCTGCGGTGACTCACTGAGTTCAGGTGAATTTTGTGACTCGCATGCAGCCAGGAAAGACTTGGACTTTCTCCGAGAGAGGAGCCTGACGAGGAGACGGTCGCGAGGGAGGAGCAAGAGTCAAGCTCGTGAGGAGTTTTGTGTACCGTGATGTGTACTGCGCAGGTTTCCTGTTGAAAAGAAACTCCTATTGTTCTGAAAAAATCGATCCACCACAGCGAAGAAAGACAAAAGCCGAACTTTTTTCCTCGCAACGATCGTTTTTGTTCTTTTCGGATGTAAGATGCTTTAATTAAATCAGGAAAAAGTACAAAGGGGAAATTATTTATTTAATCATTTTCTGTCTTCACAGACACAAAGTAGAGATCTGTCTGTGGAGTGGGTTGTGTCGATGGAGGCACTCCAGACTGAGCACACAGCGGCAAATGCTCCACCTGGGAACCAGAACTTTGGAAGAGCCTCTGTGCTGCGGAGAACAAAGTGATTTTAACTTTTATACTTGATGAATGCAGTGACAATTATCTCACCTGAGTAACTGAAGTTTCATTTCACTTCTGCCTTTCATGTCGGCGGGTTTGGAGGGAGAAGAGAGAATGGGATGCAGCTACCTTGTGAATCTAAGCTTTTAAATGTCTCTCAGGCTCCATTCTGGCATGCATCGATTGTGTGTAAGGTTTATTACAGCTGAAATTCTATATCGCTACTTGGCATTGTTATGACGGAATTTTTCGTTTGCGTTTCTTTCTGTGCCTTTGTGCATCATTATTTCAGTTGTCTTGTCAACACAAGAGAAGTGATACTCAGCATATGTGTGTCAATGCTTTGGACAATTTCATACATCACCCAGTTAAAGAGCCGGCGAAGTTTAGACGGAGAAAAAACTCCAATGATAATGAAGGCAGAAATGTGTTCCTACTTCTTCAGATGTTTCCTTTGTCCTATGTGAGATGTTACGCAATCTGAGAATGCCTACACATCTGACGGAGCTTTGATACAAAGTAATGAAAGAACGGCAGTCTAAAGTTAAACCCTTTGTACCTGCGCAGTCTATCACATTCAATAAATACTCTGGTTTCCTTTTTCTTTTAGCCCTTTTGTGCTTGTTCTGAAAACTTTTGCTCGGTTTTGGTTTGTGGAGTAGTTGAGAGAAATGAAAGGTTTCCATATCGAGTTGTGCTCTGACATTTCTTGCTGCTTCAGGTTTTTGAAATCTGACGAAGCCTTCTCTTAGCTGTAGTTTCTGAGAGCAGCAGACCTCGTTTTCGAGTGAAGTTGAGGTTTGAAACGGTGGGCGTCAATGTTGTCGTGTCCGCCTGATCCGAGGACGATTCAAGCAGCGATCCAATCCGTCCCGCGGTCCTGCAGAAGTTGCGAAGTTGCGCGACCTTCCGCAGCAGTAGTAATTAGTGCTGCCGTGTTCTGTGTACAAAAGAAGAAAGATAATAAATCCCGGCCTATGTTAAAAGCTGCGCAGGCATACTTTATCATATCAAGTCACTTTAATTGAAGTAATGAACTTTTTGAGTCCCACGGGGTGAACATTTCCCTTTGTTCTTCAGAAAAAAGTATTCTTTTGAAGTTAGAAGGTAAGTAAGCTTTGAAGAAATGAAGGCTGCTTCTCTCTTGTGAATTTCTTGATCATTGACTTTTTTTGAGAAGAAGCCATTGTTAAGTCTTGGGTGGATATTGTGAGCTGAGCTGACTGAAACTCTGTGATGCTGCTTCGGCGTACCTGGCTTGCAAAAGACCTGATTCCAGCTTGTGAGAGGCAGTTGTCTAAGCACTGCGCCTTTGTCGTTCCATTTGCGCGAACTTAATTCATTAGACAGGATTCACTGAAGAATATTTGCCCCGGGATCTTTGACTTTGAGAAGCCCTTTTTACTGCAAAAGCCATTTGTGTGGATTTAATATGTTGTGAAGGTAGATTGACATTTCCTTTTCCAGCTGTTTGCTTGAAATGTTGCGCCGTTGTGATGTGCTCCCTTCCATCTCCTTTTTGTGCTCCGAACTTCAGTGCTTCGCGTGAAATCTGGATGCGTCTGAATTTAAATGAAATTGGTTGTCATTAAAGGCAACGTAATTATAGTGAAAGCCTATAAATGACGACCTTATTGAAAAAGGTAACTTTACTACTACTAGCTCATGCTCAGGTTGGCAAACATTTGCCATGCAGAAGCGGCAACGGAGTGTTGACATGACTTTGAAGGTTACACCTTTATCTGCAAAAAAGTTTTTTTTCAATTCAGGTAAAATCTGGAAAATAGGTCTTCTTCGCAAACTCTCGCGGGCGTCTGCGTGCTTTTGTTGTAGTAGATCAGTGTTGAGACAATGGGCCCAGACAGCTTGACAGGTCGCATTGCCGCAAATGTGTTGCAAACGCGCGACTTTCTCATATTGACGTATTGACGCAATTAGACGGTTGCGAATGGGATGCATTCCTCCAGCTGAACATACTGAATGGCAGCTCGCGTCCCTTAAAAGCTCTGCGCAAATTAAAATTGATGTTCCAAGATGGAGGCAGAAATATTAAGATAAAAGTTCCTTTATTACCTGACACCACAATGCGCAGCTTTTAAAAACTTGAGCTTCAATTTAAAGATTAAAAACTTCCTTCTCATTGGAAGTTTCTTTTGTAACAAAAAGAGTTTCGGGAAAATGTTTACACCCAAAGTGGGTGAAGCTTTTATGAGAAGAGCGTCTCACGATGTCCTGTTCTTATCAAAGTGCAGTGGATGAGAAAAGTGCTTCCTTCTTCTTGCGCTTCCATTGCTTGAGAACTGAGCGCGGAGTGAGTCTGCGTCATCAAGTGATGTTCTCAGCCCGATCGCGATCTGCGCTGTTGTCCATTGACAGCTGAGCTGTTCTTGTGGTGAAGTCCGGCGCGGGCAGCCGAGCCGTCCCCGTTCTTGGTTCCCTGACCTGCGACGGGAGCTGAAGTGGGTCGTCCTCCCCTCGCGACTCGCGCCCCGTCGCTGGACCGGAAGAGCCACCTCTCTCTCTCTCCATCGTCTCGCTATCGAGACGGGGCCTGCAACACCGGGCGATGCCTCCGGGCTCCCCGTGTGTGCTTTCGAGCTATTTCTTGTTGCCCGTATTGACTCGTACTCCCGGTTAAGGCTGTTCCTATCGCAAACCCCTGAAGTCGCCCTGTGTTCTCACGAGGCTTTCTTCGGAGGCGCATTCTCTTCAGGACACGACAGAACAATTTCACTGAATGGAAGCATTTAGAGAAAGCGTCGCTTGCAAAGCCGCCTGTAATCCACGCACTCCGGCTTTGTGCGACACAAGGAAATTTTTCAAGCTTGATCTGCTTGGTTGCGATGTGTGGCGGGGAAATGCGTTTGACGGAGTGTGAACGCATCGATTCTCCAGCCACATTGTCACAGTGTTCACACCGCCATTCATCCAGTATCGATAGGTTTTGCAAGTGGAGGGAAGGCCATTGTGCCCGCATTATCTATTTATTAACAGATCAGTGTAGTTACGTGTGAGATTGTTGCGATTCACCGTTGCGTGCTGTCGCTGCTGCCGTGCCACCCATGTCACCCAGTTTTCCCCTGAACTGTCTGCGCCTCCGCCGTATCGACGCATCTTTGTTTTGATTTGGCCCGTAGCATTGGAAACTTCTCCCTCGCCACCACGGCGCTTCGCACGGTATCAATATTTGAGGTGGCATTTTGTTGCAAGCTGAATTTTTTTTTTGTTTTGCTCTTTCAAATTTATTGATTGACCTGCATGCACAGGAGGAAGGTCACTCGTTTTTGTGGAAGTTGCGCTTTTTCCTTCTCTGACGCTCTCAGCACAAAGACTGAAACGACCTTGTGACAGCGGTCTTGTAAAACTGACGGGCGGGTCGTAACGTCCTGGATCGGCCGAAGTTACGGGAGAACAAGCGACAGTGTCAGAGAAAGGCCTTGGTTCGCGTATCCAGCCGGAAGCTGAAGGCGACGAATCGTTCAATATGATCGAGCAATTGCTTGAAACTACACCATTGTGTTCAGAGTTTGTGGAAACAAACGATCTTGCGTTGGATCCCAACTTAACGCTGGTTGGGCTTGACCAAAAACTTCAGACCAAAAGCCAAGAACGTTTGCTTGAGTCCAGAATACAGGGTATTCCCAACGGGAGGAAGCCTTGTTTTGTTGCAATCATTCCAACAGGGCAAAATTGGGTATTGGAGGAAAGAAAGCACGGTTTCTGTTTCTTTACCACCCAATAGGCAATTTGTTGGGTTTCTTTTACGCCGACTTGCCGAAGCATTGAGGTGTGTTTCAGGTGTCACCTCCTGCAGGCTTGTTTTGTGCTCATCGTAGAGACTGTGGTGCGCAGCGTTGTCAGGTTGAACGGATCCTGCAGAGAGCAGAAGAGATTGCAGACTCGGAGTCCGTTGGTTTGTTCGTTGCGTTACATCACTCAGGAACAAGGGTCACCTTTGTCAAACGTCCGATCAAACCGGATGCCCCCCTTGCAGTCACTGTGTAGAGACAGCAGGTCTGGGGGAGTTGGACCCTTGGCCAGGGTAGCCATATTCTGCAGAAGAGAAACATGCAAATTTTGTGCATTGTTGCTGGATAATCCCTTTCAGAGTGAAAGAAAATAGAAAGGGATCCCAAACTTTCACTGGAGGTTTCATGGCAAAACAGCAACTCAGATGGTCATCTGGATAGATCTAACCGATTTGTATTCTTTGCAGCTGGTTTGAACCTTTAAACTCTCCGTCACTTGTGGTGAACGGATGCAAGTAAATGCGGGAAGTGCTGAAATGTGAGGCAGCGAGATGGTTTCACAAGAAGTGCACACAAAGCCAGCACTTTGATAGGTTTTGCCACAGGCATTCTGCAGCGTGGAAGACGCGTTCAAAGACGCAACTTTTACGTTCATAGCGATGAAAAATGTCGAAGAACGAAGGGAATCACGGAGAGCCCCGGGGTGGAGGGAAGCGCACGTTTTGCTCTCAATTTTAATTTGATCTGAATGTCGTCGCCTTTTTTTGTGCGAGTGCTGCCGAGTTTGGAATGGGTTCGTTTGATGGCATCGCTTTCCAGGTACAACATTTCAACTTTTTGAAGACGAAAATCATTGTTTTGTCAAAAGAGTTCTAAAAATTAGAGAACTGGGCGTGGAGCTCGAAATGATTACCAGTTGACGCAGCTAATAAGAACCCTAGAGAATTCGACACCGTCATCGGATACATTAAGTGGAAACTATCTTTGTGAAAAAAGCAGAGAATGCATGAAAGGGAAAGTTTGCGTGATTTTGAGATGGTCTCCTATTGATGTGTATGAAAATCGACAACAGGATGCACGCAGCAGAAAAAGTTCGCATTCAACAATATTATTGTGTCTCATGTTCCTGCAGCCCGACGCTTCACTTATTTGGACAGCTTTTTTGTACTTTACTTTGGCGAGGCACTTTGCAGCACACGATCCCATTGCACACTGACCTGGGGATCTAAAAATGCACAAAATGAACGCTGTTGAGGCCGTAAATTTGTCGTGCCGTTGCCCCATTAGTGTGCGCATCGTGCGCGTTTCCGGGGGTGTGTGTGACGCTGTCGCAGCGACGACCGCACCGAGTCTTGTTGCGCGAGTTGCAGCCCCTTTGAACACTGAGAATGCTTCAAAATGTTCGTGAGACAGTCTCGTTCTCTTGAATGTTTCGTGAGTGTGGAAGAACTTGGAAACTTCAGAGCCTTGTGGCGTTCTACTGCTCATGAACTGTGAGGAAAGTACGCGTGCCGTTCTTGTACTCGCAGTACAACTGTTCTGACAGTGGTTTTCCAAAGAAAAACACTCGGAAACAATACTCTCAATTGATACTTTCCAATCATCCTGCAGGTGTAAAATCCCGGCAGGCACAAGCGAAGCGTACAATTTCTGTCAAGAAGTGGTGGAAATGAGCAACGGATGGAAAGATCACCAAACCGCAAGGTTCGCCACTGTACGAGTAAAATGCAGCACGCAATTGCTGAGAGCGTCGTCATCGATGGTCCTTTTACCATGGGCGTTCCCTCCTTTTCATCCGAATTAGGCACGTCTGTTGTGTTCTCTTTGACTGTGTTAGATAGCCAGGGCTCTTCAGATCCGTGTACCATTTGTAATTTTCTCTTGTGTACGTGATACAGAATTTTGCAGGTGCACACCTTGCATGAAAAGGAATTTACAGTGACGTTGTTGAAGCGTGGTCTGCCGTGGTTCGCTCAGCGTCCAAGGTCCACGAACGTGCGTACAAGGGTTTGTGTGCGTTCCACTGTTGTTATTTTTTTACCACACGATGTCGGCAGAAACGACCACGTTCCTTTGCCATGTACCTGCAGAGAAGAGAAATTTGCTCGAAATTGAACGGTTCGCGTCGGCAGAAAGAGTTGCTGACCTTCAAAGAGCTTCAGCCTTGAAGAAGAGTGGCCAGACACAAATGTGACATTGTGAAGTTCGATTTTGCAGGATGTGCTTGCTTTCAACAGAAAAAGGGCCTTTGATGAACTATTGAACAGTCCGGTCAGTTACACCGGAGCGCCGATCCATATCTTCAGACTGCAAAAGCACTTCACTGTGCACTTCTTTTGTTGCGGACTTTGAATGCCCACGAGGCCTTGGTGATTTCGACTTGGGAGGAAGTTGAGTTTTGTTGAAGCGTCGCGCGCGACGCGGCACCTGTGAGTCGCGCACCGGGCGCGCGAGCCGGGCGGGTGCGCCGCCGCCGCCGCCGTCCCCTCCCCCTCCACCGGACAGCACCAAAATAGCTTCATTTTTGTTCCGTCTGCAGTAAAATAATTGGATAGACTTACCTGGGCGTGCGTGAATGGCATCTGACAGCTTTATTGTTGAAGGGGGAAAAGTTGATGAAAAGTAAAGCTGTGTCTTTCAAAGCACACCCTCACCTTTGGAAAAGGACAAGCGAGAACTTAAGAGCTTTGAAGCAGCGCTGGCGAATGGCTATCCTTTGATGTCACACCTTTGGAAGAAAAAAGAGAAAAGTGCGTCTCTGCCTGGCTAAGTATCTGGACGAAACACAATGCCCCTTCTCATTTCAGCTCAGAAACTCTTACAACCTTACTCCGTGTGTGTACTATGAGAGGAAAAGTCTTGCAAGTGAGTGGACAAAGGAGAGCCGCATTGAAGCTCCATCTCTCTCGTTGAATGCGATATTGACAGCACGAAGATCAAGGCTCAGTAAGCGCATTGAACAGCCGTGGGTCAGGTTGGTGACCGGGCGCTGTTGAACAGTTGTGTCCTTTTGTGGGGCCGGTGCAGTGGCCACTAATTATGTGGCGCAGATTCCAAACACCGGAGTTGTGGCCCTCTACCTGTGGTGATGATGGGGACACGGTTGGGCTTCCTTTCATTAATTGCTTGTAAGTTGACTGATTATTGCTTTTAATGGGCTCTCCTTGCTCAGGCATCTTCTTCCAACCCAGTGGAAATGCACAATCATGCAAGTTTTATATCATACAGGTCATAATTGCTGTTGTTCCCCTACACTTTGAAAATATATTCAAGAGCTTACACAAGGGTTCCTGATGCTTTGAAGCTTGCTTTATCAAGTCTCCACCTCTTATTGAATTGTCATTAGCCAGATCCTATGGCAACCAGTCATGTAGAAGGATGATGCGCATGTCACTCGTATGCTGATACGGCAGCTTGCGGAGACACAAATGCTATAAATTGGCACCCCTGCTGCCATATTGGCTACAGGTACATCAGCATCACAGCTCATTGGAGCAATATCATAGGTAGAAGGCCTTTGTGGAAGACCGCATTTGGCATTGTGGGAAAGAAAAACTGACGGATTTACGGAAAATTCTCGGTGACTGCACACAGCTGTGTCTTGCCTTGCTACGTCTTGAGGCGACGAAGTTGAATTATGATTTGTCAGAAAGTACATTGATGCAACGATGCGGCAGTGCCTTATTAACGCGCGTGGCACTTAAAGTGACACTTCATTAATATTTAAAATATACATAGCGAAGGAGACAGCCTGTCGTTGCCCTGCTGGCGCGGTGACATTTCACCTGGGTTGAGGAAGACAGGTTGGCAAGTGGAGGTTGTGACAGTGATAGGATTTAAGGGAGGAGCCGGTACCGCCAGAAGGTAATATAAAATTCACAAACATATGAAGTTCGCGCGTGACGGATGAAGCGGCAAACAAAAACCTCTGGGAATTGTTGTCTCCACTTCAATGGTAGATTGTAATCATAACTGATAGACCGATACCGTTACATAAGGCAAATATCAATATAAGTCGGCAAATAAGCAGACCTTCGTCAAAACTCTACGTACAAACAACACGTAACGATCGCAGTCCAGTTCAGAGAAGAACTTTCTGCTTGTCGTCCGATCTGGGGATTCTTGCTGAAACAGTTTCTTGTTTTCTATATCTGGCTCTTTGTGGATGGACATGGCGACTTTGGGTGCTTTGTGAAAGAACTGCAAGCAGTGGAGGAGAGGAAACCCGGGTTTGGCTGCAGAAGATGAACAGTTAAAAAGTTTGAGCCGAGAGACAATGAAGTGATTTTGCGCAGATTCGGAGCGAGAAGACTCTGTACAGCTTCAGCGCACGCGCACAGCTGGCGTCATGTTCTTTGTGGGAATGCTGTTTAACAAATATATGTTTAGTTAAAAGAGTGCACGGGGGTTAATAGAGTCGCGTGTGTTGATAAAAGAATTAGACATTAAAGCTGCGTGTCTAGTGAGAGACTCAACTTTGAGGCATGCCGGCAAAGGAACCCGCAAAACAGTAGCGGCTGTTGCGAGCGCAGCGCGAACACGAAGACAACACGAGCGACGCCGTCGTCGCCGCCGCCACCGCCGCCGTCGGAGGAGGATTATCGTCAGCGAGTGCGTCAGATTATCTCGAGCGCCATGTATCAAATGCCCTATCTGTACGCCAACTCCTACTGGATGTCCAGGATGCCTCCGGATAGAGGTAAGCCAATCACATGATCAATTGCTACATCACATGACTCGATAATAGTTTGGGGGAAAATCGTTGAGCTCTTTTGGAACGGGCGGTCTAGTTTTTGACTGGTGCCCCAATTTTTTCACCTGTCTGTACAAATATTGAAGCGTCTAAGTTATACAAATTTAATCCGCGCTGGGCTTTGTTTTATGTGCCATGGGGAAGACCTGCATTCCTAATTCATTGGTTTGGGGCTTTTTGAACTTTTATACTGTTTATTTTTGAACTTTGAATTGTGCATGTTACTCTGTGTCACACAGTGCGCAACTTTTCAATCGCTGCACTGTCCAGTTTGAGTGTTGGGCAGCGAAACACTCACTGACAATGAAAGACAAAACGCCACTTCAGCATTTTGATTTTGCAGCACTTTTTGTGAGCAATTGATGGACACCTGATCACCTGCATTCCTCTTGCGTGTTTGGTGTGTGGGTTTCTACTCATGATGTTGTGTTTTGTCCGTTTTATGTGCCAGTTTTCAATGCTTCTATTTTCCGACTGTTCAACAAATTCGCGATATTGGAAGTGTGTTAACCCTAAGTTGTTGACAGATGCCCGATACTATCGCGCGTTTCTGCTGTTCTCTGAGCGTTGGTATCTCGCGGTGAAGATCGGCGCACTTGATCACATCGGACATCTGTTTCTGCTGCGATGGGTAACTTCGTTCTACTCGACGATTTCTGCCTGACGCACGAGAGTTGCTCTGAGGTGGTGATCGCCTTGTGGACGGGAGTTGTCCGAAACAAAGCAGCCGGAGGCAGTGAGTGAGTCGCTGTGAGTGCGTCTCGTCTCGTCTCGGCGGCGGCGCGGCGAACAGAGGGCAGCTGTGGCCGCCGAGCGGAGAAGCTGCACGGTGGTTCCACTCCGGTCACTTCGGGCGCTGCGCGCGCTGTCGACTCGGGCTTGGCCTGGCCCGGGGGTAGGGGTGGGGGCGCAAAATTTGCCCGGATCCAGTTTGTGTGATCCTAAGTCCCAGAGCTGTTGCAAACGTTTGCTGTTCTCCAGATTAGACGTTTCCGACAGACAGCAAAGTCAACGAGGTCGCCTGTCTGAGCCAGATTTCATTGGCCTTCAGCGCTAATAGCGTTTGACTCGTCGCTGTGCTAATTGCCTCCGGTTTGTACCACTTGGGAAAAATTGCCGATCATCATCTGAAAAATGAGTAACGAAAGTGGTACAGCCAGAGAAATCATATCTGTGAGAGTGAATGGAATGTTTTTCTTTCCCGCCGAGCGGCTATTCTTGTGACAGGAAATATGGCTTCAAATTGCCCACATTTTTGCGGGATTTTGAAAAGCACCAGGCGCACCTTTAATCGAGGAGCATCAAGCGCTCGCACTGATATGCTGGCCGCAATTTTGTCACGATTTCCACACAGTACCTCCGAACCCAGCAACAATGAGAACCAACATCTTCAGATCAAAATTTCAATTTCAAAGCGGGGCTTGCATTGAATCAAAATTTTGATGGTGGATCTGTGGAGAGTTGCAGTTGATTTTCCCGCTATGTCGGAGGTGAGTTGGAGATGGCACTGAGAACCATCCCTCCATTGGATTTTCTTTCTGAAAGTGGATGAGGTGGCTTGTTGCTTTCTGTAGAAATATTGTTGTCCATATTGAAACAAGCATAAATGATGTGGCATTTTGGCAAAGGTCGCTTGGTGCAGGCCTGAGAGTCAGAGTCGTCACGCTAGTATGTTATGATTAGTTATTATAAATGCCTATCTGACATGGCACAGTGCCACTGTAATTCAGGTTCTGTCCGATTGTGGTTCTTTTGCGTTTCAGACACGCAAACTGAAGACTAGCTTCTGAATGCACTTTTAGAAACTCGTATTTTGCTCCCGGACTTTAATCGTCGCTGCCCAGCCATTTGAAGCGCCGTTGTCAGAGCGCAAAATTGCAGCACCAAAGCAACTTTGAGAACATAATGTAACTTCTCATTATGCTACGCATTGCATACCTTCCCAGTGTATTCAACCACATGTTTTACATTTTCTTTGCTCCTTGGATGTGGACGAAGAAATGTTCTGAATCAAATGCAAAATGTTGTGAGGAAGATTGGTCTCAAGTTTTGAAACTTCTTTTGGCGTTGGCAAAGAAAGCTCTCTCTGATTTGCATCCACCAGTAAATATTACAAGAAAAAGTATATTTTATTGGACAGGTAAATGACGGCTTTGAGGCAAGAATGTATAGTTTCTGGTGAAAGATTTTTTTCAGGACTGTACAATTACTCTGTTAGGTGTGAGTGCGCGTTCGTCTCGTCTGGTTCCTGTTGAGCATCACAAACACGGTTCAATCCACGCAGCTGTTGACGTTGTAACTGACAACGCTCATTGTGAGAGGAGAGAGGAGATAAGGATCGACCCAGTCCCAGTTTGCATTGAAATGAATCGTCATGCAACGTGACAAGATTTAGCATTTTAATTGGCGAGGCTGCTGAGTGGGCGTGTCTTGTTTGCGACAGCTTGAAGACCTTGAGCTCATTCTGGAGGATAAAAAAGCGTCGTCGGGTCAGTTGGGGCTGTTGTGTTGAATCTGTGATCTCGATTCAAAGGTTGCCACAAAATAATGTTTGAAAGAATTTCGCTTGTGCGCAAAGGATCAAACTCGCAAACAGCAGTGCAGAAACGTGAAAAGACAATGCGCATATTTTATGCTGCGACTTTACAGTACCCGAACGAATGCACAGTGGCGTGCGGTGGTACCATATGCAATTTTTTTTGGCACCAACTGCCACATTGTGATAAGGAATGGGCAAATATTCTAGGACTGAGCAACAAGTTCATCTGAAAATACTGCAGATTTATATACGAAATGCCTTGCAAGACCGTAATTCCTCATTTTGCCCTTCAAAGAAGTCCTGATTTACGCAGCTGATAGCGCGATATTCCGCGTGAGATTCTCGGGGCCGGTTTGATGATCTGCTGATTACTCCTCTGGCTTGCGAACTTGTACAGTGTCAGTTCAAATGAGATCCCGCTGAAGTTCGCATATTTCACGCCGCTACCCTTTCCTTCGCTTTGTCCACATTATTTACTCTGCTGGGAAGTGGTACTGCATCAATATTTCATTGCTTTTTGGTGAATCTATGTTGAAACTCATAAATGCGTTAAACTAGGTGAGTGCTGTGCCAAATTAGGAGACAGATTGTTTGACACAATTGGTGCTGAGTGTAGAATGAGCGATGGAGAATTTTCCGCATACTTGTTTAACCAGAGCCAGGTTGTGGGCCCTGTCCAGAAAGAAACCCATCGTCCGCTGGATAGAGATTTCATTTTCTTCCACAACAAGAAGGTGGAAGAAAAAAATGTCGAGTGAGGACAGGTAGCTACATTGCACATACTTGAGCTAAGTTTTGCAATATTTACATCTTGTTATAAACACAGACGCTTGGGTAGAGGCCTTTGGTATCTGCTTGTTACTTGAGATTTTTGGCATTCATAACAGTTTTTACTGGTTCGTAAGCATAATAATCTGACTGTTACAAACAGATTCTTTGTCCCGTTGAAACAAGTGAATTTTCAAATAAATCTTCCACCTTACTTAGCGTGGTGCGTTTTTGAGATTTCCCACAATGTTTGCTCAAGAGTGGAAAGGGTAAAGGCCCTTGTGGCCTCGAGTCAGATTTTGTGAATACGTTCCTGCGCTGCAGAGCCGTTTTAGAAGTATATTTTGACGAGTTCTTTCGCTGCCCTCGACCGACCGACAAGTTAAAGTTAACTGGGTGCAGCGCCCGCTCCCTCGGCGTGGGCTTCTCATGTGGTGCCCGTCGATACAGTTTTTATACTCGCACATTCTGTAACTAGTTCTTCTGCTCAACTTGATGTCTCATTGTCAGTGGCAAGTAGAACGTCTCTTTGCAAGACGCTCTTTTCCAAGCGAGAGATTTTGCACTGTTTGCCAAACTTTTTTGTTCTGGTAACTACTGTGTTCCACAGTTGACGACAACCAGCTGTTGATTGTTACTTCCTAATTAAACAAGTTTGCCGGTATTGAAGAAGAGTTTAAGACAAGTACTTGTCGAGATACACAGATTCTCCTGCGAAAGTTTACGACGCAAGACGATTCCGGGAATGATGGTGCAGAGACTCGAAACACATGTATCAAGCACCGCTGAAGGAGTTAAAAAGTGAACTTCGGTTGTTGTCGGTCCATCTGGGTCACCGAGCTCGTGTTTCTGAACAGGAAGCTGGCGAAACGCTGGATAAATTGGTGAAATCCGCAGAAAAGACATAAGAACCGTGGGACAAAACGTGAAAAGACGGATACAGGAAACCAAGTGTGTAAATACGGGTTGTCGAGGCGCCCGTCATGCTGTTCACACACGGATCGTGTAGTAACTTCAGATAAGTTGAAATAAGCACCTGTTTGCTACTAGTTGTGATTCCACAGAGTAGCGAATTGCAGATATTTTACCGTGAGGCTGGTATTTGAGAGTTCGCCTCATTTATGAGTGCACCGTGGAGGCAAACTGGTAGCATTCAGTCTGTGGTTTTTGTGACGCTACTGAGTCATTTGGCGCGGCTCTCTGAAGATTATTATTCCGTCACTCTGCACAGAGCGCACGTCAGCGGCGGAGGACAGTACCCTTTGTCGGCGAGACTCTTGACTGACAGCAGCCAGAGCCGGGAGAAGAAGAAACTTTCCCATTTGAGAATTGACGATCCAGGTGAAAAGGTGTCTGTGGCATTGGAGAAATTCTTCGGCTGACGATATTTATGGGAACTGAGGCAGTGGATTTGAGCTGGAGAGAACGGAATTCTCATCTCTGATGTATGAAAGATGGTTATCAAACATTTTGGAATCACGCTGATCTGAAAGCGCACAGATTTAGATGAATGGCACGAGCAGGATCTACAGGAACCGTAATGCTGCACAGGGGAGATAAATGAGCACTTTGTTACCGCTACATCCTACTTGATTCACACAATGTTCTGCCTCCTCGTGGCAGAAAGGCAACGCCTGCAGAATTAGCTGCGCAGCCGCATCCAGCGCGCGGGGATTACTCCTCCTGCTGCTGCAACAACTTTCTACCAGTCTTTAACTGCTCCGTTGAAGTGGGACTGAGTAAGAGCACCTATTGTCCAAATTAATTATCCCCAGCGGAAAAAGCCTGAACGTTTCCAGTTGACTGGTAATGCGTTTCACAGCTGAGTGAACCGTTAGTAACTTGTGCATCTCATTTTGTGCATGACTCGCGCGCGATATGGCGCTGGGTTGAGCCTGCGAGTAGCACAAAGTTTTACGGTCATTGAAAGCTGGCCCTACTCCTGAGCAGACATTTGTAGCATCAGGCTTGCGGAGCGCATCCCGTCTGAATGGCCATTACTGCCTGGAAACAATAGGAAGAAGGTTATTTTCTCCGAGCCATTGAACTTTATTGCAGGCAGGGCAGAAGGTGGACAGGCATTGGGCTCTCGGCGGAGAATGAAGGATCATTACGGTCTTATTTATCTGGAAAGAAGCAAAGCCATTGACGTCGTACGAAGTCGAATCCAGGGACAAATCGACATCAGTCAAAACTTGACCACTGAGTGTGTGATGTGAACGATTTGTGCTGAGTGCTTTTTTATCTGTGCTTTACCGCTGATGATGAGGCGCGGTATTTAGGGTGGAGAATCACTTCGCTACTTATCACTCGGGGTTGAGGGGGTGGTGTGCTCGCGGAAATAAAAAGCGGGGGCCTCCAACTGACTTATTTACCGAGAGGCCGGACCTGGAGGCTGATTGTTGTACTTGGAAGGATGGTCATCACTGCATTGTGTGCGCGGCGGAGAGGGTTGAGCAGATGAAAGGAAAGCGGCGGCAGCGTTGATGACTGGAACTCAGCATCGTGGTTGGACCGCAGTTTTGACAGGTAGCCAATAAGGTCAGGTCAGAAACACACGAGTAGAAGTGTTCAAGTGCAGAGCAATCTAGTACTCGTGTATCGCTCTTGTGGTGGAGATGGCGTTATTCTGCTGGCGATATCGGTATGCTGTGAGTATTACATCACTTGACTGAATGACACGTTCTGAATAGACCTGTTGTTGGTTGACAAATAAGGATTAGGCCGCAGGCCTCATTGGATATGATTACGGTGGATTCTGTTGGATTGATGCCACTACACATGTTTACATATCACCTGCATTCGACTATGCCTCTGTCGCCGAATGTGTGACACAAGAACTCCGGGCTCCGAAGTAAGGAACTGAAAAAAGGAAAACCAGATGCCTAAGACAAGACTAATCAATAGGCGAAGAGTAAGCTGGAAGGAATACTGAGTTGTTTTACGAGTCAGCTTCACATATATGGATTTATGAATAGAGTTGTGATGAGCTTCGCAATCATCTATGAATAACCGTGCAACAACCACGGCACAGTGTCTACCGCTCTGAAAAACTTGGAAATTGATTTCGTCTTATTAAATTATACACACATCTTTGAAGACAGAACGTTGCGTGTGTACATGTAATAACAGGTATGCTGTGTTCGTGCTGACTTAATTGGTAACTGTTCGTCTTGAAAAGATCAATCACAAAGGGAGGGAGAAGTTTCAAAGTGTTACACGGTGTGTTGAAACAGCTTGGATTATTTCAGAACGTTGATGTCTAGACCGAGTCAGTCTTGAATCAATGATGTTTTACTGTTAACTACAACATTTTGAACAGTTTTACAGCAGCACCAAAAACACTGCACATTCACTGGCTGAGAGCACTGAAGCTGGCTGAGGATTCGAGACGTTGTGTCTATGCAGCACGTAGAAAACAACGGAATCTGACCAAAAAGACTCGTATACCATATTCTGTCGATACAACATACGATAACCTTGAGAGAGGTCCACTGCACTTTGAAGGCAGTGTCGCTGAGTGAACCTGTTGTGATCTGGTGAAAAAATCAAAGTGAATTTGTTTTGTATGTGTAACATTTGCCAACAGGTGCATGAGAAAAAGTCCTCAAACCTCGTCCAAGTGATGGAACTTTGAAGCTCAACAACTTGCGCAATTTATGGGCAATTACGGAGTTCGAGTATACAATTGGGAGGCAAAGTCGCCGAGTTCCGACAGCAAGCTAAAGGTGCATGAAGAGAGCAATTAGCTTGTTTAGTTACGCACTCGCATCCTTTTGTGCCGCTTCTCAGATCGATACAGGCTCAAAGGGAGAGAAAAGGAGAAAGTTTTCTGACAGCTAGAACTTTTACACTCGAACCGTTCGCCAGGCCTCTGCCAGTCTGTATCTGAGCAACGCAACATTTCGCGACGAAGCAACACAGACTGTGCATCTCGACGCTGCGGCAGATACCTTGACATTTTTTGAGTCGATACAGTGGATCTGAGAGAGTGAGTTGTTGAGTGAGGAGGGAGCGGGAGTGACTAGACAGCGGAGTGAGGAAGGAGTGAGGAAACTGTTGCTCAGTCAGTGAGGGAGGAGGCGGCGCGATGTACATGTACGAACGCGACGAGCACTCGCACGTGCCGATGGGGTGGGAGAACCCGCTGCCGGCGCACCAGCCGCCGCACCCGGGCGGCCCCGCCGCCGCGCACCTGCACCACCACCGCCACAACGGGTACGCCGCCCGCGGCATGTACGCCGTCGACGTGTCGGACTCGCCCGCCGCCATCACGCCCATGTTCTCAGGTAGGAGGAGAATCTGCACCGGCGCAGTGCGAACATGCAGCGCACCGCCGCGAGGCCGAGACCTCAAGTTTTATTGTTTGCGTTTCTTCTTCCTTTCTTTTCTTTTCTTTCAAATGTCGTCGCTGCTTCAATATGTCATTTTAGTTGAGTAATTTTGCCACCAGAGGACAGGCGGGGTTGTGTCTCTTGTCTTGAAATGCGGCATGCAATAGGTGCACCACCACCTGCGACTGAATGTTGCTGGCTCCAAATCTGAATTGGTGCAACAGGAAACAACATCGCGCAGCTGGCAACTGAATTCTGCAGACTTCCAATTTCTCCGTCTCTGGCTTGCTGATCTGCTGACTTTTTTCTCGCCGCCAAGTAATTTGTGATCTGTCGTCGGGGCCCTGTGTGTTTTTTTCCAACTCACCTGAACAGCGAGAGTGAGATTAATCGTTGGCTTGGCGCGCTACACTCGTCTTTATTAAGTACTTTCCTATCTATCTTGCGCCTTGCAGTTGATCTGCTGGTTGCTTTTTGATTACATTATGGAGTCGGGGGGACCTGAAAGAGAGGAACGTGCGACAAAAGAAAGTCGAAATGAGGAGTTCATTATGTAATCTTTGCATCAACAAGATATGGCATGACTTTTAATACATTATCTTGCTTTGTGCAAGAGAGACTGCACCCATTGGAAATAATTCCCCATGCCATTGTCTTTGCCTGCACACACACCATGTAGCTTTTTAAGTGCTGTGCAGATGAAAGAGGTAAAAGGGTATTTATCTGGGTTTTGGAAGAAAAAAGAATGGAAAGGAAAAGCAGGTGAGATATTGATTCCGAGTTGGAGTGGTGTGCTATAACGAACTGCTTCTGCTGACATCTGGGTTAAGGTAACAGTGCTGTCGAAAACTTACCAACTGTCAATAGTTTTGGGCTTGTTTTCCAACAACCCCTTTTGCAGTTCAGTTTTTATCGTTTAGCAATCTATTTGAGTACAATGCAAGCACGCATTTGTTCACTCCCACTGATCAATGGTGATGGACTTGGGAGTGGAGACGAGTACATTCACTGGCACTGGGTTCGTTTTAAACGTGTCACACCTTTCAAAGAGGACGTCTCCTGTGTGGGAAATGTCTGCAATCTATGAGTTACCCGCGGTGCAGTGCATATGGTGGCAAAAAAATGTACCAAGAGTGCATTGATAAGTCTGTATCTTTTCACTTATTCAGATATCGTTCATTTGTATTGATGTCTGGGGGATACCATTGAAAAGGGTAGCGCCAGAAAACGATGGGAAGTTGGAGCATTGATGTCGCTTCGTGCGTAGAAGGACGATCAATTCAAGTTACGCGCATCGGAAAAGTTGCGTGGTGTGCACTCGTCGGTACGAAGCGAAGTCACAGAATCTGCTGAGTTTTCTGTTGGATCTGTGGAAAATATTCGCGTTGGTGCGCGTCTCAGCTTCGTGCGCGGAGCGGCACCTGCTGTTTGTTTCCCTCAGACATCACGATCAAGTCCTGATCACCTTGGAGGACGAAGATCGACGCAAATGGTCGCTTAATCCCATCTCGTTACAGAACATTGCGAGCAACTTGCGCGGAGCCGAAAACGATAAAAGTAGAAATAATTAAGGCAAAATGAGAATTGGAAATAGGGCTATAACTCTTTTGCTAATAGACATTGTTTTTGTCAGTTGCATTATGATCGCGTCTCGCCATGCGAGGCTACCATCGCTCCGCTTGATTTATCATTTAATCAAGGTTATTTGTTCTCAATGACACTACAAAGCGACTCTGATTTCACCTTCTCGTGAGATGTACTCATTTTTTTCTTGTCCCGATGGCGGAGATATCGTTGAGTAGTTATCTAAAGTCATTATCACAAGTGGCTGTTTGCTTAATTTTCTGCCCCAGAATGGTAGATTGAGTTGGTTGTTCACCCGAGCAGTGAGTATCAAGTATGCCAAGTTTGGGAGAGACGCGCCGGTTATTTGCTGACTGGTAACGAACGTTCACGTTTGCGCACTTCTGTTGCATATCAGGCCGTACATGGTTTCAAACTTTGAGGAGACGCATGCGTGTCTGTGTGCATCTTTGCGGTGAAACGGCTCTTGAATTCAGAAAGGAAACAGGGAATAGTTGACTTCCTCCGTGTCAAATGACAGTGGAGCGCTGTATCGAATGCCTCAAAGCTGTACTGAGGGGAACACCACATAAACTGTAATAAAAACTGCAGGCTCACTCTGATAGAGTTGTAACTTGTAATCTGTTACCTGGGATTTACCAGTGCATTTCGTTTCCAGTTGACATTGAAAAAGGATTTGTGATAAGCCCACAGAGAGATCTATTGCCATATATCAAATAGGAATAATTTTATTACCTTTGTGTAACACGGGTTCTTAATTCATATCAGAGGCGCAAAAGCCTGGGGAGGTTGCAGAGAAAAAAAGTGGTGGTGTTTGATTTAGATTTAGCATTTGCAAACGCAAGGTGTGATAGTGATTTTCAGGAGTGATTTATACAATTCATTTCCTTCCTAATCTGAATTCTGGAAGAGAAGCACATTCATGAGGAGTGAAAAAAGTCAAATTGATGACCGGCATCAAGTACATTGAATGGCGATCGTATTCATCATTCCAAGTGTCTTTTTATTAATTTGCCCATGTTTGTCGAATTTCACAAGTGTAAGATAACATTTAATCTCAATTAGTGGGTAATTTAGCGACGAAAGCACAAAGCAGCGCTTCCTTAAGTACTCGTGTTCGACGGAAGGAAAGAAAGCACGACTTCTTCACTTTTTGGAAACTGAACACCCAGGAGGCGCATAAATTTCAGCGTCGAGGCGGAGTTTTCGGGCGCGGAAGCTGCTGCTCTCGGAGCTGCGGAGACGGCCGCGAGTACGTTACCAGGGGAACTTGCGGTCTCTTCGTAATTACTGGTGAAACCACAAGATTTTTGCCCTTTCCACAGCTCAGTAACATTTCATCAGATTGAAGTAATTAAAAGCTGATCTAGTACTGCTGCGTGATTTATGGCCGAGGTTTGAGGATGTAAACATCTGGACCTGGGCGTTTTTTCATGCAGACTGAAAACATTGTATCTGATAATTTACAAGACGGGCTGCAGGAAGGTGAATCTGCTTTTCGACGTTATGTAATCGGAGATCGAGTGTATGTAATGGAGGGTTGAGTTGAGCTTGTTTGTGAATCGGTTCTGGCTGTAATTGTATAGGTACGCCAAGGTGATCGCTGCTACATAGCGGCACAGAGATGGAAATCAAATTAATCCATCAGCTCAACCGTAACTCCGCTCCGACTTCAACCTGCCCGAGAGGCAAGGAAAAAAGTGTCAGCGGAGGAATGGCAAAGCCATTTCACAGTGCACTCGGGTGTCTTTTCTATACTTGTGTAACTTAAGGTTTATCAGCTACACATGTTTGCGGTGGCTGTAAAAAACAAAGGTCACGGTGAGCTGACAGGAAAGGCCCACGGCATGATGGGTAAATTGGTGTGATCGGGTGCGCAGAGATCAAACGCCCGCAGAGAACGAAATGGCCATTGCGAAAAAATGAATGATTTGTGGCAAATCTGTGTACTATGTGATTTCTTTTTCATTTATGGCGTTTGTTCTAAGAAAGGGGCACAGAGGCCCCATATTACCGGCACATCTGAAAGCTATTCTGGGCAAAACGTTGCGGTGGAAAGCGCCTCGACTCGCGCAAGGTCAGCACGGCGCGCGCCGGTTGTACGGCGCAGAGAAGCCGACTGGGCCGAGCTTGCCTGGCGTCACGTCGAAACTCTCACGGTGAAGCGATTTTTTGCTTCAAATGCCCCTCGAAACGTCTCTTGAACTTGACACTGGTGTGCTGAAGATTTATTGCGGTCGTACAAAGAAACCGGACTTTTTTGTCTCGGTTTTGCCCCAATGACAGGACTGCGTCACAGTGTGCTCAGAAGGAAAAGTGCGCACCAAAGAAGGACGGCTCATCCACGTGAAAAGTGACCAAACGCTGCCTTTTGTGTCTCAGTTTCAGCAGTTCCCTGCTGTTGAAATAAAAGGCCGAACAATGAACTTCGGTGGTGACGGCAAAAACCAAGCACGTCCGGTGGTTTGACACGAAGGTTAACCTTGACGTGGACTGGTCAATGTTTGTCAACAACGTTGTTGCCAGCTCTCAGCAAGATCACTTTCTCAAGTCCTGAATTTTTTTTTTTGCTTGAAAAGCGATGTAAAAATTGCAGTTTGTCTTTGGCTTCCTGTTGACGCTGCTGAAAAATCTCGCTGATATTCAACACGTGCCTCAGAGACATGCTAAGACCAAACTTTACTTCTGTAGAACCAATATTTGACAAGTGAGGTTCTCTGCCATTCGCATAAAAAGGATTGATGCAAGTGTATAGAAATTTCCTTTTGCTCACTCTTCCAACTGTGGGGGAAAGGTGCCCAGAGCGGTCTTTTGAAGCGCAGCACAGTGTTTAAAACTGATATCGGCCTCGCTTTTTCAGGAGAGAGTAAATTTATTTGTTTTCCAGGGTTTCGGCAAATTGAATTTCTATCCAAGTGAAAAAGGAAAATTGGTCTTTCCACCTGAAAGAAAGTCGTCAGAAACATCGGGCTCTGGATAAAGGGCGGCTGCATGTGGAGGGAGTGGGAACATGGAGGTTGGCTGCTGCAATCAGGAGACGGAGCTAATCCTTGGTGTATTCACCCTTCGCACGTTGACGGTGAAACGAAAGGACTCAGTATATTTCCCCAAAAGAACAAGACGAAAGAACATTTTGGCAGATCTAACAAACCACTTTTTGTGAACATCTGCGTCGACGATCGACAACTGCCAGTGTTTGACAACTTTCTCTGCGTGATTATTTGTTCATCACAAATAGAAATCTTTTCTTTGATGCGCTTGGCATTAATAAACTCGCTTTCAATTGTCCTTACCGCCTGATACACCAAGTGCATTGAAGGTTAAGTGTTGCAAAGTTATTGGCAAATGATCTGCATTTGAAAGTGACCTTCAGTGGAAAAGCTGTTAAATTTTATGTATATTTTCACATGTGCGGAGAAATGAATTCCAATTTGCTGTCGCTAGTTTAGCATGACATCGTGAACAGCATTTTGGTGTGAGATAAAGCAAAATGAAGACTCATTTTGACGACATTTTAGTAGACATCCAGATTGCCTGTCCTGGCTTGTCTTGAAGCCTTGGGCACGGCCGATAAACCCTCTCCCTCGATTTGAGTTTCTTGTCAGTGTAGTGCGCGTACACATGCACATGCACACGCACGCACACACACACACACACACACACACACACACACACACACACACACACCTCGATGCACTCAAAATGGAGTGGGTTTGTCAGACAAATTTAGTGATGTGAACTTTGTCGAGTCTTACCCTCTCTCGAAAGCCCGAAAACTTGAGGCCTTCAGCCGAACATTGTGTTGTCCGTTCTCGCTGTGACACCAAGGAGCCGCTCTCTGCGTTGTGTTGGAGTTGGATGAGGTCAACCTTTGATCACAGCGCTGTGCGCTGCAGAACTTCTCTTTTTTTTCGGGAGAATGAATCAAGCTTCGCCACCGCCAGCAGTGGTGGTTGCAAGTTGAGATTGAGATTGCGAGTGTGGCGTGTGAGGTGAATTTTAAACACACTCCACAAATGACGCTGGCGGCTCGAGTACACCTCGGTGCACTTTCCTCGCAGCCAACTGATCTCTGGTTACGGTTGACGTGCATCCTGCATGGCTGCTTTACAAAATGGCAGGTTTTTTTTGCAGACTCTTTTGGGACTCAAAGTGGGTGAATTAGTCGCAATAAGAGCAGAACATTTCTCTTCGATGTCTACATGCCGGTGCTGTGGTGGTGGTTTGGGCACCGCAGAGTAAAGACTTAGCGGGGAGAGAATGGCAACTCATTTTGCTTTGGATGTGACAGCCTCGCGCACACAAGGTGACTTTGTCTCCTTCTGAGCTGTGCGGATCTTCGGACTCACTTGGTGCGGGCGGTTCTGGCCAAGAAGATGTCACAAGTTTGGTGAAAACAACGAGGTTTTCATCACTGACAGTTGCTGATTTGAAAGTGCATTGTCACTACGTTACACTGATTGGCCTCAAGTAACTGAGGAAGAGAATCTATGAGGCAGCCTTCGAGTGAGAAGAGGTCATGGATAAAGCGTGTGTAGCTGTGTGCCGGTGTTCTTAGACGTTCTGGCTAATTGTTAGTAGACGCTGGAGCTGAGAGAAGACGAACGAACTTTTTTGTGAGACAAGGAGAGTGACGGCAATTAATGGCCTTTTCAGCGAGAAGGAATTGCTCTGTTTTTGTCGATGCTTGTTATGAGTACAGGAAGGTCAAAGCTGCTGCATTTCGCTTTTGCTAAGCAGTCATTGACACACTGTTTGTTTGTTGGTATCGCCAGGTAGATCAGGAGAGTTTGTTGCAAAGTTGCGCGCGTTTGCTCAGTAAAACGTGCTCCGAAGGAAGGATCGTTCGTGGCTTCACTACGAGCGTCATTGTCATCGGACGGTCGCCATAACTCACATCGCCAGGCAACAAAAAGTATCCGTCCGCTGGGTTCATGTGAGCGAGAGACAAATACGATTGCACTTGTGAACAGTTCGTCTTGGTATTGTCAGGCTGCCGATCATCAGCCCAACCTGCTGTTGAGGAGAACAAACACTGTAGATTACAGCGAGCCGCCGTCGGCCATTACACCCTCTGCGCCACGACTTTTTTTTCCTCTGATCAGAGTGAAAAGAAGTCGTACAACACTTCATCTCCAGAACCACGTTCTGTGGTGGAGATTGGTCGCGTCGCGGATTGAAGGAAAAACTGAGGGATTTTGAAACATCGGAGACTGGTGTCACTGTGTGAGTGGATCTTGAGACGGACGGACCGAGGCCGAGGCCGCCGCCGCCGCCGCCAGCACCACCGCCGCCTCTCGGATCTCGCTTCTCGGGGATGAGTCGCTCTGTTGCCGCGTAGCCGTCTCCCCCATCAACCGCTCCCAACATGTTTCCGTCGCCGTACTCCGCTTACCCAGGTAAACTTGGAACGCGCACTCCTTGTTTGTATGTATTGTGAGTCAAGAGATAACGGTGTGAGTTATCTTGAGAACGAGAGTCGAGTTCAGAAAGTTCAGCACGACTTCTCTGCGCAGATTTGGATGGTGATATCACTAAATGATATTGGTTTCAAATGAGTTCTCTTTCAAACATGGCCGAAGGTGCTTTTTTGGAGGAAGCTTGTATGGCAGACGCAAATAAGAGAGTTGCTCGCTGAATTTTCCGCTGCTCCAGTTTGATGGAACCCACCGGTGAGCCGAGGCGTGAGTAACTCTAATGGGACAGGGGTGACTGGGTATATCTGGAAAATTCATCCGTACTTTTTTCCGACACGAGTTTTCGGTCTCGCAGCTTTGTTTTTGAAATTCATATTGGCACTTACTCCATTGCGATCCCTTCAGCCATGTGAAATGGCAGATCGTTTGGTTTGCGGAATTTTGTTTCCGGACTGTATTGGAGTGGGATGGGCGTTTCACTTTTTGCGACAAATGTGAAACCAAATAGCTTTTTTTGTGCTCAATTATCAGATATGACAGAAGCTGCTTTTGGCCACAAATCCTATTTCTGACTTTGAAGATGAGAAGAGCCCTGCATGTGTCCCGGCGGTCACGTCAGTGCAGTGTGGTCACCCACCATTGTTGGCAATGGTGCAGGTATCGGGTATCGTGTCCGCTCACTGGAGTCCAGTTCAGTTCAGTTCGGGCGACACAACATTTCTCATCTTCGCAGTGTGCAAGAGTAAACGTCATGTGCTGTCTGTCTGTCTTACGAGTATTTGTCATTCGTTCTCTTGGCGCGGCGCAACAGCTTTCATTCACAACAAATTTCCCTTGTCAAACTGAAGCAACAAATGCACTGAGATTGTTCGACGAAGCAAATGTTCACCAAGAGGAGAAAACATCGGAAACTTGCAGCGACCCTCAAAACATCCAGAAAGGATTTTGTCTGCTCACACGTCCTGCTGTTTTGTGTGGTTTTTCTGAGCGTTTCGCTGCTGAACAATAGCGACGCCAGGCATTGTGTGTTTCAAGCCCTGATCGCTGAGGAAATTACTCACTTCTGGTTCCTTTCATGTTTTGAAGCAGCACATCTTTTTGTTCTGGTTCAAATTAAAATCAATGGTTTGCCATCGATTGAACGAGATGAAGTGAAGTTTGGGACGGTGACATCAGCAAAGATGGCGACGGGTTTGATTGGACGATGTATTTTGTGTGAAAAACGTGGAGCTGGATGAATTAATTAATTGATGACCTTATTTTTGAGAAACAATTTTTGTGGTTCCTCATCTATTATTGAAATAGGTCACCTGTTTAAACAAATGCACAGATATTGTGTGAGGAAAAACTTGAGGATTCATACGAGCTTTTCAAATGTAAAATTCATTAATTAACAACATTCACTCGAGTTCGAAAGGTCTCCGCCAACAAATTTGATTGTTTTCTACATGCACCACACGAGTATTTTTTCTGTAGTGGTGATCATCATTGTCACCGTACGTACGTGCAGACCATACACAAAGCAACAAATTAGCTGCACGAATAAATAATTGAATGCACTAAAATGAGGGACTGGTAAGCACGCCAAATTGTGTGCAGTTTTGAAGCAAGCCGTTTTTTCTATCAAATCTAAATTGTGACTGCGTTGTGGATCTGCAGCTAGTTTACGAAAATACAGGACAGACTGCCCTGGTTTTTCTGTTCTGAAAGAGCTTTGTTGAACCACAGTGCGCCAGGTTTTTTTTTCACCAGCCAAACTTTATTCACCTGACACTGCAAACTCGAGTTCCAAAAATGTTTTTGTCCCAAGAAACAGTATCTCAGTTCATCGTTCTGGAGAAAAGAACTGCTTTGCGGTGTTTTGTTGTTTTATTATGGGAAGAAAATGATCGTCTTCTGTGACAACAGCGAAAAGTACTGGCCGTGAGTGCAGCACTAGGTGCAGGCCACCTCGGCGCCACGTTTGACAAGGACCAGCTTCAGGGAAAATGGACGACGGTCTTCACTGCTGAGGTTGAGTCCAAAAAGTGGAGGAAGTACAATGACAACAAATGGCATAAACTTTGCGAAAGAGATTGACCGCAAAGCCTTTATGGAAGCAGTGATTTGTATGATATGACCGTTATTGGTTGTGCTGCATTACGGATTGATGCCGGGTGCTGATGTTATTGGTCTTCTTCCGTTATTGGCCAGGCAAAGGTAGAGCTTTTGTGGAGCTTCCAGGATCAGCTTATCCATTGTGGGGAGGAAGTCAGTGTGAAATGACACGATTTATAGTGACACTAAAGCTACACCAGGTCTATTAATGTGTGCAGAATAGCTATGTGTTTGTACACGATTATTGTGTGAGGAAAGAATTCCTCCACAAATGTATCGTCTGAACTGTATAAATATCATGAATATTTGATTGAGACTCTTTCACACGACCCGGGAAGCAAGATTGACGTTTTACTTTTTACGTGTCTACGTTTCAACTGTGTTGTTTGTTATACACGTGTGACAAACGTTTGAGATGTTATCTGGAGTTAAATGACCATATTTGATGAACGTGACAGAGATTTGACTGACTTGTGATGGGAGCACGAAGCTGGAAGTGCGGCTGGGAGAGTTGACTGATCAACAACTTAACTTGTTGGTGTCACTCCAACAACTTGGTTTCTTATCGAACTGTGTCGAGCGCTGTCAAGATTATTCATTCAGTTTTTGTGATTTCTCTACGTGGCCGTCTTTGGACCTTGAACTCGGTTTTGGTACAACAAGCAGCCAAACGAGATTCAAATTAAAAGGCAACGGAAGAAGGTTGACAAGGGAATTGCGGTTGTTGGCTGAAATAAGAGGTGGACTCCACGTAAATTGTGGGTGCTCCTGTTCTGCTAAAGGCGACGATGCATCGTGGGGACATGCCCGTATCTGCTGATTACCCCTCGATGTGATTCCTGCTTGACAGTGCTCAACTATAGTGGTGCTTATTATTTTGCTATCAAACACCTGTTTAGCTGGTGACCTTCGGTCCAGTCGGCAGTGTCTATTGAAGTAACCTTCGTGTATGACAACCTCGGTGCGCATATTGTCACATGAAAATGTGGAAGTGACTCGAGGGGAAGAGGATGCCCCCTTCACAGCAAAATTTCTCAAGGTTCAGGGAATCGTGGACATTCGTAATGGCCTCAGTCCGAGAGTATTTAGCCTGTGGCCTGGGCGGAACGGAATTGCATGACAGCGTGCAATTTTCATCGGAATTTCTGAAGACTGTGCCTCATGCGCGCAGCGTCAGGGAAAAGGCGGACAATGCTTGAACAACGCTTGAATTCTCCTTGGTGAATGATGTCGTGCTGTCTGTTGAGCTTCTGCTTCATTCAGTTTCATCTTCCCGGAGAGTTTCGCACAGAAACCTGGGGTTTTCGGGGTCGACTGGGAGTCTCAGAGTGAAGCGAGAGGAATTCTCGAACCTGCTGCACAGGAACCAGGCGTGTACAGACTAATTACAGGGGCAAATGACGGATGATAAGAATCTACCCAGAGTGACCATTGACCATGTGTAGGCGATGTCTAAACTTTATTGGCCACCAGACAAGTGTCTACTTGGTTGTAATTGTCTGATCGAACGATAGCGAGTCATCCGGCAGATGCCCCGGAGGCTATTTGGACGTTGTCCGTCAGTAACAATTAAAAGCTTTCACTCTTTTCACCACTATAAAGCAAACAGTTTGATGAGTCTCTGAAAGGAAAAGGTTGGAGGTCTACGTGAACATTCTTCTGCGACAAAGCGAATCATGTAACCACTTTGAAAGCTGGGTGTGCAGGCTTTGTGCAGACTTTTGCTTTCTGATGTGCTATGCTAATTTTGCACGTGACACCCTGTATGCGTTGACAGGTAAAAATTGCGGTGTAATAACCGTTTAGTATCATATTTTAGGAATCGATGAATATTGCGGCACCGAGGTAGCAGTTTGCAGGATGAACACCAGGTGTCTTGAGTTGCGCAACAAAAAGAGACAATTTGCATGCGCGTACAGCCATCAGATCTCCTTTTTTTTGCACAACTGAACGCCACACCTCCCGATATTTTTTTTCAGAGATCAACGTTTCCTTTCAAAAGTCTTTTGAACCGAGCTTTTCTTAGACGCGGATGGAAGTGATAAAATTTCTTCTCTTTGATGTTGAATTTAATTTTCCGATTATTCTGTGCAAATGCACAAATTTGATATCAGGTTTATATTCTGGTTATTCTAGTGAAATTCCCTGTCTTTCTTGTGGTGTTTGAGGGAATCGTGCTGGAATCTCGAGAGGTTTTCGGTGCAGTGGTCCGTGGACAATTGCGCAGATTTCCAGTAATATTACCCTCGGATATCTGCGGGCTAATTTATTGAAATGAATTTCGTGTTTCTGCGACGGGCACACAAACTTCCAAGAGCATTCCGACTTTTTGATAAAGAAAGTATATGACCTGAAAGAAATACTCTTCAGAGTTCAACTCTCTGTGCACATTCTGCTTGCGCCCCAATCGTAATGTCAAATTCTCTTTCTCTTTTCAGGTGAGTGATTTCTGTGTATCAGATTACGGGCCTCGAATGAAAAAGATAAGTACTCGCCAGACACTTTTCATATTTCTAAAACTCAGCGAGTTCTCCGACTCGACTGTGTCGTGGTGATGAGAACGAAGCGACGAAGCGGTGGGAGGCAGCAGCGCTGCAGTGCTGCCGGTGTAGGCGCGCAGAACAACTCAGAAAACGCGCGTGTGCTTGTGTGTGTGTGTGTGTGTGTGTGTGTGTGTGTGTGTGTGTGTGTGTGTGTGTGTGTGTGTGCGTGTGTGTGCGTGCGTGCGTGCGTGCGTGTGTGTGTGTTGACGAGATGAGAGGGGTTTGTCGGAGGCACCCCTGGATTCACTGGAGGTGCATTCTGGACATCTTCAAGGTGCATGCAATGATCTGGGTGGTGCGTGTTTTTTCCAACATTTTTGGACAAGAATCAATCAAAAAGTGAACTGAAAAAAATCCCTTCAAAATTCCTGCTATGACAGATCTCATTCTCCAGGTACAGACTTTATCAGGATTTGGTAATAATGTGGGCGTGTGGCCCTCACCAAGTATCTTGCAGAAATTACACCAATTCTGATGGTTCCAGCAGCATTGGGAGGATTCTTGAAGAAATGTTTCAAAAGAAAAAAAATATTTTTGGAGGTAACATGGGCAGAAAACTTCTCATTTTGTTGAACACAACAAGTGAAGCAAACAACAGATCGGGACAGAGTTCCTGAAAAGATTTCGTGGAACTTGTTGACGTCAAATATTTTGCTGACCCCCCACCCAGCAGACAGAAAGAACGCAGCCACAAAACAGTATGTTTTTCCTTTCGAAAAATACCAAGGCACTGCTTCTCCCCATCTGTGAACAAAAGCTCTTGTCAGGGCTGGTGTGTAGTGACGATAGATCTGACAATTGACCTCAGATGTTTGAGGCGGATGTCTCCGTTGACAAGTGATCTTGATGATACGTCAAATGTTTAAATCTCCCGAAGTGCACGCGGAACCAGACGAAACATTCCGCCTCTCAACCCGCAGGCAACTGAAGCTGAAAAATTGAAAAGAAAAATAACGAAAAACAAGCAAAGACAAACAAACAACAAACAAACAAAAGCAACTGAAACCGACCAAAACAGAGGTTAGTTGGCGCCTACTTCCCTGGTCACCGACCTGTGTTTCTGACGTTTCGAGATGCTAAATTTACTTTCACAAAGTGCAGAGTCTGTGAAAACCATGGTGAAGACAAACGATGGGGTTTTTCTTGTTGACGAGTGTTTTCTTGGTGTCCTCGTTTCCTGTTTGGTTCTCGGTCGGTCGTTCTTCAAGCCGTTTTTCGTGTTGATCTATCTCAGTGGTCACCTCACAAAAGAAATCCGTAGCCGATTTTCACGTCAGTTTAGTGACTGGTTCTCCCCTTGCAGCCCGAGATGAACATGTTGTCTTTTCGTAAGTATTGGGATGTTATTTTCTGCGTTTTGTTCAACAATTCATGTTGCATTGAGGGACTGGTATTCAGTGAATCTCTGCCGACAAAAAGAGAGTAATTGCCTGTGACACTGAAAATGTAAGTTTCCTTATTCACTTACAGGTAGTTAGAGCTGCGACAAAGAAAGAAATCCTGGCGTTGCAGGAAACGCGGATGTCGTGTGCATCCACATTATGGATTTGAAGAAAACATTGTCTTGATGTTGCTCGCTGCAGTTTTCCTCTTCCTGTGCATTCGTTATTTTTTGTGCCGCTTTTCTGAAGCTGATGTCTCGCGTTTATCTCACCGAGTGGAGGGAAGTGCGTATCAGATACACATGGGTAGTTTTGCAGTGAATATGCAGAGTTGAAGTTGGGCCAAGTTGCCCTTTTGTTGATGCTGAATGAACAGTAATTGGTGTAATTTTGTAGTATTAAATGATATTACAAAAAGTGTCAGCCGAATGTAACCTGAATGTGAGGGGACCCATGAAGAAAAGGGTTCAACAGGTAAAGTTGATGAAAATGAAATTCCACGGCCAGAGATGTCGCCGAGGAAAAGGACACTGATCTGTGCCAAGGCTGCGAGTCGTTGCCTTTTTGTGTTGTGTAGGTGACGGTTTCTGTTAATTGCCGATAATTCGATAATAGGATAAGTACGAGCATGTTGTGCAGGGTTGCGTTTTTTTCTTTATGCACAAGTGCGTCCTCGGTGCAAGCTTTTAACTGAGCACTTGCCTTTTTATGCAAGTTTTCCGATGTGGGTTTGAATGATTAGCCTTTACGTCACTCATCAATATGTCTGGCCTCATTCTCGATTATTCTCTGTTCGGTTTTGTACCGAAAATATTTTGAGTCAACATTTTGCAGCTGTAGCAATTATTAATGCCATCGCGCAAAAATGGAGAACTGTTGGTGGCGCGGTTTGCTGCGTCAAAGCAAAAAGCATTGATTCCTCCTCCACGGGAAAAATCTCGCTGTCGTGGCACTTGGATGAAAGATCCATTTTTGCGTGCTGTCATGAGATCGTCGTGGGATTGGTTACTTGAAAGTTCTCAGATGCTGATGGCCGGGGATGACTCGGAGGGACGCGTGCAAAACGACGTGTCTGCGAGACCGCGGTGACGCCGCCGCCGCGGTGGCGTTGATACGTCAGACGGAACGGGAACGCCGAAGTGACGCCGTCTCTGCAGCGGGGGCGGCGGCGGCGGCGGTGCCCCTTGACGCCGCACGCTCAGTGCACTTGTCAGGTCCAGGGGCTCATGTGTCGTGGCCGCGTAATTACTGAGGTCCAGTCTAATCAGCACAACGTTTGCAATCGTGTGCTTTAATGGCAGGTTTTTCAATCATTTAGCCAAATGCTTGGCGACAGACAGAATGGAGATTCGGAGAAGAGACTACACAGAGAGGCGTGCACCAGTCATGCAACACTATGTGCCCAGGCCCCTTTACTACAGCTGCAGGCATGCCACTTTTATACCTGTAAAGAAATCCCTCTGGTTCAGCTACGTAAACAGCTAAACTTTTTGGTAAATTGCCATTTTTGTGCCACTTGCACAGTTGATCTTTGTAGTTTGATCTTAGTTTTCAGTGCCATTGCACTGGTTTCAGCGTGGTGATTTTTTTTTGCTCTGCCTAATGGTGGGCCTTGGATTTGTTTTTGGCTCCCCTTTGAGATTTAAATCAATTCGATGTTAGTTAGGTTGGACAGCTCGTGTAGAACAGAACAAATAGCAGTCCACTCAGCTTCTTGCCCTCCCCGACCGCCAAAACACAGCCGCACTTGGAGATAATTGCTGGGGTTCATCCGGATTCAGTGGAGAAGGACCCATGTGGGATTTGAGGGGTGGGGCTCTGCAGTGCAGCAACACTGGGGATTGCACACACACACACATACACACACACATATGAAATTCTGCTCAGGTCTAGCGCTACGCAAAAAAAATAGGATCACAAAACGTGCGCTTTGGCCAATTGTCCACCAAAATAATTTTTCACGTGCAAACTGGGCGGGGGGCGGGGGGGGGGGGGGGGGGGGGGGGGGGGGGGGGGGGGGGGGGGGGGGGGGGGGGGGGGGGGGGGGGGGGGGGGGGGGGGGGGGG
>JAAUXT010108722.1_pt1 | contig 34310 bp, 34 predicted proteins | sample 7278171 | NCBI WGS metagenome assembly JAAUXT01 (sample SAMN14350112, study PRJNA611818) | marine sediment metagenome | isolation source: surface marine sediment (1.8m) | place: French Polynesia: Moorea | collected 2018-08 | reverse complement strand
TTCAGCAATGTTTTTGGAGAATTTGGTGCAAGAAACACTTGTTTCTATCTGTCCAAAATTTGACACTGATATGCCACTTCATTCACTCAGAAATAGCAAGACACTGAGGGACGGTCCCATGGAAAATGCCACGTGAAATGCCACGGAATTTGTGCAAACATCTGTTGCCCCAGAAACAGAGCGTCGGGCCGGGCGGAAAGCCTCCGACGTGGTGCATCGAAAACTCTCTATTGTTCTGGCGGGGTTCCTGGTTCCTGCTCCAACTGGAACCTTGACTTGGGTCTTTCTCTCCCAAATTCAAAAGAACCGACAGCTCGTTTGATAAGCAGGTTTTCTTCTTTATCTTTGCTGAACCACCTGACCTGATCTTGTTCAGAAGAGTTTGGAAATGACTGGTCCCTCCACAAATGAACGAAGCTGTAAATCAGGTTATCGCGTCACGTGTTCATGTCACGTGATCGCGTCACGTGGTCGGTGCCAATCATCGACCGAACCAAAACTCGACTCAGCAACAAGTTGCCTCCTCGAGGATCAGCTGATGTGAAAACATATTCACGGCCAGGGCAACAAATTTCTGACCTCTGTGGAGATACGACTGGCGGCTGTTTGCAATCAGAAGTGGTCAAACAAGCGCGAATGGGTCTCTCTTTCCAACGCACCAACGGAAGGAATCAATTTGTGTCCGGTTCTACTTTTACCATTTCAGAACATGCCCACAGAACACTGAGCCTCAATGGTGTTCCTAGAGAATTCACTCCACACACACTTTGACCAAACTGCCCTTTCGTCGGAGGTAGCAATCTTTGATCATCAACTTCCTTTTTGTCCTACCTGCTCCAACTGAGCATTTTTGATACACCTGTGTGGCTCTGCCCCAAATACACACACATACCTGACGCAGCCTACCTCAGGGGCATAGCTTTCATGCACTGAAATTTGTTGCTCATTTAGTTCGCATTCAGACACAGCGGTCAGTGTGAAGAGCAATAAATTACATCTCCGCCTCTCACACAAAAGCACTTCTCCCCACGGACATACAAAATACATTTGCACGGTCTATTCTTGGACAAATGCGCCGTCATTGCCTCCTAATTGTGAACAAAATGACCGTACTTGATAAATAGGCGTTAATTCGGTTCCTGAGGAGAAAAGATCTGAGGGTTTGTTGCCCGCTGCGCGAGTAAAAACAGGGATGAAATCGCCCCCCCCCCGTGTCGCGCATTCTTAACAATTACTTGTGAGCCCCACCTCTCGGTCGTTCTCACCACCCAAGTGTTTTATATCACACGTGTGACAAAAAGTATGACGGGAGGTGTCAGAATGGCATGCACATTTTTTGCTTCAAGATTTCACCTCTCACATGCGTGTGATGCACAAGAACAACCCACCCACACAAAAACACTGCGAACGCACTCAAAACAGGGCAAAAACAAATTTGGCAAATGATGCGATGGATTCAACTGGGCAATCCCGTCAACAGATTCTGCCTTCATCCTTTTTTTCCGAACACCTCTCTCTGCGCACAAGAACCACGCGTCTGACACCAATGCCTTCATCCACGAAAGAGGAATTTTCAATTTTTAGGTCAGCGTCGTTGAGGAACCGAGGCCCAATGTTCTCAACCCTGGAAGGCGCAGGTGACGCAGCGTTTCGTCCCGATAAGCGCCTGTAAATAGTTGTCCAACCCCCAAGTCCGCGGAGGTTCGAATAAATCTCACTTATCCTGCCCGATGTTGACAGCCAGACCGGCCACAAATAGGTACTGAGCACTGGTCATCGCAGGCACTCCTCCCGACAGAGCGTCGTGCTTTCGCGGTCTCTGTCTGTTGTCTTTTGTTCTTCGCTGAAATAATTCTGTCTTGGGATTGATGTCTGTCGATATGCTGAATGAGGACGCCGTGAGCTTTCTCCAGCTGAAGACCAAAAATAATTGAAAACGGAAAACTTCGCTTGGCGCAACTTCGCACCGGACAGATGGCTAGACAGGCAGATAACACCAAAATGCACGACTGTGGATTTGTAATTGGGGGTTTAACCAAACGGTTCCAACTTGAATACGAACTTCTGGCACTGCCTGACTTCAGTTTCCATGAAAATTCGATCAGGTGAAGTTGCTTGGAAACACCAGGAAAAAGCAAAAGTGCCCGCGTGTTGTAAGTTGGACTGATTGCACTGTCCGTTTGAAAGGTTTGGTGAACACATGTATTGCGGTGGGCGGGATTGTGCTGGAACATTCGCAGTTCTACTCTGACCACAAATTTGTATCGTTCTTTTCCAGAACAACAGTCGATCGACCAAGCGTTCTGTCCAAGCTGTGAATTTCCGCATCGACTTTCCGCGAGCCTCACAACTGTGTGTTTCAACAAGAACACTTGCCAGTGTAGACACGCGCCCACCCGGCAACGTGAACTGAATGCTCGTACGAGCTTACACAGTTTCCAAAACAGCTATTTGCACCAAACCAACTGACAAACTTTCACCCCCCTTGCAGCTCGAGAACACAAAGGACGTTCCAACCCAGAAAGGTTCAGGAACCCTCCTTCCAGGTAAAATCTTTCCTCTTTACGTCTGATACTATCTGCACGTACACCAAAGCTTGGCCGTTACATCTATCAACTCAATGTACTGCATTCCAGATACCCATCTCGCTCTTTCATTTTCTGCGACACAACGTTGTGAGGAATTGTTGCATTCTATTCACCTCCCTCGTCTCAAACCGCTGATATTAAAACACTAATTGGGAAGTGATCTAGAATTTCACAATCCTGCCTACAAGCTAATAAACTCGTCAGCTGCCTCGGTCGTGGAGAGACACAAAGAGAACGCAAGACGCCCGGCCTGGTTTTTGTGGAGACGTTTTAGTTTCAGTGAAAAATGGTTTCAAAGAAACAAAACGAAAAGAGATTACACAATTTGAAAATCAGGAAAGCACAGACATGCAAGAATGAGAGAGAGAGAGAGAGAGAGAGAGAGAGAGAGACACACACACACACCCACACACACACAATGCGCACACAGAAACACTCACTCACGCACACACACACACACACACACACACAACAAACACTCACTCACAGACTTGCGCGCATGTTGACACATACACGCACACACACACCACACACACACACACCACACACACACACACACACACACACACACACACACACACACACACACACGAACCTGTTGCACCCAAGAGCTCCTTGACTGTCGGCTATGGCGTCGTCGTTGTTGTCAATTCGCGCTCGCTTCACCTGCAAAACACAAACGGAAAACCGTCAGACCTTCGACAAACCTTCCTGTACGAAAAGAAACATTTCCTCTCGCTGTAACCAGCAAGTGTGACAGAATAAAGGAAGCAGTGATAGTGATTGCGAGCATCACTTTTTCAGTTTTGTAATCCTAGCATGTAGACAGGCGTGTGAACTGTTCAAGGTACATTTGGAGCACCAGGGATAAAATAATTGCCTCGAACCTCTCTCCACCGGGGGAACGAGCACCCGTTTTCATTTGAATGAGCACAAAAAGCGAGGGTGACACGGTAAATCTCATGTACATCCCACTCTCACCTTTTGTTCACTTCTCAAACTCCTTACTTTTGGCTGATCAAGATCACATCAAGATAATGTCCGTTCCACGACCAAGATAATAATTCAAACTGTTCTCTTCACCAACTTCCTTTGTAATTTGTAGTTCACCCGGGTTCGACACGAGTTGTTTGGGAAAGTGACATGCTCCTGACCGGTGTTTGTGAAAAATACAAAAACAACGCTGGTCCTGTAGAGGCCACCGTCCCACGGAAAGTGTTTCATTTGTCAAAACATTCCTTCAGCTTCATGCATCCGGTGTTCGACATGATGGTGGAGCCTTGAACTTTCGCCACTGAGAATGAAACCACACCGGACGTGCAGTGAAACAGCTCGAATCACCTTCCAAAGAAAAACCTTCTGACACAACAGCAAAATCACAGCGACAGTTCTTCACCTGCCGAGAAACAACGACAAAACACAAAAGACCTTCCTCCTGTGAGTGGTTACCAAACGCAACGTACCGCCCATTCCCACTAAACAATCAGACTTAGTTGAAGCCCTACCAGCCCCAACAGAATTCGAACAGTTCAATTTCGTTCTCCGTGGACTGCACCCGCAAGTTCGCAGTCCATGATGGAAGAGATTCACCTGTCGGATGCAGGCAGAACCTGTGTGGCCCCGTCCCTGTTCCAATGTCATTAACATTCAAACAAACATGTGTTTTTGCAACTGGATCTCGGACAAACTGTTGCGTTTTGCCAGCATTTAATACGGCTTCTCAGGTCGAGGACATCTGTACAGGTTAACACCATACCTGACCCTGTCCGCGGGGTGGTCCCAACACCCACCCCGCTCAGGTTGATGAAAACCCAAATGGGTCACAAATACACCGAGTCTTATTTATTTCCACAACACGTCGGCACCTCCCAACCCAATCCGCCGGGCTGCAGGCTGATATGAAATTTGTCCCGCAAACTCACTGTGTGGCTTTTATCTTCGGTGTAGCATTGACAGTTCTGCACCAAAGTTTGGATATGATGATGACCTTTGTGCCAGTCTGATACTCGTACACACCAACATCGAGTGCGACTCCGTCTCAACTGATTCCGACGACAGAACAAAATTTCTACGACGAACGAAATGGAAAACGAATAGAAATCTTACCACACTTGGGAATGCATCCATTGCAGTGAAAACGCTATGAGAAGCCTCCACGTGCCGACTGTGCCAAGCTGACCCCACAGCTGGCAGCTGGTATCCTCTCAAATGCATGTCGCTCAAGAACATCCCTCACTCAGAACCAGAAAAACATGAACCAGAGTCTGATTTTTCCTTGTGTGGCCAAGTTTGACTCAGCACGTGTGTTAAATTCTCCAGCACAAAGAGCTGTCACGGTGTGATATTCGTTTGACTCTTCTGTAGCGCAAAAGCCACCCCCACCCTCCCCACCGATCGTCACCATTTCATAAAGCCCCCAAACAACACAACGATGCACCCACGCAGTCTAGTCTCTGTTGGGAAAGTTTCCTGAGAAAATCTTGGCCGAGTGGTCGATAAATCTTCAGCAGTTAAGCCCCAGACGGCTGCTGCAAGTGAGGAAAGTTCGCAAGTGTTCGTGGCCAACGAAAATCAAGTAGGTTTTGATGGAACAATCCAGTGTTGAACGTTGAGCAGCAGAAGGAATCGTCTGTTGCAGGCTGGATCACTTCAACCCTCGGCCAGCACTCTCAACATCATACTTCGTCTCAGACGTGCTATTCTAACGTCCAAAAAGCTGCAAGAACATGCAAAAGTTTCACTCCATTCCATGAGGTGTTTGGTGATCGCAGTTCCACCGAGGGGTTTGCCCAAACGTGCAGCACACTGGATAAACAGATGACTTGGTCACCAATTCAGCTGCACCCATCAGAAGAACATCCATCCAACGCCAAAATGGAACTATTTCCACAGTGGAAAACAGATGCCTCCACACAACAACATCGCGAGTGACAAACTCCAGATTTCCAGTTCAATACCACATCACAAAGCCTCAAGCTCTGGTCGGAAAAAAACCTTTCTTCTTCTTCAGACTCCACGAACGTGTTTGCATGTACAACTTTCAGGAAAAACTGATGTAAGAACGCCGTTTTGACAGCTACGTCTCAACCACCTTTCACTTTGTTGCCAACGTGATTGGTAAATAATCAACCAAAGTGTACAGGGTCAAAACTTTTTTTGCAGTACTTTGCACAAAGTTTGGCATGTGACGCCCAGTATCGAGCTGATCAGTGAAACTCACGGGCGGGTGACAAACCCGCAGGAGCCGCTCCAATTGTTACTCGTTCTGTGTCAGACTCGGGTCCTGCAGGCTCAACTTGGCTGGCATCGGGAGCTTATCAAGCCTTCAGCAATCCCAGCTGGCCGCAGTGTGTTAGTTTAACCATTTTAATCAGCCAACCACAGGCCCTGTGTGTTTTGATAAGGGTATGCTGAAAATGGGCTGTGTAGGACAGGGTCCAAACTTTCTGTCAGCTCCACAGATGAAATGGCAGTTGGCTCCGGAACTTGTGTCAGGAAATTCACTTCAATCGAGAAAAATCTGTTCTGGGTTAGAAAATTGTGTTGTGACTTGTGAGTTGTCATAACAGCGCGAACAGCTTCGAGGTTGTGTACAGTGCCGCTCTGCCCTTTTTACACTTCATCTTTCGCAAGGGCTGCGATTAGAACTTTTTTTTGCGCCGCGCCCTCGCCGACCAATGAGGGCCAATCTGTCACAGCCAATTTGTCGAAATGAAGAGCCTTTCACCAGAAATGTTTCTCTTCAAGAAAAGTTCTGGGGCAACAGCAATTGGTCAACAAACGGAAGACTAAACAAAAATAAGCAGCACTGCTTGAAACAACTGAACAAGTTCGCAGTTCCGTTTTTACATTCAAGTTTTCAAATGTTCAGTTTTGTACGCAAGCTGGCACAGGCAAGACAACACGTAAGAATGTTCTGAAAATTTATATAAAAGTTCTTCGAAGAACTGCAGTTTTCCTATACCGAGCATTTTCCCCAGTGAATCATCTTTGCAAAGCTGTTGGAAGTTGTGCACACGTTTCGTATAACAGAAGAAACCTTCACACGAGAAGAAAGTTCTTCTCACTCTCCTGCCAAAACTCACCACCAGCCAAGCGTGGTTCAATCTATCGACGGAAGCCGTTTAACCCACAAGACCTCGTATTTTCTCCGCGAAGCAGGTACCAATTCTCCGCCTAGCAGGTCCCACACATCACAGACTAATTTTCGAAAAATTACTCCCAGCAAACAGCTTGCAAAAACCCATTACAGAACCATTGCTAGCAATCATCTGTGATTAGAAAAGTGATTTTTCAAACCCACTACTGCTGCAGCCGTTTGCCAGGCCCTGGCATGGAACTTTACTTGAAGCACGAGAGCGGAAAAAAGAAAATTTTGAAAACATGTACACGGTTCCGAACGAGGTGTGCTTTGTGCTTCCCCTTTCCTTGTGTGGTGGCTTCCGCAAGCCTGCAAAAGCAGCGAAACACAATTTCGCTGACAGACTTTCTGAAGCAACAAAAGGAAACGAACCAGAAGAAAGAAAAGCACAACTACAAGACGCGTCTGAGACAGAAACAACACTGCCTCTCAGAAGTCATTGAAACCACAAAGTTCCTCCACCGAGTATTCACAAGCAAAAATTCGAGCAATTAAAAGACGTTTACAAATTTAGTCAAAGAGTGTTTCTGTTGACCCTCCAACAAAGACAATCAACCGGATTTCTCTCTTTGAATCGGAAATCTAATTCTACTTCAAAGCCAGCATCACGCTGTGTGTCTCGGTGACGAGTACACAAGCTACACGAGTAACAGCTTCTCCCATATTCGCACACAGGAGAAACTTCCCCAAAAGGGATGTGGTCTCACAAACTCTTCACCTGCATGGTGAGCTTCAGTCAACTCCGTGATCTCTTCGTCTACAACGCTGGTCGACTCACAATTCACGCTGCTTACGATTTTTGCGTTGGTCGACTGGTCAGTCAACCACTCCATCGACAACTCTGACTATTTCTTGATGCTGCAAACATGTCAAACCTTTAATGTCAAGAACAGAACATGAACATGTCAAAAACAAATCGACACAAGTCAATTGTCGTCGTGGAACTCGACCTCAAACTTCACTGACTTCACTTTCGGTGTGCTCGGATCGACACAACTCAACACTTTGCACAACTTTTCGCACATCGACACTTGAGGATTTCCAACCAAAGACACATGTTGGGTTCCGTGGAATCCTGGGTCAATGTCAAATTTGCCTGGGACAAGTTTTGCTACTTTGGAGCCAAGAACTGCCGACTCTGCATTGACCAACAGAGACTCATTCGTGCGTTTGTACGTGTGGACCGCATCGCTGCGATGTCCAGTTTTTTCCTTAACAATCTGCTCTTCGATTCCTGACTGGAACATTCTCGTCGCAGCACTTACTCTCAGGCTGTGATTAGTGTATCGACCGTCGAACCCTCCTTCTTTCATCAACCTTGACACTGTTTTACTCAATGAGTTTATCCCCACCAGTTTGTCGACATACCAGCATGCTGCAGACCTTCTGTTTTTTACCATTGAATACTTGTAGAGTACATCGCTTTTTGGGTTTGAAGGCAACAACATGATGTACTTGTGATAAAGGTACACTATGTTTTGACTCTGCACTTTGTGTCCGTAAGCACGGACAATTTTGGGCTCATGTTTCCGCGACAACAGCCCCCCTTGGTTGCTTTTGCTTTGGGGATCTTCCCTGTACTCCAAATATTTTTGGCCTGTGTTTGTTTGGAGAACACGAATCTGAGGGTTGAAGGGGGGCACCTCCAAGAGCGATGTTCTTTGCCTCCCCTTAGTGCAAATGTGAGGCCAATTAAATAGAGTACAGTGTCTCGAAGTTGGTCAGCATCATCACTACCCAGGACATTTTGTCTCCACAACTCATCCTCTGCCTGAACAGAAATTGGGTCAGCAGCCTTCTTGGTTTCAGAGACTCTGTCCGCTGCGCGCTTCTTCATCAGATTATCCAAAGTGTTTTTTACTTTGACAAACTCTGGGTCATCGATGAGTTTCAATGTTTGACCTTTCTTTTCGAAATGGAGCTGCAACATGACCACTATGCTGTAAAGAGTATTACCTGGGTAGTCATGACCATCGGCTCGCCTTACTTCAGCCAAAAATTGGCACAAAGCAGCAGACAATTCAAACTTGTCAACATGATCAGCATCAAGATCGACACAAATTGACCCGCGTTTGTTGTACTCATTTCGAGCTCGTTTCCAGTCATCGAAAAGCTTCTTGGCCCACAAAATTTTGCGGTCAGTAGACGCAGCAAAGGTCTTACCTCCCAAGTTTTGAAGTTCAACCTCACTAACTGGTGTTTTGAAGCGCGTTTCGCTGTCTGTCGACATGCCCGTAATATCCACGATTTCACAGTCATCATCCAATGAGTCACTGTAGTCTACCAAAGTCTTGTTGTCACACTTCTTCTGTTGTTCACCACTTGTGCAGGGTTGAGGAGAAGACGGGGCTGTTGTTGGTGGTCTTGAAATTGTCGATGTTGGTATGCGCTTGACCTTGAAAATGGGTGAAGAATTCACCGGATACTCGGTGGATCGGTCATCTTCAGAGTCATCGTCATCGGAAGATACCAGGGTGAAGGTTGCACGGGCATTTGTCTCTGTGAACTGCGTTGAGGTGATAGCTTCGCACTCTCAACAAACAACTCTCAACAAACATGCTGTCAACATGTCGAGCAGCTCATGAAATGACCTCAAATCACACGTCTTCACACGCGTTGTGCGACTAGTCACTCACACTCGTCGAAGAGTGGCTGAACCATAACTTCTCGCACGGCGCACGTCTCGGGTTGTCGCAGAACGAGCTTCAAGTTCATCCTGTCGTGTGTGTGTGTATGTGTGTGTGTGTGTGAATGTGTGTGTGCAGTAGAAACCAGACCCTCAGCAGCATTGGGCACATGACATGGCACGTCCTGTTCACACAGCTTCAAATCCACAAACACCTTGGATTGGTTCAAGTTTGGAATCCAGATTCATTCGTTTTCTTCCCTGAGTTCACGAACATTTCAGCTTGCCACAGCCAATTTCACAGTTCAGTGAATCCAATGGAAAAGACGTGGAAACAAAACTTCGAATCAGCAAATTCAGACTGCAAAGTTTGCTGAACCCAGGTTGGACATTTCTGGGTTCACTGGTGGCTCTTCTGTTCACCCATCTTGAGCTCGACACACTGTCCGAGGTTCCGCAGAAATCACCTCAGCTCGAGTGGCATCCATCACCAGGTCCACACTCTCTTGTCTGTTAAAATTGATTCTCCTTACACATAAAAGGACGGCCATTTTTGCGGGCAATTACATTGTCTTTTTGATGTGCAATAGTCCTTGGGGGCAAAGCCATCCGCGGCGAAAATTCGCTTGAAATTCAAAGAGGCGCGGGCGTCCGCAGGAAACTGTTGCTCGGAATGCAGGATGGCGACGCGGGGGGAGCCGGGGCCGGGGACCCGAGGAGAGACGGGTTCCCGCGGGGGCAGCCGGGTCCCCGCTGAGAGGAAGAATCCCCAACTTCAGCTCAGTGTCAACTGTGCAGGGATTAAGAGCTGAAGCCCATTGTCGAGGTGTTCAGGTGAATACAAAAGGCGCAGCTAATGAATCTAAAGAGGAGGGTGGGGAGGGGGTAGATATGGTGCGCGGGGCTCTCTGAATCCAGATGTCAAAAGTGGTTTGGTGCATCAAATGGTGTTTGCTCGTTTCACAGGTGCTCGACTCGCGAGAAGCGACATTGACTCTACTCATTAAGAGAGACACTGCTTTGTCCTGTGCGGCAAAAATATGAGTCCACGATCCATGAAACATTCCACACAGGACAGAAAAAGAGAAACACATAAGCAGGAGTCATTCCCGTACAATTACCTAAACATTTCCTGACATATGCCAAGTTTAAAGGTTTTGACCCTCCCATGTACACAACCATTGGTTAAGTCATTTCGCTCCACCTTTACGTGAAATATGGACACGAAATTATGGTGCGGCAAAAGCTTACAAAGGCGGCCTGCATTAACCTACGATGTCCTACATGCAGCAAGCCAAGCAAAGGTAGAAATCATACTAATAGACCCTTGCCATCACCAAACGGGTGAATACCAAGCCTTTGAATTGAATTAAAAGCTGAACATTTGGTGACAAATGACTGCACGTGTCAAGGTTCAAATGAAGAAAATAACACATGCCTTTTCAAACAAGTCCCTTTCTTCATTAATTTTCGAAGGTAAAATTCTTTGTATTGAGATTTAAAAGTGACACCTCATGCGCACCGAATTTTTAAATCAACACAAAAGATGGATGGAGTGTGGGCCCAAGTTGAGAAATGTCTTTCAGCGAAGGTGTTTGCGTCAGTGTCTGACGGATCACCGTGCGAGTGCGGTGGGTTCGACAAGAGAAATGTGAATTCGGTCTGAACCAAGGTGACGAGTTACGTGTGCTGCTGCAGCTCACAACAGTCAGTCTTGCAGCTGTTTTTTTCTTCCAAACGTTTTGTCCATGAAGGCACAGGCAAGGAGGACATTCTTCCTGCTTCAGGTAAAACCATATCGTAGTCCTGAATCAGTTTCAGCCAGAACAAGAGCACTGCGCGTTGTGACACGCCCTGTCCATCACAGCAGGGCACTGATGCGCGGCTGCAGGCCAAAGTTCCGAGGCACTTAGCCACTAATGGGTCACTGATTGCAAACAAATCACGCCAAAGTTGCAGTGAGTACTCAAGTCTCATCAAACAATTGGAGCCGGCTCACTCGGAAGACCAAATGCCTTCGCGCTATCAGATGTTAGAGTCCAAGGATAATCCTGAAATCTGGCTGCAACAGCCACGGCAAAGCGACCAGCAAGAAGAACGTCGGTGACGGATGCATTTCCCACTTTCTGAGTTCTTGAGCATTTGGCAGTGGAAGAGTTAAGGGGAAGAGAGAGCAATCAGGAGTGCTCCTGCAGAATCCTCGCTGCACTTTCCCTGCAAGGCTTCTCCCCTTTTAACGGTAAACCGATACCTTCATCCACTCCGCAACTCACCTACTTCACTCCCATCTGATGAATAATTATTGCTTTTTCTCCCTCTTTTCTTCCTTCGCTTTTTTTTTCGGGCCATATGAATTTGTTGCAACAAGAGACATGTTTTTTTTCCAAAAAACCGTCCTTTACGCATGCGTTCTTTTTCAAACTCTGAAAACAAAGCAAAAAAGAACTGGAGCCATAAACAAATTATTTTGCAATAAATTTTGTTAATTTCGCGCAAAAGGACTGCTAATCTGGTTTCAGATCTTTCTACCTCACCGGATCTCCCGACACTAAGCACTGAGAACACCTGCGAAATTTTCCAACACAAAAAGAATTCTTGTTTTGGCTTGTTGTTGAAACTCCTGTTCTGCTCACTGGCTAAACTTAATTAATCACTCCATTTCATTTACAAGATTTTATCTTCAGATGATGGGGGACAATTTTCTCCGGGGGCTTTGAGGACAAGTCTGACCACCGCGTCTCCCGTCGGAAGCAAGACGGCCGTGTCTGCCCACAATAACAGGGCCATGCACATCTTTTCCATGCTTGCATCCTTCGATAACCATCTCTTTTTCCTCCACAACTTAGCAATTCCCAAGCAAAATTGCCATTTCTAAGACCAATCAGCCAATGAGAAAATTACCACTTTTCCCACCAGAAGCCCCTGCGCCGAAAACGCCGCATAAGGCGCGGCAGCTGCCCCCGAGCCAAAGCCTCCAATCCAGCAGCCATTTTCTGCTCTATAATCCTCATTACAAACACCTATACTCATTTTAAAAGGGTACACAAACTGCACAATTTGAAAGCATGTGCCAGTTTTCTTGTCTGAGATTCACACACAAAATCTACTTGACCAAAAGCAAAGACATTCAACTCCAAACAGATTCGAAGTTCAGTGCTGCAACTCCAAGCCCAATGTCAAACAAAATAAAATTTGAGACAAGTCAACAGAAATATTGAAGCTATCACGTGTAAGAAAGCGAGCTCTCCTGAAAAGATGAAATTAAAATTCTGCTCACAATAATAACATCAGCCTTTAATACTTCTTCCAAACAATAACCAACACTTCCAAAGCCATAGACGTGCATCAGGCTGAAACCGGATTTTCCCAACAATTTAGAAAATCCACAAAAGGCGAGTTCACTTGAGGGTGTGCGGAGACAAATCGCCTAATCTCACACAATTTTGTTTTTCATTGAAGCACTTGGAATCCGCCGCACAAAAAAGGGAAAAAACAACTTCCCACATTTCTGCGGTGACTGGAAAAGGTCTGCGCCACTGAGAAAGGGAACCACTACCTCACTCTAAGACCTCTGCCTCTGATTTTCTTGTGCCGCCATTTGCAAGAAGATTAGCTCAATATTTGTGCAAGGCCCCACAAAAGGCACAAAAGCATTTTGGTGTCAAGACCTAAAGGTACGATTGTGAGGTCCTCCATTCAGTGTGTCGAGTCCTTTCATAATAAACCAAAACTTGACAGGTACTCTAGCATGAAAAAGCACAGAAGAAGGCCATTGCAATTCAATTCTTCCTTGAACAGCCATTTATTAAGCTTGCAGTTCAAAATGATAAGTGGCTTCAAAAAAGCGCAATGCCTTTCAGGGAAAAGAGCACACGCAGGCCAAAAAGTCCTGCCACGCACTCGACTGCAATTTTTTGTACGCAACAATTGACAAAACTTCCCCCCCAACCGAAAGTACTAAAGATGTCGACTAGATAAATACATACCTGTTGGTATGGACTGTGGTAACAAAAGGACTTGCTAAGATCCAACATGGTGTTTCTGTCATACATCACACTCTCCATGAGTGCACAAAAGTGTATCTGCTACCACAAGCAGAGAGCCATACGAGCTTCAGCACATGCAGATGTCTCCGAGCCTGCGACGAACTGCAGGAGGAAAGTCCTGTTGCTTTGATACATTTGTCCCGCTAATGTCCCCGGCTCCGCGCAGCTGTGAGAGCCGAGCAGCGAGCGGATGGGAAGGGAGGGAGGGAGGGAGACGAGGCGCACGCTATGGCTTCTTGCGCCTGCAAACACCGACGACGGCGACAACGGATTATTATTAGCCACAGAATACATGGAAAATGACAGGCCTCACATGAGTAATGACATCGGGAAATTAGGCCGATCCTTTTGCATCACCATAAAGATTATCCGCCACGAAAAACACACCACGAAAAGCCAAATCGTCTTCAGCCTCTGAAAGGGTTTTAAGGGTTTAGCAGGGGACACCTCATTAAAATGTAATTGGCAGCACGCGTTGTGCGCAGACAAGGCATTTATTACGGTAAAGTGACCACCTGGAAAACGAACAAGATCTGCCGTAAATATTTTATGCTGCCTTGATGCCCGGGCCATTTGCGGAATTGTGTTTGGTGAAGCAATGTTAATCACAGTTGTCCGTGAATACTAATGGCGCGTGTGCGGTAGACGTGCGGGTCCACACTTACCTCCCAGATTCCTCTCGCTCTGCTATCTCAGATGGAATTGCGAAGATCTTTGAGCTGCACAAACGTCCAATTGGATAAGATTGTGTACAAAAATCCAAGTGGCTCTTCCCACCAAGAAGCTAATAATCCTTGACTCATGAGATGATTTGTCTAATACTTTGAGCAGTACACACAGTGGTGCGTGGCTGCTGCTGAAGGTAATACTTTCTGTCAAGTTCAGCACACAGGGCCGTGAGACGGCGGGAGGCAGGTAAAGCTTTGAGCAATTGCCTCCTGAAGACTTGAGCAACACCTTCTCTCGCCCGGTTCCCGTTTGATAGGTGATCCGCTATCTCTCCTGCGGAAAACTCCTACATCTGTTACTGATGCTTCATTCGACATTTGAATCGAACTGTTCTTCTTCTGCCTTCAACCCAGGTACAGCGTGAGTCTCCATCGAGCTGCAGCTACTGCCTCAGAAAGTTCAGTCAGACAAACACAAACGAAACAGGTGCACGCTGACATACACCAGAAGCACGTCCAGCAGAAGTGTGTTGAACTGCCAAGTGTTCAACTATCATAAGCCTTTTGTGTCACGAGGGTATGAAAAACTGCATGTGGTTGGTAGTTGTTTGACTTCGGTGACAAGGCAAATCCAACGAAGCGAGGCCGGCAGCAAAAAGCCCCCCTGTGTGTCACACAGTCACATCTGCCTTCACCCTCCACGTTCCCTGCATCTCGCATGGGCCCTGGAGAACGCCTCGGTGTACCCAGTCATGCCGCGGCGTACCCAGCCATGCATATCCGCGACCCTGCACCCTCAAACCTCAACCACGCACAGCGTCCACCTTCCCACCCATCCCTTCCCAAATAAGGCAACTTTCGACACCAAAAGTGCACAACCCATTTTGCACTGTGTGCTTGAGCATACCCCTTCTCCAGCCTGTGTGTAAAGCACGGTCGTTATTATCATTTTTCCACCGCTCGGTGCTGTGGCACTTTAATTAAAAAGAGAGGGCATGGCAGTTAAATGCAGTCGTGTCAATCCAGTGACAAGCAGCACAATGCGTCGCTACAATGGTCACCAGCAATCAGGTTCATTTATCTGCAACCCCAACATGCGTCCATTTCAAAAACAAATTCACACGAAAAATTACCTTACCTTCCCCACTCCAGCCAAACATTTCATACAGCACACAGAGCTGTGGCCCAATTCAATCTATGTTGATCCGACACATTGATAGTAATATCAATATTTGATGGCTTCTGTCTTTTACAACATCAAGATTAAAATTATGCAAATTATCTGTTCTTCTCCCTGGGGTACATTAAATGACAAACAGCCAGAGTGATGTGATTTATTTTCAGTTAGGTTTTAGCCCTGCAATTTGAAATGAACAGCTTCGGCACTGCATAGCCCCAGGTAAACTCGTTTATTTAGCATAAACGCGTTGTGCTAACAGCATCATCACGCCAAACTGACATGAACTCCTCACCGACGTCAGTCACCCAGCCACGGCAGCGTTCTGCAGAACTCGATCTGTTCACAATGATTTCACATTGGGTCAGTATCATCAGTTGTCAGTTGGATTGAGAAACTCAATCACAAATGAAGTTTCTTCACGCCGCATGAAGAGACTCGGGCAGTCTCCATTGCCGCAGTGAATTTTGTTTCTTTCAGCAACTCGTCGGGTCCGCGATTCACAGAAACATCTGTTTCTGAATCCGCTGCTGTCAAAAGGCAAAGGGCGCAGCACAAAAGTTCCGAGATCGCGTCTTTGAAGCCTTTTAGGGCAGCAATAATACACAAAGAAACGTCATATGGCTAATTAAACAAGGCCCTTTCACACGACAAAATCTGGCATTGAAAAGATCGGAATGGAAGAACGATGTCTGCATTATTGTAGATGATTAGATCTCAAACAAAGCGTTACAACAACCCTTTCAAATCAGTCGAAAGATGTGGGTTGACTTTGATGCCCTGAAAGACGCTTTGCAAATACAATGGGGGTGGGCAGATGAAAGTTTCAACAAGCAGTGGTTGTTGCACTTGCTTCGCACTGGGCATCCCATCCCAAGCCATTGTCAGAGCAGTGAATCACTGACTTCTGTCACCAAACGAAACAAAGCGAGGTTCACCTGAAGTTAGTGAGTGCCTGGGACGACGCAACTGAGTGAGGTGAGGACGCCTTTTAAAAGTGACCAGAGTGATGAAAATTGCAGGGTCCGTCGGTCGCGTTGCGTGGCCCTGAGGAGGGAGGTGCGGGACAGGACTGGACCGCGGAGCCGGCGTGGTCGGGCGGGGCGACGCGCAGGAGCGACGGAGAGCGAGCGCGCGCACAGTAAATTACCGCGGCGTCCCCCCAGGCCGTGTCTCCCTCCCTCCGTCCACGCTACCTGCGCTAATCACGCCAGTAATTAAAAGTTTGCTAATAAACTTGCAGCGGTATTGCAGCCATCAGGTGGTCAATGAGCCACGAGCCATTCTCATTTCTCCCTTCATTTCCCTCGCCGCTGAACATTGTTCTTGGTGAATAGAGTTGTTGTGCTTTACGTATTGACTCTCCAGGCCTTTTCTTTTCTTTTCTTCACAAAGCAAAGTTGCAAAACTTCACGATGACTGCAATTTCACTGACTCCGTGTTTCCAGTAGTTGCTTGGGAGTCGTGTTCCGAACAAACGGACGAACCCAAGATTGGACGGAATTGTCCGACATTGAATGGCAGAAGGACAAGACAGTTTTCTTGTTGAGCAGTTTTCAAAGTTTTTCAAATAACTTGAACTTAAAGATTGTCCAGCTCACGCTGAAAGTTTAGCTTTACATCATTGAAACCAGAATGAACGAACCGATCGTTCCGGAGACTCATGAGGCAGGATCCTGTTTCATTTCTAAGACGTCTCCCTTACACTGCAGTCTCCACTTGGCTTCAGCATAAACTTCGTAACAACCTTACGAAGCGGATTTCAATGGGTCAGTCAATCCAACTGAGCTATAATTAAATCCTCTAAATATTGAGGTGTATTTTACACAAGTCAATTGGACAAATTGCAGCAGCAGCAACAAAGAGAGCACGAGGAAGATCCGATCACCTCAGGTAACACATGGAGACTAAAATGTCAACGTTCTCACGACAACCGTCAGACGTGTAGAAGTCTGTCTTGCTCGATAGAATCATGGATAACTCTCCTGTCCTGACTCAGCACACAAGACTTTCAGAGACAACCAACCATTTCATGTCACACTTATGTGTTCTTGAGGAACAGAATGAAGGGAAGAAGGACGGTGAGAAAGTTGCCAAGTGTTCCTCGATGTCAACAGCAGATGGCAGCAAGCATCGGGCTCGGGAATTTCGCGCAAACCTGACTTGTGAGGTTCTGCTCACACTGAATCTCAACCGTGTCCTCCTCATCAGAAAAAAAAAGAATTGCAACCAACGCTCAGCATTTGACACATTCAAACACTGTCCACGTCGTCTGCTTTTGTCAACGCAACTTTCTGATGCCAAGATCAGCGCCAGTTTTCACAAACCGCACCGCGATGCGACTGTTGCGATCTTTTCACAAAGTCCAAACAAAATTGCACGCATTCCACGTCAAACTTCCAACTTCCAATGCCAACAGGCGAGCGCGCAGAGGTGAAACAGCAAATGCCAGGCGTTGCCTGACGTGACGACAGGTTCAACAAAAGCAGCACCGCTCGAGTGCAACTTATCGCTGTTTGACTGGTGTTGTGAAACATTTTACAAATCCAGCAGCAGTTCGTGTTTTCAAACTTGAGAAAAGAGCGATATGATAGAAATGCGAGTTGACAGATAATGAGTCTCGGGCTGTGCGCTTCTGGGCACCAGAGCAGAATCGGAAACCTCGACAAACTGCGCGGCATATTGAGGCCACATTATGATCTCCGCGAAAACAAATGTCTGGAAAGAAGAGCCAGATTCCCCGAAGGTTATCTAATATACGAAGCAAGAGTTAACTCACTTATTATTGCACACAAGTCACTTCCATAACATGTGTCTGTGAAAGCAGATAACCAGTGCTTTGTGTTCGGGCTCGTGGGTCCAGGTCGATTGCCCGTCGCAGTTGTACGTGGGTGGCACTGTCAAAAACTGAACGCTTTTTCCCAAAAACTCCTGAGTCATCAGAACCAACTTGACAAGTTCACAACACAGACGGTTCCTTTATTGTTCCGCTTCAAAGTTTTTGCGGAACCAAACACCTCCAGGAGATCTTATCGTTTTGTGGAACAAACACAATTCAAGCGACAGAAGATTGAAGGAAACCTGGAGACGTCACAAGAAGGTTCCACGTGGCCATTTTTTTGCACAGTGCTCTTGCGCAGAATGAAGCAGGTGAAAATGAGCCGAGCGCCGCCGGGAGCGACCCCCGTGGGGAGGGACGGACAGCCTCGCCGGCAGACAGCGCGGCTTGCCCGCAGCACCTCGTCCCATCTCCCGGGGCCCAGGGCCGCCACGAGTCGCCTCGGCGAGCCGTGTCCCTCCCGCCACCCCGCATCTCATCACCGCGGGTCCGCAGTGCCGCGGGGACCCAGGCCTCGACCGAGCACCGCACCTTGGGCTGAAGCTCAGGGAGGGTGCTGGGGGCAGGGAGGAAAGAACTTTTTTTCCGAGTTCGTCTCTCTTTTTGTGTTCAATCTCACATTTTCTCTCGTTTCTACTTGTCTCTATTTTTTTTGTCAACCGGCGGGGAAATGTGGACGCGTCCATCAGTGCTGCACGAAATTGCATTATTCTTCAGTTGGTCAGTTTGATGTGACCACAGGAGGGATGTCGAGTTGCGCTTCTGAGCTCCACCGCCGCCGCCCCTGCGCGAAACCCATCCGCGCCCTGCCCCCCTCGCGCCCGATACAGTTTCGCGGCGTAAAAACGCACCCACGCTCATCACGTATGAATTCTTTCATTAAATATGAAAAATCAGCTCTGCGGAATAAAGCAGATTATTTCACCCTTGTGAAGACTCTGGCGGACTTGCGCCTTCTGCCTGGGCACCGTAAGCGCCTTCCAACGCGTGGAGAAATCAAGGCTTAGTCAATTTAAAATCCCTAAGCAGAAAAGTAAATTTAAGAGTTTCCCCCAATCCCTACGGCTCGTTCTGTCAAAAATATGGTACTTTCTGTTGAAATTCAATCCAACGTTTTTGCTTTTTTCACCTTAAATAATCCTATCATCACTTTGAAACTGAACCCTGTGCAATTTGTTGCAATCAAAATTTATCAAAATCAAACAAAAGCCCAAAACAGACCATTTATTTTCCTCGGTGACAGTCCTCTGATGAGATGTCGAATTTCTCCCTCCACATATTTGCTTTATCAATCTAGCTTATCCCTTCCAGTGATTCCCTTTTCTTCGGGCTCCCTCCCAGCGTGACAACACCGTTCGCCAAAGAAAAATTTCACCACAGGGCCAGTTTGTTCTTGCTTTTGTGCGCCATTCTCTCTGCAATTCCCATTGTTCTTCCACAAAGCTCCGACAACGGCAACTTCGCGTGCGAAAGCAAAAACTGAATGTTTTCGCTTGTCGCTGGCTATTCCCGCAATTTCCAAGTTCGTTCCTTCTTTCACTTTCCCTCTGATTTAATGGCAGCCCTTTAATTTTACGTTTTACTCACCAATTAACACGATTTCACTCCCAACGAAATAGTTTTCACTTTTATTCCTGAAGAGATTTTCACAGATTTGCGATTTTTATCAGGTAGATTTTCCGTCTCTGAACTGCAGCAAAAGCGTTGGTGGGAAAAGCCACAGCTGTATTCAAACAATTTGTAGCTATTCACACACTTTGTTGCTTGTACGGAATCCACAGTTTTGGCAGCAGCGCGGGGCGGGGACCCTGTTGGGCCGGAGGAAACCTGATCTGATCGCTCAACGACGGGGCCACCAGAGCCCCACAATGGCCGCAAACAAAATCTCGGCGGAGTGCGTCTTTGAGGAGCCCGTAACCCCACAAATTTCCTTCGCCTTCCTTTTGAGGAGAAAAACAATAGGTGGGTGAACAGCCCACAAATTATGGCGCTGAATAGCGACTGGAGAGAGACCCTCGTCGCAAAGGCGGAGGACCTCGCAGAGGGCACACACAATGTCGTGGTTTGGCAAAGACGTTCAGAGGCTCTCCAACAATGCTTTTGAAAGAATACTGGTGTGAAAATAAGTACTTTTTAGTCCATTTTGCCGAGTTAAACTGTCGCGACCAATAGTGACAAAAAAGTTCCATCTGTCTAAAATAGGAGGAATCATCAGATTTGAAGAAAAATGCCTCTCACACGACCGACTCTCTGAAGGCATACCACCAATCATCCCAGCGGACTTCAGCATATGCAAAGCATTCATCTTCACCAGCCAAACCTTCCACATGGAAAACTACACAAAGGTCTGTCAATAATCCAAAAATGAAAATTATAACTTGGCGCTGACAGAGAGCATGTAATTCACAAGTTTCTTAATCTCTTGAGACAGCCAATTATTGCCGAAAAGCGAAGCGTGGACGGCATTATTCCAAACCTGGGGGATAAGTGTTTCCGCTGCCAACAGGGTGTGAATGGTGCGATATTGGGCAACAGTCCTTTGTGTGACAGGCAGGGCTCCGTAAGAAGCAGTTCGACGCACAAAGAAATGAACACACCCAATCTCTAAGAATCCTCTCTCTAAGAATACTCGTACACCGACTCGGAACCGCCACAGTCAAAGTCGCACAGCACACCTAGAAATGATGCTATGACTACACACAGGATTTCTGGGGTTTTTTTCACTTCATTCACGAGGTGTACCTGGATTCAACAACGACGCGAGTGAACAAGAACACCAACGCGATGACGACGCGCGTCCCGGAATTCCAAGCGCGGCAAGCGCTGTTGTTTTGGTCGACAGAATTTTGAAGCGAAGTGAAAAGAATGATGCCCAGTCTTGAAAAGGTTTCTGTGTCCGAAATGTGTGCACAAAGCTGGAAAAACGCATCTCCTCTGAAATCTGAAATCGTGTGCATCAGCCCATATGCGTATGCCTTTTCTGAACTTGGTACTCTCCACGAGTTTTGCTGTAAGAAGGAAAAGTCAATGAAAACTGCAATCATGACGTGTTTTCTCTTTTTTTGCTCCATTGGAAACCTCAGGAATCCAATCGCTGAACGAAACAACAGGAAGCCAACAGCAGTCCAAGCTGCATTGAAGCTTCTTTGCAGAAAACTCTCTCCGAAACGACAGCCAATGTCTATTCACTGTTGTCCTTTCCATTTTGTCGCAACATGCCTTTTCTGTGGGTGCGTTCGATTCGAAACTCGTGTGCACCGAGACCCATCCTCACCGCACGCAGGCAGGCCGTCTGTTTTGCCAAGACGCTATTGATATGAGTTCCAAGTCCAAAATCAATCTTCAGCTTTTATGCATCCTGTCGGAGCCACAGGCATCGATTTGCCAAATGGCAGCGAGAGTACAAGAAAAGCCAAGACACAGAAATGCCTTTTCTACTGTTCTGTTTCCTGGCAGGAAGCCTCCGATTTTTGCTTGGCAGAAGAAGAAAAGCACTGCTGTTTTCCAAGACCTGTCTTTGGACTTTTTCCTTTGATGACAATTGGCAACTTTGGCTGTTTTAGTTTTCTGAAGCGGGGAGATCGATGATATTGTTGAGAAAACGCCGAAAGACAGATTGTATTACATTTTCTATTGTTACAAAATCCTGAACGTCTTTGTAGCGCGGAGGGTGGAACGGCACGCGAACTGGCAATACCTGTGTATCTGGGGACACACAGTTCTCCCGCCAACAACGGTTCTTTTGCCACCTTCGCGCTGAAGTTTGGCTTCAAAAGCCACACACCCAAAAATCTTTGCCAAATCTGGAAACGAGGTCAATTGGTGCCCCAGCACAAGCGCACAGATGTGGACAGCACTCTCACTCTTCACATTTCAACTCGTTTTGGAGAGGCACTTCAAACCCTGAACATTTGACACCTTGCGCAATGTGCGGCCAACACCAAATGTTAATTTTGCGTCAAGATGTCAAGGACTAACAGGCGATTCTCCTGACAGATTTCGAGTCTGACACCCGAAGTCACGAACTTGGGAATGAAGCAAAACTGGTTTCGATTCTGGTCTGATCAGACAACCTCAAACTGTGAAATAAACCTTGTTGGGAATTTTTTCGATTCTGCTGAGAACGAAGTCAAACTGTGACGCAAAAAGGCACACACCCGCACACACACACATACACACAGGTACACACATACGTACACACGTCAGCAAGCAAAAAGGAATCAACACGCTGACTTGCATTTTTGAATGTTCACACACATCGCGCGCGTCTTCATCACGGAACACACGCACAGCTTGGTCCGCGCACCTGCACCGCGTTGATTAACCCTGAGGTCAGCGCTGCTTGCCGGTTGTCACCTCGGATTGGCGCAACTCGCGCCCGACAAGACGCAGCGCGGGGATCCCGGACGCAACGTCACAACGTCGCGCGTCACGCCGCGTCACAACGAGGTCCGCGCGCGCGTTTACGACATGCGCGAGCACAGGCCGCTGTTACTCAGAATCAAAAGACAAGTTTGACGCCGCTTTTGATTTTGTTTCCGGTGACGTGGGAATTCTGAGCACGACGCCTTTCACGATTTGACCGTTGACCTTCATTGGTCATTCTGGATTCTGTTCAAGAGCTGTGAAATCTTCCACAAATTTCAATTTGAATGTGAAAGTTTCTCAATCAACCACAACACTTGGTGGTCTGCATTTTTCGCAAAGCGACAACCACTTCTGATGCGAGTATCTTCAGCTCACTTTTGTGTCCTTACATCACTCCAACATTTCCCTTCCCTGACAAACATCGGCAAAAAATTGTCCGTGTCATCGTCCTCCTCACGCGACGCTGAAAGCTGATCATGGCTGACCAGATCACCTCATAAGACTGGAGATGACGGACCTGAACTTCTTCACTACCCGCCTAATGGTCCCAATTTACACGGCAGCACGGTGATACAGCATGCCAGGTAATATGTAATAATCCCAGCACTGATGAGTACCTCCTGAATTAATTGCGTCTCTCTCCCTGGGGCGAGAGCCAGGAAGACGCACCCAATCACAGATTTATTTCCTGGTCTTCGCATTAAATTTGTGTATTCATTCCTCATTTGCTGCAGCAAGACTTGTCAGATTTTGGTCACAATACTATCTCAAGGCGAATTATGAGTTTTTTTTGGTCCTCATTAAGTCTGCAATACTGACATTCATCCCGCTATTCAGCTTTTCATGAGTCGCGCCACAACTCTCAGTCTGTGCAAAAATACACCGTCACAAACAACAACACTTTCCAAGTGAATCAAAAATGTCCAAAAACTGGTCTTCTCTCAACTTCACTTGTCTGACAGAAACGATCATGTCCGCCCCCCCCACCCGAAAAAAAACTTGAATCCAACACGTGACCAAAATGGAATCTTGTTTCTGAAGCAACCGAACTTCAATCCGTCTTCATCACAACACGACAAGAACCAAGGCCACAATGACAAAATGATGCGCACCGTGATTTGTCCTTCACTTACGACACTGACGCGTCTCCTGCCGCACTCCTCCGCCAACCTTACCTGACGCCAGCCGCCGCCGTGGCCGACGCCGCCAACACCGCGCCGCGAGGTCAGATCGCAGTCGGGCCACACGGTGGCGCTCGTGTAGCACCACGGCGCCGCCGCCGCCGCGCTCGTCTCCGGGGGCGGCGTCAAGTGCTGCAGGAAGCAGGGCTCCTCCGCCGCCAGCACCCCCTGCATCATCCCGTACTCAAAATGCATGCTGGAGCCTGCACTCGATCTCAAGATCTCACACCAGTTTTTCCAAATGCTGTGATGTCCGCTGGTCACCTTGATCTATCCAACTTGTAAAAACTGTAGAGCAGCAAAAACGACCGGAATTGAGCGTTGCTCCACCTGTCATGCAGCGGTCTCCAAATCCTGATCGCACTTCCCCTTTATCACCTGAATTATCGCGACGACAACGCGGTCAAATCGTCATCATCTTGGCCAAATGAAGAGAAACGAGCCAAGAAAAACGATTCCGTCTCCTGCGCCGCCCGCGGACAGAGATTGTTATTCCGATACAGCTGCCGCCACAGAGCCATGGCTGGCATTAGCAGGCATAAAATCGCAGTCGCCGCACTGGATGCGTAATGTTTAATTTAACGTGGACCATCCTCTTTTATTACAACTCCTTGTATGACATCAGTGTCGTCAATATGCGTCCGGACTGTTGCCTGCAACTGCGTCTCCCAACTCAATAGTTTCGTCTGTGAATGCACCTCACTATGGACTCCCTTCCTTTCTGTATTGCGTCTTCCCTTCTTTCTCAGAAGCTACATTTTCTACAGATTTCCTTCTTCCTTCCCCTTCAACTTCATTAGGCCTATTTGCTGAGGGAAACATGGCAAATGTGTGTTAAACACAGACAGTTTATTGGGAATTAATCATCAATCACAGAATCTTTTGGCATTGATTCCTACCACTGGCACACAAAAACACACAGGAGGCTTTCTCCCCCTGCGCTCCTTTTGAATACCCTCTCTGCAGAGTGAAGTCTTAAAGGATTTATCGATGCCTCAAACATCAGTAAAATAAAACTTTGATGATGGAGCCCAATAGACTCTTGCGGATCCACTACAGAGGAAAGACAGATGAATAATATATCAACGATAAACATTCTACATGCTGCTGATTTTCCATGGCTTTGGAACATTGTTCACAAGGTGGATAATCACAAGTGGATAACAGGCCAAGTGCGTTCTGCAGGGGACAATTGATTTCTGCTTGTCTTCTTCTTGAGGTACAAAAGGGTCACCCTTGTTGTGTGCACCTGCAGGTCCATTCAAACGCGGCAGGGTCGATACCTGCAGGAGGAGCACGAGAAACTCGTGTCTCGTCTCACATCAAGTCGTGCGCCAACGCACGCTGCGGGACCACGCGGAGAAACTCCAAGTCAGTCAACACGTCACGCCAACAGAACAAGTGTTCTCCCAAACGAAGACGACAAAAAAGGAGCAAATTGGGGTGGAGTCAAAATCACGAACCACAGATTGCTTTTGCGAGTGAAATCAGAGGCAGAAAAACAAACCAAGACCAACGGTCTCCAGAAATGCGAGGCTTTCGTCGCGGAAGCTCAAAATTCTACCCACTTCTCCGGTTGTTGCCTTGGCGCACCACAGCAAGTCGATTCTGACTTCAGCGTACGATCAAAAACAAGAAATCAAAGATCAAGGGCAACAAACAGGCAACTTTAAAACAAAACGAGAAATTGAAGTTGGTTTCTCTGTGTGTGTGTGTGAGTGAGAGAGAGGAGAGAGAGAGAGAGAGAGAGAGAGAGAGAGAGAGAGAGAGAGAGAGACGGGGGAGGGGTCAAACCAACTGAGTTGGTCTGCTCCTGGCATTTTTTTCCAGGGTGTGTAAACCAAGTTGGATCAACAGCCCCCCCCCATTGTGAAAACTAGTAAGTTTATTTTGCAGCCACCCTGGTTTTGAAGCCAATTTGGTTTGAACCTGGTATTTTTTTTCCAGGGGGCCAAACCAAGTCAGAAGGTTTTACCCCCCCCCCCATGGAAACAAACTCAAGTCGGTTTGTATCTACACGGACATGCACCAAGCCCGCGGTATTACTAAGCCGCGGGCTTAACAACAATTCGTCCGCTTTGCTTTCGAAAGGGCTCAGGAAACCCTCAGCGAAAACCAAAATGTCTTCTCCTTTCGCACATGTGAGGAGAAGCAATGTCAGCGTGGAGCTCAGCCGGGGAACCGCAGGTGTCAACCGTGTTTGCGGCGCACAAAAATCAAACAGAAAGACCAGCTCTGATGGAAGAAAATCAAACATTTGTAGTGTCAAACGTTCAGCTCCCACAATTCAGAAGCCTTAAGTTAAGCTGAAACGTCAACTCGCTGTCGTTTGTCCCCTTTTCCCTTCCTCCAGGACGCATCTTTACCTGCTTTCAGCCCCATCATGTTCTATGGGCGCAGCGCATATTATTAACATCGCTTTGTCAAGTTTTCAAAGGAAACGACTTCCCAACGTACTCGAGTTGTGTTTTCTCAAAATGTCGTTCGGGCACTTTGAAGAACAAAGAAAATATGCACAAGCGCCGTTATTTTCAGCACACACCACGCGTTTACACACACAACGTGGTGTAGGCGTTGAGTAACTCTGCGCCAAGGCACTCCCAGAACAGAGAACGACACAGGACGCAGGACGAGTAACTCTCGGTGTCTTCAGAGCTGCGTCCAACAAATCAACTTCCAAACTTTTTCTTTGTTGCAGTTCTGATTGAGTTCGAACCAAAATCAGAACAGGTTGTCTGATCAAACAAACACAACCCTCCCGAAATTGAATGTCATTCCAACCCCAGTCCGAGACGTCCCTCCCACAAGTACCAACATTTAATTACACTTGCCCCGGACTATCATTGATGAATCCATTACTCTGATCAGGACGGACCCAACAGCTAATTGCAGCCAATCACCGGCGTTTAAGTCTGGGACCCTGGGTCCAATAATGGCCTCGTCGCTGTTCAACACTTGACTTGACGACTTCAAAGACTCATCACCGGGTAAGTTCTAATGACAGGTCATTCGCCATCACTTCAAACCGCACTCCACGGACACTTCTGCCCGAGGCTGCAACTGCCCACATTGGTTGAAGTTTAATTTTCACACCACTCAAGGTGCAGCCGAATCTGCTCAATTTTTTCCTGTACATTTCTGAAGAAAATGGAAATGACCAACTCAAACACAATATCTCTTGAGGAGCACAAGACCTGCAGTTTTTCAGGCACGAAAGGAGCAACACGGTCAAGCAGGAGTGTCACCGTCGAGGACAACAGCTTCCAAAACACAACAAAAGCAGCTGACGAAAAAGAAAGTTCGTTCCTTTTGAAAAGTTACATGAACATGTACTCCGAAGCAACGCTTCCCGAAGGGAAAGTGAGAGGAACATCAAGAGGACGCCTCACCTCGTGTAACAATCCAGAATCCTGTCAGGCTTGCGCCTTTCTCTGTGCAACTCTTGACTTTTCAACGATGCAGAAGGATCCGTACTTACACCAATGCGTGTGGCAACTCACTGGATCTCAAAAAGTGGAAAATCGTCAAATGAATTTTGCACAGACACAACATCTCACAAGCGAAATGGGGGCATTAAAAATTGTGCCTCGAAGTTTATGTTTGGGCAGAGAAGAACTTACGACGATCAGTTTCATTTGCATGAGATATAGACCCCCAGAATACACAGAACGTCGTATCACCGTGCCCATACTAAACTATTAAACCCACAAACAGATCCTCATAAATGTCTTGAGATGAAAAATAAGTGGGAGAAGCTCGCGGCAGACATAATTGATCATCTAGTATGCAGGTAACGTGTCCAAGAATTGACTTAGCAGCTATTTGCAAAGTGCACGCCGTCTTATGTCGTGAATACCTAAAAATGACGTTGTCCGTCTTTTCCCTCATCTTCAAGTTTAGGTACACATCATGCAACCCTTAACCTCGCTCACAGACTGTAAGGTTAATAAATTTAAACATATGCGTGATCTGCTTGGGTATATTTGGGTTTCAGATGCAAATGGTGGCAACATTATCTTGGTGCACTGTATCTATCCAGTGCTCGGCAAACAACCACCATCGGCCTTTCAAACAGACGTTTCGAGCGGCACGGTTTTATCTCAAGTGAAATGAGACATTTACAATTTTAATTACATCTGAAGAAAATTTCAAACGCATCAATCATGGACAAAGGCATTTTTGACATTAAAGTTGTAAACAAAATATAAATTTGTGTTCCAGAATTTGATACCTCAAAGACAAGGCCTTTGTATGAGTACAATTTCAAAGGGAACAATGCAGTGCTCCGCTGGCAGTCTTTTCATTTTTCCATCCCCCAAACGAACGTTGCCTTTCAGAAGGGTTCCCACCTCGTCTTTCAAACGGCACCACTATCCCATTTTCGAGCTCTTCGGGACACAAAGAAAAGAACAAAATTGGAAATTTGTGAGAGCACAAACGTTGTCCATTTCCAGCGATGGGGGGGGGGGCACCGCCACAGAGGGTCCAACTTTTGACGCTCGAGTTTGGGCCTCGAGAAGCCTTGTACGCAGCCTGCGACGATAAGTCCTCGTCGGCAGAAAACCAAAACTCGCAAAGACAAACTCAGCGTTTACAGCCGTAAATCAAGTATCTTTTCTTCCTGCACATTGACTCTGGGACGGTGTGCCGTCTTTTGTACTTGTGCACACCTATCCAAACAAGTCTGCGCATCTCGTGGCCCCGGGGCATGCCACGGCGACGGACAGATTGTCAAGCGGCGCTGCCTCGGTGACTCGTACCGCACAAATCTTGTCTGACACGGGAGCCAGTGCCGTGGTCAAGACATTCTCTATTTGTCTCGCAATTACCTTCCCACTAAAGCCTCACAATACGAAACCCACGGCACTCCATAAACGTTGACGGGCTTCCCTGGAGAACATAATGAATGTGCGCCGACGGTACGGAACCAGCCAGGCACCCCGTCCAATTTTACCCCGACATTTTTAACAAACCCAAAATTGGTCGTGGTCATTGAGTTTTACAACGTGAAAGCCCAGCGACCTGGACTAGCAGTGTGTTTGAGATTTGGTAAACCGGGTGGCAACCCTCAGAATGGTCAATCAAACAGTCGTAATCTCAAACTCCAACATCCTGCACATCCGCGCAAATCCGAATTCACTCTTCAGCTGAGCCACGTCCATCATGGTCAAATTAACTTGTCTCTCGCCTTTGATAGATTTTTAAATAGAACGAACGGTGGAGGCATTTGATTTAGAACGAGTGAACTGAGGAAAGAAACAACAGCGGAGAGTTGGACCCGAGGGACTGAGCGGGACCGTTCGCTAATTGTGTAGCGACTTCAGTGTCGCTTGTGTCCGCGCACGACGCCCAAGACTGCACGCACCCGACACACTTCGTCCGGACACCACCACCAACTTCACTCAGTCGTCAAGACAATTCTGCACATTAGTCCAGAAAGACAGATTCCTGGGCGCAAAATGCCTGTGTCAACCTTAATTTTTTGGGGTAGCGCGATTTGTTTCCCACTGAAGAGCATTTTGGGGGGTGTTTTGTTCACCTTCTTCCGCTGTTGAATCAAGTTCCCAAAATGACCCGAAACGTTGCTGCTACATTTCTCTTTTCTTCTGCAGCCAAAGGGAATGGAGCAAAAACCAGACCCGACGCAAAAACCAAGTGCCAACTGAACACACAAGTCTCAAGCTGCTCAACAAAACAAAGCTGAAGCTGTGGGAATCTTTAATGCAAAGCAAAAAGCCAGGAAAAAAACGCACGAATTACCGCAGGTTGCAGAAACTGAAAGTCGTCCATTACTGTAATTGGAATCCCAACTGGTCCATCGTCTGGTCTGAAAAAACATCCCACAAAGTTGTTCACATCCAGCTCTCACCAGAAGAGCCGAGCTTTCAACCTCTCAGGCTGAATGAAACCTTTCCTCTGTATTTCCTCATGTACTGTTGCTCACAACCACACTGTTCACAAGGGAGGTCGTCCCAGATTGCACTTGTACGGCAACTTACCAATGTCTATTTTTTGGGTGGGTAAATTGAACACCGCGCCTGTCAAGAAACGAACACTCACTCTGATTTCTGCCACGAGAACACCCAGCAATCACATTACACCACCGTAGCAGGAACTTTGATATCCACCTCAGACAAGTCGTGCCATTAAGGCTTCCCTTTTTCGGCTGTTGGGTCACTAATTGAAAAATCTGTTGGCTGCATTGGTGGATATGTTCGGCTAATGGACATGACCAATGACATGGATCGGGCGGAGCGGTGCGCCGCTTTTTTCGTTGCTCCACTAATTAGTGCTCGCTGCTTTTGTCCTCTCGAGGTAGACATTTCACTCCAGCCCCCAGAAAATGCCTATTAGCCAAAAAAGGGTCTGACAAAATGTCTCTTTCGCACAAAGCGAACGCCGCTCACAGGTTGACTAAGACAGACCTTGTATGGTGGTTGCTAACAGCTCCTGGCCCGCTGGTGAAGTGTTTTATCCTATCGTGTAACACCGAGCTTCCAGCGGACCGTGGAGAGAAGAGAAGGAACAGAGTGAGTTTCCCAGGCGTTCGGTGCCTCGACAACAGCGCCGCGCTTGTTCGCATCGATCGCTTCCAGCGATGGAAAAAAAAAATGTCACCAAAAGAAAAGTCATTCACCAACATAAAAGGAAATATCTTCATAAAATGACAGTTTTGCACATTAGCTCGCTGCCACTACAAAAGCACAGCCACTTAGAGAACCCTCAAAGTCACTGATAACTGCTCCTTTGTACTGTGCTCCGTTTCCTTTATTTTACCTGGGAAAATCATCAGCAGCCCCCAACATGTCCTGGATTTGACTCGCTCAGCCAACATCAAACAGCCTCATGTAAATTTAACTTTAATCCTGCAAAATGGTGAGGCACTGAAACTCTCAGAAATCTCTTCACTTCTCTATCTGAGCACCACTAATCTGGCACTCAGCGTTCAAAGGCAAAATGTAGCACCTGACTGGATCCATTGACAGGCACCACTTCGCACTTGTAAATGCAATCACTTTACCTGTAAAAAGGACATCTAACGACTACTTAGAGCACTGATAAGATTTCCTCTCGCAGTGGCTGAAAGACAATGGGTGTTCAATAAGTAGAAATTCCCCTTGAACCAGTTACGCGCGTCTCTGTTACCCATCTCCGTCACAAGAGATGACTTCCTCCTTTCTGTTGCGTGTGCACAATTTGCCTTGTCTTTTCTGCTCGACACGTTCAACGATATAGTTCACACTGACGATGAAAAATAATCGTGCTCTTCCCACACAAAATGCATGTCGCTGGGGGAATTCAAACCAAACTTTCAATCGCCTGGACTTCTTTTCATTAACCACTGCAAACACTTGACACTTGTTGGGAATTTTCTCCTCACAGAGAAAACCAGCACATTTGCAAACAATTTTTGCCCAGTGCAAAAGTTCTCCTTGGGACGCCACTTGCCTCCTGATGTTTTCCAGCGAACAACGTGCAGAAGCAATTTGGGTGACGAAGCCGAGTGTAAAATGTGATCACAAAGGCCGGACAATCAAGGGAAATCAGGCGGAATCGCTTGTCCGATGGGGTAACGCACCTTTTGAGTGGACAAACCCTTCGGAGACAAGCTGGGGACACTGCGCTGGGGCAATTACCCACTCTCTGAGGGGCTCAACCCTCCCCCCACTCCGAGGGTCCATCCCGCAGCAAATAAGCACTTGGCGTCGTGAAGAAGTCAAGCTTCGCCTCACCGGGCTCGACTTTGATTGTCACCTTCCGAGGCTCCGGACGTTTCCGCCGAGCAGCGCTGTCAATTGTCACGACACGGAATGCGATTGATGATTAGCGGACCGGAGCTGGCTACTCATTAGCGCTGGTTATCTAATTTAACAGCTCGCCCACCGAGGCGGGTGGGGCGGGCGGGGCGGGTGACAGTGTCACACCCCCGAACAGATGACCACTGCTCGCGCGCAGCCAGCCCTGCGGTCGCAGCTTCCTCCCGGAGAGGCGCGCCGCCCGCCCACCGCATCGTGACAACGTGTCAATCTGCTCACCATTCTTTGTCTGCTCCACACCAAATTCTTTAACACACGTCCAAGACTCTGCTGCCAAGGAATAGAAGTGCATTTTTGCAGTGGGCTGTGTGGTTTTTGAAGGTTCTTCGCATGGGCACCAGACGCAACAGGAGTTTGGATTTTGTGTCATCCATTGGTTGAAGCAGAGGTTACATTTTTCAACGAAAAAAGAAATTGCCTCTCGCTGTCAACGAACTTCACCCCTTTTCACAATGCGTCCAAAGTCATCAGAGAGCGTTTCTGACCAGGATGAACGGCGCAGACAAAATCTGCGGAGTCTCTGCAATTTCACTGGGTTTCAAAGCTTGAGTGAACTGTGAGTCCCAGCATGCAACCAATGTATGCAACTTAACTACTGTATGCTTGTCCCTGACAAATAATGTCTTTCGGTCAACCAGCTTTTGGGTGAAATTCATCCAAAGTAAGCAAACGTCAAGTGTAAAACAATACTTTATTTCTGTCTCCCAGCAAACAGTTTTCGCTACTGGACGGAGAAAATTCTGGTTTCCCAAGAATGAAAACTGACTAAAATCTAATTTCGCTGGAGTTAACTCCACAACAAACACAATTCCTTTTCGCCACAAGGGAATTTAGCACAAAAGTAAATGAAAATGCTTTTGTCTTTGATTAAAAGAAATATCCGGTAATTCCTTGGACCAATATTCGCCCCGTCAGGAAGACCCCACCCTGCGAACAGTGTGAACTCATCGCTGGAAAACCCTTCTCCCCAGAGTGATGATTTCTGATGATGTCTGCAGAACATCTGACTGGTCAAGTCTGCTTCCCAGTGAGAAGTGTCCGCATCAGAAACTGTCCACGATGACGCAGTTTGAAGAGAAGTTATTTATTTATGAGGCAAAAATATCGACAGAGCAAACCTATTCTCGCCCAGAAAAGTTTTGACAATTAAAAGAAAAATAGAACTTTCGTGGCCTCGTCGTGTTTTCCTACTCATTGCTCAACCTGTAGTTTTGGTCAGTCTGGGTTTGGAAGGTTGAGTATTCAACCGAAATGGCGCAAGAAACCTGATCTCCTTCCCACATAATTCTTATTTGAACAAATTCTGTCGCCCATGATACGCGTCGTCAGTTCTAAAATGTTCTCCAAAATAAATGTTGTCCTTGGCATTGGTTTTACAATTATTTCCTTGACTTATCCCATAGTGAAGGAAAAGTTTTACTTTCAGTTTTAATGGATGTAAAAATGAACAGGCCCCAGAGAAAATAAATGATGTCGGAACGTGACAATGGGAGCGATAATGAAGAGGGTCAGGGGTCGGCGCTCGAGGGGTTGGGGGTTGGACGCCCCGTGTCATGGGCAGTACCAACCCAGTACCAACCCCCCGACGGCCGTACCGCTCAGCCTGGGACAGGCGAGTGTCAGCGGCAGCATCAGTGACCTCGATCCCGCCTCCTCTCCCTCCTGCAACAGTTCCTGGGTCAAGGAACCACCATGCGTGCAGCCACACTTCACCTGACCAAGAACTGGCGTGAGAGAACACGCAAAAAAAGCTTCAAAATGTTTTCTTTTTCTTCTCGGGCACAACACTGCAGCATCAGCTCACGTTGTGATCACCAGACCAGCGAACAAAGAATGCCAAGACCAACAAAAATGAACAGGGCCCCTCTGAAGTGATTCTTTTTGCGACAAGCATCTTCCAATTTTGTCAGGTTCTTCACCTCCAGGCAAATACAACAGGTTCCGTGCGTGTGCAGATCCCCCGAACGCGGAGCGCAGATCTAACAGCAACGAGCAAACCAAAAACTGTGACAACGCATATTTGCAAGTCACCCTCTCAATATCCGAAATCATGCCACGTCGGCCAAAATCAATATTTGAAAATTATCTTTTTCAAAAACTGTTTCTGGGAAAATTTTACTGCAGGCGAAGACCGCCGATTTTCGTCCGCGCATCAGAGTTCATGTGCCAATTTGGAAGTCTTCTCCTGACGTTTACAAAATTCCAACATTTTCCCTATTCCACCAGGGATCAGTCACACGCAAACACAAGAAACATTCCAAACGTCTTCATATTATAGGGTCAAATCCCTCATACACGAATCAAGACGCACCTTTTCTTTCAACGCCCAATTTTGGGCGCTGAAGATGCATCCTATACGGATAAATACGGTGCCTGCGATTGAAGACTGAAAGAACTTGGCAGCTGGAACCTGCACCTCAAGTCAACAAACGCACAGCCTGCAGCATCACAAAAATATTGCACCACAAATGGAAACCAAAACACTGGCTTTGCATTTCTCAGCAGTTGCACATCCAGTGACCCAGAAGTTTTTCCCGTAGCGTGAACCTGGGCACAACTCTCCGGAGTGCAGTTGCGAGGAAGAAAGCGAGAATTATCTGCCACTTGAGAATGTGCAGCCCAGAAATGCCTGACTCTCAGAGGAGGCGCCGGAGCCCTGTCACCCCGTGCTGCGAGGACTCGGCTCCCCGTCCCCCCCGCCGCCCCCGCCCCCCCCCCGCCCCCGCCCCCCCCCCCCCCCCCCCCCCCCCGCCCCCCCCCCCCCCCCCAAAAAACCCCCCCCCCCCACAACCCCACCCACAAGTTGTGGGGGTGTGTTGGGGGGCCCCCGGGGGCCCCCCCCCCCCCCCCCAGCCCGCG
>JAAUXT010099349.1_pt1 | contig 34325 bp, 38 predicted proteins | sample 7278171 | NCBI WGS metagenome assembly JAAUXT01 (sample SAMN14350112, study PRJNA611818) | marine sediment metagenome | isolation source: surface marine sediment (1.8m) | place: French Polynesia: Moorea | collected 2018-08 | reverse complement strand
CCCACTTTTGGAAAAATGGTCAGTGAGCATCACTGATCATTTCTGGCCATTTTTCCAAAAGTGGGTCCAAACCCCCCCCCTGAACTTGAATGTGTTTATGAACTGTGAACGTTTGTATGGACCACATGCTTTTTATGCGTAGCATCTTGTTGCAGCTTCAGTTCATTGAGAAGAATAACGACGCGCTGCACATGTCACTTGAGTCTTTGGTGCTGGAGAGCAAGAACCCGCTCGTCAAGGCCATCTTCTCGTCGAACGACAAGGCGAACGGCGTCAACAACCGGGGCAGCAAGGCGGGCAAGCTGACTTTCATCAGCGTCGGCAGCAAGTTTCGCGGACAGCTGACCATCCTGCTCGACAAACTCAAGAGCACCGTGAGCTCAACATTTTGCCCACAAATAACTCAGTTTGTTTGCGCTGTTGTTCACGCGTGCACCTTGTGTTGAAAATTCTGCTTTCAGGGAACCAACTTCATCCGTTGCATCAAGCCCAATGTGAAGATGGTGGACCACCTGTTCGAAGGATCGAACATTCTCGCTCAACTCCAGTGTTCCGGTGCGTCGTCAAATCCCTTGCTTCATTGTCACGTGCAATCATGACTGGTTCCAATCCAAGCAGGGCCATTGAGGCTGTCTCGTCTCTTTCGGCAGGAATGACTTCTGTGCTGGACCTGATGCAGCAGGGCTACCCGTCGCGCACTCAGTTCAGCGAACTGTACAACATGTACAAGTCGGTCATGCCTCCAAACATCGCCAGATTGGACCCCAGGCTTTTCTGCAAGGTACGGCTCTTGCTTTCCGCACACAACATGTGAAACGTAGCGCAAAAGTTCTGGTGAACTAGGCACGGTTCCAATGTCTTCCTCACACAAGACTTTCTTTTCAGGCCTTGTTCAAAGCACTGGGTCTGAATGACAAGGATTTCAAGTTCGGCCTGACGAAGGTGTTCTTCAGGCCTGGCAAGTTCGCAGAGTTCGACCAGATCATGCGGTCGGACCCAGAGAACCTGGCGCTGCTCATCAAGAAGGTGCAGAAGTGGCTCATCTGCTCCCGCTGGAGGAAGGCGCAATGGGGCGCGCTCTCCGTCATCAAACGTACGTGTCCTGCCTCAACGGTGCAAAATTTGGCAAATTTTGCCGCTTACATGTAGATCTACATGTACTTGGGGGTGGTTTTTGCGCGACACTCATCACACTTCCGTGTATCTGGACATGACAGACCTTGCAAACCTTCCGGCCGGATTTTTTCTTATGTTTGCTTTTTAGTCGCGTAAGGCGCGACTTATATTGTCAGTATGTGTCTGTGATGTGTGATGCTGAGTGACTGCCCCCCTCATGAGCAGTTTAGCCATGCCAGGTTCAGGGCCAGAGCACATAATGCATTCTGATTGGCTGAAAGGCTTCGATGGGGCCTGGGATCATTTGTGTACTGGCAGCTGAGGAGGCAACATCTCATTTGGGCTCTTGAGAGTAGCCATTTTGGTTTTCTTATGTGGGGGCAGCCATTATACCTGTATGGGGGCTGCCATTTTGTTTTGTGGCTTTATGCTACGGATTTCTTCATCTACGGCCTGAGCAACATGTGACCTCCTGGTCATCTCGTTTCTGCACCTTTTGATCACACTTGTCACAGAAAGGAAAACAACAAATCAAACAAAAACGCCGGACAGAGTGTCAGTTCAGTTGGTTTGAAATGGTCATTTGCACAATTGAGGGAACAGTTCGTCGTTCAAGTGCAGATTGCTGAACCGAATGTTATGACGTCAGCTCAAGGATCACTGATGACATCTCGCAGTCACTGCTCCAGAGGAGGTTCTTTTGTAGTTGCAGTCAGCATTCAGGGATTTGTTTTCCGAAATGGTAATTTTGTGTCCGTACCATTCCAGTGAAGAACAAAATCATCTTCAGAGCGCAGTGTCTGGTGCGCATCCAGAGCTCAATTCGGGGTTACCAGGTGCAGAAGCAGTACCGACCCAGGTAGGCACCGCGCAGGTCACGCTGTGAAAAGCAGCTTCAACGACAAACACGCCCAGTGACTTCACCGGCTATTTCGGTGCAAAAATTGAAACATGATTCCTCGCAAATTCAAATTTGCTTCAAAACGTCGTGCAGTTTTGTGTTGAGAGCTGATTCAGAGTCCGATAAAGGCAGACGGCAATACAGACATGGTTGTTTTCACCTGTTGAAGTGTTTGAAAAGCCGAATAACCGCAGCGATTGCGGGGATGATTTACAGGATCCAAGGCATCGGGCGAGTGCGACGCCTGTACGCGCAGCTCGACCCGATGAAGGACATCGTTGGACAACTGAAGAAGGATCGTGATTCGTCACTCAAGAAGATTGCTGGTGTCGAAAAAGAGCTGTCTGCACTCATCCAGAAGATCAAGGTACGCTTTGTGCAATGTGCACTGTGAACACATCGACAGAGACCCGTCACAGGTGCTTGAAAATTCTGTTGACTGTCTGCTGTGCGGACCTGCAGTTGTCCTCGCAGCGACAGCGTCAGAACGTGCAAACAAATTTGAATAATTTCGGTGCTGAAAGACTTTGCGGTTGCAGTTGGACTTCGTGGAGGACAGAGATTTCAAAATGTAATTTTCCACAACACAGGGTGGTTTGGTGAATTGGATCGGGACAACAAAACAGTGGCCGTCGAGAATGGTTGACCTGAGAGCTCAAAGTTGAATTGTTTCAGACGACAGACATGTCGGAGCGCGACGTGGACAAGGCAGTGACTGACATGATGAAGTACATGGACAAACAACTGGCTGACTTGAAGAAACTGCTCGAGAAGCAAAAGAGTGACGCAGAGGCGGAGAGACTGCGCAAGATCCAGGAGGAGATGGATCGCGAGCGCAGGAGAAAAGAGGAAGAGGAGAGGAAGAAGGCCGAGGAGGAGAAGCAGAGGAAGCTGTGAGTGGTGCCACATTCAAACATTTTTGGGGGTGGAGATCGTCAGTTACGAAACCTTCGAAATTGACGTGAACGCGTTGAGCACGAAGAAAAATTGCTTCTCAGGTTGATAGCAAACGTGTTTTTGAAGCAATCAAATTCTGACCCCAAACAGGAAACAAGAAATGGAACAAAAGAGGAAGGAGGAAGAGAAAATCCGGAAGAAGCAGGAGGAACAGGACCGGAAACAACAGGCCGCGATGCTGAAAGAGCTGGAGAAAGACGATGCTGCCGATCAGCACAGGTGGGTCGGAGATTCTCAAATGCGCAACTGCGCTGTTTCTAGGTGGCTCGTGGGGAGCGACTTTGCCAGGGATATTGCCGCACAGCTTTGAGCGAAAATAATGTTGACGGGGCCGTGATTTCACTGAAAACCAGCTGCCAAAAATAGAACTTGCAAAGCGTTCAGCACCTGTCTGTTCTGTGGGTCAAACACAATAAATTAATCCCATGAATTGCGCAAACCAACCTTCAGCTTGCTCAGTCCGAGTGTGGAAGGCATTGATTGGTAGGTCGAAATTTGGCCACTCTGGATTTGATTGTTGCACTGGCGTGGGTTTCTACTTCACACAAATCTTGTCAAAAAATTCATGTTTCCCGGTGCTTGCTTGTGCTGCAATTTCACCAAGTGGAAGACACAAAGGGGAACGTCGATTCATGACGTGAAAAAAAGGTTCACGCTTTTGCAAGGTTTTGGCATTCCTTGACTTTGTGACATTTCTTGTCGGTGGGCTGATGCATTCTCTTTTGTATGAGCAGAATGTTCTTCATTATGCGCGCTGCCACTGAACAAGGGAACGCGTGTTTCTGTTGTCACCAAACACGAAAAGTATCTGTCTGTGTGGGCAGGAAGTCAGCGTGACATCTTCAACATTGTATCACCTGACTCCCCCCACCCACAACACACAGGGAACAAACTTGCCGAGCGGTTTGAAGGTTCTGGAAAAGTTTACTTTCGATCTCCTGAAACACGATCAGCGCTTCTGGTTTGACGCACAGAACGTATTTCACGTACACGTAAATCTAGACTCAAGCGGACATTCAAATCGCACATTTGAAACAGGCGACAGAAATCCACATCAGAATGATGCGCACCGGTGTGGAAGGGAAGCTACCACCAAGGCGCTGAGAAAAAGAGTTGTGATCACGCACACACTGATCAGACTTTGTGGTGTCTGAACTTTCAAAGGAACGGGTATTTCGCCACAAGTGTCCCCACGTATGTTGACCGTAAAACCCATTTGTGTGAGCAGGCAAGATCTGCTGGACCAGGAGCGGCGGGACCGAGAGCTCGCGCTGCGTCTGGCGCAGGAAGACTCGAGTCAGGTGGAGGAAATCTCCGCTTCTGTGCAAAGGTGAGCAGCATCGCTACGCGTCAGAGGGAAAGCGAAGCAGGAAACAACGACCTGTCTGAAAATCAGTTCGGCCTTTGGTTCCGGTCACATTTTCTCACGCATCAAGACGAGGCGTTCTGTGTCTGCAGGCCGCTGGGCCGCCAGCCAAGCAAAGCGGGGAAGCACGACCTGTCTCGTTGGACGTACGCTGAGCTGCGTGACACGATCAACACGTCGTGCGACGTGGAACTACTCGAGTCGTGCCGCGAGGAATTTCACCGCCGCCTCAAAGTGTACCACGCGTGGAAGACCAAGAACAAGAAGCGCACGCTCGGGCAGAGCGAAGAACGAGCGCCCAAGACCGTCATGGACAGTGGTTAGTTCCTTGTTGCGATTCAGCTGAACGGAATTATGTGTTGTGCTTCCAGCTTCCTCCAACCCCTCCGCCTCGATTTTGTGCGACGCTTTGCGCGTGGAACGCGGCGCGATCCGACGCCCAAGCGTACAGAGTCGACCAGTGGCGGCCGGCGTACGTGGAGGATGGGGGCGGGAAGTGTGTGAGGAGGCGCTGTTGTGGTTTTCTGATACAAGGCCTCTGCGACGTCCCTCCGATGTCTGTTCTCGTGGTTGCACGTTTTTTGTCACCGCTGTTGCCCGTGTTCAGCACAGGACGTGATAGTTTGTGCTGTCCTTCCAGCGGGTCCTGCGATCGGGGCGGCCAAAGGTGGCAAGGGCGGCAGCGAAGTAGCGCAGCGCTTCTTCCGCATCCCGTTCGTGCGCCCCGCCGATCAGCACCGCGACTCCGACTACAAGAAGAAAGGCTGGTGGTTCGCGCACTTCGACGGCAAGTGGATCGCGCGCCAAATGGAGATCCACCCCGACAAGCAGCCTGTGTTGCTGATTGCAGGTGCGGCATTTCACGATTTATTATGTGTGTGTGTGTGGGGGGGGGGGGGGGTAACCATCGCCAAGAAATTTTCGACAGTCATCACCCGCGTCACCGTCAGTGATCACAGGAAATCCACCCACCCCCAATGAAAAGATCTTCCCAGGAGTCTGACACCCGCTTCCGACTTTTACCCTTGCACAACAGAGACTCGCTCGCTACGCTACACTCCTGTGCAAAAGGGAGTTGGACAAAAAACAATTCAAACACGTTCTTAGACGGACTCACCATGATGCAGTTGGGCTTGCCCACGGCCCACATGTTGACCTTTTTGTCATCTCCGCCCGTCACCATCACCCGACCAGATTTGTGTCCCAGCGCCAGGCATTTTACGTCGGCTGAATGTCCGACGAACTCTTCTGAAAAAACACAACGGGGGCAAAAGACTGAAATGATCGCCTTTTCCTCCACAAGTTTTGAGATCATCTGCATTCTCACAGATCTACACATGTGTACTTCGCCAACGGACAATCCTTTCGTGATACGTTCTTGTACTTTCAGGGATGTCGAGGGCTCGCAGAGGAATCACGTAAATCAAATCTTCAGTCAGATTCTGATCATCCAGGACGCCTGTCGGTTCCTGGAGAGATGTCGCTGACGGCCTGCTGGACTTGAACGTTGTCCGGGTCTTCCGTGTGTGTGTGTGTGTGAACTCTGACAGACACTCTGGATCAAAATCTGGGTCAGCTGTTTCTGGGGACGGCAGTCGATACCCGTTGAAGGCCACCGGCTGAACACACCGATGGGGCGTGTCTACCTCAAGCGGTACACATCTCGCTTTCTAGAATCTGTACTTACGAAGTTTCCAGGCTCTCTTTGTGTCAGATGCCATTTCTGTTCACAGCTGTGACGGGCAAATGATCCGGTCAGCGGTCTCAACCGTTGAGGGTCCAACTTTGGGGTCCCGTCTTCATGCGTTTAAAATGATACCCAAGGCCATAATTCCGACACAAAATAATAATCCACTACATCCTGTTGCATCTGTCTCACAGAGGATTCAACATTCACTCAGAAAAGCGGTAAATTTCCTATTTTTCCGGACTCCAATGATCAGCACCAACTTCGAAGCCTGAAGTTTTACCTGTCCCGCACCAAATATATTGAAGTTTCCGCCAAGTGCACCTCTTCCTTTGGAAAATCTTTGACCACATTTATTGAGTTTCGTAGTCTTCTAAAAAGTATACAAAGCATCAGGTAAGTCGCAACAATTTTAGCAAAATGAAATCACAACAAAACTGGTTTGGAAACTTTCTCCAATGAAAATTCGCCCTTATCTCAACGAGCAGAATTCTACTTCCGGTGTAAACAGCAGCCAAGTTTTGACAGCGCTAAAATGTTGTTCACGCTGAGAAAATGTTTCAGTCTGACATTCTGTGTCTGTAGACAAGTTCATTATATTCAAGGCCAGTCTCCGAAGCCCAACATCCGAGAGTATTTTTACTATATCGATCACCAGGGCCAGGTACAGCTGTCATTCGCGAACTTCTGTTGTGTCTGCTTTTGACTCCAGAACACCTGGTGGCAGTGCGACATTGGATGGCTGGCCAGATGTCCCACTGTATCACAACCCTGCCCACATTATGACCAACTGCAGACCACCCAACCCCCGAGTATGACCACAGGCGGCTGGCTGTTCGCTGGTTGCAGGGTTCTTCAGTTGGGAGGGTTGGCCAGCAAGGGGAGGGGGGGGGATACAGTGGGACATTTGGTTGAGCACTGCTTCTCTTGTTGTGATCAAGTTTGTTTGATGACTGTTCAGCTCCTTTCTTCTTCAGTTGTTTCTGGACGACTCCAAGATGAAGAACTTCACGTCTTGTTTCAAAGGTACATTTGAGTTGGCCTCACGTTGTACGATCTGGGAAACGAATCCTGTTGCTCTTTGATAGTTTTGTGTGTGGCTCTCACGAAAATGAAAAACACTCTTCACTTTCAGAGAAAGACTTCCTCGCGTTTTTCTTCACACGAATAAAGCTCAACGACACTGACCGGTACGCGGAAGATTTCCCATATCTTTCTCCGTGCGGCAGAGAGAGAAACTACATCAGATGCGACGATCAACCCATCGTATTCACTCACATTTTGGCGTCGGATGACCCTGAAGAACCAAGCCGATTGTCGTACGGCGGAGCCGGAGAGCTTCTCACAGTTCCGTTTACTCCAGAGAAAATCTGCATGTTACCTTGGACTGGAAGAATTTATCATCCTGCGACGGAGAAAACCGGCGGGATTGGACTGATCAAATCTAGTCTTGCCATTAAACTGAGCAAGTTTTTTGAGTTCGGCCACAAGGGAGAGTACGCACCCCCAACGCATTTCAACTGGAAAGGACACAAGTACGCTCTGACGAATGAGCTCGTTGAAAAAGTGCGGTACGACGGTTCGAATACCGATTGAACTGTGTGGCTTGTTGGAGGACAAGAACTGAGGAAGTGAGACACAAGTACGCTCTGATGAATGTTGAAAAAGTGCCGCACGACGGTTCGTATTCCGATCAAACTGCGTCGTTTGTTGGAAGACAAAAACAAATTTTTTGTTTTATTCAACAGCCACCAAAACAAATGTAATTGAAAAGAAATTTCAGTGTTTGATATCATTTCAAGAATACCACACTCACAAGCCGCGTCTTGACAACACACACACACACACACACAATGCCCCGTGTAGATTCACCCCCCATAAATTGAGCTCTCAAAGCGAGATCTTCGGGTTCAGCTGTAGATCTAATTGTTTTCACCAACTGTGCAGCTTGTTGGCTCAAGTCAGATGGGCCTTTTTGCCACGAACCAGTCGAATACTGACATTGGTGAATATTTTGCTGAGCCCCAACAGAATGAGAAGAAAGCAAATCATGCACATGACTATGACGTAGTGACTGATGCTGGTCCCGATCTCCAACCAACTCCCGTAATCCCGAACCATGAAGAAGAAGTGCTGAAACAAAGAACTCCGAAAATGAAACACAACGGGACTGAACACGTCCTGGTCGATCGGCAAGTGTCGATTTTCTGGTGGACATTTTGCTGGGAATGTTTCAAAAGTTCTCCAATTTCTGGCGATCTTGAGAGCAAGGAAGCGACCGTTGTTTGTCAGCCTGCGCACAGGGTCCCTCCGAAACAGTCACTGACAACTACTTTGACCAAATTTGAGCACTCACCAGAGCCATGAAGTCTGACATTAGAAGCACGATGAGGAAGAGACTTTGCGTCGGCACATTCACTGTGATGTGAATGGCACTGAAGCCACACGTCACCAGTAAAAATGGAATCACATTCTGAAACAAGAGTGCACGTGTGGTTCAAACCAAGAACATTGTCGTTCCAACTCGGAAAGTTGAGCACTGCTTGCTCAGAGCAAATGCGCGTTGAACTTCTTGCCTTCCACATCATGAGCGTGCCCATGGTAAAGGGACTAAACACCGTCAGGAAGCAATACACCGACGTTGGATCGAAGCTGTTGATACTTGCAATGTTTCCTGTACCAAAAAAGGCAGTGACTAGCAAGAAGATCTGGGGAAAGTCAAGGAGTAGAAAAGCACCCGTCCTATCCATACATGAATGAGACACACCTTTTTGCGCCGAATTGAGCATCAAACTAAGAAGTACATCTTATGAGTTTACCATCATTTAAATTCCAGAAAATAGATATCAAAGCAAAGTGTCTGGTGCTTTGACGTTCTCAAAAGGATACGAAGAAGTACGCGCATCTGAGATCCTGAGGGACGAGAAATCTCTCGGTGGAGCCCAGGCTGCGACCGTCGTCAAAGGTCAAGTCGTGCAACTGCAAACACGATGTTCAAGGTTCTCTCTCAGCACCAAAGCAGAAAAGAACTGTGGTTTCAAAACTTGCCACTGCAGTGTGCGCTTGCGTACCTTCAGCTGAGAATTCTTCGACAACTCGAACTCAATCTTCAGCCAGAGAAACAGAAGAACACACAAGTTGACAACAAACATTCCCTCGTAGCTGTGTAAATGTTACGAAAAAAGGCAAATAGATTTCTTCAAAGGAATTATTTCGAGCCACATGGAAAGCTATCCAATCTGTAGGCCTTCTTGATCAATTCACGCTTTTCAAGGATACGAGGTTGACAGGAGGATGTAGGGAGAGCAGAACGACAGAGCAATGTGCAGCAGTCGCGTTGTCATTCTTCTGTTACTCAGCACAGGAAACAAGAAGGACGATACTGAAAAGAAACACATTGACCAGCGTGCGAACGGTCAAATCTGCTATTTTCTGTTGGTAGCTGATGAATACGTGAGGCGCGTGCACTTACACAGCACTGACCAACTGAGAACTTGATTGGCCAAGGGTAGACCCCGCTTCTGCGCGATGCTCGAGGACGTGCTCCACACGATCAATGTGCAGACCAAAACAGTCGCCAGCTGAAAAGCAAAATCGGTCCAACGAAAATACACACAGGCATTCAAATTCACTCCACAGAAAAGGAAACTCAACCCAGAAATGTGACAACGCAAGTGACCAACAAACCTGCACAACAGATAGTGCCTGCAACTGGAAGTCACCCTCCGTGCGGCTTCCGTGATGAAATATTCTGCTGTGAGGGCTGAAATGCGATTAATCCACTGTCTGTCAATGTTCTCTGTGAGGACTAACTTAGGAGGCTGTGGCTCTTTCCAAAAGCACAAAAATGAGCTATTTCACGTTTGTACCTGATAGTGCACAGGAGTCCAATGACAAAAACTGCTGCACCAGTAAACATCCTGCAATCAAATTTGTATCGCGTAACTTCGTACGCGTTGAGACCAACTTTTTCTCTGAAAGGTCTGTTTGTGTACTCACACCACAGAATAGTTCGCTGTTCTTCCCACCACAGGCAACATGGGAAATACTGACAGACTGAGGCAGCAGACGAACCAAGCCAAGACGAGGCGCTGAAACAACACAACACCACAAGAAAATCAAACGCAAACGGTGGTGATCAAACCACCACGGCTTCTCGCGTACATTCAGCGGACCAAAACGGAGGCCAAACTCACTCGATTTTCACTCCTTAGTTCCGTCGTCAAAGGCCAAAATGCCAGGAAGAAGATGCCAACTGACAGCAGTTCACGTTGAAAGAAACTTGCAATCTACGAAATAAAATCACGAAATGTTTTGGTGGAAGAAACAGCAGAGCAGATGATGTAAAATCTCATCTGAGAAACTGAAGAAGCTGAGTCTTACAATGATTTCCAAGCCAACAACACCAACGATGATAGCGATGAAACAATGGTTCATTTTGCCAGTGTCCATGACAAAGTTTTTCACCGCTGTGACAATGTACCACTTTTGCGCAACCTTGTGCCACAGAGCCACGGGTATCAGACAGTAAAGGTGGTGCGTCCACGGAAGTGACTGAACTGCAACACAGGAAAACTGATAACACAACGCGGTGACTTCAACAGCAGTTTGAAAAGTGCACAAGCTTTCGATAGCTCTGTAGATAGCAGTAGTTCTGGCTTGCAAAGAGTTGTGGAATATGACTCAAATACCGTGCAGCAGAAATACGATGAGGCTTGCAGAGACTGAGAAGATGATTCTGACGGCCTTGTCCGAGCTCCAGAATGGAACATCGTCGCCTTCTTCCAGGGGCGCCGCGCAGTACTGACTGATGCGCGTGTGGTCACGAATCACGACCAGCGTCACGTAACTCATCCAGCCCAGAAAACCCAGAGCGATGCTGAAACTGCAGAGAGATTTCACAACATGCACAGTTCCAGTTCCAGCACTCTGCGATAAATCTGCGACCTTGCTTGTTCGGTTGGACTTGAAACACAGAAACTTTGAATGGGTGCAGGACCCACTGGCTCAACTCGTACTCACCCCAGGAACATACGATCGTAGTTGTGGTAATATGTCAGACCTTGCAGAGCCAGGTCTATCAAGTGCTTCGTCTTGGTTATCTGAAGGTTTGATGAAAACAAGTGTGATTTGGCAAGGCCAAAATGTCAGACACATTGAAAACTGCAACCACAAAACAAAGAACCTACCGCTTCCGAGTATCGTTCTTCATTGAGCAGACCGGTGATATCCCTGGTCATGGCTTCCTTCTTTGACGGTATCAATTCGCGAAAAGGTGTGAACAACAGCCGCAATGTGGTCCGCTGTTTCTGAGACATTTTAACTTCGAACTGCTCCAGAATTTGCCGAGCATTGGTCCACAAACTTTCCGCAATAAAATTTTCAGAGTTGTTCAAGTACTGATTTGGCAACACACCCTGCAATTTCAAAACGTGCACGTCAGGAAATTTGCCAGTTCCGAAGAGATTCTATGTGACCGACATCTGCTGCAACAATCGAATGCGAAAAAAGGTTCTCTCACCACTGAATTCAATGGAAACGGAATGCCCAGAAGAGTCGCCATCAATGGAGCAATGTCCGCCTGACAGAGCATAAAACAACAATTGCTGAACCACCTTTCACATCGCAAAACAGCTTTCTTCACCAGGAACATTGGAAGAGAAAGTGCAACACCTGGTTCACATCAATTCGTTTCAAATTCTGTAGTTTCCACTCAGTGCTGAACTGGTCCGCGAAGATTTGACGTTCATCTGGATCCTGAGGACCCATGACTCCAGCTCCCCAGGCTACCAGAGGCGTTAAAGTCTCACTGGGGTGGCCAGCCCCGTGGGACCCTGAAAACCACAGCAACTATGTTGTCACGGTTCAATTTGCCAATAGCAGTTCTCTGATTCAAGGAAAAGCGCCAACGCACCCCAATTTGTCATGCCGTGATCAGAGGTGAGAACAAATGCAGTTTTTCCATCGTGTTCAAAATACTCCTCCAGACGTGAAACGATATGCTGGATTTCTCTGTCAACAATCCTGATGTTTTCATAATATTCGCTGCAAAATAAAGCGTTTGATTTCACGTCTCACTCTAGCTGTACATTGAACCTTGATCTGATGTATCACAAGGCAACAAACTCACTGTGAGTACGGCTTGTGAGAATGACCATTGACATCTATCCCCAACAGATGCAGAAATAACACAAGTTTATCGTCTTTCAATGAAGTCAACAGAGATTCATTCCTTTTGGCATTTTCCAGGAAAGCCTGCAACAAATCGAAGACGGAATTCGAAACACGGCGGTTCACAGTCCTGATCGCACAGGGGTTTTCGAACTTGTCAGAAACCAAACAAGAATTTCTGAATGCCCTCAACCTGGTGGTGATTGACCAGGGATGTATCTTACCTGCACTCTTTCAAACACCCACGTGTCAAGAAGAGAAGCATCAGCTCCAGCAAAATCTTCACTTTCTGCCGGATACATTTCCATCTCAACATTGTTTCCGTGCGCACCTTGAGCAAACATGGGCAAAATGTCCGGGCTACCCCACGACCAGGTGTGTCTGCTTTCATTGAAGACGGAATCAAATTCCACTGGATTCACTTTCCACCCTGGAAAGAAACAACAAACGTCAGCTGCGAAGCTTCATCTAACGTTTCTTCTGATCGCTTGTCACTTGAATTGTTCTTACCTTTAGCCACAGCACTGACGTCTTCATAAAAGCCAGCAATCAAAGCTACATGGCCCGGCCTGGATTCTGTTGGGACCCTTGTGTGTGAAACGCCCCAGGATGCTTTGTCATTCACCAGTGAGCTGAAGAAACACATCGGCACCGTTTGCACGAAGCATCCATCACAACATATGACAATTAATCCTGGCACAAAAATTTGATTTGTTCACAAACCGAATGAACGGAGCCCTCGTTGTCCCGTCATCATCAAGCTCAAAGAGTTTGTCTGCTCGAAGTCCATCAGCTACGAACAGAACGAGCCGTTTCGCTGGAGCTGGCAAAGCAGTGCTGTGCGGGGTCATGCCGTGGACGAGTGGGGATGTGAAATAGATGTCGAATATCGAGTAGAAGAAGACAAGGTGCACCAGGAGGCCCACAGACATCAGCAGGCCGTGCTGCAAACCTTCCTTCGTCCTGAAGTGAACAAACATTTTGGACCCACCGGCGAACATTGATGGTCTGCCTGTTCACCGCAAGAGAAATTACCTCAATATTTGTGCAGGATTTGAAGTCATGCACTCACCTAATCATAATAACTGATCCCTGATCCACAGTTTAATCGCTATGGGCCTTTATCATCAACATTTTGTGAAAGAATTCAGTTGGGACAGTTTCGCGGGCGATAATACAGATTTTGAAAGCGGAAAGTGCTTTCAAGAAGCTGCTGTCTGATTGGCGGCTGCAGAACTCGGGAACGAATCGGAAAAGTTCTACCTGCGACCGTCGGCAGAGTTCACTTCCGTGTAAACACTGCGGTCGTGACCAGGAAATTGCTTGCAGAGATAAAACATGTTTTAACAGTCAGTCTTCTTTTCCTGTTTGCGTACTCATCTCTTGTGAGAGGACAAACGATATTTCTTTTCACTGGTGATCAAAATGGGGCAGATTGAATGGGCGATGTGGGCCAACGAGCAGGCCATTGCAGGCGCCGTCAGTAAGTTTTCTTCCTCTACTCTGGAGCTGTTTCCGAATTTGTTTTCGTATTTCAACACACCAGAGTACACCGTCTGTTTTTTTCAGCCTTGTTGATCGGCGGTATCGTTGGGGTCGCTGGACAGTTTAAGAACTGGGAGTTTGCTGCAGCGTGCATGTATCCTTTCGATGAGAGCCACATTGTGGGTGGTGTTCGATTTACACCAATCTGGGTTGATCTGGAGCAACCCTTGTCATCGCGAGGGGTCAATTCAGGTTGACCAAAATGTGTTTTGAAACCCGGGTTGCCATAGATCTATCTCGAAAATCGAACGACAGCTTTGCGATGCTTTCATGCCAAACTGCAATTCAAACACTCAACCATTTGATGACTGTTTGCCAAACGTGTGACGCCGAGAGTGAACAGTCGTTGTTTCTTCCTCATGCGCTGGTGCCCACGGGTCGATGGCCAATGTCAAAGGATGGAGATGAACAAGCAAAAATTTACCCTTCAATTTCCTGTGTCTTTCCAATGTTTTGAGCAGAACAAATCGAAACAGCCTTTCTGTCGTGTTTATATTTCCTTCATGGATAAACAGCCCCGTATCATTGCTGATATTATTTTTTGAATGGCCCAGGAGCAAGAGACAGAAAGGAAACACCATAGAGCGAAGGTGAGAATTGTTTGTTGTTCCAACCCTTTCAGGGAACGAATATTCTTGGCCAATCGATTTCTCAAGTTTGGATGTTCAGATTTCAGAGGTATATCACGCTTGTGGTGAACAAACTGGGACCTCTGACGAGGAACTACTTCATTCGATTCGTCGCTCTTGTCATGCAAGTAGAGTCCACCTCACGTTTTGGGAGCTGCATCCACGCAATCTGGTTGTCACAAAAATACCCTTGAAAGACAGTGCATTTTGCTTGTGACACATGACCAAATTTTCTTCGATTCAGTCGCTTGACTTGAGTGTTTCGTTGACGGAAGCACAATTTTGTTCGTCCCTCTCTGGGATGTCAAGCACAATGTGCTTCCTGACCACCAAGCGTCCAGAAGTTCATTATTTTCATTCACAAGCTTCCTCTTTGTGTTGCCGTTCTTGCTAAAATTCGTTTGCCTTGTTTGTTGTTTGCAGATTCAGCGTTCCTTGCTGTTTTCTGCTGCCGACAATTATGGGAGGGTTGTGCCTGATGGTCAGCAGCATAATTTACCTGGTGGTAAGAATGTTACACCTTCCAACACGCACACAACTCCATTTGTGCCTGTGTCTGATGGTTTAATGTCCACATTCCAGTGCCCCGCTTCCCAAACAAACGACATTGAGTCTGACGTGTCCAACAAGGAACAAAGGCACAAATCACAATTTGCCTTGCAACTGTTGCCGACATTTTGGATGATGCGTCTTCCCTTGTCGTTGTCTCATCGCGTTTGTGTTTTCAGGCTGCCATCAAAGGTGAAGAATGGAAGCCTGTTGGTCTGGACAAGAAGAGAGAAACCAGTGCTACACCGAAAATTGTCACCAGTGAACCACCGTCACACCCTCCCCCGCGTGCCCCGGTGAAGCGAGGTGCGCTGGACAACAAGGAGGGAACTTACTATTGACTTGACGCAATGGTGGACGCTGACAAGTGTTTAGTCATGTCACTTGTGCTATTGTGTCCTCAATCCGAGTTGTGCCCAAGTGTCATTTTTATTCATCCAAGGGAAAAGAGAAGCAATTGTTCGAAAGTTGTCTTGCATTGGTCTGTGTTCACGGGGTTTGAGGTTTTGAGGACTTCATGGTGAGAAGAGTTGCTGCAAACGGCACCAGTTGTACATGCTATTTTGCTTGATGACTGTTGACAAGCTTTCGCAGTACTGGTTTTTTGTCCAGTCCACCAGTTATGTTGTTGCCAATGTTTGTTTGTGTCAGTGCAAACTTGTTGATGTATTTTGGTACTGATGTTCCCACACCTGCGTTGTGCAAGGTCACAAATCCAGCCGACGTACCTCAAATGAAAATGCAGCTTATAATCATGCAAAAAATAATTCTGCGCTTGAAGCATCTTTGCGCACTGGTCGATTGGAGTGTAACCATTTTCTGTTTGAGCATCGTTTCGATTTCGTCTTTCATTGAAGTGTAAGACAGCAAGACCGTGCTCGACGGGAGTGCAACAAGGAAAAGAAACAAACGCAGTGTAGAGTGAACACTGTCTTGAGATGACCAGCAGCACAACTTTTCACATGTTTGAACAAAAAGCGTTGCGAAATAGTTGATGGTGTTCAGGTTGAGAATCCAGTGTCGATGTTTGTTTTGCATGGCATACATTGAACTGGGATTTGTTCACAGCGGAGACACTTGTTGACAAAATGCTTGAATCAAATGTATTTTTTGTACACTACAGATCCACAACTGTACGTTTATTTTCTCGCGACGTGACGTTTTTCACGAACATTGTCTTTTTGTTGCAATAGTGTTTTCCGGAAGATGTGGGTGACCTCCATGCCTATCCAAGGAGAAAGAAAACTGAGCAAACTCCTGTCAAAAATGTTTTTGCAATTTGCATCTCAAAATCTGAGGTTGGACTCCTCCGCCCACCCCACCCCAGGAATGACACTCGACAAAATCTCGCAACATTTTCTTGCATCTCAAAATCTTAGGAGTGACCCCTCCCTCAGTTGTTGTTTGGACTCTCAAAACTAAACTTGCAAGGACAAGGTTGCCAGCACGGTGCGTGTCTCCACTGCTGACTCTTCTTCTTTTTCGTTTCAATGAGATCTTTCCTACACTCTGCACTGGTTTGACAGATCTACCTTCGTGTTTCGTTCCCTGGACGCTTCCGGTTGATCTGTCTGCCTTCCAGAGTGAACAAAGAGGAAACAACACAAGCGAACGCATGCTGTTTGCCTTGAAGCTGCCTTTCTGGGAGCATCTCTTTGAGAACGGATTCTGAAACTGGTTGCGGGGTCGAGGGCGCAGGATGTGAAGAAGCTCATTGCAACAGAACGTCTACAAATCAGTGGCTCGACTGCCAGCTGGTCAATTGACATCGTTGCATTTTTGGTCGCGTTTTGCAGTTTCGTCGCAATTTCGCTTCGCAGCCAGCGTGAAGACAACAACAGCAGGCCATGAAAATCTTTTATTTTTCTCTTGGTCTCCAGTAAACGCACAAAAGTGCTTCACCTCTGAAAAGTTGCTGTAAATTGGCGTGAAAATGAAGAAATTTTGCATTCGCGTCAGCTTTCTCATTGGCACCAGACCAGCGTCAGGTTGAACGTATTTTCACAATTTCAACAGCATGATTTCGCACAAACGTAGTCGCTGTATCATGAAAATAAAACAAAAGTCCGATCAGCACAATTCCTCTTTCGGTGGATTGAAATACTCGTGAAGCAGTCTTCGGTCTTTCCAGTCGCTGTCTCTGATGATTTCGAAAATTGCCACGAAGAGCCGAGGATAAGCTCCCAGAAAGTATTTCCTGGGGTTTTCCATCTTGGCTTGCAAGTCCGATGGTCTGAAAAAGATGAGGGTGAAATCTCATGCATGTGCACAGATTCATTGCAAATGCGTCACGATACACTGATTGCGTTAAATTTGTGCGTAAATATGGACCGCCCTGGACACTCACAGATCTGAGAACTGCTCGTCCGTGTCGACGACGAAGCAGAGGAAATCAATGACAGAGTCGCTGTACCCGACACCACTGCGCTGCATCAATGCCAAGTGCGTCGAGTCCTGTTGTTCCTTCTGCAAGGAAAGCAACAGAATACACGGAACTTTGGTGAGACCTGCATGAGATTCGTCTCGTTTACGGGACGTCGGGAGGTTTGAACGGTCAAAATGTGACACGCTGGCAACAGTTGAAAGTGAGACGCAGACTACACAATCAGTGTGTGTGTGTGTGTGTGTGTGTGTGTGTGTGTGTGTGTGTGTGCGCATGCGTGCGTGCGTGCGTGTGCGTGCGTGCATGAAGCATGTGAGACCACACGGCAAATACCAACCCAGTTCGGACAGCCTATCCAACCCGACGCTGTATTGAGGATCTTCGTCACTTTGCAGACGCTCCTGAAATAAACCCTTTGGTTGAAATCAAGAGTCCAATCCCTCAACTCAACACCTCAACAACCAACTAACATTCGCTTTCCGTGAGAACACCCAACTCCCTTGTGATGGAACTTACTTGAGACGGATCTCCGATTCTCCTCGCACCCTCTGGATAAACTCGAACTTCTGATCCGTTGACCAAAAGTAGGGATGGCTGAAAGATTCAGGAAGCACGGCTCAATACAGTGAGAGACACAGGTTGCAAGGTTACAACCATCTGCATGTTGACAGGTTTGTGTAACTCGGATGCACAATCGATGCAAGCTTGAGAGCTAAAGTAGCTGAGTATATAGCATGCACTTACACAAGGCACTGCGCGGCGGTGCGGCGGCGAGCCGGGTCAAAGTGCAGCATGCCGGCCAGAAGCCCGAGCAGCACGTCGTCCACCTCAGCCTGCAGGGCGACGGGGCGCGACACGCGGATGTTGATCTCGCACTGCGCCGGGTCCTGACCGTACGGGTGCAGCCCGCCGCTCACGATGAAGTACACGATCATCCCAGCCACCTGAGCGACGCCATCAGTACATTTTTAGACAGAGCACATCTGTTGCACGATAAACTGATGGAAAAGTGGACCTGTTTCCTTTGTGCCATTGAAAACTGACGTCTGTCGGGTGGCGCTTCATCTGTCTGACACCAGAACTGGCACGGTCCCGCACTCGTCCGGTGATCACATACCTGGATATCTGACGACCGTCTGTATGGGACAGAGATTCCTTTCTCGAGAGATTTCAGCGTCTCAGTCGGTCGCCAGCAGCGGGTCCCTTTCATGAAGAGCAGAAAACAATTTCCGTAGCTCGTACGTCCCAGCTGTGGGAATCGTTGTCGCACTCAACACACGTTCCACAAGGACTCGGCCACTTTCTTTTCACAGCGCAACCAATTTGAATTCACTTGAGGTGAACTGAAGAACGGTCTTTACCAAAAGCGGAGGACTGGTACAAAGTGTTCTGGTCATCATTCAGCTTCGAACTCAGCCCGAAATCAGCCAGTTTCACGGTTCCCTTGATGTCAATCAACACATTCCGAGGCTGAAGTAAAGGAACAGACATTCAGTGACGGAAAGAAAGCAGTTAAGAAAATCATGTTGGCAAACAACATCAGGATGAGACCCAGACCTTGAGGTCCCTGTGCAGCACATTTGCTTCGTGCAGAGTCTTGAGTCCCTGCAACAGTTCCCTGACCAGCCTCTTGCTGTGCTTCTGCAACTGGTTTTGCTTCTGCAAGAGGATGATGTACTCATCCAGGGTGTACTCGCACAGCTCCAGAGCCAAGTACCCGAAGAACGCGTCCGCCGCAAAATCCTGCAGAATGTGAAGGCACAACCAATCGTTGGAGCAGGAACTGCACCATTCTATGGAACAGTCGTCAGTTTGACGAACGTACCTTGTACTGCACGATGTTCTTCATCTCGAGCTCGGGCAGCCGCAGGTTGCGCAGCTCGTTGATGATGCAGTCGGAGTGCGACTTGAGCATGCGCTTCACCGCCACCTCGGTGCCGTCGTCCCGCACCCCGACACTCACTATCGTGCCTTCACTCCTGCAACGTCCCACAAAATGTTCCTGCTTATCTTTTTGTGAAGAGAATGGTGTGATACTCTGGTGCGTTAACACGCAGTTGTCAACTGAAACAGGATAAGTCATACCCTTTGGCAATGAACAGCTTCTCGTCCGAGAAGGTGAAGTTCATGGCGCCGACTCTTTCCCTCTCGCTGCTCGGACGCGCCATCAGGTTTTCCACCAGGTGGCCCCACCTCACACTGCGGCGCTGCCACGGAACCCATTCACACACCGGCTTGTTGTCGCTGGCTTGTGGTGGCGAAGAAGCTGCAAGGCTCGGGCCGTCTCCACCAGATCTCCCCGTGTCGGGTCGTGGTTTCTTCTGTATCTTGTTCTCCTGTGGCTGAACGGCTTTTGACAGCTGAGAATCGCTCTGAGTTCCTTTCAAGTTCTGGCCACCCCCAGACTTTTCCAGGTCTTCGATCGTGATGGAGTCTTGCGGCATGTTTGGCAGTATGATGTCGTCAGATTTGCTTCCCACTGGGGCTTTGGTCGGACTTGGGCACTTCGTGTTTTTGTTGTTCATTTCTTTTGCCTTTCGATCCATGTTCAGGTTGTTCTCACTCGCCTCTTTCATTTTCTCAACAACAATGTCATTTTTGTCGCTCAGCTCGTTCTTTTTGTTGTTGTCTTTGTTTTTCTCGATCACATCTGTCTTTCTTGCCTTTGCAACTTTCTGGTTGTCATCCACCTCTTTATTTGCCAGCAGCTTCCTCAGCGGTTCTTCAGCTTTCTTCTTCACAGCATTTTGGTTTTGCGGAGGAGCAGCATCGAAGCCTCTGTCTAATTTTTGCTGCATGCTCACTGCCATCAGGAAGTCGTCGTCAATCTGCCTGGAGATCTTTTTCTTCTGCGGTGTTCCCCAGGCTTGAACCAGACCCTTTGCAGCACAGTCCTCATACTTCATTTCTTTGCACGGTTTGTCTTTAACTGCTGCGGCGACCTCATTCCCTGCTTCGCCAGGCTGAACCCAGTATGGCGAGTCTCCAGCCGATGTATTTCTTTCTGGTAACTTGACAATCTTTGGCCATTCCACATTTGCCTCAGTGTTGCTTTCCGCTTTGTTTTTCTCTTGCTTGGTCCTGGCTTCAGGCGTTGGCTTCGCCGCTTTGTTGTCCATCACGTCGATGGAAATTCTCAGTGAGGCCTCGGTGAACTCACGCAGAGGAATGTTGGTCAACCTCCTGGTTGTCTCTTCCGCTTTCTTTCTTTCTTTCTGTTCCTTCTGAGGTGACTGGTAGGCGAACACGTGCCTTTCAACCAGCCGAGCGTTTTGCTTCTGAGCCTCGAACTCCATCCTGCGCCGCTCGCGTCTGTTCGCGCGTTTGTTTCTCTCCTTTTCTGCCTGATCTTTGTCCATATCATCCTGTGAAAGCACATTGCAAACATTCTTTACAGTGTCCTTGAAAAACAAGAAAATTTATCAGTGGTAACACGCGCTTCAACCCAGGCCTGAAGCAAACCCGTCAACATAGTCTGGGTCTGAGTGCTTTTTGTGCAGGATGTGAGAGGTTGTGGAACATTTCGGACATCAGAATTTGTGCGAGTCACACACCACCACCCCCCTCCCGATGGAAAATTTCAACACATCCTGAGGAAATTTGGTGTGATTGTGCCATTATTTCGTTCCCTGTGGTGCCAGACTTCTGCAAAAGGATAGATTGCTTTGGGTCATTCGCACGCCGAGCTTCGTAGGCTGTCGCGTGTGAAAACATTGAACCAGAACTTAATGTTCGTGAATCAGTACTTCATTCGTTTGTCCTTTTGTTGTTCGGATTACAATGACACGACACCTATCTTCTTGACTGAGTGATTGTGACAAACTTCCACCCACCTCGTCGTCCTGCATAACCAACTGCGCGGACATGTTGCGAGCCTTGTCGCGCAGAAACACGAACTGTGCGTACACCTGCCTGACGCGGCTTCTCACCGACATTTTGGGTTCTGGGCAGATCTGTAAAACGAGCGCATGAATGCGTATCGCGAACTGGAATAGCGATGATTGTGCAATGTACAAGTGTGCACCAAGAACGGATGAAGAGACTCATACCTTCGCCACTGTGTCCCTGCCGAGCATTTTCTTCCATTCCTTGAGGGTGTACTGACTGAACTTCTGGTTCATGTGGTCCTGAAAGATCCTGAAAACCTCAAACTGCCTCGTCAACAGGACGTCGGAAGAATCTGCAACCATGAAATCTCAATCTTGAACACAAACTGGTTGCTGGTGAAACCTCTGGAAGAGCATCACAATTGATCAGAAGTGAACAAACAAGTGACACTGGATAAATGATCTTCCGAACGCGTACAACTTTGGACGACTTAACAAACCTGAGAAATGCTTGAGAAGGTGGTCGTGCTGGAAGCCCTGGTTCACGATGAAGTTCCTGCCGCATTCCCAGGCCATGAGAGGGAACATCATCGATTGAACCATGAAAGTCTCCACCTCTCCAGCTGCATTCGCGAGAATATCTTCCGCATCCTTGACAAACATCTCACCTGCAAAAAACACACACAATTTGAACTTTGTTCCTTGATCAAATCTAAGCACCAGTTTAAGGAAAGACTTAAAGTTATGGAGCCGCACCAGTCCCGTTGGAGACGAAGTACCCAATGGGGTAACACTCGTCGTTGACCATCGCGATGCTGATCGCCACGATCCAGGGTAGAATCTGGAAGAACGTTCTGTCTTGCATCTGCTCCTTCTCCAGCTTGAGTTTCTGCCAGATGGGGTGGAAGGTAATTTTTCGCAGCGCTCCGTCCTTGATGAGGGACGATCTGGAGACCTTCATGCCGAGTAACAGGAAACTCAGTTGGTAGAAGAGACCGAATAGTTCCGCAGTGGTGCCACTCTTGGCGTCGATGAGTTCAATGCGCCTCTGAAAGGTACGAAAACTCCAATCACAGACCTGCATGTGTGTGTGAACCACTTGACGTCAAGCACACGTTTAATTTTCCAAGATTCTTGACAAATTTTAAACCTCATTCACTGTCCGAAAACGGCTCCGAACGTTTCATGCGTTGATCCAAAACTCAAACGTACCAACTGAGGTCACGTGAAAACAACTGCACAGACAACAAAACAGAAAAAGTCCATTTGAAAGAGTGGGTGCTTTTTTCCAGTACCTTGATGTAAGCCACCAGTTGGTTGTCCAGACCGAGGCGCAAACTCAGCAGGCCGGCGAGAGACGGGCTCAGCGCCTGAGCCCAACAGAGTGCCGTCAAGCGCTCCTGCGAAACAACGTGACCATTCAGTGGAGTTGAAACAAGAGCGTGATTGAGGAACATGGTGATCGAGCATTTGGACAGCAAACCTTATCTTCCAGAAGAAGATCTACGCCGTTGTCTAGTAGATATTGCACAACCTCCTTGTGGTTCCCCACGATCGCCAACATGATTGCTGATGATCCGAGCTGAAATAAAGAGCAGCGCGTTGGGAAACTGCTGACACAAAGTCAGACTTCAACGTGAAAGAATCGAAACTCCATCTCAACTTGGGGCTTCTTTGGAAATGGGGTAGGGGTGGGACTCTGACTGAATGGCGGGGTGGGGGTGGGGTTCTGACTTCCCTCCCGAAATGGTCAACTCAATTGTGTGTGAGATCACGAGAGTGTACCTTGGTTGTGTGGTTCACGTTGATGTCTTTGCACTTGACAAGGAGCAGCTTGACAATGGATAGAGCTCCAACACTTGTCGCAATTGTGAACGCTGTGTGGCCAGCCTGAAATGATATACTCAAGCTTATTGACCAACTGTTGTCCGAACGATATAAACCCTCGAATCATGGAGATTTCCCGAAAACATCCGCCATGACTGACGATGACACTCACTTCATTTTCTTGCATGGCATCCGCTCCACGACCCAGCAACATTTCCACGCATTCAAAGCAGTCGCCGGCTTCTCTAGCGATTCCAGCAATCGCTTCCATCAGAACGGTGTTGCCATTCTGAAAGGAGGAAACAAACAAAATGGCATGAAGGAGCCAAACTTGCAGGTAAATGTCCCCGTGTCCATTTCAGGCGCTTTCTAGAAAATTGTCACCTGAAGCTGCCGGTTGAAGTCAGCTCCCCAATGTAGCAAGTTCTTCATTCCTTCTTTGTCGGCGGTGTGGGCGGCCCAGTACAGTGCGGTTAAACCGTCCTGGAAGCACAACATCAGATGTCAGACAAATGACACCAGCGGATTTCTCTTCTGGCTGCTTGTTTTCCCTGTCTATTTTTTTTCTTGTGCAAGGCGACGGTCCAAGTTCACTTCACAACACACACACACACACACACACGAATGACACACACCTTTCTGTTGTTGTGGTCTACTTTGACCAAACGCATCTGTTTCCAAACATCTTCCGGAACATCCGCGGACGGGTAGAAGATTTGGAACCTGTTGAGCGCATTTTCAGGTTCCAGAGCCTTGTACACCAGTTCCAAATTCAGGACCTTGAACTCGACAAATCGGACCTGCAAAAGAGAGTAGAAAATTCTTGTTTTGCTTCCTGTCGAGGTGAAGCTGAATTCCAGATCGAGTCTTTCGAGTTCAAATGGGGTTTGTGTTCAACCTCTTTGACCGCCAGAAGATCAAGAAAGAGAGTTTTCCATTGGAGTCCTGAAACATGGACACTGATCAACAACTGGAATCTACCTTGATAGTTCTGACGAATGAAGCAAACTGTCTGGTGAGGGGAGAAAATGGGACAACATTCCTCCCGATGTCGGCATCTTTGAAGTGGCTGCAGAATTGGTCGTTGAACGTCGGACGAGGAAAAAAGGAAGCCTCTGGAGACTCGTGCATTGTTCTTCGAATGTGTGTGTTCTGACACACCACAAGCAGAAGAATATTTCAGCAAGTCATCCAGAAAGCAATCCACATCTTTCCGCTTCGAGCATTCCAATCCAACTGTTTTGTGCTGACGTCACATGTAAACAAACGGCTTTTGTGGCGTCACGTGCACCTGCTCACCACCAAAATTGATGACGTCACAGCGGAAGGAAACAGCTGATCGATACATTTGTTTTGTACTTTGGTTCGTTTTCTTTTCCATTCTTCTTTTTGCTTGCTTCACGGTCTTTTTCAATGCTGAAGAAAATCAAGAATACTCGAGTAGATTCAGGTCATATTTATGGAATCGACTTTGGACAAATTCAAGAAACTTCGTGAAATTTGTGGAGACGAAATTGCCAACGTCAGTCTCGAGGAGGTGGAGGAATGTTGTTCGGTGAGTGCACACCTGACCTCATTGCAACAACGCAGCTTCGATGTTGTTGAAGGGAGGAACAGTTGATGTGTGGCCCTCGTGAACAGATCACCTGAGACCGAAGTGCCCTGTCTTTACTTTCTGAGAGTGATGCAGAAACCAGGTCGATAACATGCAGCTTCCTTTGAAAGCACTTGGGTGACTAGACATCCATTGACTTTTGGAGCAGATTCGAAAGGCAGAGCTTCAAACCTCGGCCAACGCTCCAAAGAATCTATTTCCCGGGGTGACACTCTGCATTGAAATCCTGTGATACTCAAATGTTTGGCCTCACAACACCCTCAGGTTGTTCCCTCGACGGAAAGAAGTCCATCCATCACTTTTTCAAGTGGAGGCAGAGAAGAGATTGACAACTAGCAAAAGCTAGTTTCAACCCTGTGTGCTTGGCTTCTCGTCCGGCGCCATCTTTCATCACATTGCTTTTCAAAATTTGTTGCAGGGCGCAATTTCTCCTGTGTATGTGTTGACAGCGATGAATCGTCACAAGGAGGTGAAGCTGATTCTGGAGCGTAAAGGGACTCCATTGAACATGAACGAAAGAACTGTGATGGCAAGTTTTCAACATTACAACTGGCTTCGTGAGAAAGTATACGTGTGGTTCAATATTCATTCAGCCAATGTAAGTTTAACTTTTCGTCAGGACGGGGACACTGCCCTGCACGTGGCTGTTCTGGGAGACAACGGTGAGATGATCGATGTTCTCGTGAAGGCTGGAGCAGATTTCAGCATACGAAACAAGGTGACGTCAACTTACAAAAGCGGAATTGCAACGAAAACAAAGCTTGAGCTGTAGCAGATCAGACTTCAAATGTCGGTCCGGAAATTTTCAGCGGGGGCAGACACCTTTCTTGCTGGCGATATCCCGCGGAAGAGTGCACATCGTTGACGAACTGTGGAAAGTATACAGGGACAGACTGGACTTGAACACTATGGACGTTGTGAGTTTGCCACTGTTGGTATATCTGTGAAAGGTTCAGTTCACTCTGAACAGGACCTTGGGTGTACTTGCAGATGACCACCTCTTTGAATTTACTCTTGCACTTTGAGAAACACCTGTCAGCAAACTCTTCTGCTTGAAACACGAAGCAAAACCAAAACTGTTTGGTGGAGTTGTCAGCCAAAGTTCATTTCACAACACCACTTTGCTGCAGCACTACACACGACAATGCGAAATCACAGATGCTAAAGTTCTTTTCGGAAAAAAGGAAAGAACAAGTGTGCTTTGTTTCAGGACGGAAACACAGCCTTACATCTGGCGGCGGAAAGGAACTTGCACAGCCTAACTCAGAACCTGCTGGCTGCAGGAGCGGATGTTAACGCAGTGAATGTCGTGAGTTTCCTTGAGCTTCTGTCGCTGATATTTCGAGTTCGAGCTGATTGTTCTGATTGTTTTCAGAATTTACGTGTTTCACATTGAAAAATTTGATCTGTGTTTTGTCATGTGCACAATCAGATGACCGTGTTAAGCAAACATTTTCACTGCAAGTTTTACTTTTTCCAATTTGTGTGGCAGGCAGGACAGACGGCATTGAACATCTCGGCTTGCCACGGTGACCTGAAGTCTGTAAAGAAACACGTGTACTTTGGTGCCTCCATTCTCAAGGAAGAAAAGGTGTGCACTCCATGAAGTGTTCGGCAATTCACAGTTTATTTCGCCGCAAAATCGGTTGCTTCACCCAACACACAAATTCAATTTCTGTTTCTTGTTTTTTGTTGTTGTTATTATTACTGTTGTTGTTGTTGTTGTTGTTGTTGTTGTTGTTTTTTGTGCAACGATGATTTTCTCAAGAACGCTTTCTGTGTTGTAGGCAAAGAACAGTGCTGTTCTGTTGGCAGTCACACACGGTCATGCGGATGTTGCACATTTTCTTATTTCGAAGCTCGATCCGTCAAGCGTCGAAGTTCTTGTTGCGGTGAGAAAATTCTAGATTTTTGTGCTCACGTTGGCACACACGTTATTGGAAGGAAAAGAATGGACAACCTCAACATAGATTCAAGCAGAGTGCACGAGTAGCGTAGCGTGCGAGTGAGAAAAGTTCTTCTTCGAATCCATTCTGCTGCCGATGTTGTGAACAAGGACTACACGAGAGAAAACATTGAGGTTTTACCCTTGAAGTCATTGTCGCTTTCTTTTCAGTCCCTCCTGAAAAATATCCAGATGCTGAACAGTATGTTGCGTGAGAGTAACACGCTCAATCTGCTGGCGCAGCTCTGTATCACCTGCGCCCTCAACGACAACGCCGTCGACATCGTCCTTGGGCACAGGATTCTGTCGGCGTGGATGACGGCGCTGCGCAAACTCGTCGTGACTGATAACGAGGCTTGCGAACCCGCCTTCTGCTGCTTGGCGCAGATGATGCTGGAGGTGGAGAAATGTGAGGCGTTTGTACGAGAATTCATTGGCTGCGGGGGTCCTGACACCACGGTGGAGATGCTGCAGGTGCTGTGTGAATCGAAAAGAGGCAGCTCCATCCTCGCAGCGTTTCGCATGCTTCTGCCCTTGTGTACAGTGACCAAAGGACAGAAGTGGCTCAAGAAGAATTACCACAAAATCGTGGAGTGTTACCAGCTGTTTGACTCGTCGAATGAATGGTACGCGTCATTACCAAACGTGGCGTCAAGGAAAGTGCAGGCAGTTTGGAGGCGCTTCAGGCAGACTTTTGACTCGATCCAGGAAACGGAGTCAAAGAGGCATGAAGCAGAGTTGTTGGCAGAGGAAGAAAGGGAACGCGCAAAGAGGGAGAAGAAAGCCGAGAAGAGGAAAAGCAAAGAAGTTAAACGAGTATCGGATACAACGACCAAGCAGCCTGACGTGTCGCCGAACTTGCAAAAAGCAAAGAAAATTCAGCCAAAGGCCGAGAAGAGCGAAAATCTTCAAATTCAAGACGAGGAATTTGAATGTTCTCAATTAGAGCCAAAGAAACTGAGATTTGAAAAAGTCTTGTCGAAAAAAGAAATGAAAGAATTGAAAACAAGAATGAAAAAGAAGGAACAAAACCTGAAAAGTGAGTCGACGACGGAAATCTCAGCCAAAGTGAGGAAATTGCGACCACAGGAAGAAGACGAATCTCTTCCAAATGTTCAGCCAAACAAGAGGAAACTTCCAGCCACGAAAAACAGCAACAGCCCTGGTGATAAAGGAAAGTCAGACGACCGAGTGTGGAAGGACACGGACAAAAACAAGAACAACAGCAACACATCATCAACAAGTCCTGGGAAAGACTTCCCAAAGCTCAGCAAACAAAACAACGCCACAGCAGTTGAAGAGCAGAAGGCCGACAGAGACACGACGGAGCTAAACGTGGCAAAACTGAACATAAAGAACAAAGCATGCTGCGGACAGCAGCACTTTCATATATCTGAAGATGTTGAGAAAACCAGGAACATGACCGTCGGTGACAACAAGGGAATGACAAGGAAGGTAGCACAAGACGACGCGCAGATTTCAGGCAAAACATTTTCTGCATCTATCAAAAGCGCCTTTCCTGAGCAAGATTCAAAGGTTGTCGCGGATGGAAAACACGACGCAGTCAAGAAGTCGGAGACGTTCGAAGTGGCTGAAAACTCACGAAAGGAAGCCACCAACATACTCCACACTGTGAAGCATCAGGACACAAGATCAAATATCGTCTCTGCGAAACCTAATGCTCAGAAAGCAACTCTTCGTGAACTCGAGGTGGCCCGTAACTCACAGGAACCAGCAGTAAAAGCTGTCGAAAAGACAGAAAAAAGTAAGAACATGGCCCGGGACACGACAACAGCCCAGGTGTACTACCCGAAGAGCGAGGACGTCCGCGCGACGGTGACGATCGACGGGACTCTGAGCCACATCTGCGTCGAGGACGAGCGCGACGAGAAGCACGCCGTGCCCGTCTCCATCGTGTCGAGCGCGTCCACAGAAGTCGTCATCGGCCTCGTTCCCCAGTCGCCTGGAAAAGCGACCAAATCTCCAGAATTCGCAGGAGTGGACTCGGGCGAGCCCTGCTCCCCACTGAGGTCGGGAAAGGTGTACTACCCCAAGGAGGAAATCGTTTCGTCTCACGTGAAAGCAGGGGATAAGTTTGAATATCTGTTTCTAGAGCAAGGGGCTGAAGGAAAGAAGGTCGTACCAGTCAAAGTGATGCAAACACAAGATGGGGAAAAGAAATACATCGCTCTGACCATGATGAAAAATGAGAAAGGTGAGAAAAGGTATTTGGAGCCTTTGAAGAAGGTAAACGACGGATTTTGCACAGAGTTCCACCCATCTGCGAAGTGCAACTTGCTGAACCAAAGGTTCCAAGACGACAGAAATGCAAACGAAGGTGTTCCGCAGGGAATTTTGCACGATTTTTCCCACGAGAGACAACAGCTCCTGGATACAACAGACCTTTTCGCGCAGCTGGGTTCAGGAAGGACGAACAAGAAGCGATCTCGAGCCACCACGACAGGACCGCGCGAAATCTTCAGTGTTCCGGACGACCTGTCGCCTCTCGAGGAAGTCTGGGAAGAAAGGAGGGCTGCCAACAACGCAACGTCCAACTTGGAGAGACTTATGCGAAGGGAGTACAGCGGCATTGTTGCACAGAATCAACTTTCAGACAACAGCTTACAGAAGACGGATTCAGTTGGTACAGAAGATCGAGAAGGGAACACCAAGGACTGTCAACCTGATTTGAGAAAGCCTTGGCACACAATTGGTGCATTTTCTGGACATTCAGACACGGTCAGCAGATCACAGTCCGTGAACTGCGGATCACAACTCGGGACTGTCAGTGGAACAGCTTCCAGCACAACACAGGGAAGCTTTCCTGCAGGGGTTTTCGACTCAAGGATCCTGGAGTCACAAATGCAGAGTGAGAACCAAATGTTCCCAAGCCATTCACGCGAGGAGTTGGAAGAGAGTAAAGAAACACAGCGCAAAAGAAACAAGATTGAAATTTACAGAAATCCTGGAGAGCCCTGCAAATTTGGAGCCATAGGTGAGCCGTGTCCATTCCCTCCGCAAGGAAAAGATTCCGGATTTCCAGTGTTTGTCGAGGCAAAATCGGGTGAGAAGCGCTATGACTCGAGCAGGTTGCGTCTGGGTGACGGAGATTGTCTGCACCACGACTCTCCATCACCGAACGAAAAGTTTGGGTCCCGCAAACACTGGAAGGAACCTGGACACTTTGGATACGGATGGTTGGATGGCTTATCGCAGCTGATATCTGCTCAAAAGAAACACGCAAAAGGTGACGGTTTTGAGCAGATCGTTCAGGCGTTTCCAGTGTTTGGAAATGGAAGCGGCTACGAAGAGTTCAAACGGCAGCAGATGGAGGAGAAATGGCAGAAGCAACAGATACCTGGAAGTGGAGCGAACACGAACAGTATCTGCTCTGTGACGGAAACCGAAGTGCAGGTTGACCAAGTCACGGCAAAATTGCTTCTTCCTCAGCATCTGCTGGACAGTCCGACAGAACTGAAGAGAAACCGCGCATTGCACGTGAAGAACGACTTTGGCCACCACGAACTCAGCTTCATGCAACCGATACAAGAGGAATTTGAACCTGAAAACTTCGCTCCACAACCTGAGATGTCAGTTAGAAACGCGTCAGACATGCTGCCAGCCCAGCCACCCCAGTTCCACCAGAAATACCCAAAGGGCCAGGTACAGACTGGGCAAGGCGATTCCCATTACCTTCAAGACACTTTTGCCGCTGCCACTCGGCAACTATGTCCTGGGCCTCCACAGATGGAGCGAGTGACCAAAGAAGTGACCAAAGCGAGGAGTGTGCCGTTTCTGGGCGCTCCCGGCGAGAAGGAGACGAGGAACTCGCTGCCGTCGCTCTGCACCAACATCCCGCCCGAGTTTCTGTCCGAGTCCAGCGGCAAGTCCAGCCTCACTTCCACAACCGTCAGCACCAACGGCTTGAAATCGGCCAGAGACGTCGTCCCTTCACGGTCCGACGTGTCCGTCACTTCCGATAAATTCACGGAATGGTTCATCATTGGCAAAGGGTGAGACGGGAATCAGACATGACCAGCTGCGAACAATATTTTTTTCTCAGCACAAAGAGCTCAGCGTACACTTTGCCGAAGGAATCCTGAATGAACTTGGTTGAGTTATTTTCGGTCTGATCCGTTTTCGTTTTTTGCCCGGGCAGACGTTTTGGCGCGATCTACGAGGGTTGGACGCGAAGCGGACATCCAGTGGCCATCAAGAGAATGAACACGCAGATTTTTGACGCGATGGAGCGACAGCTCGGCGGCTTCGTCTTCGCCAATATGGCGCACAAAAACATCTGCAAGATTCTGGTAAATTAGGCTAACATCTTCGTCATTCTCAAACCTTCCTGCGTTGAATTCAACCGCATTTTAAGATGAAGAAGTCTTGGGTTTGGGAGACCTGACATCAGAGTTCTGTATCCACAGGACGTGAAGCGGAGCGAACAGTTTGGCATCATCGTCACTGAGCGCATGCGCGAGAACCTGCACCATCTGGTGACGCGCACGCGCGTGCAGGGCGCGCACCCGCTGCAGCATCTCATCTCGCTGTGCCGGGGCGTCGTCCACGGTCTCGCCTACCTCCACCACCACAGGATCTACCATGGCAGGCTCTGCGTGCGTAAATCTGAAATCTTCACACAAGGGTTGAGAAAAGCATGGCACTTGCACTTGTTCGCTGACCTTGCTTTCCTTGTTGGTGTGAATGTCGTCAAGCAATTCTTGAAACGAATTACACAACCCGACGAGGTGCTTCAGAAAGACGAGACAGATAGCAGCTGGATTGCCTCTTCAGTGAAGCTGAATCAGAGGAGGCATATTGGCGAGCGTGCAAACAGTGTGTTGTTGCTTGCAGCCAGAGAATGTTCTGTTGGGAGAAAACGACGGCGTCAAGTTGTCGGACTATGGACTTCCAGGGAACATCGTCCCTCTGTACGCGGCGTCTGAATTTCCCGGTGAGTCAAACACGTGGTAGACCCTTGTTTTTGACACTTCTGCACAAAGCACAATCCGAGAACAACAATTTATATTTCAGATGATCCGAAGAACATCTGGTTGTGTTCAGAGCAGGTTTTGTGTGGAAGTCCAGACGAACCAAGAGTTGTTCAGCAGATATGCAGAGCCGACATTCAGGTTTGTTCTTGTGACCTATTTCAGGAGACGTGGGTCCTGAGAGGTGATGTCCTGAGTAACTTCATTCATCTTTCATTCTGAGCTGGACAGCATGCAAGCACGCTGAGTGAACGCTGATAAATAGAAAAGAGCGTGGTCTGCGTTGGCAGCTGAAGCCATGCACGACACGCGTCGTGACCCCCAAGAGATACGAGTGTTCCCCTGTGGAGAGGTCGCAGTCTGGTTATTCAAAAGCAGTTGCTTTTCCTCTTCGCTTCACATGTCTGTCACACACGTGTACGCTCTGAAGTTGCCGAAACAGCGTGAAAGCAGAGAAATCCCATTCTCCTGGTTAACACGACGATTATTGAAATGTCGAACAACGCGTCACTCAATCGAAATGGGGCTGGTGGGCCTCATTGGTTTCACTTCACCCTGCAGAACCACGATTGCTTTGCATGAAGACAGAATACCCTCGAAGGAAAAAAATTCACTCGGGTGCAAGTAACCTGATTGGTGGCGATATTGCAGGTCGCTGGGATGCTGATTCACTACACGTTGACCCTGGGCGACCACCCGTTCGGGCGCTGCGCCGAGGAGATTCTCGAGAACCTGAGAAAGCGACCGGTCAACATGAAACCGTTTGGGGAGGAGCTAGACGACGTGTTGCCCAAGATGCTGTCAGTCCGCTCCGATCAGCGACCGACGGCCGAAAACGTCCGGTTGTAAGTGCAATTTTCAGTGCGTCTGATGCGGGAGCAGTTGGAATCGTTATTCACATGACTGAACACCAACGGAAAAGTGATGTTTGAGACAGAATTAATGTGACAGTGAGGTCCCTGGTGGTGACGTCCACGGCGACCAGGACTTTCTAACTCACCGCTCAGTGTCAAAATCAGTGAGCACATGACTGTTTTCAGGCACTCGTTTTTCTGGACGGACACTGAGAAGTTTCGATTCCTCGTGAACGTGGGTCATCACCTGTATCGAAGCAAGGAGTCCAAGTGAGTGCGCGCGGGTCCCTCCTCTCAATCATTGCAGTTTGGCTGTTCTTCGCGTAATTGTGGGAGCACTTTGTCCTCGCATGTTCTCAGAGGGTCAATTCAGACCTCTTCTCACAAATTGCAGGAACGAAGTGAGTGCGACCCTGGAGCGATGTGTGAATGACCTGAACGCCTCCACTGGAAAACAACCTTGGGTAAGTTCTTCTGCAAAAGTCCTGGCAATTTTCTGCTTTGTGCATGGGCCTGACACTCAGCGCATTTGTCCAAGTCCGTCTGAGTGTGTTCAAGGTTCTGTTGAGTGTTCCCCACAGCAGATTGTTCAGGTTGTCCAATCATTGCTCCGCTGCGCGGTCGTGTCCATTATCCTGCTAATGCCTCTGTTCCACTGTGATTACAGCTGAGCTTCATTCATACCTCCCTGGTGCAAGAAGTCGCGGCCCTGGTGCCGTGGCTCGCTTTCAGAATGAACGTCGGAGGATTGCTTTCCTTCATGGAAGCTGTCGACACGTATCAGCACTTACTGTGAGTGCCTCTGTTATTTGCAATGTTTTGTGATGGTGTTTGGATGCGTTGTCCTTGAATTCCATTGCAAACCCGCTGCATTGTGGAAAAGGCCCAAGCATGCTCAGAGTCACTGGCAAGAATCACAAACAACTGTGAACAACTTTGCGTATCGAAAACAAATCTCTTGCAGATGGGCTGTTTCGTTTGCGCTGTCAATGCCTCCACTCCACTGAACTTGGAACTCTGTCGTGAATGTTCACGTGGGTGTTTTTCGTTTCTCACCAGGAGTTCCGGCACTCAGAAGCTGGTGGGGGCCCCGGAGGTGTACTTCCTCACGCGGTTTCCGGCGCTGCCGATTCGCGTGCATCAGCTGGTGCGTGTGCTCGAGCGGCAACTGCCCGTCCGCCTCTACCCGAACATCGACTGCTGAGCCGAGATACGTGCCTCTTAGAACTGTGATACACAAACGTGATGTTTTGACATGTTTTTTCTGCAAAAAAGTTGTTCATTTGTTCTAAGTCTCTTGTTCCTTTTGGATTTGTGGATGTGTTGATGCGTGTAAAGTGTGCATCGCGAGGTGCACGGTTGAGTGACCCGTGTCTTTCTTTCTTTCTTTCTTTCTTTCTTTCTTTCTTTGACCCTGTGTCTCTCTACTGTCTGTCTCTCTGTCTGTGTTTCTCTCTCTCTCACTTTGAATGTTTTTTGTGGGGATGTAGTTGTTGTGATTTCACTGCTTCTGAATTATTTAGTGTGGTGAATAAGTGCCCTCTTCAACCTCGGTGAATTGTTCACGCAAATCTTTCTTGATAAATTCAACTCAAAAAGTTTGGGCGGCCAACAAAAAAGGATTTGGGCTGTTTGTTGAATGCTGCACGTTGGTGCATATATTTTTCAAGTTTTGACGCTTAATTGAGAACAAATGTGAACTTGTGGCGTTCCTTTGTTTCAACATAAGTCGTACGCGTGTGTGTGGTCATTGAAAAAGTCATTGAATTAGTTGTTCATCTGTGCCAGGAAAACGAGAAGCAGTGCTCAAGGCAACTGCAGTGTGAAGTCCCTTGCAGCGTCAGTAATGTCATCAATTATTCCTTGTTCATCAATTCTTCCTGGTCCTCCTTGTCCTCCTCCAGTCATGCTGTCTTTGGGGGGAGGGGTCTGGCCATGGGGAGTCTGGCCATGGGGGGTCTG
>JAAUXT010122606.1_pt1 | contig 34335 bp, 30 predicted proteins | sample 7278171 | NCBI WGS metagenome assembly JAAUXT01 (sample SAMN14350112, study PRJNA611818) | marine sediment metagenome | isolation source: surface marine sediment (1.8m) | place: French Polynesia: Moorea | collected 2018-08 | reverse complement strand
CAGAAAGATCAGAAATGTCCAAATAGTATGTTAATAACAACCTGGTTCTTTCTCCCCACATCTGCCATAGTGTATTTTTGAATTGAAATTCAAACGTCCAAACTCGCTTTTCGACGTTTCGCGCTGCGTTGCTCTGAGGGGAATTCCGCCGTGACATCACAGATCCAGGGGCGACGTTGGCGTTTGACGTTTGAAGTTCGCGCTCAAACGCCCAGTTTAAACTCTCTAATGCCCCACAAAAGATTTGCACGGGTTGTCTTGAGTGTGTGTGCAACCTTTTGGAGAATTTTCCCCTGGCTTCCCTGTGAAGCTCGACAAATAGGACAGACCAGATCTACCTGATGTGGGTTCGATGTCAGCGGTGTCTTCTCCAGCCAACAATGACAACAATGTTGTTTTGCCAACTCCACCAAGACCAATGCAGATCACAGAAAATTCAGGACGGGGAGGAGTGGGCGCTACGCAACACATCCTTCTAAAAACCTGCAATAGATACAGGGACAGAAGATGATTCGATGAAAATTCTTCTGTTGACTTTTTGCGGAGACCAGACGTCAATCTGTTGTCCAAAGGTAAAAGGGTCAGTTGCAGACGGCTCGGACGTCCGGAATTGCACGCGAGTCCTCAACTTGTGCAACACTTACAGTGTACACGCCTATCTTGCAAATGCCCCATGCCAACTGTATGTGTTGCAACACGCTTGACATGTCCCTTTATGGCATGTTGAGGAAGGAGTGCACAGAAAACACACTCGTTCGGTGTCGGGATCACAAATATGTGAACCGGTTCCCGCTCGAAGCGTGGTTTATTGAAACCGTAGAATCCCAAGGACAACATGCGGTTGGCTGCAAAAACGCAGTGCTTTCTGTTCCCAACACCGGTATGTTCCATTTGAACGTACCGAGACCGATCCGCAGTTAAATTCCAGCTGACTGGCGATGAATGTAGCTCATGTCAACCCGACTGACCGAGCTACTTAGATTGAAACTGATCTAGATCTATGAATGTGGGCTGGACACGTCCTCGAAATCGGGTTCCTGGTCACTTCTCCGAACGACACATTTTAGAAGACGTTTGCTTCCTAAAGGGAAACAGGCCTCATTTTTGCCAACCTACCTTCTCCTGTGACATCAGAACACGAAAACCTACATCCGAAAAGCTACAGGAATATCTACAACTTCATAATTTGGACTTCAGAAAGCCAGATATCAAGTAAATTGGGCCCCGATCTACAAAACACAGTAGAGCAGAGACTTGTCCAACGGTCAGAATTTCCTTGTCAGGGATCGACGCTCTGTTGGGTTTTCAATTGAGGAGCATTTGGTTTTGTTCGAAATTCAACTGGACACCACGTGGCACGTGTTGCGTAGATCTACGTGCAGAAGGCTTTCCACAGCATTCTCACTGCATGGATATTGTAGATTTGGAGCATGGCTGAAGCAGCAGTGGACCAGCGACCAACCCACTACTGCCACCAATGTACCGTTCAGATCAGCCCGACCCTGCCAGTAAGTTTTGAAAACGACATTTGTCAATCTCTGCACCAGTTTCAGCACAGCTGCAATTGTTCTAATTTTGGGTTGAAGTTACCCACTTGGTCAATCGAGTGACACTTGTGCTTTTGACCTGAGACGAATTCAAGTCGACACTTCGATCAGGAAAACCGAAAACCACAGCGCAGGTTTCTTCACCTCAAACCAAAGTGGAGATGACCATCGGGCACACTGTCACTCATGAACCCTGTGGACTTTGACCATTGACCAATGATATCACTCCCGTTGTGAAGAAAGTTTTGTGCACTTGTGGTGCAAATTGGTGCATTGGAAAGGATTTCATATCAAAATCTGAATCCTACCGCCTTACCATTTGTGAGCATTTGACCGTGTAATCAGCCAATGCAAGGAGGTCCACATTCCAGTGCCACTCACAGGTTCAATGATTGAGCTTGAGACAGCTTCACGGCTGCAGGTTGGTGGGAAATGTGCACAGATCTTACACCAATGCGCAAGACAAGCTGACATTCAGGCCACGAGCTTGATGCCCTCTCACTGAGTCAGTCTGACACATGAATAGAATGTTCTCTGTTCACAGCAAACGGGTAAGGATTGCTACGTGGAGATCACAAACCAATAAACATGTCACTTGCATTGCAGGACTTCACGTGTCCGAGATGTGAGAGTGGGTTCATAGAAGAAATGACCGAGTAAGTACCCCGTAACACTGCTCCACAGATTCCCAGAGGCCGAGGACACAAAATCGTTGTAGCGCACTTTGACCTTTCCATTTTCGGGGCGTCGCACCTGCGTGTGTCTGTGTGACTGTGTTTTCAGCAATGCTATTGGGACTTCTCACAGGACGTTCATGAAGATACTCTTTTGTATTCAAAGGGATGTCCTGGCTCCAGAAGCGGCGAATTCTAGAATGGACGCGATGGATCCGTCTGCTCAAATGGCAGAGGTCAGTTACACCTGGAAACATTTGCATACGAGGATGAAACCATTTCTGAGTGTTTGCATGTTCACAGGCGACCCTGGTTGCACCGGTCGGTGCAGTTAAGCCTGACTATTTTTGCCGAGGTCAGATGAAACTGTCACACCACTGGTCATGGCCAGACACTGATTTGGACGTCAGCAGTCAAGATGAAGCTCAGACAAGAGGAAACATGTTCTCAGAGTGTGCCCAATGTTATTGTTATTGTTTTGGTCTCTTCCATTGTCTCGTGCCAGTGCAAAAAGACAAAGAGGTTAAATACAATCACCTTTGGTGAACATGCAAACACTCAGAAATGGTTTCATCCTCGTATTCTCCAGTTGACAAATATGCTGCAGCAGATGATAAGAAATACCGTCATCCTGCGACAAGTGGCAATTTCAATTTCAAACTGTTGAATGTGTTGGCTGGCTGTCTTCCAGTCAGAGCAGTTTTTAAGCCCACGGCCCGGCCGATAGGATAGGAGTGTGTGTGTGTGTGTGTGTGTGTGTGTGTGTGTGTGAGAGAGAGAGAGAGAGTGTGTGTGTGTGTGTGTGCACGTGGGTCCGGGAGGGGGGAGGTAAACTCATTGGCGTGCCACGGATGGGTTTCCGCCGGCCTGAACCCATCCATGGGAAAAATTTGAACAATTTTATGTCAGTCCTGGAGGCAGTGATTTGTTTTCAAATCTTCTTTACGGAGAGGTAGACTTCCACCGCGGGCTTGTTGATCTGATCTGTTGTGTGCACTTGAAGTTCCCACAAATTGTATTGTTGACGACGAAAGCTGGTTTGGCAAGGGAGTGTGTCTTCCTGTTCGTTGCAGTTGTGGGGTCAGCAATTCCTCGACAGTTTTCGGTTGCACGCCGGTCAAGCGGATGAGGAAGACGACGAAATGCTGAGTAGCGACAGCGACTCTGAAGCGCCGGGAGTGACGTCGGGAGGTCCCGCGACGCGCACGCGCAGCAGGGGAGGCGCGTCGCTCCATCACAACCCGTTCGTCACGAGGGCACGCATCCAATTCGGTGGGCCGAGGGGGAACTCGCACATGATGCTGCCCATTGACTCGTGAGTGAGACTCTTTACTCTGTGCTTGTGCTGTCCCAAACGTCCCTTGTTTTTGCGAAACATCAGAACAACGTTCAGAGAATGAACAATCAGTAAGCATTTGACCCCCAGCCCCATAAAAAATTTTTTTTTGCTTCAACGTGGCACAATCCGAGCGGTGAATGAGGTGTGTTCTTCTCTGCAGGTTTGTTCATCAGGTGCTCGCAGGGTTGACCGGTGGTGGTATGCTCAGTGTCAGAGGAGGAGGAGCCATACCCATGTAGGTAGAATCAGGAAGCTTCAGAATGTTGCGATGTTTCTATTCACGTGACCAATCACCTGCTTTGGCAACTTGTTGACCAGGTTATTCGGTTTTGCAGAGCTCTCAACCTTGGTGGGTTGTACGGAAATCCTGGCGATTACGCGTGGGGATCGGGAGGACTCGATGCTATCATCACTCGGGTGTGTTCTCACTTGTTTCGGGGGCTGTTCTGGGTCTTTGTGGGGTGTCAAGCCCGCGGTTCACCGGTGGGCGTCGTTGCCGTGGGCTTCGTGTAATCACTGTTTGTGGTGTGTGTCTTTGCACCATTGAGTCAGTTGGGGGGTGGTTGGGTGGTTGGCCTGTTGCAGAAAAACGATCAGCATTGACTGCTGGTCATTTTCCTGCAAGTTGCCTTCCCACGGGGTAACTCAGCTCAGGTTGCACCACCAGGGGTTAGGGGCTGAGGCAACTTGTTGCAGATTTCAATCTAGCATTCACCTTACCACCCTTCCCTGGTGGTGCAACTTTGGTCGAGTCACCCGGTGAGTGCTGAAAATGAAACTTTCGGGGTGAATTACCAGTTCAAATAGCTCAGTTTAGTGTTGATTTTGGCACGTGTGGGACATATGGTTAGGCTGTCATCTTGGATTGGGGTGGGGGGTTTGAACCACACTTGGGACTATTCTGAGCTTGCTTCTTCAGGGAACCATTTTGGGAAATGTAGTTGTCCTATCCAGGCCTGTTGGACAAGCGCCTGTGTTCAGTTGGTGGTATTGGAGAGCTCAAGAACAAGATTTGATTTGCCATATTTCAGTTGCTCAATCAGCTGGACGGAAGTGGACCCCCACCAGCTCCCAAAGAACAGATTGACAAACTACCTTCTGTGAATGTCTCCCAGGCACTGGTCGGTAGGTATTGATGTTGAACAGACCGAAAGAGAGTTCAATTGTGCAACCCATCTGTGCGCGTTTGTCCACGCATTGACTGCCAAAGCACCGGCACGTCCTGTGACCACACTGCGGATTCTGAGGGAAGTGGGGGTGGAGGGGTCTACAATCCAAAGAAACATCTTGACTGCAGATCCTCCCCTGCAAGTACGACTTTACCAAATGGTGAACACACAAACACGCGCACACACAGATCACATGATCACTTGCTGCCTGAAGGCCCAGTAGATCGAAACGCAAAAACGGAAAAAGTTTGCTGTTTGGTTGTCTCGAGTCCAAAGTTTGTCCTTCTTTCCCGAGACACGTACTCACACCTGTAATGTGTTCTCACGTCTGGATTGTTGACTGATGACAGTCTCTTGGTGCATTTCAGACAAGGCTGTTCAGTGCTCAGTGTGCTTCGAAGATTTTAAACTTGACGAATCTGTGAAACGACTCCCGTGTGATCACCACTACCACTCAGAGTGCATCGTGCCTTGGCTCGAGCTGGTGAGTGTGGAACAAGAGCAACGCCTCGAAACTTTTTATCGTCCAAATTATCTGGCATGGCTTGAGACGAGCTTGCGACAGAGAGATTTTCCGTTCGACTGCAGGTGTTTTCAAAACTCCAAACTTGCAGGTCCTTTTCCACTGTCCCTGCGTTTTGCGTCACTCACTAATTGTGACTTTGTTTCCAGCATGGCACGTGTCCTGTATGCAGGAAGACACTTGACGGCAAAGATACGAGCACAGACGACGTGACACTCCCTCCTGTCCAGGGCGACAGCAATCGACCGGGCACCAGCGGTGGGAGCGACAGCCAGTCTTCATCCACGTCGCAACAGTCGTCCTCACAAAGCAGAAATCAGTCTAGCAATCACGATTGTTTAGAAGAATATGACTAGGGTCCGTTTGTTGGGTTTTTGTGTGGATGTTGAAGACTCTTCTGACTCGGGAGAACTTGCGAGCTGAAGAAGTAAACGAAGCGTGCAAATGGTCCTTTGTCTGTGATGGGAGTCCGCGCACGAAAACCCACCCGCAAACTAACCTAATGAATTAAGATTATCAGAAAATGTGATATGAAATTCGTTGAAAATGTGATGAGACAGTGCAGGGTGCCGACGATCACACTTGTGCAGACTTTCTATGTCGTTCTCATCAGTTGCTCGCCTCGTGCAAGGGAATCTCCAGTGTGATCTTTTGTGTTCTTCACGTGCTAATTTTTGGGGCGAGTGTGTGTCATGCCCTGTTGCTCGAGGCACACCGTTTGAGGGGGCGGGCTGGTTGACAAGCCTTTCTTCCTCCCCCGCCCTCCTTGTTTTGGGGCAGGTCCAACCCTGGCACCCACCTCTGAAAAGCCTCCGGACGCACCCGTCTTCAAAGCTCTGCTTTCTTGTTGCGTTGTAATATTTGTTGGCAGGTCACCTTGCTGGTTTCTAATCACGTGCTTTGGGGGAATATTATTATCTGTGAAGAGAACTGTTGAGTGCTGTCACCCAGAAGCGAAACTCGGTGGGGGACAGTTTCCAAAGCCGCTTGAAGACCATTGTAACACGTCTCATAACCGGGCGGATCTGTCGAAATGAAACTATTCACCACAATTCAAGATGGCTACCAGAAGCGCTTGTCAAAAAACTGGCAAGTTTTTCTTGTTGTGAATGTTCACTCTGGTCAATGAAATAGAATCAGAGAAGTTAACAGCTGTTCTCGTGTGCTGTGTTTGCGACGGAGCGGACTCTGGGTGAACCAAGGGAACTAGTTGTCGAGGTTTGCGTCTTTCGTCTTTTTTTCGGCACTTGACACTTCAATTGAAAGGGACGCACAAGCTTGTGGTGACGAACTCATTCATGATGACAAAAGGTGGGCGTGTTTGCAAGGACAGCAGAAAGATGCGTGTGTTGTCAACCCTGTCCGTGTTCAGATCAGTTCCAGCAGTATTTATTTCAAGTGGCGATCAGAAGATATCACCTCTGTCTGGTTTGTCCGTGGAACATTTTTGACTGCTGTACGTATTTGAAGATTTATTAAAACTTCGTAACTTGAGGTTCGTGTGATTGAAACAAGTCAAAGTAATTTTCGGTCTGTCAGATGAGGAAGATGTCTGTTCTCACAGCGGGCAGCAGATCTATTCAGCGGGGGGAATTTCGGAGGAGTAAAATGCATCATCACGCCTTTTGCTTGGTCAGGAGATGACAGCAGACGGGTTTTCACACACAAATCGAGAATGCCTGAAACAGAAAGAACCATCCGCAGCCACAACGGTTCGCCCACGCACCTGCCGGTCTGTGTGCGAGATGTCACCACCGTGCGGCGCGTGCGCATCGAGATTCTGACAAGTGAAGAGACAGGAAACAGAACATGTTTGCAGTTTTTCTCAAGAAATGCTTGAGATCCGTGGATTTCGGGCCACTCAAGACTTCCGTGAGTCTGTGAGACAATGAAGAGCCAGGGACACTGCAGAAACAGGAAGGTAATCAAGACCTCAATTTCAAATGAGGCAACTTTGTTGTTCTGTTTTGAAAATTTGAGTTGCAGGCAGAAACAATGGGAGGGTGGATTTTCTCATTTGGTTTGCTCCGGTTCTCATTTGTGAAGGTGGATCTAATTCTTTGTGACCTTTGCCATTTTCGTTTCAACAACGAATTAGAATTCACGATCTCGAGCAACAGATCTTGAAGCCGGAAAATGACAAGGAGACAATGGGGAAGAGTGAAGATCCGTCAGGCTCTGAACCGTCGTGTGTGGGTTTTTGAGTCGAGTTGGATTTCACGTCACGGGTTGGCTGACGACGGCGGAAGTTGTAGCAAGACAACTCTACAAATCTGAGCAGTGAATTGTCTGACATGGTGTCTTGATTGTGGGGTTCGTCATGGTCTGCTGTTGTCTTTGGTCGCTGTCTGATTTGTAAGACCAGACACACATTCACACACACGCACGCACACGCACACCTTTCGGGTTTGGCTTGACCTCACCTCACCCCAAGTGGGAGCTGCACCAAGTTTTCGTCTCAAAACAGTCAATTTGAACACAATTGCTGCTTGCTTGAAAAAACTGACCCAAACCAATAATGCCCCCGCCCCCACCCCTGTACGAGACGTTGGCGCGCGACGATCAGGGCGATTCGGCGTGTTGGGCGATTCGGCGTGTATCTACACTGCCAAGTGTTCTTGTCACAAAAGAAGAACAGACAACTTGTGTGTTGGTGGGGACACTCACTTTCTTCAACAACGCTCACAATCAAGTGAGGAATAATTTGGCGTAGTTCATCCACGGAAAACACGAGGAGTGTCAATTGGCGCGCGCTTTCTGATCTCGCACGCTTCGTTTACACGTCCCGGAGGGATATTTGGGTCGAAATCCGTCACTGCGTCTGTGTGCACAGACCCAGATTCAGAGAGAACAGATTCAAAGAGAAACCCTCCCCCAACTTGACTGAAAAATTGTGCTGAAGAAACTCCCGGCTGAAAAAATGACCCCCACCTCCAGTCTTGGCTGACAAAGCAGTGTTCGCGTCACGACTGAGACGGTCAAGCGCACCGAAGAGCACCCTAATCATTCCAACGACTCTCTTGGAAACACCCCGAGCAGAAGGAAGGCACAATGGAACTGCAAAAGGGGCATTTTCTTTTTTTTTCACGCAATGGAGTTTGCGAAGGGACGTTTTCTTGGAACGTGCCTTGCCAACGTTGTTCTTCTTTTCTAAAGGTCTTGTGGACCTGTGCTCTGAAGTTTTCTGCTGTGCGGTGTTTCCTTTGTTCACTCTGAACGACTGACAGGATCATGTGTGCTCGACCAGTTTCCCGATAACCTTTACGATTGCGTCGAGGAAATACGTAAGTGCATGGGGAAATGAAAAGAAAAATGGGTGGTTGAAATGACTTCTTGAACTGCTGTCTGGTTTCCTGCTCGTTATTGGGTCAAGCTGTGATGGTCTTCTTCACTGCTTGTTTCTGCTGAATTCAGCCAGAAGACACACACTGAACAACCAGCACTTTCATTTTCAGACGCGCGGTCTCAAAAGCCACGCGTCTGTTGCGCTCACTGTGGACGCCGTCCAGTGTGTGGACAGGTGCAGCAGTCCTCGTATTGCAAGGAGAACCAATACCACAACCCCTTGAACACAAACGTTTTTGTCAGGTGTTGAATATACGAGAGCGACAAATAGATCTGCGCGAGCAACGCTCTTTGGAAACCAACACCTCTTCATTGTGTGTCTTCTGGCTGAATTCAGCAGAAACAAGCAGTGAAGAAGACCGTCACATCTTTGCATTCGTTTTGATGCACTGAGCTTTGGTTTTCAAAACGATGGCACGCAGTGTTTGTCGTTTCCAGCATTTTCACAAATCACTTTGTTCGAACCTTGGGGGGGGGGGCCTTTGATCGCCCTGATGCAGGTGGACTACGATTGGTCCCTGGATCAATTGTCATTGGACCCAGTGCGTGCACAAAGTTTGCTGACATTGCCGCTTTGTGCCTTTTTGTCACTCGATTCTTTCCAGTAATATTCTCTGGAGCAGGCAACGGGGTATTGTGTGAACACAGCCGTTTATCATGATGTACGATCGAGCCAAGTCCCCAGTGACTGATGTTTGTGCTTCTGCTTTTGTGTAGGTGGTGCAGTGAAGAGAGCTGCTGAAGCCTGGAAGAGGCGAGGAAAACACATGTAACCACGTTGCAGTTGTGCTGACTGCCGTGACGACGATGGAGGGAGAGAACGGTTGAGAAGACGGCGTCGTCAAGACGCTCTCCCACCACGAGAGATACGAAAACAACTCTTCCTTGCTGCAACGCCTTGTGAAAATGGATTTGAGAGGATCAGTGTGGAAGCAGTGAGTGAAGGTGACGTGAGATACCTGCCCAGCATGTTGCTCAAATTGCAACGAGCTCATCGTTACCTTCCAGTGTACGTTGCATTTGCCGCGCAGGGTCTTGGTGTCACAGCTCAACGACAAGTGAATATGCCTTGCTATTTGTGCTCAGCGAACGCGTCGGGTTTCAGCGTGGATTTTGTTGGAAAACCAATGGAAACAATGGATATGGCAACGTTGCAACATTTGCAATCCTTCTTTGTGTGAACGTGCGCATACACAAACAGGAATTCTTGCCCTTTGTTTGAAATCTGGATGTTTTCCATTTGTGTCAGTTTATGTGCGTTTTGGGAGTCGCCTATGTTGGATCAGTGCACAAAAGTTGTGATCATCCGTGTGGACACTGAACGGGATTTGAATTGATCACTCCAGAATGGCATCGCGTATGGTTCGGATGTCGCAGTTGGAGACTCCCAGTCCGGCCTCGTTGCGGAGAAGCAACAGCATGGAGACGTACATGGTGCGAGTGTACCTCGGCGCGCTCAGCCAGACCACCGAGTTTGTCGCCATCGAGGGACTGAAAAACACGCGCGCAGACGAGATTGTGGAGGCGGCGGTGCACAAGCTGCGCATGGGCGTGCCCAGTCAGTACGAGCTGGCTGAGACGTTTTCCTCGGGCGGGCAGCTGTGCAAGGAGCGACGCCTGGACGTCGGGGAGAACCCCGTGCGGATTCAGCTGCTGTGGCCTCGAATGACGCCGCACATGGCGGACGTGCACCGCACCGAATACCAGTTCTACTTGCGAAGGCGAGAGCCGGGCGCCGTGCGCTCCAACTCTTGGATGGAATACAACGACCAGAACCGAGTGGACAACTTCCTCAGCACCTTCCTGCAGCAGCCCAAAAACAAAGAGTACCCCGATCTGTGCAACTTGCCCGATCTCAACGAAACCACTCTCCTGCAAAACTTGAAGACACGCTTCGAGAATGGGATAATCTACACGTTCGTCGGCTCAATCCTCATATCTGTGAACCCTTTCAAGTTTTACCCCATTTACAATCCCAAATACGTGAAGATGTACCAGAACCGTCGGCTAGGGGATTTGCCGCCACATATCTTTGCCATCGCGGACGCGGCTTACTACACGATGCTTCACGAGAAGCGGAACCAGTGCATTGTGATATCGGGCGAGTCGGGGTCGGGCAAGACGGAGAGCACGAACCTGCTGCTGCACCACCTGTCGGCGCTGAGCCAGCGCAGCCACCACGGCACCGGCGTCGAGCAGACCATCCTCGGCGCCGGACCTGTGCTCGAGGTCAGTCCGCTTCTTTTACAGCCGTGTCGCGTTGTCCAATGCAGTTTCCCTGCAAGGTTTCTTGTGGGATTTTATGAATTTGTGTCAGTGGTCCAACTTCTCTTGAGCTCGACCTTGCGCATCACGCTTGTGTTCAATCTTGTGGTGGGAGGCCCAGTTCGCGAACACCGCCTGTTGACACAGTCAACGAAGGTGTACACGCAGAAAGCAAATTCCGACCAGGAAATGAAAGTCAGAGAAACCCTGCCCTTGGCAACAAAAGCAGACCCCACAGGTGGAATAAAAGGTCTGCGTGACAACATTTCGACCCAGACGTGATGTCGTGGGTGGCGTGCGATGATGTGCACGAACAGTTCCCAATGTTCACTTCACGCGGAACTGACACGCAAACATGAGTTCCGTGGGTTGTAGCTGGAGTGCAGCGTGCAAAGGAAACGAGTAAACTTCGAAAGACTTTCAAAACCCCTTCCAGTCCGCTCCACCGTGTTTTTCTTTTCCTTTTCCGTCCAGCGTACGACTGTACGACCGTTGGTTCGCTCAAACACCCACACTGCGATACTCGTTCGCAGTTCCCCTGAAGACACACTTGCTTGTACGTACAGTCTGAAGAAGAAAGGACACACCAGGATTATCCTGGATTTCTTGGTTCACGAATAGATCGCCACAAATCTCTCTTGAGAGAGCGTGAAATTTTGTTGGACAAATGATTTAGGTCTTGAAGTCAGGTCGGCCAAGACATCACACTGCAAACTGAGGTGCGTGTTGAGTCAGACGGTGCAGTTGGGTTTGCACTGCGGAACGTTGTGGCACAGTGACATAATTCTCCGTGGACACAAACACTATGAGCAAACATAATATTTATCTTTGTGTGAATAGGGCTTTTATAAGGCTCGTATATGCTTGGTACAAAAGCTTTATCTCCAGGGCGAGTTGTATTTTCTTGTATTATCTTTTGTGTGATCACAGCAAACATCTCGTTCTGAGGTGATCAGATTTGGCAAGTAGTGGTTCACAGTGGTGCATCCACCGCAGCTCCAAATTCTTGGCAACAACTAGTCGGAGAAATTTTGTGTCCGTTCTCGTGTACTGAGGCGATTTGTTGGCACGCTGTACGTACGTGCCCAAATCACGGCGTGATTGCTTTGTGTCCAACAACACAGGAGAGCAGCAGGCTTTGATTCACGAGAATCGTTTCCAGCACCGAGTTTCCTTCACGAGCAAGCCAGAGAACAGAGAGGATGAGACAGACGCATTCACTGTGAAGGAACCAAATGCCAAATGTTGATGAAGAAACAACAGAGTTTCCAGACGTGACCTGGTGTTGCTGCATTGGTCAAATTTGTGAACCCTTTTCTGCATTTGGAGGTTGCAGCGGGAGTTTGTCCACAGTTTTGCTCACACGCTCCCTTCGAGTGATCATGCGTGCTGCAGATCATCCTCAATGGATCTCCAGAATGGCTTTGTCCATTTGCAGCCGCTTCTGCCTCTTCTGGCATCTGTTGTTCCGTAGGTGAGGCTCTCAGGTGGTGACTTCAACTGACTGGTCAATCTGGGTCATCCCAAATTTTTGCGCTTGGGCGTATTTTGGAAAGACCACAGCCACAACAAAGTCTCCCCAGTGCACAGTCACGTTTGAAGGGTCTCTTGTTCTGCTTTGCGGAGCGGCTGTTCAGTTACACCAACTTGATTAAGATGCCACTGATTCTGAAAACATCAGTTGACCCAACCTTCGTCGCCCTGACTCTGAAAATGGTGTTTCCGGATCCTGCGCGAGGATCCGTCAGAAATTTACATCGCAACGCTGGTCAGTCGGGAACATTTTGTGACCGTAACTTGTTCGAGAGAATTTCACAAATGATCCCTTTCAGCATCAGTGCTAAAAATTGAACTTGTGTTTCGTGATGGAATTTGTACTTGTTGGTGATTTGTACACCACTCTGCTGACGTGAAAGTGATTGTTTGCCTTGGAGCGATTTGATTGCAGGTGTGTTGAACCAGCACCCGTTGCATGGAATTGCAAGTCAGATATAATCCCCATTTGTGGCAACTGTTGGAATTCCATTAGTGTGGGAAATTGAAGAGGGCTGGGTGAGAGTTGGACAACCCCACAAAATGTGTTGAGGCCACCATGTCTTCAACTGGTCGTGTCAGAAACATGACAATATTCTTTCGAAGTATTCCACTCATTTGATCACTTCTTCTTTTACAGGCTTTTGGCAACGCGAAGACGGTGCACAACAACAATTCTAGTCGTTTTGGAAAGTTCATCCAAGTCAACTACAAAGAGAATGGCATGGTGCATGGGTAAGTCAAAAGTTACTTGTCTCCCAGTGCAAATACGAGTTGATTCCTCACGCAGAAATTCTCTCACACAGGGTGGTGGATCAACAGTCCAAAAATTGAGACACTGTCCTTGTCAGCACATCATCTTCCCACACATTTGCGCGTTGTTGACGTCTTGCTTGACACCATAGAAACAACAAGGAATTTGTGCGCAGCATCAACCAGATACAGTCCAGTTGACCACACAGGGGAGGGTCTGTTGGAATTGCTACGAGATGTTGTCCACTTTATTTCATTTGTGGAGAGACCTCACGAGAGATCATACGAGGCTGATCCCAAAACTCCTTTTCGCTGTCCGCGGCCACTTGCGAGTGCAGCGGGTTTATTCACGTAACAAATGAAGGCAAATGGTCTTTGTCGGCACACAGGAATGTCAACATGACGGTCGACACAGCGAAAAGGAGTACCCCCTTCATGGTCAGCCCTGACAAGTTCACTGGTTTGGGTGAGGCGCATGTCTACACCAGTAGGTGTTCTTGTTCTTTCTCCAATAACCCCGTCTGGTAACTAAATGGGGCCGTATTTGGGCAAAACTGGGTGGACGCACAGCGGCTCTTTGGATGAAAGGAAGAAGATGGCCTGATTGGTTGATCAACACTGGCCAGTGAAGTTGTCTGGCCCGCTCGCTTGGTCCTTGAAGATTGTGAATAATGTTCCGACTGTGAGAGTCAACTCAGGCATGAAATTTAATTAAAGGATCCACCAAACAGCCCCTTGAAACACGATTTCTTTCGTGTGTCTGTGGGTCGAAACATTACTGATCGTGACCTCCGAAGCTTTCAATTCATAAGTTTTTGGTTCAAGGGACGGACCAAACCTTTTTGTCGTTGGCTTCATGCCTGTTTGCAGAGTCATGAAAACTCCACACGAGCCCTTTTCTGATTTGCCACAGAGTGTCGTGAGAAGCTTCTCTTGAACTGGCCGTGCGAGTTGGGCCAAGAATGTTTTGTCTTCATTTTCTCCAACGAGGAACACAGTGAAGGCTCGCTGCAGGGTAACTGGGACGGCTTCAGCCTCACAACCCACCTGCGCTACTCACGGTGGAGGAAACATTCCGAGCAACAGAACGAATTTTCCAGCTTTCTTGTGAACTTCACTTGCTTCTGCCTTTCAGCGTCGGTCTGTGCGGTGACCGCTGAACATCGTCAGTGGTTACCAACACAGATACACAATGAAATCTCTTTTTGTTGATCTGCATAAACAGAGCTGGAAAGGGGCACGGAAATCTGTTTCTGATGAACATCAGTTTGACGGCTATTTATTGCACAGCTCAGAATGATGGAGACTGGGAGAACGCAGCAGCTTTTGCTCTGGAAAACTCCCAGAGAAACGTACAGGTCATCGCTGAAAACAACGGGGGCAGTATCCGTTTCAGATCAATCTGCCCTTTTCCCCTTTCGCCACAACGGAAAGAACGTTCGACTTTCACGCGAAGACTTTTCTTGTTTTTGCTTCTTTTTTTTTTGAAAACTTGTCGTCAGTCTCCAGTGCTGGAAGCTGTGCACGGATAGTTGAGGGGATAATGCCTTGTTGCTGCACAGAACAGTTACTGCTGCTTCAACGGTTCTGCAGGATTAGCGCTCAATACTCGCAGCTCCAACTTTCATAAACATCTGTTGAATTCTTCCAGCATGTTCCTGTGGTTCAATCGTTCCGCACGAATTGTCTCTGAAGGCTGAAGCCACTTCACCAGGTCTCGCCCACGCAACTGATCAGTTTCAATTTCGAGTCACGCACGAGACGGGCCGTGAAGTTCAAGACGTCGTCGAACTTCACGTGGGGTTTGTTGGATGCTGTTCTTGTCCAACAAATTCAGTTTGAGTCGGAGATTGTGTTGCAGCAATCTCGTGACTGTCGACAGCAAGAATTTTGGATTTCCTTGTTGTGGCTTCCATTGTGTGTTTGGTCTCTGAAGACAAAGGTTTGATTTGGCGTTCGGGTTTGGGCGCCTTATCTTCGGAATTCTCAGTACGTTTCCTGTTTCGAGGCTGGCGGAACAAACAAACACGTCCGATCTCAGACCATTTCTTTGTGGTTTTCCAGTCGCGGTTTCTGTGATACTCGTATCATTCACAAACATGTGAAATGCGCAGGTATTAATCTGTTGACTTGGTCCTCAAAACCGCACTCGTCTCCCGAGTGATTCATTTGTGATCGGTTCTTTGACTCGTGGTCACCGTTGCCTCAATTTGCCCGTTTGTGCTTGATTTGCCGTTGCCTTGTTTGGTGAAAAAAATGTCAGATGATTTCCTTCTTGTTTGCTGATGCACGAAGCACTCAGTTGTCTCCTTCATTCAAGGAAAAACACCAAGGCTTGGCTCAGTCGATCAAGCGAAGAATAGATTTGATTGAAAACTATCAATTCGCTAATGGATGTTGCATCTGGATGAAAGTCACCCCAGCTGTGCCAAATTTGCCCCTTCAATCACGGAAGACACTGAACAACGACCAGCAGCGAACAAGCAGCACAGGAACATGGTTTCGTGAAGAATGTCTGTCACTGTCATAATGGCATTTTCTTAACGCCCACGTACACAGCAGCTTCACAGATGCGCCATTTTTAGACAGGCGAGGTTGCAGATTGGCGAAAAGCTTGCTCGTTTCTGCCAGTGACACATTTCCATGAGTATTGATGCCAGAGGTTGGATTGGTTGACGGACATTCAATCGTTCTTTTGAACGAGAACTTTGTCACGTCCCCGTGCCGTCCTGTCTGAACGAAAACAACGTCAAAGCCTTTCCTCAGCTGCTTACGTTGCAAGTTGCTGATACAGACGCACGGAAGGTTATCCACATCGGTGAGGTACAACCGTACAACCGGGAGACACTCCACTTGGTTTTGAGCAAGTTGAGTCCAATTTCGATGACCAACTCGCAAACCGTGGCCCAACGTACAGCGAACATCTCTTGCTGACAATACCACTGGCGAAGTCCTCCCAGCTTCCTGACATTCTTGAAGAGACAAGTAACTGCATCCAATTGAAGATGTGTTTCGTCTAGCCGTGCATGAATCGGTATTGCTGCGCGGATCTCGCACGGTTGGCAAATCTTGAAACAGAACCTCAAGCAGTTCGGCGTGATGTTAGGGTTCAGTCCACGACACCCCTTGCATAGTTCGCACAACACATCAGTTTGGAAACAAAGTGAGAGGACCTCCATTTCTACCTTCACGCCACTGGTCATGACACAGTTTATTTTTGCAGGAGAGGACAAACGCTCGTTTTGTAGATCTCCTCTGTCTGGAACCAAACTCAGGTCTCATCCTGATAATTTCGAAGCGTCTGAAAGCTACTTCTGTTCACTTTCCCTGCTTGATGATTTGGGGTTTTCTTTTTGCGCCCTTCTTCAACATTTGTGCGTGCAACATTTCCATGGAATCAAACGAACTTGTCTTGTTTCTGTGGCGAACATATTTTTTGCTGCGCTCAGTGACGTGGAAATTTGGTTTCCTGTTGGGAACTTGTGTCTGGCGAGTTTGCATCAACACATTTAGTCATGCTTTGTGACAAACCAAATATGATAATCCGTGAACAAGAAAGAAGTACAGATGTTGGGTTTTATGGGAGCCAATGTTCAGGGCAAGATCTTGCTTCGCTTGGATCTTTTTCACCTGAAAGACTGATCTTTATGTTTGGCTCCGCAAACGGGATATTTTTTTGTGACATTTGATCGTGTGCAGATAATCTTCCCCGCAAGAAGGCAGAAACATTCAAACTGGTTGTTTTCTCAATTAATCCGCGTGTGAGGAAATATTCTCACATAAGTGTGCTCTGATTGCACAGGGTGTACGACAAACAAAGCACTCGTGCATTCTTTGGTTCCTTCGAAGGAAACCAAAATTTTTGCAGCGACAAGAATGTCCACCGTGATTGTTTCGGAACAGCTTTGATTTACGCTGCTCCCTGCATTTCATCGGGCAAAGGGTAAATTATTGTGCAGGTCATCTGTCACGAATGAAAATGCCCTCGCTCCGCCTCTCCGTCTCAGCCAGTGGTAATGACTGCGAACAAACTGCTCCATCGTTGCCACCCTCACCTCACCCTCATGGTGCATCGAGTGAGGTTTGTTTGTTCGATGTTGTTCGGGTGAATCAGTCACTGACAACAGCTTGTATCTGCGTTCTGCTGACCCTGTGTTGTTTTCAATAGTCTCTGACTCCCTGTCGCTCTTTGTCAGACTCAAAAGGGTGTTGGTCCGTGCATTGTGCTTGAGGATTTCTTGTGTCTTTTTGTGCGGCAAAGTGGCACACAGGTAGGGTGAGTGTCATTTGGCCATACAGCGTGCTCACGTCTCACTTCTTTTGAAACACGTTCATTTTCTTTTCCAGTGCTATTGTGGAGAAGTATCTTTTGGAGAAAAGTCGAATTGTGTCCCAAGCTGCCAATGAAAGGTAAGAACATTCTTTGAAACGATATGTTTTCAGTGCCCGATTCAAAATCTGACCAAACGATGTACCGTTGAAATCTCCGTGGCGATCACAGCTGAATCCATGGAAACAAGTCGGCGTCGTTGGAAAGCACGATTTTGTGATTTCTCTCTCAGAAATTACCACGTGTTCTACTACCTGCTGGCGGGTGCGAGTGAACAGGAGCGCGACTTGCTCAAACTGTCCCAACCTCAGGACTACTTCTATCTCAATCAGGTACAAACGTTCCTATTGTTGCACTGAAATTTTCAGACACGCGATCATTTTGCCGCGCATCAGAAGCGCCGTACAAGGGCAGCGTTTGCACCGAACTGCAACGAAACAGTCGTAACATCACGAGGAGCAACGCCAACCCCACAGCTGTTGCGTCTTCCGGGTCTGTGGACCTGACAAAACGTTACAGATCTACTTGTGATTTGCACTTGGAGATTGCAACGTTCGCTCGTACCACGCGTCTTCATCACGTTTTGTCTTTTATTGTGAAGGAACACGCAATTCCGTCTCTTGCTTCCGAGTTTTTGTTGCGCTTCACAAGAATAAAATTGTCCCTAGAATAGTCTGATCGACGGGTCTGCGTCTCTTTCAGAGCTGCTGCTACGAGTTGGAGGGGATCGACGGCGACACGGTGGACGAGGCGCACGAGTTCCTGCGCCTCAAGCAGTCGATGGAGCTGGTCGGCTTCTCGAGCGAGACGCAGCGCCGCATCTTCAGCGTCCTCACCGCCGTCCTGCTGCTCGGCAACGTCGAGTACAAAAAGGTCAGTCACGGACGTTGACCTCCTGAGTGGCTGCCCCTGTCCACGTAACGGACGAAAGCAAACATTCATTCAGACAGTAGAATCCAAACTGCAAAGGCATGAAATGCGGGGAAGACACCAGATCCCAACATGTTGCATTTCGCATTGGAAAGAAATGCAGCACAGTCATTCCTTTGATATTCATCTTTTGCTGTTTTGTGTGGGAGGAACGAACTTGACCGCACGCAGGAAGTTATGAAGAAACTGTTGCGTGGCGAGCGAGGTGAAGCACGCACATAACAGTGTGCGACTCGAAGTCGAGTCTGCTGAATCAAGCTCCGATTTGCCTTCACATGTACTGGAGAAGGGGCATCGGAAAAGATGGCTGGCTGGTAGATTGGGTCTGTGTGATCTTCTGACATTATGGAGGCGTGGTGCTCAAAGTTCTGCAGTGAAATGAATTGCACTGCGGTCTTTGCGAGCCGAGTCTGCTTCAGTATCAAAGCGTGTGTATCATGCCGCTTCGTATATCTGGAATAGTTTGTGGGATACAGGCATTTGAGAAATCACCGACAGAGAAAGTATCAATATTTTGAACCCCGTAACATATTGCTCGTGGATCAAATGTGCGACCAGTTTTGCACTCCTCACGGCACCAAAATAAATAAGAAAGACAATTCTCCGATTCAGTGCGCAGAAACAACAATGTTGCGCACTGCATCAGACCTGGCCGGCATTGAAGACGTTTCATCTTCGGGGATCAGAATTGCAGGAATCCTGTGTGAAGGGCCACCGAGTCTCTCACACCACAGACGCTGCAATGACCGAGGCTTGTTCTCTCGTGGTGACGCAAGTCTCAATTTCTTTGCAGAAAGCTGATCATCGGCATCACGAGGCTGTGACGATCAACAACCCGGACACCATCAACCTCATCTCTACTCTGCTCAAGGTCTGTGTCCGACGCCGAGCGCTGCTTCTCCGAGGGGTTCTTCCCGCCTGTTTTCACCACAAGACATGGCGAAACTTGTTCTTCACATTTCCCGACGACTTTCTCGCTCTTACTTGCCAGTTTGAATTTGATCCTGAGGTAGTATTTACTCACGTGTATTCACTTCTGTTATGCTTGTGATGAGGGAATTATCGGGAAATGACCTCATTCTCCCGAACAGCAGGAAGTTAATCTTGGGGTGAAGTTGCTATCCGAAATCTGTTGCAACACAAACACAGCAGCATCCTTCCCGGACCGTGAGGAAACAAAACCGTGCTGTGGAGTGTATTCGCCAGTTTGAAATTTTGTCGACGTGTGTCGGTTCAACTGCTTGATGTCTGGTCAAGTGGAACTTGAAACGTTTTTCGCACGGCGCTATCAGCAGTGACAATTCTTGTGTTGTTGGAACACCATGTAGATCTCAAGGTTTGCCTTATCAGTGGAATCGGTGTGCAAACTCACCTGGAAAATTGAAAAATCTTTTTGTTCGTCGTGAAACAAACTTTCCGTTGCTCTTGAGGCGGATTTGAACGTGTTGTGTTTTGTTTTCAGGTGAAAGAAGTGACCTTGGTGGAAGCGCTGACCAAAAAGAAAACGACGGCTGGAGGAGAAACTGTCGTCATGAACTACAGCATGGCTGACGTGAGACTCTTGTGCAGTTTGAGGACATTTGGTCAGGGTGTTCAGCTTGTGCCAGAAAACCCGACACCCGTCACGTTGACGCGAGTGCAGTTTCGTGTGGCCAAACTTGTGCGCTGGTGGTGCTGAATTGAACTTTGAAACCTCAGTTCATTTCTGCAGGCGTTGGCGACAAGGGACGCGATGGCGAAGTGTTTGTACGGAGGTCTGTTCGACTGGATCGTGCTGCAGGTCAATCACGCGCTGCTGTCCAAGAAGGACGTCAGAGATCATCAGGTGAGAGCGCCTCACAACCCGAGACTCAGTGCGACGTGCAACGACAGCGTTGTGGTGGCGTGAGGCCGTTGGTATCACACTGTCTCTTCCTTTCAGGGAAACAACATTGGCGTGCTGGACATCTTCGGCTTTGAAGACTTTACGCAAAACAGTTTCGAGCAGTTTTGCATAAATTATGCCAACGAAAGCCTGCATTACTACTTCAACCAACACATCTTCAAGTTTGAACAGGTACAAGAGAACAGTCGCGAATCTTTTGGGGAAAGACATAGTGGTTTCAGTCGGTGGCTTTGGTTCCAAGTGCGGATGCATTTCTTCGTTTGTAGGAAGAGTATGTTCGGGAAGGAATACAGTGGAAAAACATCGAGTTCATCGACAACACGCTGTGTTTGGACTTGTTTGCCAAAAAGCCGACTGGACTGTTGTTCTTGCTTGACGAAGAATGCAAGTAGGTGGACGTTTCGTTCGAAATGACGGTGGGCTTGCGTGGTTTTCAGTGCCATCGCAATGGTGTGTTCAGCATGTGTGTGTGTGTGTGTGTGTGGGTGGTTGATTTACCAGAGGGGGGGGGCGCAAAACAACTGTTGGTTTTCTTGTCGCAAAAGTCAATGCTACTGTTCACCAAGGTCACGCGTTTTGGTTGTTGCAGTTTTCCTGGTGCAACGAACGAGACCCTACTTGCCAAGTTCCACGCGCAGCATCAGAACCACGAGTATTACGAGGTGCCGCAGATGCGCGAGAGCGCCTTCAGCATCGTGCACTACGCCGGCAAAGTCAAGTACTGCATTCAGGTGAGAGGCGGGGCGCTGCCGTGTCCTCCTTGCGTTGTGTTTGGTGCCATCCGTTCCGGCCTTCACCGACAGAGTCGTTGCTTTGCAGGACTTCCGGGAGAAGAACAGTGACTTTATCCGGCAAGACATCATGCTTGTCTTGAAAAACAGCAGCCTCTCATTTGTCCGAGAACTTGTCGGTAAGCGAACTCGTATATACATTAAATTTTCTGAGCGGTTTCCGCAAGACGCTGCAAGCTGTTGTGGGATTCGCATCGCACTGTTGCTCCTTGCAGGATATGATCCGGTGGCTGTGCTCAGATGGGCAATTGTGCGGGCTTTCTTCAGAGCGTTTTATGCCTTCATTGATGCAGGCAAACGCCATAGAAAGTCAGCAGGTAAAGTTCAGGCGTCAAGTAAGTATCCCTCCATTCACATCGACATGTCAGTGTTGTCTGCATGTGGCTGGTTGTAGTGGTAGGTTTAACATACTTCACGCTTTTTAACTTTTTTGTGTGACGGTTGTGCAGCTAAAAATGTACAGAACATACGTTTGACAATTTTACGAATGTTGTGGACACACCGAAGAAAGGCTTCGAACTGCAGATTTTTTTCCCCTTACTTTTTCTTCAGAGAGCCATGAAAAGCACAAAGAAGCGCTTTGCTTTTGGATGCACAACATAAAATTTTGTTTTCTTTTTCCTTTGTTTTTTGACGGAAAAACGCGTTTGAGTCTTTCCTTTGTTTTTCGTGTCTTCAGCAAAAAAATCTCTGGCATGTGACCATTACCGGTTTTGTTTCGGATTCATAGCGAGGAAATTGCTTTTTTTTCGAATGTTCACATGGAAGAGGTTTCAGTAGATGTGCGGAGTGAATTTTTTTCTTTGTCCAGTGACATTATGCTTTTGTGTTTTTCTCAGTTTCTGAAATTTTGGGACGTTTGCACACAGAGACTTTGATCAGACACAAACTACAGTTCCCAGTGACTGATGGCGAGTGCTCGAACTCCGTGTGGTGCTGCAGAACTGACCTTGCATTGCAGGCAACAAGTTCGCGGCCATCATGCGGCAGCAGTCTCCGTCGCAGCGGGAGGCGGCGCGCCTGTCCATGGGCGGCGACATGACGTGAGTAGCCTCCACACACTTCTTCTCTGATGTCGATGCCCGGGCGGGATCCGAGGGGGGCGTGACATAACTTTGCTGGAGTTTCGGTGCTGTGTGGAACCGCTGGTGAAATGTGCATTCAACATCTGAGCCCACAATACCCGTTCTTTGTTTGTTCACACAGAAAATTCTGGCAGGCCGGTTTTGTGGACGTTTTTTTTAATATTTCTGTTGGAATGAGGCACACTGGGGCACGTACGCTGTTGAGGGTGTCTTGTGTTCGAACGATCACGGGCATGAGGTCGGGACACGGACGTGTGAATAGAGGGCAGTGAACTCCACCGACACATTCGCTCGTGTCGATCGTTTTGAAAGAAAAGACTTTCTTTTTCAAAGTTGACATTGGATGTGGTCCACAACAGAACACTTGCATGTGTTTATGTTTCACGTCAAGATGGCTTTTTCATCGTGTCATTCATCTTTTCTTCATCATGGAACAGTCACGTGAACCTATTCCAAGTGACTCTGGCCTACTCTGTATTGAAACGTATACAGTAAGTCACTCACTGAAACTTTCTCGCATAGGCTTTTAACTCGTAAACTTTTTGTGGATTTTTTTTGTGGATTTTCGATTGTGTGCAAAGCATGCACCCGAAACTCTTCACATCCGTCCAATTTTGTATCGTGGGGTCTTTTTGTTGTTGTTCGTCTTATTTTTTAACACAAGCCGACTTGCTGAGCGTCAGCCTGTCTTTTGCAGTCAGGTTTGGGTGTCCAAATTGTGGCGGACCCGCCAAGACCCCCCAACCCCTGCTGGAAAATGTTGGGTCGTGTGTGCAGGGATCGGATTCCCGAGCGCAGAACACTCATCTCCAGGCAGAAAGCTTTGGGTGATTAGGGGCCTTTGGATCCTCAAAAGAACCTCGCTATCTCTACAAGAAACTTTTGCAATGTGCTGCAAGACACGCACACACCCCTCCTCAAGACTTTCCTCCTCAAGACTTTTTCATTCAGGGGTGAACCACCCAAACATGGAGTTTGTCTTTTGAGTGCCGTCAGACGCCACCCCTTCCCCAAGAAAAACTGTTGTGGCAAAAGTTATCATGTCATCAGCAATTGTTATGGCCAAAATATGGTTGAGCAAGTGTCCAAGAATGATTTCATAAGCACAGTCGTGGAGTTGGCGTGTCCAGACCGGATGGTGTTCCGATTTTGGTTTATTATTTTGGGTTTTCTTGTTATTTTTGGAGTATGGAGGCCATTCTTCTGTTTGGGAGAGGGACTGCCATGATCGTGTTCAACTTGGCCCACCAACATCACTCGTGCCGCTGGCAGCCATGGAGAGCAAGCAGTGCGAGTGTCGTGTCTTGGTGGATCAAATCGAACTCCATCAGTGTTTTGTGGTTTTGAGGCAGATAATTTTGGCGTCCAACTTCAGCTGTTTGTGTTTGTATCGTTTCATTTTCCAAAGACAAAACCAGAGTTTTGCGGATTCAAATCCGAGCGCAGGAGTATGGAAGGTTCGAGGATATTGGTTGCGATGTTTTCGTCTGCTGTATTTTCTTTTCACTTCATCATCACAGAGAGTACATTGTCCAGCTTCATTTCTGTCATTGTCACGTTTTCTCGCATTTGCTAAATCTTGCAACGGAAAAGAGGGTTGGTTGCCACGATTTACCAAATGGAAAATATTGAAATTTGCTGAGACATTTTCAGCCAGTTTTAACGGATTGATCCAGAAAGCATGCGCCTTTTGACCTGTTTACGTTTCACTCACACGAATGTGAACTCAAATGGACGGAAAGTTGATTTGCAACTAATCTTGTTTCTGGATCTTCGTTGTCCCAACACTTCATTTCATTGAACTACCGTGTTATCTTTTGATGTTGTGCTGGTTACATTTCGGTTGACACGCTGCTTTTGTTTTCTGTTTGGTCTTGCAGTGGTAGTCGTAAAGTGATAATTGTAGAGAAGACCCCCACCCGGCATTCTAGTTACCATGGCGAGTCCCATCGTCACCACGGAAACGGCGAGAACGAGACGGACGTGGATGAGCTGGGCGTGTCGGCGGCGAGTAACGGGGACGTGTCCCCGCGCAGCGGCAGCGCCGCGGGCTTCGGCGGCGCCGACGGGTTTTTGAGCAAAAACAAAGCCATGAAGCGAGCGAATCGAGTCATGATGTAGGTCTGAGCGAAAAAAGAAGCAACTGAACCCTGAATTTTAAACAACTGAACCTTGAATACTATTGAATCACTGACTCTGTCTTGGTTGTTGTGTTGTTACGAGTACAGTCTATCTCACAGCACAAACACTTGCGAACTGTTCCGAACAGTGGTCTCAGTTTCCGTCAGAACGAATTGCTTTGCATTTTGAAGCAAACAGGTAACGGCGGGACAACTCAAACGTGACTTTTCTTTTGTTTTTGCAGGAAAAGCAAGTCATTCAAACCAAAGACAAGAAGCACCAAGGTACGCGACACCAGACAATACTGAGCTTTGTTTTCTTTTGCGAAACGAAGATTTGTGTTCTGAATGTGCGAATGTTGTAGGGTTTGCGAGACCTCAAATCCATGAAGACTCTTGCTGGCAAAACAGTGGTTGGCAGCAGGAGTACGAAAGGGAAAAACAAACCACCGAGTGTTTCCGCTCAATTCAATGTAAGTTGTGTGCATGCCAACTCTGTTCCTGCTTTATTTTCTGGAACAGACTGATGTACAAAAATCTCAGGTGAAACTGCAAAGCTCGTATCGTCGTTGACAGCTGCAATGCTTTCTGCGAATAGGGAGAGATCGCCTTGCCCGCAGATCAGATCAAAAATTTCATGCGGTCCTCACATTTGTTGCAGCATTCCTTGTCCAAACTCATGGAAACCTTGAACCAGGCGAACCCCTTCTTCATCCGCTGCATCAAATCCAACACTGACAAGGTAACGAGTTCGAGACGCATTCTGAGAATGGTGCCCAACAATGTCACGAGAAAAGAGGTGTCGTCTCACTGCTGTGTGTTTTGCAGGCCCCGTGCCGCTTCAACGAAGAGATCGTGCTGCGGCAGCTGCGCTACACCGGCATGCTCGCTACTGTCAAGATCCGACAGTCCGGCTACAACTACAGACTCACCTTCGAGGTACAGCACCCAGCACAGTTGAGATCAACTCCTTTCTTGGGACGCGTTCCTTTTTCGTTCGTATGACGTAACATTCTGAATTCATTCCAGGAATTCATCCAGCAATACAAGACCCTCCTTCCCAGAGGACTGGTCAGTTCCAAAGAAGACGTTGGTGCTTTCCTTCAGCAACTGGATCTCAACACAGAAAACTACCAGATCGGCAAAACGAAGGTGAAAAAAGGAACCACTGTGGCTGCACAACGCAGATTGGGCCATTCAACCTGTGAGAGACCCCAGCTGGTGGCGCTTGTATTGTTCAGCTCCAAGAGCACGAGGGGATTTTCTGACTTGCGGCAAGGTTTTCAGCACCTGGCATCGGAGGTCATTGTGCTGACTCGTTGATCTTCTCTGCGCAGCAGCTGTTTGGCTGGGCGCCCGTTCCACGAAACTTTTGCGTTGTTTCTCAAGCGTGGACAGTGTTCGTGTTGTAACTGGTGCCATGCTTTTGCCTTGGCGACCGAGTCAAACGCGGCGCGTTGCTGCTGCAGGTGTTTCTGCGGGAGACGGAGAAGCTTCTGCTGGACGACACGCTGCACCGCGCCATCATGACGCGCATCGTCAACATCCAGCGCTGGATGAAGGCGACGCTCGACCGCCGCAGATACGTGCGCATGAAGAGCGCCTGCATCATCATCCAGGTCCGCTCCCCGCAGTGCGGGTCGTCCAAGAAAAACGTGTTGCTCAGCATCGCACCGAATGTGCCTCCTTCCGGTGCATTGCATTTTTCTTCCATTCCAGACAAGGGTCCGCGGGTTTCTGGCTCAACGACAGCTTCACCGGCTGCAGGTTCGGTTCTACGCCACTCTGCTCATCCAGAAAGTTTTCCGCGGATTCAGGATACGACATCGACTGAAGCGCCAGAACGAAGCTGCGTGTGTCATCCAGAAATACTTCCGCCGCCATTCGGCTCGTGAAAAGTGAGTTGCAGCTGAAAGGCACTGACAGCAGGTGAAAACATCGGAGACAGAACCATCAGAAAAATGAGCACACGAGAAAATGTGGCATTATTCTGTTTTGCAGGTATCTAGTCATGAAAGAGGAAGCTCTCAGGCGAAAGGAAGAAGAGCTCAAAATGGAGAAACAGAAAGAACTGCAGAGACAAGCAGAGGAGTTGGAGAAAGAAAGGCTAAAAAAACTCCAAGCAGAGGAGGAGGAGGTGAGGTTACGCGGAGCGGAGGAGGCGAAGCGTCTCGCTCATTTGGACAATCTCGAAAAGGAACGGCAGAGACAGGCCAGACTCGACGAAGCCCACGTGGAGAAAGACAAAGAGAAGTGGCATTTGTTGGACATGGACATTGACAAAAACAAGCAAAGGCGACAGATTTCTGAGGAGGAGGAGTGTAACAAGCTTGACGGACGCGACGGGCTCGACCTGCACTCATCGGCGAGTGACGAGGGAGTGCTGACCAAGGACTCGAGCACCGAGGATCTGATCGAGAGGGGAAATGTAACCGAGGTGGCGAATGACAACGAATCAGAGTGAGCCCCATTCCTCGTTGGTTTCCGTTTGTTCCACAGCAAGTGGGTGGAATGTGAGCAAGTGTGTTAAACTTGGGAAGGCTCCACTGAACTTCACCTGTTTTAACAAGACGTGTGTGTGCGTGTGTGTGTGTGTGTGTGTGTGCTTTCTCAGGCATCAACTCAAAAGCAAAGAACCGCTGTGTGCGTGTGAACCTCCCCACGGAATGTACTGGAAGGGACGTCGCTATCTTTTCAGGAGCAGTGGGATCCTAGACGACTCCGAATCTGAGGTGACGTCGATGGGGACGTCGGGCCGGGCGACGCCTCCGTCCACACCGCACTCTCCGTGGGTCGCCTCCAACACGCCTCCCGTCTTCCCTGCTGCCCGCCTCGCCGCTCCGGGCGCTGCCTCCGGAGCCGCAGCCTCCACCCCGCTCAAACACCCCGTGCCCCCGACCAGTCTCCCCGGAGCGCTGGAGCCAGACTTCTCAGCAGTCACTTGTGAGACGGACGGACAGCCGCTTGATGAAGGGTGAGCAGTTCTTTGCTGTCTCAGAGGGCAGGTGGCTTCGCAACACCAACAATATTTGGAGTACGGTGCAAGTACTTGCGAACCATGCATTCAGCCATTCCGTATTCAAAGTGCAGTTGCCTCTGGTTAAGTTATTTCTTATTTCATCATGTAACCTCAGTGCATCAGTTGATCACGTTTCTCTGTGCACAGAGCGGCGCGCGCGAGTCCGGGAGCTCGGGCGCAGGAGGGACCGCGCGACCTCGAGGTCGTCATTCGCCCCGCCATTCAGAAGTCGGCGTCTGTTGACTCGGCGTTCCAAAACGAGGCGTCCACGTCAGCCGTCTGGGTCGATAAGCAGATCCACGCCCCGTTGGCCAAACAAGAATCGCTCAACGAGAGCATGCTGGTGAGAACCCGAAATCTGTGCTTCGTGGGTGATTGGTGTGTCGCTTGTGTTCATTTTGGTGTGGTTCTAAGAACTCACAAGTGGTGCTGAACATTCCTTCTGCTCTTCTGTTCTGAGCTTTTGTCAATTGCACCTTTCTCTGCTCCAATGTTGCCAGAAGTGACTGACTTTCAGCCGATCATTCTTCTTCAATGTGATTCTTGCTCAGGACTTCTCAAGGCACAATACCGAGTTCTTTGTGGCCAGACAATGGCATTTTGCACACACAAAACTAACAGCTTGTAACTTGCCTTTGTGTAGTGAGCTTGGGAGACGCATGGGTTTGTGTTTGCTTTCTCTCTGACAAGGATGATGTGGTTACGGGTGGCCAGATGGCTGTCTCTGGGTTGGGAGACGTGGAGGAGGAGGAGGATGGGGAGGAGGGGAGCGAGGCGGCTGAGCGCCCCGACACCAGTTCGCTGTGCAGCGACCAGGGCGACGGGGGGCGCCGCCGCTCGTCTCAGGGCCTCATCTGCGAAACGCTCACCGCCTTTAACTCTTTCCTTGGTGCAGATTCCGTGAGTATCGCGGACAAGCAAACGTGACGAAAATTGTGTTTTGCTGCGTGTCCATGAAATGTACTCCCGACCCGGAAAGTTATTTCTTCACTTGCTGGCAAAACAAAAATTCGAGGTTGTTGTTTCAAGTGTTTGGGCTGATGATGAGCTTTGTCTGTTTGCTGCTCATGCAGGAGTTTTCTCTGGCGCACGTCGTGGCGCCTCCGGCGCAGCCGACGTCTCCGGTGGACGAGCACGTGCGCGCCATCAAAGAAGGCTTCGACAAGCAGCTCGAGTCGGGCGCCTCCGCCGCCACCGTGTCCAGTGCTGGGGAGGACGCAGAGACGAACGTGCACCTCAGTCCGTTCCACAGGGCCAAGAAACACCTCAAGAACTTTGTGTCTGGTGAGTGTGTGTTTTGCCGTGTTCTTTGAAAGCCTATCGCTTGTAGAAATTCACATCATTTTATCACGAACAAAAGTTCACTGCAATAAAGAAACAACACACACGAGCGTGCGAACACTTCATTTGAGCTCTGCATGTCTTGACGGTGCCAGATAGGGATTCACTGTTCTGTACACACAACTAACGTGATCTTTGGTGGCGGTGGTGACGGGTGACTCTGCCTTCTCTCTTTCTCCGCTTCCACTGCTGCTTCTGATGCTGCGCTGTGTGATGAGCAGATGATGAAGAGCGTTCACAATACGAAGATGCTCGTCAATCGCCCATTTACGAGGAAATTCACTTCCCAGTGCCGCTGCCAGAACAGCACTTGCGCGAAGCGCAGTTGTTGCATCAACTGGCGTCAAACGTCACAACGACGCAGGAAACTGAAATCATGTCGTCGACATCAGCGTCGGGAAGCACTGTCACTAGGGTCACCACAACAACCGTCACCAAAGTAGCGGGCAACAAGAAGGTGCAGCAGGAGGTCAAGGTCGTGAAGCACAAGGGCTCAACGACCACGCAGCTCTTCCGTCAGTCCAAGAAGTCGCTCAAACACTTCCTTGATCACAGAAGTGAGTGGCGAGGCACGCGCTAGCTAGCACCCTGTGACCCAGCACCCGGTTGGAACGTCGACAGATGCATGAATGGCTGTCGTTTTGTCGTGTATATTTTGTACAAAAGTGTCATATTCACTTGTCCCTTTTTCAGAAAATACCGATGTTTTAGTTTTGTCACGAGTTTGTTGTGAATTTCACCAAAACTCAAGTTTTGCGCACTGGATTGCGTCTTCTTCATGTCCTGAGTGTGTGTGAATGCAGCGTCTGAGTGCATGGTTCTGTCGTAGATCAGTCAAGACACCGAAGTTGGCAAACAGCAATATCTATTGTAAGGTTTCTCAAATGTACCGACAACTTTCTTGTGACACGCGTGATACAAGAACAACTTCTTGATGTTGTGGTATGTAGGTGTGCTGTCAGACACTTTTTCTGTCTTTTTTTGTCACGTGGAACGCGCCACGGTCGATCAGTGTATTGTGCATAAGAACACACGACATATTTTGGTGTTTCCGCGAAACGTGCCGACATTTGACGGAGTTGTGCGTTTTGTTCAGGTGGAAGGAAGCAGAGTAAGAAAGATTCGGGGGATGAGAGTGATGACTCGCAGCCCGACGACAGTCCCATCTCTCCTGTCGCCAAATGTGAGTCCGACGTTTGTTGCCGGCTGTTATGGCCACTCTTTATTGTCAGTTCAGTTGCCCGTGTTCCCTGTTCCTTGTTTTTGGTGAAACATCAGGTGAAGCAGCGCGTGTACTTGGTTTCTGGACGCTGTTTTCAGAACTGTTGTCTTCTGCACATTCTTTTCAACACTGCACACCACCCACTTTAGACCTGCGCTTGTGCTCCGAACCCAGCTCGCCTGCAAGTGCTTTTCTTGCTGCTTCAGCCCGCGACCTTTTCTGTTGCCGTCCGTGCATGTGTCCAAATCTGTTGCAGTCAGTGCACATTCTCTTTTGTAGGGAGACACTTGAATTGTTGTAAGTGTGATTTACAGTTGTAAATTTACACAAACCGTCGCGTGCAAGGCTTTTGATTTGGAGCAAGGTACGGACTCCAAGATCAAATCAAGCAGTCAGTTGCAACTCGGGGCAGCCTTCGTTTCCTCCTTTCCTTTCTTGACCGCTGTTCACCAATCTTAGCAAGCACAAGGAGCCGTCAAAGGACGTCTGTCTTCATACAAATTGTAGAATCTACTCTGTTGATTTGAATTGTTTTGTTCTGCAGACGGTTCGTCGGGGAAGGTGAAGGAGGCTTGGGGCGCCGAGTCGCAGACGACGTCCACGACGCAGCTCAAGGTTCACAAAAAGCGGCGCAAGGGCAGCAAGAAAAGGTGCGTTTTGGGTTCCGTTGCTTCTTCTCGTAAGAAATTGTTGTTGGCGAGAAGGATTCAAGAACACACAATTTACTGCAAGTCGGGAGGAATTAGCGGCAACAGTGAAATTCGCAGCTTGAGTTTCAACATTGGCGGCTTCAGGTACGTGGAGGAGAAGGTGGAGCAGACGACAGCAGCGGCCACGTGGAGTGTGTCGTCCACGTCGCAGTGGCAGTACCCGAACCAGCGCGTCATCCAGAACGCCGTCGAGCTGATGCAGCTCGACTCGTTTGTCTCCTGCAAGGTGCGTGTGCGCGGCTCATGTTGGGAGAAATGGCGGGAAACACGCCTTGTGTCTGAGCAGTGGTGTTTGCAGTTCTTTTCGAATGAAGATAGGTCTTGTTGACACATGAATAACTTCAGTGCCAGCAGCTTGTTCTGCATGATTTTGTATCCAGGAATCACTTCTGCTGCCAGTCATTGAAAATGTTTGTCCTCGCATGTACTTTTAGATTTCTCAACTGGACAAGGACAACCGGCGCGACACGGTGTTCGACAAGGTGTTCAAGCGTGCGCTGCGCGAGTTCTACTCGACACTCATCACTTCTCAGTCCGTGTCGCACCACGAGTTCAGCTACAAGGATCTCATGTGCAACTACGAGGAGACGCTCAAGGCGTGCGCGCGCAACGAGAACCTGGACGATTCCTTCCCCGTCACGATGGGTATCAACGCCTTCAGGTGAGCAACAACTGCTGTTCACCTGCACGTAGCGACAAGGATGGGAACAATATTGGGGTCGGAGGCATCCAGGAAGCAACAAAACTTGTTTCTGTGCACGACTTTCCTGCAACTGGGCCAATACAATGGTTTTGTTTCAGAGGGTTCCTCGATGAATTCATCAAAAAGAAAGAGAACAAGGAGCTGCCGAAAATGGAACCGAAGAAAGAAAAGAAGAAGAAAGACAAGGAGTACAAAGAACAATACGTGGTGACTATCCTTCGTCGCTTGTGACATCATAACTTCTGTATGAAACTTCAAATTCAGGGCGTTTGGTTCATTGGTGTAAATACGACTTTGCAGGAGCACCTGAGGCACAAGTTCCTGTTGACTCAGTTCGGCATTCCGACCTTCTGTGAGATGTGCAGTCACGTCATGTGGCGGGGTTTCGTCTGTCAAGGTGTGACTCTGTTTACACGACTGTTCTGAACCTTGTCTCACCGAAACTCTCACTTCACAGAGTCTTCTGTCACGCTTGTTTCTTTGTGTGTCTTCACGGTTTGATTTGTTTTCCTTTCAGTTTGTAAGAGTGCTGTGCACAAGAAATGTTGCTCAAAATTCAGCACCAAGTGCAAAGCGGTTGTGAGAAGTGCGAAGCCAGGGGTAAGAAGACACTGTCTTGGTTCCGTATGTGGTTTCTGCTTTGAGTAAGAATAACTCTGTGTTCATTGAGAAGCCCGTTTCGGACGACATTTTCGAGCCTCGCAAGGTCGTGTGCTCCAGAAACCGCCGAATTTTGGTTCCAACATGAGAAACTTGTCTCCTCGCAGCACGAGAAGCAGATCGTGGGAATGCCGCTGCCGCTGATTCTGACCGACAATCAGAAGGTGCCGTCCGTCGTCGAGCGACTTATCAAGGCGATCGAGCTGAACGGCCTCTACACCGTCGGTATCTACCGCAAGGCGGGCGCAGCGGGGCGGGTCCGCGAGCTGCTTCACCTCGTCAACTCAGGTACAACTCGCTGTCAGTCATGAGTTGAAGTGCTGCAGAAATTGGTCGAAATGGTGTTGTGAATACAGTGTTTTATTGGGAGAAAATGCGAGGTCTGGCGTCCCCGTTTGATTGCGCCGTGACTATGAACTCTGCGCGCTTTCAGACCTGGCCGGCGTGGACTTCAACGAGTACCACGTGCACGTGTTGACGTCGGTGATGAAGACGTTCTTCCGCGAGCTGCCCGAGCCGCTGCTCACTTTCGATCTGTACGACGACTTCATCAGAGCCTCAGGTAGACCCGTCGCGCTGCGGCTCCAACCCCCCAAGAATGAGAAAAAGTCCTGCACACTTATGCATTATGGGGCGCAGAATAGTTTGTGTGACACAGAACCTGCCTGCCTGTTCGTGTCCCAGACTGCAACGATTGTCATTGTGTTTGTTTGACTTTGTTGCAGAATGTACGGATGAAAAGGAACGAGTGCAAGCTTTGTATGACATCGTGAAGAAACTCCCACAGCCAAACTACGATCTCTTTGAACGGCTAGTCTTCCACCTTGCCAAGTAAGTGACCAACTCAAGTGGCGAACGGTTTCTGACTGAGTTTGACGCAGCCCTTTCTGTCAGCAGCCCATTTTGCTGAACGTCATCTTTGGTATTTTTTTTTTTTCTTCAGCGTCGCGCAGCACGAGTCGATGAACAAGATGAGCACGAACGGAATCGCCATCATCTTCGCGCCGACGGTGCTGCGCAGCTCCCGCAGCATGCCGGCGCAGGAGAGCCTCCTCCACGTGCCAAAACAAACCATGTGAGTGCGTGCGTGCGTGCGTGCGTGCGTGCGTGCGTGCGTGCGTGCGTGCGTGCGTGCGTGCGTGCGTGCGTGCGTGTGTGTGTGTGTGTTTGCAACGGGTATGTTCAATTTCTCGCAAATCACTTCCGTGCTTGAAGTATTTGGTGTTGAATCGTTGTTTCCGGAACGTTTCAGATGTCTCGAGTCAATCATCGGGGAGCAGCTGAAGAAGATCCGACACTCTCTCGCCGACATCCTGACGCTCGACACGGCCGCGGCGTCCGCCACCAGCCGGCTGTCTGTCGTCAGAGCAAGCATGAGGCAGGGCACCACCAAACCAAAGAAGGTTCGTCTCAGACTCAACATACGAATGAACACAGGAACGGCTTTCTCGGCTTCGTTTCAGAACGTCTTGAGTCTTGGTCACACACCAGTGTGAGCATTGACTGTTTGTGGCTGTGTTTGCGCGTGGTGTTTGAGGCGTCGGTTCTGTGACTCGTGCTGCAGGTGAAGGAGACGGAGGAGGCGCCGCCTCCCATCAGCGAGAGCGACGACGAGGAGAAGATCCAGACGGAGGCGCGCATCCTGTCCGAGCAGATCCGCTCCCTGCAGCAAGAAAAGTGCGTCTTTTCATCTGAACTGAAACTGCTACACCTACTCATGTTGCTTGAAAATGTTTTTCGTGAGAGGTACATTGGACCGGGTCATAGGCTGGTGAAGAGACGGCTGCAACGCCACGATACTTTGCTCCTCGACAGCTTCAGTTGATTTCACAGTGCTCAAGGCTCTCAGTCCAAGACAAACTCGTGATTGAACTCTGATTCGTATCTTTCCTTGCAGAGAGCAGTTGACGATCAACATGCCGAGTCTGGAGTGTCGGCACAGCAGCTCAGAGGAAGACATCCTCAGCACGGACGAGCTCGAGTCGGTCGACGACGCCGACGCCGCCCCCTACGAGGAGTTCGCCGTCACCTTCGACCTGCCAGGTAGGCAGCGGCGCCGCGGCGTCGTGCTCGTGTAGCGCCGACATGTGTGATGGTAGACAGTGTTGTCCACCCAATAAATGACGCATGGTTTCTTACCTTTGTTTTCTTTAAGTCAGAGTTTAGTCCCCACTGTTCAGTCTCTATAAGTGTGAAACCGGCTTATAAAACTCGAGAATCGTCACACATGCGTTTGAGTCTCTCTGCTAGCGTCTGGCTGTCACACTCATGTGACAGTCAACTGAGTCCGGTGCGGCGGTCCGGTAACCAACGCAGACTTTTTGTGCCGTGCTGTTGGGTCCACCAGAGGAGATTGCACTCTACGCCTTGAGTGCTCACTCCGCGCTTGCT
>JAAUXT010033590.1_pt1 | contig 34362 bp, 37 predicted proteins | sample 7278171 | NCBI WGS metagenome assembly JAAUXT01 (sample SAMN14350112, study PRJNA611818) | marine sediment metagenome | isolation source: surface marine sediment (1.8m) | place: French Polynesia: Moorea | collected 2018-08 | reverse complement strand
CTCGGCCAAATGTGCTGCGCCCTGACAGACGAATCACGTTTTGTATGATTCCTGCTGCGGGGACACGTCGGGTATTTACCAAGTCAGCAATGACAAATGAAAATCCGTTTTACGTGAATAATCGCGCTGCCATCATCAGGATTGCATCTCTGATCAAGCCAGAGAAGGCTCGGCAATTGTGATGCAGCTGAACGGCAGGACATTATGATGGAGATTGGAAAGCGTTCGACAAGAGCTTTTCTGTAGCAATTGTTCCCTGCACTTTGTGTTGTTCGACTCGCGCATTTGACCTCTGGCAGCAACTCGAATTTCTCGGACGTTGAGGCAATCTAGACAACCAGGTAATATTCTTCTTCTCATCTCCTTTTCCCAGTGCATCTCAAAGCTTCAGCCCAAGTGCATAAACGACAATTTGGCCCTTGACTGCTGACAGAAATCCATAAAGACAGAGCATTTCTGACAGAAGTACCTTGTGTGCTTTGTCTTGTATGATTCCCTGTGATAATTGTCGGTGGCACGACGGAGCGCGCACCTGATGCAGGCACCTGTGTCTTGCTTCACTGTTTCCAGGCTCCAGCTCTGTGACAACAGAACTGCAGGGCTGGCTGATGACTTATGTCGACTGCGATAAAAGATTATGATGGATGCGCTGGGCGCAGCTTCTCCGTTTTCCGAGCCGAGTGAAGGTCATTCAGAGAAAACCTTGTTGATCAGACTTCCGCCCGGCCCACCGTCTGTCTGTTTGCACGTCTTTCCTTGCGCAGTCTTTCAGAGCGACTGGGTGGACATTCCCTGTTCACGCACGACAAATGTTCCATCTACGGTTGTGGTGTGGTCAAATTTGAATGCTCAGAAGCTTCTATGTTGCTCGGTGCAAGGTGAGACGGCAGTTGTGATTTCTTTCAGCAGGAGCCTGTGGGATTCGTACTGTTTTGCAGGTTCAGACAAATTAAACGTGGCAGTTTTATGATGGAACAGCAGTAACCTCCACCCGAAGTGAAATGAGCTATCACTTTGAACGTACGATTCGTTCGTATTCGCGAAGAATCCGGCAGGCGTAAACGTTGGTTTTACCCTTGTCATAATCAAGTGCGCACAAATGTCAGGGCCCCAGGTATAATGACATATCCACTGCACACAGTTAGCTATACCTGCAGATACTGCAGGGTACCTGTCGAGTAACAAAGGCCAGAGAGAGAGTTTGAACGGGCGAGGGCTTCACGGATGCCGGCAGATAGGAATGTAACTGGTTCATTGGAGGGTATGGCTGCATAATACGTGTGATTAGTGGTTCTGGGTGCAGCTGTTCGATTCGTTCGGACCCCTCGTACATCAAAAGAATGTTTATGACGGGAGGTTGTGGAGCACGGCTCCGCGGAGCGAGGTGGAGATTGGGGGCAGGTGGAGAAGCACGACGACGGTCGACATCGCGTTCGGTGACCAGAGAATGTCTCCGTCAAATTCCAAGGAAGCGGATTTTCTGTTGCCCGCACAGTTTCAGGGTCAGGTGGAACCAGAGCAGCGACTGGGAGACCCCGACTCTGTTGGGTGTCGGCGTCGCAAACACCAGGGACGATCATCGCACTGAACCTGAAAATGACGAACCCGCGTCACATTCCCACCAGTTGAGGGCAAAATAAACTGTATGACAGCTCTGACATATTGTTAGCGCACTGGGGCGACTGGTAGTTTTTCTTGGTATGCACACTCGTCAGCGTTGTTTTCCCATATGGAAACAGTTTTGTAAACATTATTAGCGGTGTAGCGCCGTGAATCTGCACTATTTGCCAGCAAGGCGCTCATATTTGTGCGACACTCCCCACGCCGTGCGCAGCTTCCGTACCTGTGTTTCAACAAAAAGACGCTGACAAACCTCACTATGCACGGTTTGATAAATGTGTTGCCCGCTTCACGTCGACGGTGTGAGAAAGTTATCGACTTCGTAAACTGTGCGTAATTTTTCTGCCAGAAATGTTTGGAATGAAGTAAACCAAGTTTCATTCTGGAGACACACGAATTCAACTTGATTTGCTGCACATTTCTCACTTGGATTGCGTTCTGCATTTCCCAGACTATCAACGGAAACCTTCTCAACCTTTCAAACCTTTTTGTCCAGGAAAACCGACCAAGCTTTTCTTTTCTTTTCAAAACCCTTGACCATTTTTCTTCCAAAAAGACCTTTCATCAAATCAGGAGAAACAAGTAATTTCAAGGAACATTTGGATATAATTTATAAACAACAGGGCAAACAATAAAAAAACACATTTTGAGAAAAGAAACTTGTCAGGGTGGAAATACAAAGTACTGTTGGCGCTTGAAACCCAAGTCTCATCTGAAGAAAACTTGGTTTTTGAGCCAAACTGGAGAAAATATATGCCCATTCTTTTTTTGTTTCAGAGATAATGAGATAATTAGGAAACATCTTGGAATTATTTCTGATATTTTTTTTCAAAAAATAACCAACCTTCCTGTCCTGTGAACTCGCTAAATTTCTGAAGTTTTCTTCTGAGGGTGGAGAAAAAGTGTGCTAAAATCTGGGAAAAGTTCACAGTTGTGGATTTAGAAACTTTTGAAAACTATCCGCTGTCCAGGTTTACAGTTTGAGATCTCATACCATATCGCAAGTCAACAGGGGCTGGAGGCTCATGAAATGCCCTTCCACTCTTGTTTGGTCTGGCAGTTTAACCCCTTCCCAACCCCCCTGACAAGGTCTTTTCAGTGAAGGTGTGGTGTTTTTTTTTCAAATACTCAGTGAACCAACCTGCTGAGACTCACTGTTTTGTGCATTAGCCAATGCATTTATTGTCCAAAGGGACTTTTTGGCCTGAGAAACGTTTTTTTTTCACAGAAATTTTTATCGAAAATGGGGCCTTAATATGACCTTGTTTGTCAGGGGGCAGTTGACAGTCTGATTTCTCGAAGGCACAACAAAACAAGGGAATGGAGTCACTTCACAGTTTTGTCTGGCAAGAGCAGAAGGGGCAAGCGATTTAGAGTTTCGAACTCAGTTGGAGGTTTCAAAAGTTCAGACTCCGTCCGCAATAAATATCCCCCAGAACGGAAGGGTACGACACAGTGTTTGGCACAGCGTCAGCTGGCGTGGACAAATCCATTATTTCAAGTGTTCTCCGAACGATCACTCACCTCTCCATGAGATTCAACGTTTCTTGCGCTGTTTGAGATCACGAAAGCAACAAACAGTTCAAGTGTGGCCTCCTACATTTGCGGTGTTTGATTTGATCGTTGGTGGGCGCTTTGAAAGGGAGGCCTTGTGCTTTTGTTGCCACTGGCCGCGCACGAGGGAAGAATTCACCCCCTGGAGCATGACAAGTGCTTCTCTGTCTCCCTCCGCATTCGATTGTTGGGGCGCAGCGGAGGAAGTTTTGTTGAGGAACAAGCCTCAGCCAAGCGTGGAAGGAACTTTAAAAATGTGTTAAGAATTGGCATATTTGTATTCGGTGTACTCGTCCGAGCCGAACTTGTGGATGAGCCGGGTCGCGTTGTGAGCCGGTACTGGCGGGGAAACTCCTGCGCTGAGGAATGTTCGAACTGACACTTTCATTTGTGACGACGCCCTGCGGCGAACTCGATTGGTTCGGGTCCGGAAAATTTTTACTGCCGTTTGGTTTGGCAGGGATCGAACAGCAGATTGTGATGATTGTTTTGTTTTGACGGGCCGCGTCACGGTTGGTCTCCGAGTAATCTGCTTCTGCCCTTGACCATAAATTTGAAATCTAGGTGGCACGTGAACAGTGTAGCGTGAAGAGAACAGCAGATGGATTCAACTGGGCAAAGGCTCAAATTTTAGTTGGTTGCTGCTGCCTCGAAACCAAAGGAAATCAAACTGTTTTGTGGATAGGCGCCGCGCACAGAAAAGCCAACCATGCAAAGGGGAAGTAACTGTAGCAACGCTTCCGAGGCACTGAAGCATGGACTCTGCGCTTGGCACGTCGCTGTGTTCACAATTACACTGAGATTTGCACACAATTCGTGAGGTTGGAGACTGTTCATGCTGGGTGTTGTAAAAACCCAATTGACTGGCAAATGGAATTGGATGATCTCGGGAAGACTATGAAAAACACTTGGGCTGGTGACGAACGTGCTCGTGCCTCCTACAACACGGCTCTGTTGGACATGGCTGCCTATCCAGTGTATGCGTACGACGCTTTGGGAAACTACAGTGTGTTTTACGTGTCCTCCCCGTCTGTGCTTTCAGGATACCAGAACTATACGACGACAACGGGAAATCCGGCCGTGGCCGCTGCGGCTGCTGCTGCGGCGGCGCGGTATCCAGGGCAACCAGCGCTCGCGGCGACGCCGACCGTGGCGGCGTCCGGCTACCACACGACGTCGGCGCCGCTGCCCGGGGGCGGCGTCACGGTGAGCCCGAGCGCGCTGGCCGGCGCCGGCTCCACCGCCAGCTCCCCCGGCGCCACAGCTCAGATGCCTGCCGCAGGACACTACTCGCCGCCTGGGCAGGGCAACAGCAACCCGTACGTGCGGGGCCCGAGTCCCGGCTTCAACTCGTACCCAGGCTTCCCGAGCGCCTCGTCTCCTCCGGGACGCGGCTACAAGCGCAAAAGTGACGAAAACGTCCAGAGCGACTCGGGAGGCCCCGACACCAAAGACTCGTCCAGCAGACATTCCAGTAGCACCGGACCAAACGAGTATTACAGCCTCTACTGTAAAGTGTGTCGAGTGACGTTGAACGCTCCGGCACAGGCGAAACAGCATTACGAAGGCAAAGCCCACGCTAAGAGAGCGAAACTCCACGACGACGGCGATGACGGCAAGAAGACGAGCGATTCCACGTCTTTGCCGCCGCCGAGCACGCCGCAAGGCGCTGCGACCGCCGCATCCAATAGCAACAAGGTGAGTCCGCTTCTTCTCACAACAACCTGATTGCAACAAATGTGATCATCAAATGACACACTAGGATGAATATGTCCTCGGTGAATGTCCTCGTAGGCAAAAATAGTCCTCGAGAAATGAAAGTGAGACCAGTGGACCATTGACAGCACACTTAGAAAGGCACACTCGTGATGAGTGTGCCATGGTCCTTGAAAATGCCGTCTCACCTCAACCCATGCACGTGCAGGTACTTCAGATTTTTATTGGAAAGAGCGGAACGAAACGCAGAGAACGTCTGGTTGTTGCCTCGTGTTCGAGGGTGAAACATAAAGGCTCCTGGCACTTCAGAGGAGAAAACACAACATCGAGGAAGGTGATAGACAAAGCCAAAGGATCAAGGACGTGTTGTCCCAGGTGCTGCCGCTTTGCAAAATATTTATTTTCGAGAGGTACAAGTGTCAGAGAAAGGAAAACGAATCAGCGCGCGATATTCTGCAGGGAACTGGTACACACTCAAACAGGTTTTTATCAAAAACTTATCCTTGGTGCATCAAAGACGAAGTTTATTTTCAGGTGTTTGGCCCTCGAATTGATGGTTTTAAGCCCTTCGGGTGCTTTGTCCCCACACAGTTTCTTTACCCTTCGTGCTGCGCTGCACCAACCGTGTTCTAAAAAAGATGAGAATGGCCTCTTTTGTTGGTCGTGATCAGAGATACAGAGACCCGCGGCCTTTCCCACCACGGTGCGCGTCAAGGCCTCGTCGTCTCCCACGCGCTGTCGCACCTGTACCCGCCGCGCAAAGAGACGAGAAGCAGATAGCGACGGAAACACACCAAGCACACTGTCAATTTTGTTAACTCTTCGAGATCAACTGCATGCTGAGTGATTCTAGGCGTTTGTTGTTCTTCACTGTTTTTCCAGCGTGTGAATGTTCCCAAGTTTTTGACAGCACTGCAAAAGGCTGAAGGAGATGGTGTGTGCACATTTCAGACTTTGGAGTTGGGTCTCTTCGTCTGTTGGAAGAGACGTTCAGGAACCAAATGCACGGGGGCAGCAGGCGCCGATCTCCGTCTATAATTTCAGCTGCTGGCTCCTGCAACTCAGCTGGCAAGCGATAAGACAGGGCGCGGATATCTTACCAAAAATTGAGTACGATTATGAAACGTGAGCTTAAATAAACCACCGACTCCACAACATTGACACTGGAACAGCGGCATCTGGTGCTCGTTGTTTGTTTGTTGCTCCAACGGAGCTGTTAGAGCAAACAAATAATATTTGGCCAATTCTGGCGATGGGTCCTTCTTGTGGCAGCCAGAGAATACGAAAAGACTCCGCTGGATGTGGGATTTTGTGGGCAGCGTGCTCTTCTTCCCTCACCTCTTGCCATTGCTCTGCTGCACGAATAACCCTGGGCTGTTGATTCAGTCTTGTGTTCATAAACAAGCAAACGAAAGCAGTTTTTTTTCTGGTATTGCACGAGATGGACCCACAAAAAAATCAAGGAATTCATGCGAGCTCTGCCAGTCCGTCGCCACATGTCTGTCATTCTTGTTCGTTCCTCATTCTTCCATTCTGTGAAACAACCATGGAGCCCGTGGCCATCTGGGAACAGCTTCCAAGTGTGGAAAAACAAACTTAACTCCTTTTTTGCCAACAGTAGGTTGTGAATTGCCATCTTGGATATGCGGAGTTTGTAAAAAGTGTTGTTCAGGCTGTGCTCCTGGAAAGGTCTTGCAAAGGTCAGTTTTGATGTGGGAATCTGTTGAAAATCCTCTGATTCTCACCTCTGATTCTCATAGAGCGGCTTTATTTTCCTGCAAAAAAATCTGACTCATATCTCGTGGAGCGGTACTAAATTTGCGCAAAGTGTTGGTCTGCATGGGTGCGTTGCTCCCACCTGCTTTTCGCTGAATGAGATAAAACCAAGAAATTCTCAACGTTCAAAGGATCATCGCAGTCGCCTCAAAATCTCACAGGTGTAGTGCACGCATCGCTGGAAAGGTGATCGGAGCGCACACCTTGTTGACGTCAAGGCATCCCCGGTGGTGGGAAAACGTCTCTCGGCATTCAAATGCAATGAATTGCCAAAAGAAACTCTGAAAAGGATATCTGTCTTGGTTTGGCGTTGACCGCTTGCGGTAAAACTCTCAACGTTGCAAAGAAAACTGAGCACAACGAAGCAAACGAGGCTTGTCTGACAAAATCATTCTCCGGTTTGTTCAGGCTCAATGGTCAGTGGCCGCCCTGCCAATGTTGTGATTCCTGCTGAGGTTCGCACCTGACATGAGAAAAACAGGTGCGCAGCAACCACCGGAGGATCGACTCCGCGTTCCTGCAGCTGCGAGTTTCTTGTGATGTGCCGCGAGGGAGACTTGGCAGTTTTGAATTTCTTTGAGAAGCGTCAGGAAGGAGGGTGTGTTCAATATTGTCAATGAGTCAACGACGCTGACGAGATTTCTTTCAAAGGAAAGTCGGAAGTCACGCCCTGCCAAGAGTGTGACGCGTTTGAGTCAGGAATCTAAAACTCGACGAACCAGCTGCTGTCATAATTTTGACAGTCTGTATCTCTGTGTGTGTGTGTGTGTGGACACGACTGCCGCACTGGGGGGTCGGGCAGCCACCCCCCCCCTGGGCGGACAGAGTGATGCTGTCTGTCCGGGTGGGCTGGCGCGGAACGCGCGCTTTCAGGGCGTGACCTGGGGTTGTTGTTTTTTCAAGTAAAAATCCTGATCTTCTCGCCCAAACGGATCGTCAGTCAATCGTGCTTTTAATTTCGACACGTGTTCAAATTTCCGCGTGTGGTTTTGTTTGGCCTTGCTGCTGGATGTGAACATTTTGAGTGCTCCCCTGAGGCTCTTGGATCTTCTCCATTGTTAATCAAAACAAAACAGACACAGAACACAGGCGAAACCTCTTCCCTGATTCTGTTGCATTGCAAATGAAGTCCCGGGGTTCATAAAAAGTGAACATTGTGCATTTTCCAGCGTGTCAAGTCCTGAAACTTGCAGTTTTCACTTGTTGCATAGCCACAAAACTGACGTTTGACCAGTTTTCAAGTCCGCAGCGACAGGTGCAATCACTACCGGTGTGTGTGTGTGTGTGTGTGTGTGTGTGTGTGTGTGTGTGTGTGTGTGTGCGTGTGCGTGTGTGTGTATCTACGCACCGTTGGCTTTTCGATGGAGGATGGCAAGTCAACATTGCAGCTTCTCAATTGGAAAGTTATCAGAATCAAATAAAACTTTTAGGGTTTCTCAGGCGCAGCCTTCTTGTTGCTTTGTCGCGCTGTCGTTCTGCAGCAAATTTAACTCATTTCAACTGCTTTGGGTGTGGTCCAGAGAAAATTCCGCCAAAAGGAGGCTGCTTTTTGCACTTACTTTTTCTTCGGAAAAAAGCTTCAGTTGCAGAAAACCGGCATTGCTTGCTTGCACGCTGACAAGTCAGAATTGGTGTGACTCGAAATACAGACACAGGGGCTGAGGACTGTGAGGATTCCACTTCAAAACTGTGGGGAAGTTTTCTCGGCGAAGGAAGACATTCGCTGCGCTCTCGACGTCTGAACGGGACGAAGCCGGCTGGAAGTTTCTGGCGTCGAATCCCATCAGCAGCAGATGCAGAAGGAGCGAGATGTCAGCACCGCGAACAAATAGCCGATAGTGTGACCTGAACCGCGCTGCGAGTCGGTTATCTTGACGTTCAAGACGGGAAACCTCATAAACGGAGCCTCCCGAGCCAAGGTCTATCTTCTCCAGTGTGATAGATTGTGGTGGTCGAAGCGCAGCGGCATGTTTACCTTGAGATCACCCCGATATTCGTGGCCCTTCCTGCCTGAGCTCCTTGACAGCTTTCTCTGCTTCTGACCTTCGGGTAAATGTGAACGATACTTGATGCCATGAAATAAGATTTCCAGCAGGTTTTCATGTGCAGAAGGTGGTGATCCCACACCAGCCTGAAACTCGGGGTCTGCAAGGGATGTCAGGTTCAAATTTGCTGTCAGTCAAACTCAGTGGCCCCTGAACCTCTCCCCTCAGGTGGGTTTTCAGAAGTCAGTTCTGGTTGGCAGCTTCCAAATGTTGATCTGTCAAAGTCTCACATTGAGGATGGATATCCCACTTTTCGAGACAGTGAAGGTGTCGGTCAGATGGCATCTGTCTGAGTTGAACCGTGAACAGAGCTGTGTTCAATATTCTTCGGAGATGGAGGTGCTGATTGGGTACGGAGGTTCAGTATGAGGTGGACATACCAACGTGTCAAGTCATCCAACAAGTCTCATCACTCCACCTGCCTGTTTGTTGCTCTTTCGTTTTTGTGGAAGAATCGACGAAAAGTTCAAATGCAGTTACAATTTGAAGCTGTTCTGTTCCCGGGGGCGCGTTTATTTTGGTCTCCCCAGCAGTTTTGACCTGCGTCCCACAGTTTGAACGAACAGACGAACCGCCCAGTGCACTCGTCATCTCGTCAATCAGTTTTGGCCCTGAACATGACACAGCCAGTGCAATCGCCCAACACAAAGGAAGTAATTTGGAGACTTCACCTGAAAGACGATATGAAATCTATAGGAGGCAGGCAGCCTCACCTTATTGAACCGGACACCTGAGCCTGGGGCTGCTGTCTGCTTCATGTCGCACATGCATGCAACATCCAACTGATTGCTTCGATCAAATTGTTCTTACAAGTGGTTCTATTGCTCTTACGCCCTCAAACAGACATGACCAGATGTTTTGTAAACGTTGGTTTTGATCATACTTTTCTCACAACGTCCAGCTTTCCTGATGTTCGCCCAAAACATTTCCTCATTGTGCGAGTCCTAATCCACTTGTTTTGGGAAGATGACGGTTATTTTATTCTGTGGGGATCACATCGGATAAGACTGATTACAAACTGCCTTTATGAGCTCTGGTAATGACGTGGCAACGATGCTGTCTTGTGTACGAGGCCTGTTGGGTACGCGTCGATGCTGCAAAAACCACGTTTCATCGAAACAGACTTCACACGTTCTCGAACCAGTTTGCTTTCTTATCCTTCGACACAACCTAAAGAGGGGAAAGTACACAGAATGTGGATGAACAGGGCAGCTGCAGCAGCAACACGCACACTTCCTCGGAAGACTGAGGCCTCGAGAGGTGTTGGTTGGTCAGATATTTCAAGTGCTCGTGTCACTGAATGGACATTATCCTCAATCGTACGTGGCACCGCGCACTCCGCGAACGCGGCCGGGATGATGCTCCCGGGACTCGGGGGCGATTTAGACACGCCAAATGAACAAGTGTTGAGCAGATTCACTGGGTTATCTGCAGCGGGAGCGTCTGGTGCCGGTTAGCAGTGATACACGTTTGCGCTGAGGAGCTGTTCTTGTCAGTTTACAGGCTAATCCAGCCAGGTAATTGACTTGTGCGGGCGATTGTGCGCTGATACACGTTCGTGTTGAATGGGAGCCAGAGCGATGGGTCCGCAGCCTGCTGAAGTGTGTGTGTGTGTATGTGTGTGTGTGTGTGTGTGTGGTGTCGTCGTGTGTGCGTTTGCCTTTGATATGGCAAGTCTTGCGCCGCTGTTCTGTGGTCCTGACGCGCATATTGATCTCGGTGACGAAATAAAACCGCTTCTGAGTCGTCAAGACTTTTTGTTCTCATTGACATTTTCTTTCAACTCGATGCAAAGAACTGGCGTCGAGTTTCCCTGGTTTTGGAGACGTGTGCGCCAGGGGTGTGGCACTTATTAACATCTGTGAAAAATCGGAGCTGGGAGGCACTCAGGGAACATTGTGAAACAGGAGGAAGTTAATAAGTGCAGCATTGAACCCTGTCGTTCTTTGTGTCGTCTTTGTGCGCTCTTTGAAACAGACCCTGAATTTACACAGCTCCACGGTCTTGGAGGGATTTTCCTCCTGGAAGAATGCGACCAGAGACTCACTCCATGGATCTCAGTTCACCTTCGTGAGCAAGACAGGAAAAAAAAAATCAGGTGGTCTTTCCACCGGACCCATTTGATGTCGCACCGCAGCGGCTCAGGGAGATTCTTGATGACAGCTTCGTACAAAGTGATGCGGATCAGAACATAAATGTCTGTCTCACACAAGTGCGTTGACATGCGTGGCCCGATAATACAGCGTTCCGCTCGATGGGAACTGTTTTCCATTGCTTCTCTGCGGAGTGCTTTGCCTAACACCCCTTTCCATCAACACCCACAAGTAGCCAGTGGGGAACTATTTGCGCGCACTTCTGGCAATTCCTGCAGGTCGCAAAGCCACAATTTGTATGTGCGTTGCGGGCTGGTCGCACTATAATCACTCGCTTGATGAAAGAAACTGATGGAAGTCGTGTCGATATGATTTTCGTTTTACTACAAATTGCTGGGACCTGAGTCTCGGATACCATCGGCGTATTAATGATACACAGCTCTCGTGTCAGTGTCTCCTTTTCATTGGAGGTTTGTCAAAACAGGATGGAAACAAGTTTTCCGATGCCGATTGCCGTGGGACCAAGTGAAGAGAGACGAGTAACACAGATGAGGTGGGAAACAACCTCCCTTTGAGTCCCACGGACACGTGAGCAGATGGGAGTGATCAGGTACTCACGGCTCCCCCACCTGACTCCAGCCTCACCTCCAACTTGATAAAGTCAAGTGGAAGTGTAAACAGAGATTTTTCGCCTGTATCATGTCTGTCGATGTTGTTCCTATCGCTAGTCTTAGCTGGCTGCGTTTACCTTGGCAAACTGACAGTGTGTGTCGGGCATTCCAATCTATTTCACCTCCAAAGGTGAGGAGCGTGAAGTGTTTCCTTCTTTCCCAACTCCGGCCTCTTTTCCGTTCCGGATCAACCTCATTTCAATCGAACGAGTGGTCCAAGGCACGGAAGTTCTTTTTTTCAGAATTTATGTCTTTGGGGTACCACGGTGTTCTCACCCGAAGCACACAACAAGAGTTGTTGCCAAATTGTTCAATTTGGGCGCAATCAATGCATCTGTTGTTTCCTTGCAACTCAGTCAACTGGAGTTTGCATCGTTTCAAAAGTGCCAGGCGTGCACCCACAGACTGCTGGTCCTGCCAAAAAAAAACTTGTTTGCAGTGGCTCGACACTGGAACTCTCAGGTTGTTGAGCAAACCCCTTTCCTGTCAGAGGGAAGTTGATGACAATTCTTCCGCTGTCAGGTGCTTAAACCAACAACGAAATTGGCTTTGAAAATTGCCCCTTGTCGCTCACAGATCATCTTCAGTGTCGCTGGTCCCAATTTGCGGATCGCTCGCAGCAGAATGAGCAGAGAAAGAAGATTGGCCTGGAGGTACGATTTCGGCCAGAAAACTAGTGCAGTGTTGGCCGACCCATCATTCTTGTGGAACGTGAAAACAAAGATCTTTTGCATTTTGACACAGTTCGTTGCCTGTCGTGGAACGAGGTTGCCACACAAACGTGGTTTCCAAATCTGAGAGATTTGAACCGACGCAGGCACCTGGGCGCCCTGAAGGGCGGGTGAGGAAGACTAAATGTGATTGGTGATTTTAAGAAAGGGAAGGGAAGCTCTGTGAGAAAGTCTGTTCTGTGCCCAAAACCCTGCATGTGTCCAGACTTTGTTGGGCCAACCAAATGCCACCAACTCGAAGAGCAATGCTTCTGCAGTTCAGCCTGACTGGCTCACGATCTGAACGGACATTCCCGCGGAATTCCGTGGAGTTGATGTCCAACAGGCTCCGTCAAATGAGAGACTCCGTCCGACTGCTCGGGAATCGAGGAACGTCGCAGAAGCGGATATTGTGGGATTCTGCGGACAGATTGATCTGGGCAGAATGTCAGGACTGCGTCTTGTCTGTTGAACTGTTCTGCGGTCTATCAGAGATCCGTGGTGAACTGGAGCTGGGGAGGTTTATGCGCAAATGCAGATTGACTGTGGACCCGGGATCAAAGTAAACCCTGGATCGTCCGGAGAGGACGGCGTGGTGCGATGCCGCTCCGCCCACATCCTCCACCCACCGCGAGGTCGCGCCCTCCCAAATGAGTTTGGCGAACTGCGATCGGAATGTGTTCTCTGAACCGCATTTTCAATTTTCCCTGCATGCATATCAAAAGTTATTGGTTTCTTTTCCTGCAGGCTCAGTGGGGTTCCACGAGGCAGACCCTTTGGGATTGAAGCGGAATTTCTTTGACTGCGTTCATTCATTCACTCACATGTCGTACGACACTGTTGACGCTCTGCCTCAGCAAACGACAAAAAGCGGTGTTATTGATTGAGGTAAAACCTTCGGATTTGTTACGCTTTGAAAAGCGATACCATCTCAATGACATGGGAACAGCGCCAGTTCATTCTGAGCTGCCTGCTACGAAGATCTCGATCTGAAAAAGGAAAACATGGGGCCGTCTGAATGCGTTTTCAAATTCAAATCACGAATTTTGACTCAAAATGGATCAAGAACGGCAGTGTGAGCTGTCGTTTGGTAGTGCCTTGCAGTTCCACGCAGATCTTCAGTCCGCACATGTTCTCTGTCGGGTCAGGTTGGAAATCTTCAGTGACACGGGCATTAAGCGGGTCACTCGCGGTGTCCATTGAAGGATTCGCCCCGGAGGAGGCCAAGCCGCCTGGATCTGAGGCCCTGACGTGTGCTCGAAGCAGAGCGTCGCATTCATCCTTTCACACCCATTTCAACTTCCAACCCCGTGCACCGAGAGGATTTCGAGCCAGCAAGTGGGCCAGCCAGCAGCAAATCTGTCTCCGTGTTTCTTGTGGTGGAAGGCAAGGTGTGCTGTTCATGAGCAAAGAAACACTGTTGCCGCAGCAAGATGTGAAGAAAATACGAGTCTTGCGTTTGCAGCCAGCCAGCCAGCGATGTCATAACTGTAAAAAGCAATCTTCGTCACCGTAACAGATTTTAAAAGATTCATAAGGCACTATTGAAGCCATTCACTTTCATTATTTCTACTTCTCAAAGGGCCGAGGCTCTTCGCTGTAATCTGCTTTCATGCTGAAGCAGCATTTGATGGATATTTGTGATGAAGGCGCCGAGAAAGAGTTCCTCGCCTGCACAATGAACCGAATTGATTGAGACTTGCCCAATGGGGGAGAATTTGGGGAACCTTGCAATCTCTACTCTCGCTAAAAGCAGATAATCTTGAATGAAATTATGCGCGTCCTAAGAAGATTGAAAGTGAGAAGTTGTGCAGTGTGCAAGAGGGTCAGCTGGGAGAGCGCGTGGTTGTGAAAGCGGCTGCTGGACTGCGCCTGAAATTTCTTTTGCATCGTGTGCTGACAAATCAGTTCTGGAAAAAAAATCGTGTTTTTCTGTTGAAACTTGATGAGGCTTTCCAATTGACCGAGTTCCTGGACTTTACACCAAGGACACGAGCGTCACCTGTGTTTGGTTGCAGGGAAACGTGAGAGTCACGCTCGCCGGACAATGCTGCTCTCAAATTGAGTGACCCGTCTCCAATTTATTCTCTGTGCAGCCTGTTGTTCACGAATGCAGTGTACTTGTGGGCGGCAGAGTTGTGGCCTTGAGCATCGAAAAAAAGAAGAAAAGAAATATTTGCGCTGAGACCCAATCAATGGCGGAGGTCCTCTCCCGCGTGGCCATCAACCTGTGTGAGCAACTTCGTGTGGATATCATGAATATTAAAAGCCTCATTTCCTTTGCTTCTTACCAAATGGTTTTCCTCCAAATCACCTGTCCTGCAGATGCACCAAGGCCAGCTGCGGGCGATGGACATTGCGGGAAAGCCTCCCCGAAGCTGTTGACGAAAAGTGCAGACAAGAGCGATACTTATCTGTGTTAATTATTCATAATCTCTGTGCAGTGGTCGCCAAGGTGCTTCGGACGACGCTCCCGCGGCTTAATCGCGATTCGTGCGTGGCTGCACGAGCACTTGGACGACTGACAGGTTTGTGTGAGAAGCTGCCAAAGATGAGACGAATGTCTCAAAACCTGCAAAAAAATCACAGACACTGGAAGAAAGCGCAGGGATTTTCAGAAGAACAACAGCTCTTACGAAGAGCCCATTAGACCAGCTCGGCACGATCGAAAGGCTAAAAGCGCACCAAGTACCCAGTTAAATATCGGTTTACAAAGCGGCACATTGTCGTGAAGAACAGATCAAATGCTGAAAGCAGTGACATGGTTGTCTGATTCAGTGGCGGTTCTGTGTGTGCAGTCCCTGCCATTAGCCTCGCTCTGTACAACGCTCAGCAAACACTCGAGACCCATTTTGAGCGCAGCGATTCCATGCGAGGGATCCACTTTGCTGTTAACGCGGCTGCGCTGTTGTTTGGCGGGATTGTCACGCGAGTTGATGCGTCCTCAACACGAGGCGTCGTTTGTCGCGGGAGCTCCTGCGCATGCGTGTCGCAGCTGTGCGCCGCTGTTCTCTCGCCCCTTCCCATCAAGCCGTGGGAAGAGTTTCAGGCCAGTGTGCGCTGAACAAAACTTCAAAATCGGACGAGAAATTAACAGACAGAGAGGTCTCTTGAGGCCGAAGGCTCGTACCTGATGCGAAACCATCGCTTCACGGACAATTGTGCGCAGGACGTACGAGGCAAAACGAACGGCACCACTGACGACCTGTTCCTCGTTTCCAGGAAGTCGTGAGATCATCATTTGTCTCAATGATTTTTGCATCGCACAATGACGCGTTGTCCTTGTTCCACGGATCATGTCGTTTCGACGGAGAATCTCCGCATAAGTGGCGCAGTGCGACAGCTCTGAACCGTCTGGGGCTTGTATCTCTCTCCGTCTGCGACTCACCAGCAAAACTTCAGTCAAATCAAGTTTTCCGTCACGTCCGTGCATCTGTTTTCTCTGCCTCTCTTGACAAAGTTTCTGGAAGACAAGGATCCAAGATCCTTCAGGGATTTGCTCGGAGGTGGGTCACGGATTGTTTCTGAACGTCACCAACACAGTCGTTACTCTCTATCAACTTTGAGAGTTGTTCAGGCTCTGTCTGTAACACTGTTTGGTTTGGAAACCGAGTGCAGGGGACTGGGCCTCTGGACCCCTGCACCCGCGCGCGCTCCACCGACACGAAGCAGGGAAGCGTGATCCGGGGCAGGTACGTCAAAACAGGCGGAAGGTGAATCCGAGCAGAGCAGCAATGAACGGTAAATATGCCACGATGTGTTCCTTCTGATCCGGAATCAAAAGTGAGCGCAGTAGCGGCGGCTCATCTGCAGAGCATTATCTGATTGAACTGCTTCTTTAATCCTCCCCGAGATACGTGGCAGACCCTTCGCTGAGTTCCACGTTTGCTTCTGATCATATTTTCGGCGAGAAGGAGCGAAGAGGAAGGAGTTGGCGACTGGGAGCGTCTGATAGCGGCCTGAGCGTAATTGGGCGCCATTGTAATCCTTCGTTAAAAGGAAATTAAGGAAGTGACTTGTGCAGAAATTGTGCAAGGACCGAAAGAAGCAAAGCTGCTGCTCGCAGGTTTCCACCCAAAGTTCCATTTCATTGGAAAAATGTTCAGTCAACGATGAGCCGTTTGGAAAGTTTGTCGCAAAAGGTTGACTCTTATGTTGGCGTGCGCGCCAAAACTAAACATTCCCTTTTCGTGCGAAGCAAGTTGGCTGCTCAGCAGATACATATCCAGTTTCAGTCCTGTCCTTTCTTGTATTGAAAATTGCATTGTCACCGGTGTTGGTAACAAAACAATTGCTGGAGGTATCAGATTCCCAACCCTTCCACGACATCACTCCCGAGCAGGACTATAGCCCGAGCCATCGGTGATTCTGAAGAAACTGCGAGATGAAGCGTGGGTAAACGATATTAGCGGCGATGCAGCTGAGCATTTGAAAGCAGCTCATTGTGTCGGTGAACAATCGTGCCGGGCTCAGCTCTGCAGCGGGAAGACAGACATTGTAACAACCAATCTCCTTTACCTTTCGCCTCGTTGTGGAGGGGGTTGCTTCTGTTGTGAGGGGCGGCTTCGTCAAGCAGCTGGGAAATTTCTCCATTGGAGTCTTCTGCGTTGGATCCAGATTTACTTCTGCGTCAAAATGGGCGCAGGGCCGGAGGCTTCCTTCGGCGAAAACCCCGAAACGCCATTGCCTTGATTAGAGGTCTGAGGGAATCCTGTTTCATTCTGGATGGGACATGGAGGGACATGCGCTGCTTATTCATTTCATCACGAAGTGGCTGTGGGTCTGCGCTGCTTTTGTTGCGCCTCCGAATGGCCATTTCTTCTGCAGAACTCCATGGCTGCATGACACCTTTTCCTGAACAATTATGTGCAGCGTGAGGAGAAATTCAATTCCAAAGATTGATGCAAGTCTTTCACTTGGGAAGCGGTGGATTTGTATCACTGCCTCTGCAGACACCCACCGTAGTCGGCAACACGGAGATGCAGCGCGCAGCGGTACGGAGTGCCTTAGTGCCCTGGAGCTTCAAAGTAGTGTGGAAATGGAAGCGCTCTCCTTTTCGACCCTGTCTTTTTTACGTCAGACGTACACGTGGCGCGTTTCAAACCAACACCGCGGTGCAAACTTGAGTGACGCGCTCAGAGGTCAGAGGAACACCGCGCAGTCGATTAATAAGTTTCGGGGTAAAACTCTGAGCCGATGAAGCTGTGAAGCTGCTTAAATGCCATGTGGTCAGCTCCGCATCATAAACACATCCACTCGTGTGTGTGCTGTCGCTCGGGGCTCTTAAAAGGCAATATGTTTCTCTCTTTGTTTCAGGAAAGCCGCCGCCACACACCGGGTTCCGCGGCATTTCTGTTTTCCACAGCCAATCCATTAGGCGCGGTCCTTCATGAATTTAAATGGACCGTGTTGTTGGCGCTGCCGTCAGAGATGATGTCGGCTCGCCACGCATCGGAACCTGCCGATCCTCGAGGCGCCGAAGCGACTTCTTTGCTGCAACAGAGGCGGCCGAGGAAAGGATTTCACGCCGAGGTGTGACACTGATGCCGCCCAAACAAAAGCCAACTCGATTATGGGTGGTGTGCGGAGGGCGGAGGCGCCAGGAACTCGCGCTCTCGCTTCACTTTAATTCAGGGCGAGTAAACAACATTAGGGGCAGATATGGCTCAAGATTTCACAGGATCCCGCCGGGTCCATTGTAATTTCCCCAAACTTCATTACAACTGCTTTTCCCGGCGGAGTTGTCCTCCCGCTATAATCTGCTTTTACTGCAGCTTATGCGCAGTGAAAGCAATGGACTCGGCGCGGCTTTGCAGCAACAAAAGCATTCCTCGGCTCATACACACCGAATCCCCGGCATTGAAATCGCGTGTTTGCGTGCCAAGTGTCCGGGGCTCAGTGTCTGTGTCCGTCCTGCGGCGGCCGTCGAGCCTCGAGGTTCACACGGAGACGCGGGATGGACATCTCAATTTGCTGCGCTGATGTGCTGATTGTTTCCCGGATTTCGCTCCTCGAGACCTTTTCATTTGATTTCGCTGCTGATCTGAGGCGGTGGTAGAGGTTTTCATTTGAGAACATGTCTCGGAATCGCAGCTGGGCTCCGGCTCCGGCCGCCGCTACATGAATATTTTGATGTATCTCAATCACATCCGGCAATGGACTCATAATGGATAAAATAGCGGGATCAGTCTTGGCCCGCTCACGGCTACACCCGTGTTATCAGCTCATACATTCCTCGTACATCTTTATTACCACCACCATTTAGGGTCCATGAATTTTAATTAAGAGGCCGGACCGAATCGCTTTAGGACCACATTTATATAGTCAGTGCAAAGTGACTGTGCACTCTGCATTCATTCCTGTGAATGGTTTGTCTGATTGATGTACGAGCACACTTGTGGGCGCTTTTGTGTCGTTTCACGGACAAAACATAGCTATTCAGCTTTCACGTCGACGAGTCCTGAGAACCTGACGGACGTCCATGGCCTTCGTGGATTCTGTTTTCCTGGACGGATCTGTGTCGGCTTTGTCTGAACAGAGAAGCCAACAGAGTCGACATATGTCACGGTTCAGGCTGAAAGAAGAGACTGTAAGTACGAGTCGCTGTGTGACGAGTTTCCCCGGTGTAATGATATGGCCAGACCCCCGAAACCAGGAGACACCAGTGTCTGGTCAGTTCTGTTCTGGGGTGAAATGGGGGGTTGAGGGAGCCGTGACTGATTGCACTCAGAGGTCTATGTGACCTGGGGTCTGGCTATTTCAGCCGACACCCTGAAATGACCAGACCCCGGGTCTTGAAAATGCCGGATCTCATTTCATTTCACCGGGTGAGGGTGCACCTCTGCACACGCGCTGAGTCCGTTACACCAGGTGAGGGTGCACCTCTGCACACGCACTGAGTCCGTTACACCAGGTGAGGGTGTACCTCTGCACACGCACTGAGTCCGTTACACCAGGTGAGGGTGCACCTCTGCACACGCGCTGAGTCCGTTACACCAGTCGTGGTGCACCTCTGCACACGCACTGAGTCCGTTACACCGGATGAGGGTGCACCTCTGCACATGCGCTGAGTCCGTTACACCGGATGAGGGTGCACCTGCACACGCGCTGAGTCCGTTACACCGGATGAGGGTGCACCTCTGCACACGCGCTGAGTCCGTTACACCGGATGATTCGTATGATGCGAGTGCTTCGCCCCGAGCCTCCTGGATTCCGGCCCGAGTGGCACGCAGAGTCAAGGCTGCTGTACATCATTCGAGCTTCATAAGTCTCGGGCAGAAATGGCCGAATTCGGAGCAGCAGGTCGTGCATAAGTAAACGCGCAGAATCCCCGCCATGTTTACCCTCCACAAACACAGCAGATTCTTCCAAGTGCCTCTTCAGATGTTGCGACACAGGATAGAGCTGGGAAGGAAGGAAGCCATTTCTGCAGTTTCTGTCTCCGCTCTGCACGGCGCGGGAAGCCAGGATCCACATGTTCATTCACTCCCAAAGCCAATTAGGCGTCCAAGGCATCCTGTCAGTTCTGCCGCCTGCTTCCATATTTGCGTGAACCTGTGTGGGAGTTGGGGTGGGAGTCGGGGCTTCATGCTGTCCCACCCCACGCCTCCACCGCAAGCCACGTCGCAATTTTGCCTGGCTCTGTCCTGCTGAATTGACGTTGGCGGCGACGCTCTTGTCGGCGCGGGGCGCTGGGCTCGAGTCGCTGAGGCCGTGCGGCGTCGCAGGCGAGACGGGAGGAAGCAGCGCGAGAGCGCGGGTCGAAGCTAATGACAGGAAATGCGCCGCGATACCGGCTCCAAGACTTCCTGCGTGGGCCAGCATTCCCGTGCCACGATCACCATCATTAGACGCGCTGCGTGGATCTATTGCCACGTCGGCAAATGAATAAAGTGCCATTTCCACTGGTTGTTTTGGTGTTTTCAACGAAGCGTCGACAATGTGACGCAGAGCGTGGCGGATTCAAGCTTTGATGTATCAAGGATCAGCTGCTGGGGAAACTGCTCGGAATGGCACGGAACGTTCCAATTACCCGGAATCATCGGAGGGTCGGGCCGATGGAAATTGATCACACCGCCGTTTTCACACGGTTTAATCACTGCCGAGGGATCGGAGCAGTGCATGAAAGCCGAAATCGGCTGATAAATTGTCATAACAGTTTCCAATCTTGCAAATGAAAAGCAAATAAGAAGAGGTGCTTTCATCGGAATTGAGGCAAAGAAAACGTTGGTGAAACGGTTTCCCGGAAGCCACATGACAAACAGACGATGTTCACACAATTGCGGGTTGTTTGCAAACCAGCTGCTGTAAGGGCAGGTCGCTTTGAAAAGCGTTTACGTTTTGCGATATTTTCCCAGACGTCACTCAAGGCTTTGTCCAACAGAGGTGTGCGAGCCTTTCTCTGCCGTGATGTTGCCTCTGACACACGGTTCACCTGCTCTGAGCACAACGAGCGTGGATCTGTGCGTGTGCGTGTGTGTGTGTGTGTGGATTATCGTGGCAAAACAGCCTGAAGACGTCACGTTTCCTGACGGGAGACGGGCTGAGATGCTTCAGCGCCAAAAGAGACTGACGAGAAACAAATGCAAATTGCTGTCATCTGAAGGACTGTCTGGTTGACCTCAATTAAGTTTGCTGACGGAATTTCATCTCCTATAGTTTGACGTCATTCTCGTGATGCTGCTTCTTCTGTTTCACTGCTTGATTTTTAGCTCCTCGTTGGACTGAAGTGCCGTTCTTCCTTCCTGCAAGGGCGAGCAGTGGCGCTTCCTAAAGATCATTATCGCGCATGGCTGCGGAGCAAGTGAACTGCGATGGAGAAAACGCATCTCAGATACTTGGAGTTCCTGGAGCATTTGAATGTAAAATTGGTGCCCGCCTTCCAGACTTCCGCACTCGCCCTTCCAGATGACTGTCAGTCAGGAAGCGAGGCTTAATGAACCGCGTGCGAGCCGCTTATTGCGCACGTGGAGCCGGTCTGGCTTCCTGATGGAGGCCTGAAATTTCTCCACTGACCAGATTCTGCTCGAGTCTGCTGGGATCGTGTTGAGGTCAAGGCGGATCAAGAGCTGGACAGCAGGGCGATGTAGACTCCCCCGGTTCTTGCTGTTCAACCGACGTGTTGTGTTCCTGTGCTGTGTGTGAAAACAGTGAAAATTTCGCTGCTCGAAGGAGATGGCTCGCTTGTACACTTGTTGAAATTTCAAGACAGCAGAGGGGTGGGGATAATGATGTGTGTGACTTTACATACGCCGCGACTCGTGTCGTCCTGTTTGCAGAGAAACGCAAAACGCACAGTGAGCTGAGCGCTGATCTGCCGCCGGGCTCACCTCTCTCACCCAATGCAGCAGCATGTCTTCAAACAGAACATTAAAGCGCAGCGACCCAGGCAGCTGTTCAATAATTTAATGCCGTAAGCAGCTTATTCTACACGTTTCATATTCTGCTTCCCTGGAGGCGCTCGGACGACGAAACCCGTCGGACGAGGCGAGCTCGACGTGCGGTGAGGAGCGGAGGGTCCAGCCCCGCGGAGCGTGCACTGAGCTCTGCGCCCACGCTCTTAGTTCCGCCTGGAGACAGGGAGTGCAATCTCAATCTGCGGTGAATCCCAGTGGTGGACCTGTTGTCATTGTGGGTGTCGCTGCGATCGGGGTCTCGGGTTCGCTGTTCTTCTCTCGGGTGCAACACCCTCCCGGCTTCCGTGCCCGTTCGTCAGTCATGCCAAGAGGTGGGCGGTTACAGTGAACTGACCACGGCGAAACAAAACCTCACCCAAACCCAGGAAAAGATCTGCGCATCAACTGAGGATTGAGTTGCGTTGGCGCGGGAGACTTGGCGCTCAGGACGGCGGCGTGTTTGAGCCGAACCGCGCGCTTCTGCAGCTCCGGCTCGTCAAACGCCTCGAGGCCTCCGGAGCTCGAATCCAGCTCCTGTCAGATCAGACCCCGAACAGCCCCACGTACACACTGCATCTTTATTATTGCAAGCACTATGTCTGCAGGTATACGGCTGTCAGAATGAAAGTCAAGTCTTCGCGTTGAGCAAAGGTCATATTATTCTAGTAAGCAGTGATGCAAGCCCGTTATTGAATCACCACAGTCACTGATACGGGGATATTTAGTGTACATTATATATTTTTGGCCCACCCTTTGACTGGAGATACAGAGAAGAACTCGGTTAGTTTTGACAAGTGCCATCTTGGCTGGTTAGCGTCTCGTGCGGGGAGGAATGGCCGCAGGTCGCTTTAATCCCACACCTTGCCTCCGCAACGCTGAAAGACGGGTTCACGTACTTGCCATACTCTCCTGAAAGTCAGCCCCATCCATCCGTCTTCGTAACAACGAAGGGCTCAGCAGTTTCACGGCGAGGAGCGAACTTGCCCGAACCGAGTCTTTGATGTGTTGAAACTCGGCGGAACATCGAGAATTTCGGCAAAATATTTACATTGCGGTAAAAATCGGGTTCGTACTTCGGTGACCCGAAACGTTTCGCGTGCTTTCGTCGCACGAACCGTGAGCTCCAACCGACCGAACCTCGCAGAGGTTCGACCATGATGCTCGTCATTGTGAATTGTTCACACAAAAAGGACGACATGCGAGGTTTTGTTCACCTGTTCAGGTTTGTACCCGGGTGAGGACGGCAGCACGTGCACCACATACGGTGCAAGTGTTCGGTGAAGCTGCAAGTGTTCGTAGGACTAAGAGCAGAGAGTTTTCACGCATGAAAGTGTTTCTTCTTACCACTCCAGCCCACCGACCAAGTCCAAGTGACAGGCGGCCCCTTTTTGCCGTTTTTTTTTGCGAAGATTTGATTTCAGCGTTGAATGTGGAACCTGCTGTGAAAAGCTCTCGGCTCGTGGAGCCCATCTCGGACGCAATCGGGTTTTGAGGAGATATTACGGATAATGGTGGACAATGGGTCTTGGGGCAGAGCGGAGCCGCTGATGGATCGTGGAGGAAATAGGCAAAGAAAAGCAGTGTGCGCGCCTGGAATATCTAATTCCCCTCCGGTATCGTTCCTCTTTAAACTGCGTGCATAATACATGCACCTTCCCCGGGTTGAAATGTGAGATAGATCTACGACGTGAGTGTTTCTCAAAGAAAGAAATGTGTGAGTCTTCAAGGGAAAACACATTTATTGCCTTCTTGGTACAACACAGTGAAGCCTCACACCTGAGCACAGAGCGGGTCTCGACCCGTTGTATCTGGAGTCGCCCTCGCACGACGTGAATCACGTAAAGTGCAGTCGGTTTGTGGACCGTCGTCGATGAGTGTCCCTTCCACCCCTGTGGACCTGCGGCTCGACTCCCTTGAAGCTCGTTTGATTCGGCTGCTTCACGTGGGCGACGCTGGAGATTCCTCGGAGCAGAGATGATCATTGATTACTCCTCAAGTAGCATCATCTGTCACATCTGCAGGGACCTTGCATCCACAAAAACCATTGTAACACCACGCTAAATTTAACACCGCAGAAGCTTGTAATTGATGCACAAATTTACGTTGGCAATTCGGCATTGATTGTCGTCCCCGGCGCTTAAATGCTGCTTTTGGCAGCGCAAATGTCTCACTCGAAAATGCGAGTCGTTTCGAGTGTGAAAGTTTTGCATTCTGAGCGATCTCCACGCTCTGACTGGTTCTGATTGAAGAGGCTGCTTTCCTTGACGCCTCGCAAATGAAATGGGTTTGAAGAGAAAGAACCTTTGCTCTCGCATGAATGCAGAGGACCCACACATGGCAACGAGCCGTCGTCGTGGAAATGCACTTTTGTTCAAGGGCGTTTGCGAACAAAGCTGCGCAGATATGTTGCTTGAGACAACAGTTTGATTGATTTACTCGCGCGGCTCCTCTGTGTCATGTCGTACTTTTAATTGTCAGATGCTCAGGTGTTGCTTTGAAGCTATTGATCCCAGGTGTAACGTAAACCACATAAAAAGAACTTGAAAGAAAATGTTGCCAAGGCAACAGAAGGTATTTGTTCAATAAATCTGTAGGGTTTCCACCTGAGTTTGCCTCTGTGGGAAGCAACAATTGCGGAGTTTACAGGCCCTTCTGGGAATCTTGTTCCAGGAATGGAGGCAGGGTTGTCATTGACGGAGAGCGAGGAGCGAAATGCCGCAGACGGTACACGTGCGGTGCGGCAGCCCTGCAACTGTGCAAATTCGCTGCTGCACAATTCTCCGGTGGCAATTATATCTTGAAAGCACCGGAGGATGAATGTTTCTGAGAAGATGTGCAAAATACTCGTACGAGCTGTCTTCTTGAATGAGTGCGACTTGGAGGAAGCTCGTGTGCGATGTGCTTCTCGCGCGATGTTCCCGGAAGGTCACTGATGTGAACGTGCCAAAAACGCATCTCCCAGTCCCATCTCCTGTGCCTCCGTTCCGCGCGTGGAAGTCAAATTAACAGGTTGTTTTCCTCCTGTGTAAGTTTGAGAAAACACTGGACTGCGCACGCGGGCAGGGCAAACTTTCTGCGGAGTGCGAGTTTTTCTAATTGGGCCATGTTTTAACAGCTTTCCCCAGGTTAGGCTAATCACAAGTTTCCGCTAAAACGGTCCGTTGAGAAAAAAGAAGCTGGGAATGTAATCCTGCTTCGGAGAAAATGTATGGTGAAGCCACATTAGACGAGTTGCTTCTTTGGGAGAAAAAGATGGCTTGTTCGTCGGTCTTGCATGTTTGAATCCAGTGAAAAAGACCTTTAAAAATTGTTGCTTGTCACAGGAACATCCCGTACCTGGCCAGTCGCACGCTTTCGTTGCTGACGCGGCTCTGTGCTCGTGGTTTGTGGTGATCCAGATGTTGAGGCTCACAGTGAGTCAGAGACTCGTGCAGAAACGCGCCGCAATTTTCTCCAGGAGATTTCTCACAGGAAGCAACACTCGGTTTCCTCTCTCCATTTTGTCCAGTTCTCGCTGTGCGGACTGAGCTGCTGGACCTGAGCTGGGAAGGTTCTCACACACGGTTTCAGTGTGATTGAGTCTGTGATCTGGACACGGCTTGTCACTTCATTTCCTTATCTACTGGGAGGTCACCCCGCTGTCCGATCGCAGACGTCACGGTGCGAGCAGGAAGCCTCATTCTGTTTGGGTGATGCATGCAGAGCCGCATTTTGGCGAGAGGAAGGAAGGCATTCTCCAAGTCCTCATGTTGCAGTTGGCGACTGATGTGAAGAGGCATCTTGAGTTGGTGGTGTGGTGTGATCCGAAATGGTGGATGATAGGGCGGTCGTGAAAGTGGGTGTCCCAATTGGATTGAAACCTGCCTCCGAGGAAGCCGTATCATGGGCTCTTCTGGTGCTGAAAGAAACGAAATTACGTTCCGTCCGTGTTTCCCGTGTCTTAATTGCATTTCCGGCTGATGAAAGAGGAAAAAATTAAATAAACGGTGGAGGTAAAGTGATAGAAGACAATGGCAGTTTGATGCGTCTGAATCCGTTTTGTGAAGCCTCGCCAGCTGTGGTGGCGCAGCGGAGATCCGTGGTCCAGTTCGGCTTCGTGACGTTTCACGTGTCGTCGTCGAGCTTCGAAATTAGCGCGTGAAGCCTCCCATGACGTTCTGAGGTCTCAGCGCTTCAGTGACAGAACGCGTTCTGGTGACCATTGTGAAAACGAATGCAATGTCTCTTTTGTCATTTGATCAAAAGACGCTTTTCGTGCGCATGAAGCAGACGCAAACGTACGAGTGTGTCAGGCCGTGCTTCACTTTCTGCAGCAAAGATTCAAGCGCAGAGCGCTTCCATGTTTTTTCCAACCAGCTTCCAAGGCCTCGGAGACAATTGTATCCAGGGAAATCTCGGGATGAAGACAACAACGACGACAGTCAGTGTCTGCTGTGAGATGAATAATTGTTACAAATCAGCGAACACTTGTGCCACTGGAGCAGACACAGCACAGTCTCCCCTTACACCAGCGGCGGCGGCTGGGGTCGGGTTCCAAGTAGCGGCCTCGTATGTTTACCCAGGCGTTTTTTTTCCGACAGCAGATGAATAAACCTGAGCTGAATACGGCGCGGCAGGACCGTCCGCGGACTCTGATTTCTGATTGTTTCTTCCTGATGAGGTTGACCGTTTTCTTCTCCCGAAGGTCGCAACCCCAGCGTTTTCTTGGCCTCAACAGAATATGTTTTTCTCGGAGAGTCTTTGCTCAGCGTTTCCGATTGCAACGCACACATTAGTCTGCGGCGAAGGACGACATCATCTTGGTGCACAGGAAAGGTCTGTGTACAGGTGGCGACTTGTGTTTGCTACAGTGATTGCGGGAAAACTAATCAGCTCACAGCCGGACATAATAAGAGCCGAGCCTTATGAGACTCAGGTCGAGCCATTCCTCAGCAGCGGGGCAGGGACAAGAAGAAATGAGGTCACGGATGAAAAACAGTGTGACCGAACCAGGGGCTGGACATTTTGTGAAGTTGGTGACGCGCGTTGCGGACGCAACGCAAGCTAACCGCAGATTCCCAAGCTGTGCCACCCAACTGTGTACCACATTTCTTCGCATTTGGTCGTGTTGTCCCAACTGCCAAAGAAAACCAGTTGGGTCAGTATTCTGTTAAGAGAACCTGGACAGCGACGTCAACACCATTCAGAGCGGCCGAGCGGGAGGAAGCAGCGCTTTGCGGCTGTGTACGAGGCCGAACTCATCAGCACACATGGCGGATCACCCTGAACCTGTGATTCCGTCGGGGGCCGAGGCCGTCACAACAAGATCAATAAACCAACTCAATTTACATCACACACGCATTCATGGCGAGCAAATCTAATCTGACAATTCCCTCTGCTTCCACTAATTTCTTTGTGTCGCTCCTGTGATTTGGTCGCAAAGGCAGTGTGTGTGTTTGGTTTTCCCAGCCAAGGTACACGGAGAATGGACACCACCACCACGAGGCAGGATCTCTTCGCTGCATGAGCAGCGGATGTTGTTCGGAATCGCTGCGTTGGAATCAGAGGCAGGTCGTTGTCCTGACGCCGAGGCTCTTCTCAGGGCCACTTTCAAACACTCACCCGTATTTCGAGGTTCCTTTCGGTGTGTGAACTCTGCACATTGGCAGCAGGACATCTGAGGCATCGTAGCGATGGACTTTTATTGAATGCTGCTTTTCGTTTCATTTCCTCGCATCAGCGTCGCCCGTGGCTATCTGCTTTCATAAAGCATCGGGAGGTGGCGGCGAAAATCCCGAGCAACTGTCATCAACCAATATTGCCAGTCTGCTGCCGTGGCTTTGTGTTTGCCCCTTTAAAAGTTGAAGCAAAACGGCAGGTTGTTGTGAATGAAAGCGCAGGGTCGTTTTACTCACTATGTGTTTGTTGTTGCTTTGCTTCGGTGCAGGCGATGTCGGCAGCGCAGCAGAACAGCTGAAGGACGCGTGCATGCTAGCGTCGCATTTAGCACAATCAACAGAAGAAAGCGGCCAATGCTGGCTGAAAGCAATCTTAATTGATTGATGGCGAGAAGGCGGGATCCGGAGCGACTGGTATCAGTTGAGCGTCGTCAGAGATCGTTGTCTCGACTGTTTCAAATGGCTCTCAGTGAACGCTGGTGCCGCCAATTGCACTGCTCAGCAAGTGGCGAAAGCGCTTTGACCGTCAAGGTTCGGCTGAAGGTCCAACGTCATGTTCAGCAAACGTCTGAAAAATGATTGTAAGAATTATAACGAATCATTTTCCCGTCACTCTGACATCCTTCTGACAGGGAACAACGACGATTTTTCAGTGGAAGTCGACATTCCAAAGCTCGCCAATGCCGCCGGTTTCTCTGAATTGGAACAGCGGCAAGTAGCTTGTGCCTTGGAGCCACCACCACAACGCGTCGAGGATTCACCTCCACAAGGTCGAGAGCCTCTCTCCGCGAGGAGGCTTCACGCAAACCGACCATCCAGAAGGACGGACAAAGCGCGGCTGCCTCACGCTCGAGGACAGATTGGCCCCTAATTTCCTGTGCCGAAACTGAAGCACGATAGCATCTTGACTTCTCATGACGACGTCCCTGATTACGGCTCTTCTGACGGCGAGCAGCAGTCCGGTGGGGCTGCGGGTTCTCCCCGCAGTCTCCAGTGAGGCTTCGCTGCATTCTTTTCCCTCAGATCCACAACATATAACGCAGAGACCATACAGGGAGAACGGTGAAGAATGAGCCGAGACTCAATAAATTAAGGAAGCGACGGGAGTCCGGATCAATTGGAATCCGTCTGAGCTTCATTATCGGGCGAGTTGAGCTGGACGGGACCCGAGTCCGCCCGCCCGTCCGCCTCACTGTGCTGCACGGCTGTGCTGAAGAAGCGTCGTCTCCAAGAAACACTTCTTTCCAGAATCTTCACATTCAGTTTGTCTCGAACTTCAAACTTGAAGGAATCAGACGCACGACTTGGAAGGTTTTGAGGAAGGATCGTCAGGTTGGAGCAGCCGCAGGATTGTGCGACTGAAGCGAGACACTTGGGCTTCGAGTGATGTTCGAATGTCAACTTGAGGCGAAGGTCTCGTTTGGTCCTTGCGCCTGAACCAGGTTCCTCGTGAAGGGGCCGTGGGTTGAGCTTCGAGCAGAAACGACAAAAATTCTGACAAGTCAGACCAATCTCTGTTGGGTGGTGCTTTATGTCTCACAATCATGATCTTTATGCTGAGATAATGGCTGCGGAGTGAGGGAGACTCTGGATCGTCATTGACCGCTATGTTTGTTTCCCATCTCCGCAGCAGCCTTCCGTATCGGTGCTCCTTTATGGTGCATTAAACCCCGAGGAACCAAATGGCAAAACATGTAATTCGCCAGCAATTCAGAGATTAGAGGTGGGTCGTGAGTCTTTGCTCTCCGGTGAAACTTGCTTCTCGCTGAACACCACGCTCCACGGATCTTTGTTCTGCCTGGGCTTGTTCAACGTTGCTCCACTGTTTCTAACAGGCTCACGAGGACACATCTCGCACCAACCCGGGGCCTTCACCTGAGCTGCAACACGACACACCGTGGGAGCGCACTTGTGCACAGGGCAGGCTCAATTAGGAACTCGTGTAGACTTCGTCCAGACCCTGCCTCATTTCTGTGAAATGTTCGTTTGTGAGATGAAGACAAAACGCAGCTTCTTGTGGGAAACCAGCACATTGCCGTTGGCAGAGAGACACATTCATTCCGAGTCGACAAGACAATTTCATTTTGTTTCTGTTGGAGACTCTTCACCGTCGAGGCGGTGGAGGAGTCTTGATGAAGCAGAGGAAGCCACAAGTTCCTTCTCCAATTGGAAATATGAAATGGAAGAGAAAAGCTGCTGAAACGAGTTGTTCACGCGGCATATGAGCTGCACCCTGTCAACGCTTTCACCCTGCAGAAAGATGTGGGGTCCATGTGTTGGGATCTTTGAAACGCGACAGTTTCGTAGTCACGACGTACTGTTACTGGGATCTGACCAATGAGGTTCCAGGGCTGCACCAGTGACGGTGCCGGACCCAGTGTGGTGTGAAAACACCAATGATTGAGCTGAACACTGCAGCCACGGCTGTTCACAACCTGTTCCCTCCACCTGACATATTTCTGCGCCCTTCTGCATTCACAAGTCTTCCCTGTAGCTTCTGTTGTCTCCGCTTTCCTTGGCTTCCGTGCAAATTTCAAAGCACAGAGATGATGGAAAGAGATTCTCTCATGTTTTTCATCGTCAGTCTGTCTTGTCTTTTCTCTTCCTCAGCTGCTGCGTTTATGCGGAAACCACGACAATTTGGAAAACATCTGCTTGTGCATTGTTCTGGTTTGAACAGAATTTCTCTTTGGGTTCAGTTTTATTTGGTGCGATGCCTTGTCAGCCTGATTCCTTTTCATTGAACAGAAATGACCCTGACCGACGTTTGCACGTCCGGGGGCAAGTCCTTCTCAGCATCGGACACTGGCAACGGACCAAAGCAGCCAGATGTGTACACTCATGCCCTCCCCTCCCCCACACGCACACACACGTCTGTTCGGCTACAAAGTCAATGTTTGAATGATTCGGCACAAACTGCCGTGAAAAACAACCACAACGAATTGATTGACGACTGGAACACAAGGTCAGCGGTCGCTGTTGAACCGGGAGCCATAAATCGCTGCTGCTCATATTTGGCGCAGTTACTGTTTTGAGTCCGAATGAATTGAGTTCCCTGGAGCTGTCAGTGCGGGCTCCTTTCTCGGCGGGTTTGAACCGCAGCCTGCAACTGTTGCAATCATCGTGCAGAGCACAGAATGACGTTAATCTATTCTCGGTGAAAAACAAACTGCTGGAGAAAAGTGAAGCAGCTTTGTCCTTTGGACAACAACTGGATAGGACTTCCCTGCGCGTCACCGGACCCTAATCAGATTATTTCAGAACGGTTGGTGAATAGGCGTCCGTGGTTGGCGCTCAGGTCCCGCAGGGGCGGCCCCTGTTCGCTGTGTCGGGTACAAGGCGATTACTCTCCCCTCCTCTCGCAGCTTCTTCGCGGCATCTTTGTAACATCTGAACCCGCTTCACCTCTGTCGACCGTCGCGTGACGAGACCCGTTAAAGTTGACAAAGCGCGACTCATGCAGCGTCCGATCAGATCCAATAAACGGAGCTTTGGCCGCTCAGCCTCCCGGGGACCGGCGTCGTTCGAGAACTCTGTTCGCGAGAAATTACTCTGAACCTCGTGAAGACAGGAACAGCAGAAACACTGCGTGAATCTATGAGGATAACGGCCCCCCTGTGCTTTTGGAAAGTCTTGCAGACTCGCCCATAAAGTGTCCTTAATTGATCAATGAGCTGGAAATAGGGTCAGCATTTCCTGCACAAACTGGCCACTATACTCATATTAGGCTGTGAAGATGCGCGGTTACACACTGGAGCGGCTCATCGGTGTCGACAGGTCAAGACGCTTCCCGCTCCCCAGCCGCCCAGGGCGTGGCCGGGTTTATGGGATCGCTGACCGGACTCGACAACAGAGCCATTCGCGCCGTCGTGCTGCTTCTGAAGCAGAGAGGAGAGAATGACGAACGTGTTTTTCCTTTTGTCACAGGGCAAAGTGCAGCAACTGATCACGCAGAGCAAGACGACGAGAAGGAGCGCGCGAATTTTTCAGCTCCGCGCAGAAGCAATTTCCTGTTATCGGAGCAAAACGGATAAAAGTAACTGGGTTGGACCGGGTCCGTGTCCAGTTGTCTTGTTGAGGGCGAGTCGCGATTCCTCCTGCCTGCACATAATAAGCTTTCCTTCTGATGAGGCGCAGGGTCAGCCCTTCTGTTGCAGGCTTCCCTGCAATAAATATAATGGATTACTGTCAGCCAGCGCTGCCTCTTAAGTGATGTTTCCTTTTTGTTCTGGCCTCGTTCTTTCTGTGACCAACCAACGCGGAGTCACACGGATGATGAACTCGAGGACATGGCAGCGAGCTTTGCATTGTGTGCGGGACAGGTATATTCGCTTGGTTTTGTGTGTTTCTCTGTTACAGCGAGGCTGGGATGCTTGGTGTTGTGTGTTCATGTCGCTCTTATTCACATCACTGGGCTGTTGGATTGTCCCTCAATTTCCTGTGCGCCGGCGCAGCTTTGATTGCGGGACGAGGGGCGGGAGGCTCGATCTGCCACAGGTTCCTCTTCATGGCTCCTCCCGTCTCGTCCGCTCAGAGGCGGCTTCGGGGCCTGTCTCTGTCTGTCTGTCTGTCTCTCTCTCTCTCTCTCTCTCTCTCTCTCTCTCTCCCTCCCTCCCTCCCTCTGCTGTCGCTGCCACACCTTGGTTGTTCGTCTGGTTGTTCACCGGCGCGTCTTCCGTCAAGTTGCATTGGGCGTGACACTTGCAAGGAGGGTCGCAACGCTGGTTCTTGCATCAGGGTTGGTCCAGGCCCGCCGACTTCTTTGTTGTTGTCCAGCTCTGCTTCATTCACGCATTCACATTTCGCACGTGTTTCTGTGCGAAGAAGTTTGGCACAAACCATGCCCCGCGAAGAACATCTTGAGCCGCGTGGGTTGAATTGAACCTCCCCGTGGGAACCCGCGGCGATACTGGCAATTGATAGCGGGGAAAGCGTATGTGCGCGGACACGGAGAAACCCTTCATGTGCCTGACGCCTTCGGCTGTACATTACTGCGCAAAATTGTCCCTGGTACGTGCTTTCGATGTTCAAAGGAAGGATGAAAATGTACTGCGACGGCTGTGTATCTCAACAAATAAGTCCATGTCAACACTGATTTTCAGCTGGTTTGCAAATTTTATGCGCTCGCTTTCAAAAGGCCTGGTTTCCGTGGGATTCGTTTGAGAGCCGGTGCTTTGAAGAGCGACGAATCTTTGTGGACAGCTGTCACAGGTAATGGCGGTATCGTGTCACTCGGGCGTCGGGTCAGCGTCCTTCCGCCGCGGCCCGGTGTGACGCGAGACGCGCGGACGCTCGAGTCGCTGCGATGCGTCACGGGTTCCTCGGGTTCTGACAGCCGCCAACAGCGCTTGATTCCGGGGAGCTGACTGTCGCATCTTTCGTGTTGCAATTGGCACCCGAACAACCCAGACCGTTGTCGAAGGCTCGATTGCAGCACGCACGTCCCCAGTTGGGGCTGCGAGTCGTTTCTTGTCGGAGAGATTCGGAACAGTGGAATCAGACCTGCGCTCCACAAAAGCGCCTGCAGTGAAAGGCGACCACCATTCTTCACAGGCTGACCTTTGTAATCAAAGCAAAAAGCCCCCGCGAAACGTATTTGTAAATGTCAGGACTTATTCAACAAACCATTAATAAGGTAGCAGAGGGGAACGAGGGATAGAGCTGTTCCTTCAAGACTCATTTAGCCCTCCCCCTCTTCCACTAAATCACATTTATTTGTCATAAAGGACGCGAAGAATAAGACAAATATGGTGAAAATATCAGCTGTGTGGGTGCATAATCAATAGCGCACTTGTAAAGCAACGCTCTCTCCGTTTGCTCAGCTTGATTTAAGCAACAACGATAGGGACACTTAATCGTGTCAGCAGAAACGCCTCATTTCAGCGCTCGGCCCCGTCAAGTTGTGGAGGACCCACGGAACCACTGCGGTTCATTTTCGAAACATCGTTCAGGACAAGTCAGGGTGAGGTTACAAATGGGAGCACAAGGGCCGCGGAGAAGCTGTCGATGGGTCCGGCGGGGGCGGCGCGGCGGGAGGGGACGGCTCCCCCGAGTCTCGTACCGCTCCCCACGTGACCCGCGGAGGTGGCGGCGCGTCGCACGTGATCAAACCTCAAGGCCCCGTCCGGCCGTCTCCGACGCCGCGGATGTGACGGTGCGTCGCAAAGAGAGCGGATTTGACAGGGAGCACCGGGCAGAGCGACATTGTGCTCGGGCAGGATGCAGGCTCCGTGTCAAAGCTTCCCTCCAGCCGCAGACGGACGCGAGATTTGGTGTCATCAGCACAAAGGGTCACCCGTCGAATACTTGTCAGCGCCGTCAGGAGAGGAAGGTGGAGAGACAGCAGGTGGAAACCTCATGTCGCGCCCGCTGTACGAGCGACATGGACGTCTCTTTGTGCTTGAACAGGAAGGAAGCTTCGCGTTGCGTCTCGTTTCAGTCCCCTCGCAACGTCAAACTGCCAGCACTGCATGAGGGCTGTTTCTTCAAACGTCAAAACCGAAATTGAAAGCAAATCTTTTGGGAGGTGAGCTGAAAGGTCCCTTGGTAATGGGTGCCTCCACAACGGCAATAGAGATTGGACACATCAGTCTGGAGAATCTAAACACGGCAATCTCGTTAGACTTACGTGGGCATCGGCCGGTGAGCACCGGGGATCATCGCACAGTGATCAAATTTGCGCAAATTGCTTTTCTATGAAATTGCTGGTGTGTAGCTAGCGCTTGCAAGCAACGCCACAGATTACCATTGATTTGTCTAACTACCGCTGAATGTCATTTTCTACCAGAGGAAGATGGGGCCGGGTGGCCACTGCATCTATTATTCATACGTCGCCTTGACGCGGAAGCGACGGAACTAAGTAGGTGGGGCCGACCTCGCGGACAGGTCGTCGCTCAGAGCGCCGTGTCCGCCCCGTCACCGCTCGCTTCCAAAGTTGCTGCGGTCCCTGGGGGGGGGGGCTGAGCGGTTGAGGCGGGAGACACTTTTACAAAGTGGACAAGTGGACGACACGAACTTGTGAAACGTGATTGTCTGAGGGGACGTGGGGGGGGGGGGGGCGGCCCACAAACGGGGGGTTGATTTGGCAAGACAGGGGATCAGGTGGGCACGAAGGCAAAGAATTGT